>Ga0335075_10002408_pt1 | contig 30166 bp, 28 predicted proteins | sample Lox_Sample_24_FD_206723 | JGI IMG/M metagenome (GOLD analysis project Ga0335075, IMG submission 206723) | Soil microbial communities from Loxahatchee National Wildlife Refuge, Florida, United States - Lox_Sample_2.4 | ecosystem: Environmental > Terrestrial > Soil > Wetlands | place: USA...
GCGATCTGAAGGGCGCTCTTCAGGCATTTGACGACGCGCTCGCCCTGGACGGGCTGCAGTCCGAAGCTCGGGCAGGAAAACAACGCGTGACCGCTGAATTGCGGAAGAATCAGCAGGATCTGGAACAAAGCCTTGCAGACGGAGTTCGCAGTTACTACGCGTCGGATTTTGCCCGCGCAAATGAAACGCTCAGCCTTTATCTGAGCGCATCCGACGCACGCAGCGCCGGAGCGGCGCATTTTTATCTGGCGGCTTCACTGCTTTCACAGGCGATTCTCGCGGATCCCCAGAGCGAGGGTCAGGCGAGCGATCTACGGCAGAAGGCGCAGCAGCAATTTCAGCTGGCAAGGCAGGCTCATTACAAGCCGGTCGAAAAGCTGATTTCCCCGAAGATCCTCGTGGAGTGGGCAAAGAGCGAAAGTCAGCAGTAAACACGACGGCTCAGTCATACTGCGGTCTTTCTGATCGTATCTATTCGTACTCGCCGGGGCGGCGGGCTCTCGAGGTTGTAGAGATCAGATCTGAATTCATGAACGGCCGGATTCTCGATACGGCTTTGAAGTTCACCAGTGCACAAGGCTCCTTCTCTCGCACGTCCATCCCGGATTGCATCGGCGAGGGCAAGCAGCTCAGCGTTACGGAGCATCCTTCTAATTCAATACCCAAATGAGTTGAATATTGAATGAATCGCACAGTTTGCCCTACCGCGCTTCCTAGATCAGCGTCCGCCTCTGATACGTCTCAAATCAGTAAAATAATGGACTTGACAGAAGTATTTTTTTTGTTCTAAGGTTCGATTGTTTTCAAATGGGAAGTTAGTTCAGATAATAATCGTCTGTTAGGGCGCAGCTCAATTCAATTCATTGATTTGTTTCATTCGTCATTCTCGGCGCAATCCTTGCGAGATAGAGGATGAATGGCTCCGATTACGACGTGAGATGTCAAAGACGTTACGCACCGCTCCACTAGCACAGCTCAATCGTTTGGTTACGACGCGGTTTGAAGCCGAACTATGACGACCATCTCAGATCTAACCTCTCAGGAGATTGAAATGCATCGATTTGCACGAGCAGCAATCATGGTGACGGTCGTGATGTTCGTGACCGCCGTGGCGGGCGACGTTTCCGCAAGAGCGCAGACACCGTCAACATGGGCGCCGACACCGTCAACGTGTCCCGGGGGGTCCACCGGTCCCACGCCTTCAGCGTGTATTCCTAATCAGGTGCTGGACGCCCAGTTCACCAATTCCCGCATTACGGTCAACGGACTAGGGTCGGAAGCGGCATGGGGCGCAGCCCGGTCGGAAGCTCTCACCATCCCCATGAACAGCACGGCTTTGGCTTCTTATCCGGCTTGCGGACTCTCAGGGAACGTCAAGGCATTATGGGACGGCAATCTGCTCTACCTGCTGGTTCACGTGACGGATCCTGCAGGTCTGGTCTCGGGAAGTACAAAGGGATTTTTCTTCCTGGATTTTTATAACCAGAAGTGGAAGAAGTATACAAACTCCCTCGGAGCCTTTTCTATCACCTATAACAGCGCTGGAACTCCGACTTACACCAGCTATGGAGTCATCACCGACCGCGTTAATTCATATGCAATCTACGCATCCTCACCGAACTCTTATAACTACGAGGTTGCCCTCAACATGGGCGGCCTGCCGAGGGTAAACGGATCGAAAGTCGGCATGGACTTTGAGGTCTATGGCGCGGCCAACTCCAGCGATGGGGCCTATGATGCGTGCCAGCTTGCCTGGGCCGATGGACTGGTTTCCGGCTCCGGCAACGGCTCTTCCGGGGGCGATCTGCAAGGGCGACCTTACTCCCAGCCGGAAAACAGCAGCACATACGGTACGATAGTTTATACCGGCTACGATGGACGCAGAGCACAGGCACTCGACACATTCGCGCTGAACAACAATCTCAAAATCGCCAATAACCTCGACGAAGTTACCCCCACTAATTCCACTCTCGGCCCTGTCAACCCGAACCTTGCCAAGTTTATCGATGTTACCGAGTTCAATTCTGCGCTGGCAAAGGCGAATGCTGTAGCCGCGAAGGGCGCCGATGCAACCCAGGAAGAAGTCGACTCGGCCAACACCAAGCTTGCGAACGCCATGTATGGACTTCGGATCGCGGGACCGGGCGGGGCGCCGAATCGGGCACCCTATCCCGATCCATTCGATCTACCCTCGGTCGATACCCTACCTGATCCGTTTACTTTCTTCGACGGTGCAAGGGTGAAGTCGCTCGCCGACTGGTCAGCCCGCCGGAACGAGATCAAGAGTCTTGCCCAGTATTATGAGTACGGCTACTTAAAACCGGGGCCATATACAGTCACTGGAACGGTGGGAGCGGAAACAGCGAATCACTACACGCTCACCGTCAATGTTACGGACAATACTACCGGCCTTAGCACCTCATTTAATTCCCGCCTCACTGTGCCGGCCGATGGCTGCCAGATACCAACCTCTACCGGATCCAACAATGGCTCTGCGACTGGCCCCTATCCGATCGTCGCTTCGCTCGATGGCGGCTCGAGCACCGGCAACACCACGTACACCAACGCCTGCTATGCGGTTCTCAGTTGCGGCTACACCTCAGTCAGCGCCGACAACAATTCACATGCGGCCACATATCCCTATTTCACCCTGTATCCCTTTAGCGAGGTCACGGCAACCGAGGGATCGACAAATGACACCGGTTCGCTGATGTCGTGGGGGTGGGGATGCAGCCGAAGCCTGGATGCATTAATAAATCTGGCTGCCACCAATCCTGCCTTTGCGAACTATTTCGATTTCAGCAAGGTGGGGCTCACCGGCTTCTCGCGCCTTGGGAAATCAGCATTGGCGCTTGGCATGGCGGATACGCGCTTTGGGGTCATCAGCGCAGGCGGGTCCGGCTCAGGCGGAGCCGCTCCCTATCGTTATGACAGCATCGGCGAACCGCCTTGCGATACCATGGCTGACTTCGGACATGTGTATCCGTGGACGACCACACCGTACAGTGTCTATGAAGAGAACGATGAGGCACTGGCCGACCACATCTGGCATAACGCCTGGAATTCTAATCAGATGTTCCCCCGTTTTTTGGTGGCACAACAGGATATGCCAGGGTGGTTCCCGATGGACGAGAACACTGCTTCCACCAACGCAACCGACTATACGACGCCCGGGCTGCCGATGATCGGTACCAAACTCTATCCGATCCATTGTCCCGCTCATGGCTGGGCCGCCCGCTTGCCGTATGACCATCACGAAGTGATTGCCGCCATTGCGCCACGCGCGGTTATCATCAACTCGACAAACAATGATTACTCCGATGATGCCGAGGGCGATGCCATTGGAGTTGAAGGTGCCAAGGCGGTCTACCGATTCCTCGGCGTGCCTCAAAACCTGGCATACGACTCAAATATGACGATGACCGGTCACGGCGAGACGGCGACCCAGGTAGCTGACTTCGTGGCTTTCATGAACATGTATTTCTATAAGCTGCCCCTGTCTGCAACTCCTGTCGGCCAGAACATGCTGAATGGCTCTGGCGACGGCGCAACGACAGGCCAAAGCCCGATTTATGTTGACCCATATGGGGAGACTGGGCCCACTGCTGCCAACATCTATAACAGGTACTTCGGGGGACTGGATGCCATGATGCCCTGGCTCCGGGATGTGCCCCACGCCAATCTGCTCTCCGGACTTACGCTAAGCACAGGAACACTTGACCCGGCCTTCAATGAGTACGCGAGCAACTACATCGTGAGTCTGAAAAGCAATGTCACCAGTATCACGATTACGCCTGTCGCAGAAGATTCACGGGCAACGGTCACTGTGAACGGCTTGAGCGTCACAAGTGGTTCCCCTTCACCTCAGATCCCTCTGAAGGCTGGTGTCAATAACGTCAGGATTTCGGTGACATCCGTCGATGGGGCAACACGCCACTATTACGTGACCATTTTCGCAGCAGCGCCTCACAGGGTTTCTCTTACGACCTCTGGGGCGCCTTCAGCATTGCCGGGCGCTAGTAGTAGGTAATCATAGTAACGAAGCGAGTGTTGACAGGGAGAGCCTGCTGCATAAAACAGGCTCTCCGCCACATCATTGCTGGGCTACGCGGGAATATTCCGGATTTGATGGACCTGAGGCGGTATGCTGGGCGGATACAGGGACGAACTCAAACCCGAAAAGGGGTAAATAATGCACGCCCTGCTTCAGGATTTCCGCTATGCCCTTCGCCAGCTGCTACGCGCCCCGGGCTTCAGCCTCACGGCTATACTGTCGCTCACCCTTGGAATCGGCGCGACTGCTGCCGTCTTCAGCGTCATCTATGCCGTGCTCATGGATCCCTTCCCCTATCCACACGCCGACCGGATCGTGCGCCTTGAAGTCAGAACCAGCGCAGGCGAGGACCGTTGGATCAACCTGAATGGTCCGCAAATCCACCAACTTCGTAAATCGACTGTGGTTGAGAATCTGCTGGTTATCGATGGCTGGAGCCTGAGCCTCACCGGCGGCGGTCTTCCCGAAAGCGTAGAGACAGCCTATCTAAGCAGTAATTCCTTCCAGGATCTGGGAGTGCCTCCTGTATTAGGACGAGGGTTTGTGCCCTCCGATGGAGTCGACGGGCAGGAGCCGCAGCCGGTTACCGTGCTCTCCTGGAAATTCTGGCGGAGCCACTTCAACAGCAATTCCTCCGTGTTGGGAAAAACGCTGCAACTGAACCACAAGAACTACACGATCATAGGCGTGATGCCTGCGCGCTTTACCTGGTACAGCGGAGATGTTTATCTTCCGCTCAAGCTCACCCAGGACCCGGGGCCGGTCTACGTCGTCGATCTGCTCCTGAAGCCGGGCATCACCCGCGCGGCCGCCAACGCCGCTCTGCAACCGTTGCTGGAGCAGTTTGCCCGCGAGACGCCAAAGCGCTTTCCCGAGCATTTCCGCGTCGCGGTGCGCGGCCTCAACGACTGGGTCGTCGAGAGCCTTGGCGGCACACTGTATCTGCTCTTTGGCGGGGTCGCTTTGCTGCTGGTCATTGGTTGCGGCAATGTCTCTATTCTCCTGCTCGCACGCGGCACGGCTCGCCAACATGAGTTGGCCGTGCGCGCTGCTGTTGGAGCCAGCCGTAGACGGATTATTCGCCAGCTCATCACAGAATCGTTGGTGCTTTCGGTCACCGGAGCAACGCTCGGGGTCTTATTGGCCTTTGGCATGGTCAGAGGCATCGTTTCCTTCCTGCCCAAGTATTCCTTCGCGCCGGAAGTCGCGATTCGAGTCAACGTCCCCGTACTCATCTTCAGTGTAGCCATTGCGATCGCAACCGGCATCCTTTTCGGGATTTGGCCGGCACTGCAACTTTCCCGTCCACAGATCAATCGGGTGATGCAGAGCGGGACACGCAGAGTCGCGGGAAGCGTCCGCGGCCGCCGCTCGCATGGCGCGCTTATCGCAGGTCAGATCGCCTTGACCCTGATCCTGTTGGCCGGAGCGGGAGGAGCCATGCAGGCTTTTGTCCGCCTCATGCATGTTCCGCTCGGCTACGATCCGCACGATGTGCTACCCGTGTGGATTCCGCTCCACGATGGCTCCTACTCCACCTGGGCCGCACGTGCTGCGTATTTCGATCAGGTGCGCGCTAAACTCTCCGAGGTACCCGGCGTAATCGAGGCCGCGATCTCCAGCAACGCTACGCCGCCGCAGAATGGAGCGGAGATGCACTATGAGATTCTTGGCAAGCCATCCCCTGAACAGGCGATGGCACGAGTGAATCTTGTAAGTCCGGAGTATTTCTCAACCCTGCGCATCCCCCTTGATCAGGGCCGCCTGTGGACGCAGGCTGAGAACCGCAATGGCGCTCACGTCGCGATTATCAACCAGACCATGGCCCGGCTCTGCTTTCCCAATGGCGACGCGCTTGGGCACTCGGTCAAATTGCCACAGATCGAGGGCCGCTCAACCATCGTTCTCGCCGCTCCCGGCATCGCCGATTCCTGGCTGCAGATCGTCGGCATCGCGGCCGACGCACGCGACGACGGTCTCAGAAATCCTGTCAAGCCCGCGATCTACGTTCCTGACACGCTCTTCATGTCTGAATTTACGCAGGTCCTCCTGCGCACCGCGGTGTCTCCCGCGGCTCTGGTGCATACCGTTCGGGAGCATCTGAGTGCCATCAATCCCGACCAGCAAACGGGCAGCGATATCGACGATCTGGAACAATGGATCGTCGAAGAGCCCGAATGGGCACAGGAACACCTCGTCGCCTGGATTTTCGCATCCTTCGCAGTGCTCGCCCTGGCTCTCGCCGCAGTGGGACTCTACAGCGTCGTCTCGTACTCCGTTGTGCAGCGCACCAATGAATTCGGCATCCGCATGGCTTTGGGCGCCCAACGCGGGCACGTTCTGCGCATTGTTTTTGCTTCCATGGCTTTCAGTGTCGGCGGAGGCATTTTCGCAGGGCTGGTCCTCACACTTGCTTCGAACCGCCTCCTGGCAAGCTGGTCGGCCGGAACGTCGAATAACCCGATCATTCTTCTGCTTGTGACGATTCTGTTGACCGCCGTCTCCGGCATTGCCTGTGCTTTGCCTGCGCGCCGCGCCGCGTCCGTTGATCCGATGACCGCCTTGCGGAGCGAGTAAGGCAAGCGCCGTAAATTTGAACCTCTAGAGTCCCATCAGGCTGGGGCGATCCATTTTTTGCGTGACGCACGCTTAACTCCGACACAGAATCTGATCGACCACCAACGCCCGTCTGAAGACTACCGATTTTGCCCACCAACGCTAGGATACCTGGCACTCCCGCATCAGGACTTGCACTACAGGCTGACAGCGGATCGAAGGCCAGAGCAGCCCCGGTTGACATCCTCTGAGAAAAGACCCATGCTGTTGAGCGTAGCTTCCTTGTCATTTCGCTAAATGAATTGGCCAGGGAGAGCCGAATCCAGCGGCGCTATTACACCTGGATGTACCCGCAAGACCAGGCCTGACTCCCCACCTGTGTATCCATCCCTACACTCGGGCCTCGGCTGAATTCTTTCCATCGTAAAATTCTGCGCTCGAAGTGTATATGCCCTCGTGTGCCTATGCTCACGGCTGTTTTCAGAAGCCCCCACTTCGCCTTAGCGAGAGGAGAAATCTCTAATGGCATCCGCGACACAGAAGCCTTCTTCCACTTCAGGTATTCCTGCAGGCTCGCAGTTGGCCTGGAGTCTTTGTGCCTGGATCGACAACATATCCAAGCAACCCACTCCGCCGTCTCCATGGACGATCGCATGGCAGCCAGGCAAAATCGGCGCTGATTACGCGGCCGTCCTCCAGAACGGAACCCAATATGCCTTGGTCATTCAGGGCACCCACGGCACCCCCGATATGCTGGAAGATTTTGCCTGTGAGTTTTGGCTTGCCTTCGAACCTGTCATTGGCGCCAAGGTAGCAATAGGCGCGCAGGCAGCGCTCTTCGACGTGTTGATGCAGACGAGCAGCGCCAAGAGCAACACCAAGGGATCGGATCTTGGTTCGTACCTGCAATCGATCTCCGCTTCCTGGAGCGATTCCAATCCTCTGCTGGTCACCGGCCACAGTCTTGGCGGGACGCTTGCCGCGCTCGCGGCATGTTGGATCGGCTTCCAGATCGTGAACAACGGCCGGCAACTGGTCCTTTCACTCCCTACCAGCATCCAGGCCGTCACCTTTGCGGCATTCGCCGCCGGCAACCACGCCCTCGCAGACTGTCTTAACAAGTCATCAAACTACGTGCCCTGCTTTAACGAGAACGATGCCATCCCGCATGTCTGGGCTACGGACACCAGCCTCAACCCGACCTTCAATGTCGACAATCTTTACACTCTCTTCCCCAGTCCTGGACCAAGTCCCATGCCCAGCAGCAGCTTTAAAGATGCGATCCAAAACAAAGTGACCCTGATGCAGAAAAACGGGGTCAGCTATGTACAGACCACCGGCCCGAACAGCTATCAATTCGCCTATCCGTGCAAGAAGAACCTTTGGGATCCCGAGGTTGCGTATCAGCACAATACCGCTTACGCCAACACCTTTGGGTCGACTGGCGATGCGGTCCAGACGGCCTCCGCAGGAGTATTGGAAGAAACTGAGATGGCTTGAGAGGTGCACTCCGGTAATGGGGGTTCTTACGCGAGGTTGGGTTCTTATCCCGCGTTTCGATAAGAAAAACGATAGGTTCCTGGTAAGACCTTTTCTCCCAGTCCAGCGTTGGTTCGTGCTTTTCCACGACACCGCATTGCGCGATGGCGACACCTTAATGTGAATTCTTACCTAAGGAGATGCACCTATGTGCACGGATTTTCTGTTGCTCGCTGCGGATAAGGACGACAGCGTCGTCGTTGGCCGCAGCATGGAGTTTGGTCAGGATCTCGGTTCACAGATCCTCGTAGGCGGACGCAAAACAAGGAAGCAGAGCGGCACTCCCGACTCGCTCACAGGCGGGCTGAGCTGGACAGCGAAATACGGCTATGTTGGACTGAACGCCGGCGCGCTGGGTCTGAAGAACCTGATCGCCGACGGCATGAACGAAAAGGGGTTATCCATCGGCGCCCTGTGGCTGCCGGGCTTCACCGAATACAGCCAGGCCGTGAGCAACAATGCCCAGGCCCTGGATGTCAAACTCTTCGCCAATTGGGTGCTCGGCAACTTCGCAACGGTTGCCGAGGTCGAGACCGGGCTGACAGGCGTCCAGATTTGGGGAAGCTCCGCACTTAGCACCCAGGTTCCCATGCACTTCTCGATTCACGATGCGAGTGGCGCGAGCATGGTCATCGAGTTTCTGGCGGAGAATCCGCAAGGGCAGGTGCAACCCAATCCCGTCGGCGTACTGACCAACGCTCCTCCGTTCGCCTGGCAATTGACCAACATCCGCAACTATGTCGGTCTTTCGTCGGTCGATGCAGAGCCGATCACGATTGGCGGCACCACTTACAACCCTCCTGGCCATGGCAGCGGCATGCGCGGGGTGCCTGGTGATTCCACGCCGCCCTCACGGTTCATACGCATCCTGTTCCAGAAACAATTCGCGACGCAGCCAGCGAACAGCACGGACGCCATCAGTCTGGCACTGCATTTGCTCAACACGGTCGACATTCCACTCGGCACCAGCGCGGCACAGCAGGAAAAGAAGCCCTCCGAAGGCAATGATGACTACACGCAGTGGGTGGTCATCAAAGCGCTGACCGCACGAACCTTCAGTTACAGGACTGCCGACAACCCGACGCTCATGCAAGTCAACTTCGCCGATCTCGACCTCGACAACGCCGACGAAGCGACCTATAACATGCCGAACGAGAAGACTTACATCGACATCACCGGGCAGCTATCGCCCATTACAGTGGATTCACGATAGATATACCCCGGAACAGTTGCACCGTACACGGCTTTTCCGTTAACAAAAGCCGCACTTCTTCAACCACAGTGGCGCATAGAACATCGCTTCTTGCACTCAGAAAATTCGCTCTCGGCGCTGCCTCGCTGTAAGTCAATAAGCTGTAACAACTGCCGGTCCACATGATGACGTCCCGGCTCGGTTCCTCCGGAAGGCAGTCACCCATTTAACCCCGTCCGGGTTCCGAACCATTAATGTCAGGATCGAACACAACGACCACCTGGGGGCGCTGACTGCTTGCTGTAAATGAATGACTGCTCGTGCGGCCGCCAGCACGAAGCCTTGAGCCTCGGTGAAGTTCGGATCAAGGCTTCGTTTTTAATTGGAGATCGGATAGTAGCGACCTCTACTTAGATTGCGACGGACGTCAACTTCGTGGTGCGAAGCGCCTTTATGTTTCTGAGCGAGCTTCGCCGAAGAGCCAACGATACTCCCGAATGCGCTTCACTGAGTCTGTTCCCGATATCAAGTTTCCGGAACTGGGTTCAAATTGCGCAAGCTTTGTGGAGTTCTTCTTTCATACCCGCTAGCAGCCCGGGGATTGGCGCGGGGCTGGTGTGTGTGAGGTGCAGTGAGCCGTTGACGGTGACTGCTCCAAGAGTGTGCTCTCCTTCGATGCCACGGAGTGCACATGGCGCCCAGAGGGTCTCGAGCTTTAGGGCACCGAAGGTGTTGTCGAATGGGACTCGGCCGAGATTGGAGAACATGACCTGTGCGCCGAACGCGTTTCGCTTGAGTTCAAATGCCTGTTCGACGGTGAGGTTGGAAAATACTGCTCCAAATTGGAGGTCGACCATCCTGGAGATATTCTCTGCGCTCTTGACGCCAGAGAGGCCACCGTTTGCGAACCGTGCGATTTCCCAGAATGTCATGGAGTCGCCGGGCGCGATGGAGATCTCACTGCCAGCGAAGGCGACCATGCATTGATCCTTGAGGCCGAGAATGTCGCGAATATCAGAGGGAGACATGATACGGAGCGAGTTATCGCGCCAGCTTTCATCAATGGTTCTGCCTGCGATGGCGACCGCGGCCGAGATAGCAGCGTGGATAGTGACGCCTTCCGCGCGAGCGCGACGCCCGAGTGCGGTTGTCTGTTCCCGCGTGAGTTTAATTCCTTCCACACGCGGCAGGAGTGGGCGCTGAGCAGCGAAGGATGGCAGGCCGGCCTCGGGGGAGGTCCGTTGTTGCGCCCCGAACAGAGCCTCGCGAGAGGGTGCCAGAGGTAGAGTCTCGAGGGCATGCCCACTGAGGGCTAGGAGGATGTCGCGAAGGAGAAAGATAAGGGAAATGCCGTCGGCGACGGCGTGATGAGAGGAGAGGATGAAAATGCAATGCGTCTCCTGACGGAGCAGCACAGCGCGGAAGAGAGGAGCCTGATGGGGAGTGAAAGGTCCGTTTATCTCTTCTGCGATCTCCCGCTGCCACCGAGTAAAGGGCGATGTAACCACGCGGAGCGGGATGCGCCGGCTGGTGACGCGGCGAAAGTGAGGGACCCGGTTGAAGGCGGTGTCGATACAGGCAGAAAGCAGAGGGTGGCGCTGCTGTACTGCATCGAGTGCTTCCCGCCACCTCTGGATAGTTGTCTCGCCGGTGATCTGGGCTGCAAGTGCATGGTTGGTTGGAAAGTACTGGTCGAAGAGGGAGAAGAGCTCTTCAAAGGCACCGAGGGGACGGAGGATACCGCTGGACTGGAGTTCGAGAAGCTGAGGTTCAAGGGAAGTCGACGACAAGATGCTTTCCTTTCTAGTTTGAGTCAAGGGAGGCAGGATCGCCGCTGCATGGGGTGTGCACCGGCGAAGCACGTCCGGCGCGAAACTATGCGCCGACGGTCTCGGAGACGCACTCGTCAATGAGGCCGAGCAGTTCGGCTTCGACGTCATGGCTGGCAAACTCGAGCGAGAGCCGCCGGGCGCGCTCACGGTAACGAGCGTGTGTGAAGATCTCGTCGACGGCGCGCCTGATGTTCTCAGGTGTTACCTGGTTGGCGCGCAGGTTGATGCCTGCACCGGACCACTGGAGGTGAGCAGAGACCTCTTCTTTGAAATTTCCTAGAGGTTCCTGAGCTGGCGTGAGCAGCATATCGAGCAATACATCAGCACACATGGTTACACCGTTCATAAGGCCGCGCGGCGAGCGCTTGAATAGAGCACCCGGGCTGGCTTCTTGCAAACCAGAACAACTTCAGAGCTGATTTATTCCGAGATCTACTGGAATTTCCTATCTGGTCACACCTCCCTCTCTTGACCATCGCCAAATCCCCGCTACACCAGCGCTTCGCAGCACACCGTTTGCGTAGCGCTCATGAAGGGAAGAGCGAGGTGGGATCAGGCAAAGACAATATCTCAGTCACGCGCGGACGTACGCCGAGTTACTTCCTCTGTCCCTGGCTGCGAGCCAGCCATTCAGAAGGAGACATTCTCAGACGCTGAGTAAACACTCGCGTCAGAGCCGTGGCGTTGGTGTATCCGACGGCGGCTGCGATGAGCTTCAGTGAGTTTCCCTTGCGCAACATCGTCTGGGCGACCCCCAAGCGCCAATTCGTCATGTAATCGAATGGCGTCATGCCGACGACCCTGCGAAAGTGAGCTGCGAAGCGTGCACGGGACATACCTGCGCATTGCGCCAACTGTTCCAGCGACCATGCAGTTTCAGGGTGTTTGTGCATGCCCTCGATCGCCTTACTCAGACGTTCATCGGCGAGCCCCAACAAGATACCACTGTCGACGAGGCGCGAATTCAGGGCGGATCGTATGAGAAGCACGAGGACATATTCGAAGAGACGATCGAGGGCAGATTGCCGGCCGGGAAGCTCGGAGGTAGCTTCGGAGAACAGGAGATCGAGAGCCGGAGACAACTCTGGAAGAGCGTCAAGGGGAGCCACGAATGGCTCTGGGAATGACGCGATAAGAGGATTCAAGATTCCGGCGCCGAATTCAACAGTCGCGCAGACGAGGTCAGCGCCCTCTTCTTCTGAGCCCTGAACACGATGTTGGTGCGGACGGGGAAAAAGCAGGATGCTTGGAGTATCGATGATCAGCGGGCGAGCGTTGGGGTGAGTGACCGTCAGGGTTCCTTTTCGGAGCACATGAAGATAACCGGCCGGTTCGTCGAGGTTGGGGGAGATGCCACAGAGCCGTCCTGAGTAAAACATCCGGGCGGAGAGAGAGAATCGTTCGAAGAATGGAGCTAGCCGGTCCATACGAGACTATAAGGTATATCAACGATACTCTATATCACAATACGTATCATCTTATCTTCAGAAATGCTCCCCGCAGTGCAGAAGTGCCGCCGGAGATTGGAGAAAATGATGTCCCGTATTGCTCCCGTAGTTTCGTCCAACGTAGATGCTAGAGTGGCCAGCACGCTCTCCCAGGTAATGGCGAGGCTGGGGATGGTGCCAAACCTCTTTGCCACGCTGGCGCATGCGCCTGTAGCTTTGGATGGTTTCCTGTCGCTGTCAAAGACGCTCTCCCGTGGCCGTCTTTCAGCCGCTCAGCGCGAGATTCTGGCCCTGGTTGTAGGCCAGGAAAACGAATGCCAATACTGCCTCTCGGCGCACACGGCTATGGCGAAGGCCGGAGGTGCGTGTGAGGCGGATGCCATGAAGGCGCGTGCAGGAGACGTCGAGGATCCTTTTGACCGCGCACTGACATCGTTGGCGAAGAAGATCGTTCGTCAGCGCGGTCATGTTGCGGACGGGGATATTGAGAACGCGCGGAAAGCGGGGATCGACGACGGCCTGATGATGGAGGTCGTTGCCAACGTCGCTCTGAATACATTAACCAACTATGCGAATGAACTTGCCGGTACTGAGATCGACTTTCCTAGGGTGGAGGTGGAGATCTGATTCGAATCGCCAAGATCCGTTCTGCTCCATGTTGATGGGCAACCGCCGGAGCATTGAATGAGCCCTCTTGGCGAAGCACTTTACGCAACTACCTCAACCACATCAAGGAGAAACAATCATGAACCGGACCTTGTCAGGACAAGCAACGAACGCTGAAAACGAAGATTTGGTTTCCTCTGCAGACCTTTCGATAAAAGCCAGGAGCAAGGTAACCAAATTGGCTGCATGGATAAATGATCGCAATATCCCCTTCCTGGTCATCAGTATCGGGATGATCGTCATGCTTCTTTGGGCGGGATCTTTCAAGATGACGCGTCCCGGCGCGGAAGGCATTACCCCCCTGGTTTCTAACAGTCCGCTGATCTGGTGGCACTTTAAGTTATTCGGTCCTTATGTCGGATCGGACATCATCGGCCTTACCGAGTGGCTTGCCGCCATCTTGATTATCGCGGGCTATTTTCGCCCCAAGGCCGGTATCATAGGCGGGCTCATAACAACGGTCATGTTCTTCACGACCCGTACCATGCTCCTGTCTACTCCCGGCGCGATTATTTCCGTACCTGGGATTCACGGGATGAGGTACATGAGTAATTTGGGCTTGTTCCTTTTCAAGGATGTCATATCCTTCGGAGTTTCCTTTTATCTGATCAGCTATTTCGGCAAGAAGGCAATCCTTTCCGAAAGCAGAGGCTAATAGTCACAATATCGCTCCTGATGAAAGAAGCGGTCCTGCTGGCGGTGTAGTTAACCACAGCCACGCTTGTGACTGAAGTCGCGTGAGATAACCTCAAAGCGTGCACGTGGACCGTGGGTCGGCGCCGAGCGCACCATTCCTGCAATCTAGCGGTTGATCGTCTCTTACCAGACAGCAACGCACGAACGAAGGGCGCAGATATCGGCGACGGCCACGTTGCTGTGGCATCAAATTCTGTTCGCCTGCATGAAGAAGAGGAAGCTATGAATGACCAAACCGTGAAGATATTAATCGTCGAGTCTGACGACTCTCTGCGAGCAAGGCTCATCACTGTGCTGGGAGACGCGGGATACGATATTTCAACTGATTACAGCGGGGGAATGAAAGCCGTTTTCGCATTCGAACCCGACCTCGTTCTTCTCGGGGCCGATCCGCCGCAGCTCGATTGTTGCGATCTCCTCTCTGAGATCAAAAGTTCCAAACAAACTCGCAACACACGAGTCGTGATGCTGGTTCATGGGAGTTCAGCGGAGCGGACTCGCAGACTCGATCTAGGTGCGGACGATGCCTTGTCGTTACCCCCTGATCCAGCCGAGCTGCTTTCGAGGATACGCTCTCAATTGCGAAACAAGCAGTTCGCAGACGAGCTTTCAGACCGTCTCCGCGTTACGGAGGAGAGCCAGAACACAAATCAGCAAGTGGTAACAGCCGTCAACGAGGAGCGACGGATGTTTCTTGCCGGCGCCATAGCCGTTGTTCTTGTGCTGATCATTGTCGGCTTCGTCTCATTCTGGTTCTACCGTCGCAGTCACGCAGAAAATGTCCGCGTCTATGCCGCCATCACGCGCCTGCAGACCGGTGTGCTCTCGCAACAAAGCCTGATCGACCGGTCCCGCCAGAGCCTCGTGAACCAGGCGTCCAAAACTGCAAGCAGCCAGCCAGACGACACCGCTCTCCAAAATCAGGTAGCGACAGTAGAAGGCCGCCTTCAGAAACTCGAAAGTGAAGGGACGGTTGCGCACACGATCATCGAAGCTGATGAGCCGAGCGTCTGTCTCATCCATGTTGTCTTGGCATTCCGCGATCACGATACCGGGTTAAACCTGCATTATGCATCTCTTACAAGCACGGGCGAACCTGAGACAGATAAGTCCAACAACCCCCTGGTGAGCCTTACCGGGATCGGGCCAGAGGTACACATCGATGTTTTTGGCACTGGCTTCCTCGCATCCGATGACGGACAAATCCTCACCAACCATCATGTAGCCGAGCCGTGGTGGCAGAACGACGAGCTGAACGAAATGCTTGATCAGGGGCTCGAACCACAGATTGCTGAGATGACAGCCTATTTCCCCGGTGTCACACATGGCATCCCGATCACAACCAAAAAGATCTCTTCCACCGCAGATGTCGCCGTCGTGCAGGGAAACGTTTCAGGGCTGGGTATTCGGCATATTGCCCTGGCCGATGGACGCAACTCGGCCGTCGGCGGAAGGCCGGTCGTGTTGCTTGGCTATCCCACAGGCGTGAATGCGATTCTGGCCCCGACTGGCACGGCCACTCTCCAGGCGATCGCAGCTTCAACGAAGGGTGATCCGAAGCAGGTGATGGAAGAGCTCGCACGCCATCACTTAATCAAGCCTGTCGTCACACAGGGACACATCGGCGACGTACTGCCCGACAAAATCATTTACGACGCCCAGACAACCTCCGGGGGTTCCGGTGGCCCGCTCTTCAACGACCAAGGCCAGGTCATCGGAATCAACTTTGCAATCTTACGCGACTTCGGAGGCTCGAACTTTGCCATTCCCGTGCGTTTTGGGGAGTCACTCTTGAAGCCCTGAGAAGTGTAACCAAATGCATTTCGCGAACCTCTTATCGCAGGAAGCGCCTTACACAAACCGAAGTGGAGTTATTCACATGTTTGATATGAAGAATCTGACCCGGCTCAGGAAGCTGGATGAGAATGCGCCTGAAACGATGAAGGCCTTTTGGGCTTTTGATAAAGAGGCGTTCAAAGAGGGTGCCATCGATGTCCTGCACAAGCAGTTGATGGCGGTGGCCGTTGCGCTCACGACGCAATGCCCATACTGCATTGAGTTGCACGTAAGAGCTGCCCGTCAAGCCGGCGCAAGCGACGCGATGCTAACGGAAGCTGCGATCGTCGCCGCCGCGATGCGCGCCGGCGCGGCGGTCACTCACGCATCGCACCTTTTCAAAGATTAATCAATGGGTACTGCGGGCACAGCAGAAGCGTCTCCGGCGGTCCCGCTGGCCCGCTCTTCCATGATTAAGGTCGCGTCATAGGGTCGACTGCAATGGTGAACCAATGAGTGCAAGCACGCGCAAACAATGGTTACGCTACAGGAGCGTCGGTATGAAAGTGTCCAGGCAGCCATATTTATTGATTCAATAGGTACTTGGAGACGCAAATCAGGTGAGTATTCTCTTTGTGTCTTCCAATTTTCGGAGATGACCTCGCACCTCATAGCACCATAACTAACAACTAGAGTCTGCATCGTGAAACGCGTTCTGCCATTCGTTGATAAAGCTAGCTCGAATTCAACTATCGCGCGGACGGGGATCGACCATATCGTCAATTCCCTTCCCTCGCGTTCCGGGTTGGAAAGAGATACAACCGATCAGCAAACAGCATTTTTCCCCGATGCCACAGCAGCGCGACCTGTCCCGCGCAATGTCCGGGAGCATGAATTACTTCATTGCCCACCAGCGATGGCAGTCGTTCCCATTGGCTAAGGACTGGTTGATCGCTATCGGCTCTACTGGCTGGTTTAGGTGATAAATCAGTTTGCATAGCGCGGTCCGCAACAGACCAGTGGCGGTTTTAGAGACCGAAAGGACCTGGATCCGGGTTCCCGCGTTATTTGGACTTGCCAGGTTTGCGCAATCGGGGGCGTTGGCCCTCGTCGATGGGCAGCGACCCGGCGATCAGGATGTCGACGAGTCTGCGCGCGCTTTGCTGCCAACCGGGACTGGTCGCAACATAAGCGACACCGATCAGTGCGCGAAGGAGATCGATAGGATCGAGATCGCCGCGAATATCGCCGCTTTTGATGGCGCGCTTCACGAGAGCGCGAACTGCCTCCCATATTTGGGCTATGGCGGCCTCGAACACCTTTTTGGGATCTCCGACGAGTGCGCTCAGCGCGGGAGCGATGATCTGTTTAGTCGCGATGGCGTCCACGAACAACAGCAACCAGGCTCGCAATGCATCAAGCGGAGGCATTGTCTCGGCGAACGTGCGCTCGGCCGCGGCCAGCTTCTCTATTTCAGTCTGATAGACCGCCTTCAGAAGTTCCTCTCGCGTTGGAAAGTGGCGATATAGAGTTCCGGGCCCCACTCTCGCCTGTTTGGCGATGTCGTCCAGGCTGGCCTGAGCGCCAAAACGGGTAAAAGCATCCTTCGCCACTCCCAGAATGCGCTCGCGGTTCCGGAGCGCGTCGGTGCGCGGTTTGCGCCGTGCCGGTTGGGAACGTTTTTTCATCATGACAAAAATGTTGCATCCGGAGACATTCTCCGATTATCTACTTGTTCGGAGGATGTCTCCGTTTTATTTCAAGTTGTAGGGGTTCGTCAATTCAAGGGAGCGGTGACGATCGAAAAAATCCAGGATCCGGAGTTTTCATATGCGTGTTTTCGTTACAGGGGCCAACGGCTTTGTCGGCTCAGCCGTCGTCCGGGAGCTGACCGAGACCGGGCATCAGGTGCTCGGCCTCACTCGCAGTGATGCGGGTGCCCAATCCTTGACCGCCGCTGGCGCTCAGGCGCATCGAGGCGATCTGGAAGATCTGGAAAGTCTGCGTAGCGGAGCAGCCGCATCTGATGCCGTCATCCACACCGCCTTCCGGCACGACTGGTCGAGGTTCGCGGAAAGCTGTGAGTTAGACAAGCGCGCCATCGAGGCCATCGGTGCCGTGCTCCAGGGTTCCAGCCGTCCTTTGCTCGTCACCTCCGGCATCGGAGTGGCACAGGGCCGTGCCGCCACCGAGGACGATCCACCGTTTCCCACTTCGCCCACTTATCCTCGTGCGTCGGAGATGACTGCCGTCGTGCTGATGGAGCGCGGAGTTCGCGCCTCGGTAATGCGCTTGCCGCAGGTTCACGACACGGTTAAGCAAGGCCTGGTTACTCCACTGATTGATATAGCGCGCGCAAAGAGAGTTTCAGCATATATCAGCGAGGGTCATAATCGCTGGCCTGCCGCGCATGTAACGGATGTCGCTCGGCTCTACCGGCTGGCCCTGGAAAAGGGCACTGCGGGAGCCCGGTACCACGCTGTCGCTGAAGAGGGTGTGCCGCTGAAGGACATCGCCACCGCCATCGGCCGCGGCCTGGGTCTGACCGTCATTTCCATCTCACCGGAGCAAGCGAACGAGCATTTCGGCTTCCTGGGTTTTTTCGCAGCGAGGGACAGTCGGGCCTCGAGCGCGCGAACCCGTGAACAACTAGGGTGGACGCCGACCGGACCGGGCCTGGTCACCGACCTCGGAAACATGCGCTATTCCCAGGTTTGAAGAGTCCGTATGCTCAACGCTTCGAACGTGCAATCAAAGGAGATTACGATGCAGGACAAATCTGTCGCCCTGGTACCGGGGCTAATCAAGGAATCGGTCTTCAGATCGCAAAGGATCTCGTAACACACGGTTTCACTGTGCAGGTCGGGTCACGGAATTACGAGCGCGGGGAGGCAGCGGACAAAGAGGTGCAACGGGGGGATCTTAGATGCCGATTTGCCGTAAATCTCGAACCTTAGTCTCGTGTAGACCATCCCTTATAGAACGCCATGCTTGAATGAGGCCGATCATCAAGGAGTACTAGAGGTATTGATCGACTGAGCCTTCAAGCCGACTTCCTCCAATTTTCCATCTCGGAGTTGTACATGAGATTGGGGTCCGACCACCAGTCACAACCAGGACTTGACTTCAGTGAATATCTCAACGGGCTGTATGGCTATGCAATGGTGCTGTCGCGTAACAGTGCTGAGGCCGAGGACTTGGTCCAGGAAACCTGCCTGCGTGCTCTTCGAGCTATCGGGGGACTGCGTGCAGATGGAAGTGTGAAGAGCTGGCTGTTTACTATCTTGCGCAATATTTGGCTGAACCAGTTGCGGCAGCGGCGGACAACCCCCGACCTGGTTGAGCTCGACGCGGATGACAATGGTGCGAACGAACCAGCTGATGCGGCGCAAGATCCCCTTACCGCGTACGTAAACAGGGTTGAGCACGAGCAGGTGCGCGCCGCGATCCAGCAACTTCCCCTAGAGTTCCGTGAAATCATCATCCTGCGTGAATATGAAGAGCTTTCCTATCAGGGGATTGCAGCGCTGCTTGATTGCCCGCCGGGCACAGTCATGTCGCGGCTGGCAAGAGCGCGCTCCAAACTCCGGGAGCTGCTTTCTGGTGGCCAGGCTCCACGGGCAGAACAAAATGAGGTCGGCAGGACAGATGGGACGGCGGCATGAGCATGAGATTGGGGTTCGAGCAGCATCATCCTGTGACAATAAACCAAGGTGCCGGGAATATTTTGTCGCCTCGCGTGTCTAGCCATGTGTCTACCCATTGGTGGAGTGGAAGAGTACTGGTGCGCATAGCTTCCCTCAAGCGTCAACACGGGAAGGCTCATAGATGAATAGCTGCGATGGGTACGCGATTAAGACATTACGCTACCTGGACAAAGACCTGGAGGGACAGGAACTAGAAGATTTTCTTTCGCATTTGGATTCCTGCGCCAGGTGCCGAGAGCATCTGGAGGCAGAAAGAGAACTCTCGGTAACCCTTCATCAATCTCGTCGTTTGTATTCGGCGCCCGCTGCGCTTCGCGACCGTGTGGCGGCATCAATGATAGAAAATATCGCATCGAATCGCGGTAAGGATTCGATCTATCAGCGTGCGTCTCGACTTTTGGGGAAGCGACTGTCGGGCGCGATGCAAAGCCGTGCGAGTTGGCGGATCCTGGCGCCGGCGGCTCTTGCTATCGCACTGTGTCTAGCGGTTATTCCCGATGTCGAACATCGGGTTCAAGCCGCGAGCTACGTCGAAACTGCGGTTGCATCTCACCGAAGGTACATAAACGGCGGTCTTCGGCCTGGACTGGAATCAAGCGCTCCTGAAGAGGTCACAGCCTGGTTTGCAGGCAAGGTCCCGTTTGATTTTCGACTGCCTGCTGCTGAGTCCGCTCCTGGGAAGAATTCCGCCTACCGGCTCACAGGCGCTGCCTTGGTGAATTTCAGGGGAAGCCCCGCGGCTTTGGTAACGTACGAAGGACAGAACGACAAAATCAGCCTTCTGGTTGACTCCAGCAAGTCTGCCGTAGTAGCGGGTGGGGAAGAGATCCGCTTCGACAAGCTGACTTTTCACTATCACAACGACTCAGGCTTCAGAGTGATCACGTGGACTACCCATGGTCTCTCGTATGCGTTGGTTTCGTCAGTATCCGCCCCGACACGAGCTTCTTGCCTGGTCTGCCATCAGAACATGGCAGACAGTAACAATTTCAAAACTCACCAGTAAGGCTGCGCCGCCTCGTTTATTTTCTTCACTTTCGAGCGACTCAGCTCACAGGTTGTCTTAAGTCACTCACACATTTGCAAGATCTCTTATGGCGGTCTCGGGAATAAGTGAGGGGCGCATGTGTCTTGCCTATAAACGAGGAAGCAAATAGGGACAAGCAGTGAGTGCAATCAACATGATTGGTAGTTCGGAATCGAATCCGGTGCATGACCTGGGAGCTGCGGTGGACGCCAATATCGGATGGAGTTGGCACGACAAGTCCACCGGGATGAATGCCACGCTGCGGATCTTAACAGACAGCGTTGGCTGTTTTGAGCAAAGAGTTTCTGAACTGGTGGATCAATTTGCTGACCGCATCGCATTCATCGAATATGCCCGCACGCGCGAATCGGCCCGGAGTACTGAAGACGGCGCTAACCCTGCGAGGCAATCGCATTGCGAAATCTTTTGAGGAGTAATTAATGAGTGTAACGAACATAGATAGTTCTTCGGAGCTAGCCTCGGCGCGTGAACTGCGCGGCATGATGCGGGGAAGAGTCGTGTTACGTGGCGACGATGACTATGCCCGCACGCGGCAGATTTGGAACGGAGCAGTGGAGGACCAGCCCGCGTTATTGGCGGTGTGTGAGACGTCCGCAGACGTGCAGGCGGCGGTGCGTGCCGCGCGTCGTCATAGCCTACCGCTCTCGGTCCGTGGTGGCGGGCACGACTGGGCAGGCCGCGCCTTGTGCGCTGATGGACTCGTCATTGACCTCTGCATAATGAGGCAAGTCGTTGTGGACCTGGCCTCGCGAGTTGCGACAGTTGCAGGGGGCGCCAGGCTCAAGGACGTGGCCGTGGCCGCCGATGCCCAAGGCTTAGTCGCGGCATTGGGCAACTGTGGTGCGGTCGGCGTAGCCGGCTTCGCCTTGGGTGGCGGCTATGGCCCTCTTAACGGCCTGTACGGTTTGGCTGCGGACAATCTCCTTAGCGCAGAGGTGGTGCTCGCGGACGGGCGGCGCATAACGACCGGTCCCGATGAGGAACCCGAACTGTTCTGGGCAATACGTGGTGGCGGCGGCAACTTCGGCGTCGTTACTTCGCTGCGGGTCCAGTTGCATGAGAAGCGTCACATGCTGGCGGGACCGATTGTGTATCCCTGGAGCGAAGCCGAACCGGTGTTGCGCCGCTACGCGGAGTTTGCGGCGACCATTCCGGACCAACTCAGCATACTTGTCGGAATGACGTCTGGCCCGGATGGTCAGCCCGCTCTATTGTTCCTGCCGCTGTGGAATGGCGACAAGCACCGGGGCGAGCGCTTCATAAGTGACTTGCAAGCCCTTGGTACACTGCAGTTCGCCCAGGTCGGGCCGATTACCTACAGCGACATGCTTGCCCTGGTCGACGCGCCAGTGGACGCAGCGGATGGCTGCCATTGGGAGACCCGGACGCGCTCACTGCCCGCGCTTACTCCTGATGCCATACGTGTGATCACCAGAGCGGTCGCCGACAGGACCTCGCCTTATTCGATGGTCAACTGGCACCACCTTCACGGCGCGGCCACGCGCATTCCTGCGGAGGCGACAGCTTTCGGCTTGCGCCAGGAACATTTCATGCTGGAGCTCGTCGCCGCCTGGGACCCCAACCGGAGTAATGGCGCGGAGCACCGCCAGTGGGCGCAGGATCTCTGGGAAAGCCTTGCCCCTTTTGCGCTGCCCGGCGGCTACGCCAATTTCCTGGTAACACGTGATCGAGAACAGGTTCGGGATGCCTACGGCAGCAACGGTGCTCGGCTCAGAGCGTTGAAGCGTCGTTTCGATCCTGATGGTGTGTTTTCCTCAGCCATTCCGTTGCCCGACCAGCATGATTCGTAAGATCGCCGCTGAGTCAGAGTTCAACGAATCAATTTTTGATAGGAGCGAGTTCGATGCAACGGATAAAACCCTGGCTCGAGCGCGACTTCGCCTTCGATATGCCGACGTGGATGTATCCGCATGTCGTAGAAAGGGTGCGTGGAGGCCCCGCAAGATTGGAAGATGTACTCCGCGATGTACCTGCGGCCACGCTCACGCAGCGACGAAACGGCAACTGGTCGATGCAGGAAGAGGCGGGGCACCTTCTGGACATCGAACTGCTTATGTCGGAACGCCTGGAACAAATGATCTCTGGTGCGCGGACACTGAAGGCATGGGACGGGACGAATGAGGCGACGTGGAATGCGCAGCACAATGCGTCGCTACTGGTGGACATCTTGCTGGCATTCCGCCAGAGCCGGCAAGCACTCGTGAGCAGCTTCGACGCTCTACCAGAAGAGATGATCGAACGGGAAGCGCATCATCCTCGGTTGAACAGACCGATGCGCGTGATCGACCTCGCGGCGTTTGTTGCCGAACACGATGATTACCACCTCGCGAGAATTTCGGCCGCGAAGCTAAGTCGAATTTAATTGGACCATCAAATGACAACCACTCCTGAAGGAGAACGTTTATGTATATCGCAGAGAAGACAGTCTTGATCACCGGCGCCAACCGCGGCGTCGGTGAGGCCCTTGTTAAAGAAGCCCTCAATAGGGGCACCAAAAGAGTCTTTGCGGGCACTCGGAGCACAATTCCAAATACTGACCCACGCGTGACGGCGCTGACGCTGGACGTAACCAACGCTTCGCAGATCCAACAGGCAGTCGGCGAGGTTGCTGCTCTTGACGTCCTCATCAACAACGCGGGCATCGTAATCTCCGAAGACCTGACCGATCTCGGCGTGATCCAAAAACAGCTGGACGTCAACCTTCTCGGCCCGCTCAAAGTGACGCAGGCGTTTTTGCCATCGCTGATACGCTCCAAAGGAGCAATTGTGAACATCCTGTCAATGACTTCCATTGCTCCTATGCCAGTTCTACCTGGCTACTCGATCTCCAAGGCAGGGGCGCTCAGCTTGACTCAGTCGCTGCGAGCCCTCCTGAAGCGTCAAGGGGTAAGGGTGCATGCCGTGCTCCCCGGAACTATCGACACAGATATGACTCGCGGCTATGACTTTCCGAAGGTGTCGCCAGAGTCTGCTGCCGCAGGGATCTTCGATGGCCTGGAGAATGAAGAAGAGGACATCTTTCCTGATCCAACATCTCAGATGCTTGCAGATGGCTGGCGCACTGGAGTTGCCAAAGCACTTGAGCGGCGGATCAACGCCATCGTGCTGGAAGGCGCGCAGGTAGACCTACATGAAAGATTGTGACAAGAACAGCAACCACTACGAAAGCATTGCCGTGTTCGCCTCCGCCCTTTCGATGCCTGAATCGCGTTTATGTCGCAGGATCGTGCCTGGTGACAAGCGAATAAAACTCAGGAGATCAATTCATGGCGAATAAGATCGCCACTGTAACCGGTGGAAGCCGCGGCCTGGGCCGCAACACCGCAGTCAATCTTGCGCGGCGGGGCGTCGATGTCCTCTTTACCTATCGCGTGAATCAGAAGGAAGCCGAAAGTCTGGTTCGCGAAGTGGAATCCCTGGGCCGAAAGGCGGCAGGATTTCGTCTCGACACCGGCAACACTCGCTTATTTGAGGGATTCGTCACTGAAGTTAGTAAAACTTTGCAAAGCTGGGGATGCGATCGGTTCGACTACCTTGTTAACAGCGCGGGAAATTCGCTAAATGCCGGCCTTGAGGAAACGACAGAATCCCAGTTCGATGAGATTTTCAAAGTTCATGTCAAAGGTGTTTACTTCCTAACGCAGAGATTACTTCCTCTCATGAATAACGGCGGACGGATCGTGAATATTTCCGGCGCCGTTACGCGTATCAACCTTCCTGGCAGTTCGGCGTATGGCGCGGCAAAGGGAGCGGTCGAGGTGTTGACACGCTATATGACGAAAGAGTTTGGTCCTCGCGATATCACAGCCAACGTGGTCGCACCGGGAGGTATCGAGACAGATTTCAGCGGCGGGATACTGCGCGACAATCCCGAAGTGAATAAAGCGCATCGCAGCGATCACCGCTTTAGGACGTACGGGTGTGCCGGACGATATCGGACCCATGATCGCGGCGCTTCTCTCCGACGAGAATCGTTGGGTCAATGCGCAAAGAATCGAAGTGTCTGGAGGCGTGGCGCTTTAGAGGAGATGGGCGGATATATGAGTGATTTTCTGGATGTGCTCTCAGAAAGGCATGCTACGGAGCAATTCGACCCGACCGCATCGATAACACGCTCCGAGATTGAGGATTTGGTGCAGGAAGCTTCGCAAGCGCCATCTACTTTCAATCTTCAGCATTGGAGATTTGTTGCGATTACTGATCGGCAAATGCGTGCTCAATTATCAGCAACCACGATCCAGCCGAATCGCCAGCGAATTATTGACGCCTCCGTCGTCTTTGTGATCTTCGGCGATCTTGAGGCGCATCGATTCCTTTCTGAGATTTTGGAGCAATCAGTGAAAGCGGGCTCCCTGGCGCGTGAAACAGCTGATCTCTGGTTAAGCACCGCCAATCAGCTATACGGGGCGCAGCCGCAATTGGCTCGCGAGGAGGCGGTTCGGTCTGTTTCTCTTGCTGCAATGGTCCTTATGCTTGCGGCCCGCAATCGTGGATTTGCAAGTTGCCCAATCGGATTCGTTCCGAATCAGCTACGCGAGATCCTGCGAACCAGCGATCGGTATACCCCATTGATGATGATTGCGGTGGGCAGTGATGCCTCCGATAGTCAGAAGCTGAGACCTCGACTGCCGCTCGATCGGATTCTCAGTTTCGATGAGTTCACTGAGTTCGGTGCCGACGAGGTTTTCGACGCAACAACGGAGGCAGTGTGAGAGATGAAAAACGTAGAGCATAAATGGACTGTGCAAACATACCGTCGCTGATGAATCAGAGCGGGTTACTGGCATGCGAGTCGTAGTTCCAGCGCCTTCCATCAGCATTCATGATCGCTACTGCGTGGCTGACGCAAGACAGCCGGTGTCAAGAGCGGGTAGGAGTGGCTGTCTCGGCAGAGTTCCAGGTATCGTCAAAACCTTAATCAATCTAAAAGGAGCAATCATGGCAATCGCAGTTGTTACAGGCACCAGCACTGGTATCGGACTGGCTACCGCCGTCACTTTGGCGCGCGCGGGCCACACCGTCTATGCAACCATGCGCAATCCGAAAACGGGCGGCGAAGAGTTACGCGCGATCGCGGAGCGCGAACATCTGCGGCTTCACATCGCAGCGCTCGACGTCGATTCCGACGAGTCGGTCCGCAATGCGTTTGCCAGGATTTTTGCTGAAGCGGGCCGAATCGATGTGCTGGTGAATAATGCCGGCATTTCCGGGATCGGCCCGGTTGAGGAGAACCCGATCGCCGCATTTCGCGCCACCATGGAGACCAACTACTTTGGAGCGTTGCGCTGCATGCAAGCCGTATTGCCCGGCATGCGAGAACAACGGTCCGGCTGCATTGTCAACGTCACATCGGTTGCCGGCAGGCTTTCCGTGGCGCCGCAGGCAGCCTATTCAGCTTCAAAATTCGCGCTTGAGGCGGCAAGCGAATCCCTGGCTCAGGAAGTGAAAGCTTTCGGAGTTCGCGTGGTTATCGTCGAACCGGGCGTCATCGCGACAGCGATCTTCGACAAGGTGGCGCCGCCACCGGCTGAGTCGAATTACCCGCATGGCCGGCGTATCTACGAGCTCTTCAAGACTTCGCTTGAGAATCCTATTTCTCCCTATGTCGTGGGGGAAAAGATCCGCGAGATTTTAGAGAGTGACACCTGGAAACTGAGGCATCCAGTCGGCCCCGACGCCGAGGGGTTCTTGGCTTGGCGCGCGTCGATGAGCGACGAGCAGTGGGTCGAATGGGGCGCACTCTCCGATAAACAGTGGGTTGAATACGTAAGGCAGAACTTCCATCTGAATGTCAGCTTATGAGGCGATTTCAGTCCTAGTAGAACTCAGATCGGTACAACAAGCCTCTGTGATCCCGCTCCGAAGGGCCATCTCCGAAGTGCGAAAGGTTGTTCCGGAAAGGCGGCACTATGAACGAAAATCCGAATACTCTCACGGCTGGATTTTTCGACACCATGGTCGCCGCCTCTGAGACTTGGGCCGAGCCTCTCTCGGCCCGTCTGGCACAGGTCGCTCTCGAACAAACATCGGTGAGAGCCGGCGACTACGTGCTCGACATCGGGCGGGAACCGGCGCTTTGGCGGTTCAGGCAGCTGAGCTCGGGGCGAGGGTTACCGCTATCGATCTTTCGTCCGCTATGGTTGCTCGGCTGAACCAACGTTTGGCTCCTTTCCCGGAGTGCACGGCCCCTCGTGATGGACGGCCGAGCTCTCACGTTTGAGGACAGCACTTTCGACGCTGTCTTTTGCGTCCTGTCGACCACCTTGTTTTCCAATTGGAGTGGGGGATTAGACGAAGCTGTGCGAGTCGTTCGACCGGGCGGATGGCTAGGGGGCGTACATTGGGCAAATCCGGAAGGCGCTGATATCTTCACCATCCTTTCACGCGCCTTGAAGAAGCTTCCCCTTCCGCCAGATTCACCGGAGGCGCCTAGGCTTACCGCGCTCATGTCGGTCCATGAACTCAGGCCAGCCCCGGAAGTTCGAGGATGCCAGGTCAAGGAGATCGAGCGGCTGGATGCGCCGAGCCCATTGCCGTCGCGCGAGATCTTCATGGACACCCTGGATTCTATTTACACGCCTTTCCCACCTATCGTTTGCTCGACGAAAGCATGCACGGCGAGTTGCGCGTCCTGCTCGCGGAGGAAGTCCGACGGTGGGTTAAAGAGGACGTGCCGGCTGGCCACACGGCTAAAGTCTACTTGGCCCTCCCACGGCGCTCCGGCTATTTGCCTCGTCGTCGCGTATCTGCATTTAAGGAATAAATTTTTCCTGGCAGTGTCAATCAATAGAGAACTCGAGGGTCCGTGTGATGCCGAACAAGGTCATTCAGATTTTCTCTTCTACGATCGAAATCGTGGTTCCAAGTGAAGCTTCTAACAACAGCCTCTGCGTTTTCATCGAGACAGCGCCACCCGGCGGTGGCCCACCACCTCACAAACACCTTCGTGAGGACGAGGTGTTCACCGTGTTCGAAGGCTAATTCGAGTTCTACGCGGACGGAGCATGGTCGCCCTTTCATAGCGGCGAGACCCGGATCTCCCTTCGCAGGAACTATCACGCCTTCCGCAATGTAGGTTCTGCTCCCGGACGAATAATGCTCATGACAAACGGTGGAGGGATCGACGAATACTTCGCAAATATTAGCGAACTTCGCCTGCCCCAGGACCAACAAGGTCTGGCAGAAATCAGTTCTTACTACGGTTACTACTACCTGCCACCAGCGTGAGACTTCTGCCTGACAGAGTTGATGCAAAACGATCCCTCATGTCGAGAACAAATCCTAAACATGAAATTTCACCTTCCCGATAGCGAGAGCAGCCTGGTCGGACGATGGCAACAAATACCTCCACGCGAAGGTTCTTGGTTTCACCGCGAGTCTCGGGGCCGGAACACCCAGACAATGGTTTTTTCGGGCCTACCGCAACCAAGACGAAAGAGCAGATCCAACTCCATAAAAGCCCCCGCGAAGCTATGACGTAACTATGACGCGCATCCATTTGCGAGCGATATTCTCGAAACTGTTCTCAACCTCACGCTGCCGTATCTTGGCATCTCGCTCCCGAACGCCGGCGTCGGCCTCGCGCTCTGGCCATCGGATCAATCCCACTCGCCAACTTTTTGCGAGCAGTAAAGTGATGTTCACGAGTTTGCACAAGACTCACCATCGGATACGTGCCCAATGCCATCATCTTTTCCTTACCATCGAAGCGGTAATGCCAGCGCCAAAGTTTCGCGCCTGGTGGTGCGGCGAGCAGACATTGCCGACGCCATCGGATACCGAACGGGGCGTTCACGACATTCACGATAGCGTCCGCAACAGCGGAGACATCGGCATCCGGCGGCACTGTCTCCGTCGAGCTTTCAGCGCCTGCTCCTCAAACCCGGCGTAGGGGCCATCCTGATATTCACGCATCCGCACCTTATCGTCAGGCGTGCCTGAGTGCGCAAAGTGGTTCGTGCCGCTGGTAAATGCGTCAGGGATCACGATGGAGGTCTCGACACCCCACCGGGTGAGCTCTTTTGCGTAGCTGACCGCCAGTGCATCCATTGCTGCCTTGGCCGCAAAATAGGGAGCAAGATAAGGCGGAACACCACCATTCGTACTGCTGCTGCCGACCCAGATCACCAGCCCCTGTTTCTGGCTTCGAAGTTGCGGAAGAGCGGCACGGTTCACGCGCTGCGTGCTTAGTACGTTCACGTCATACAGATGAGCAAATTGTTGTGGTGTGAATGCCTCAGCCGGGCCAAAGACCATGTGCCCGGCGTTATGAACTACAACGTCCAGCCGGCCATTCTCTCGGACGATCTGTGCGATTGCGGCATCGGCAGAGTCCTGCGACTGTACATCCAACTCAACGGTCCGCAGATCCACCTGATTCTCCTGCGCAAACCAATTCGCGGCTTCCACTTGCGATGCGTTGCGCCCTTCGGTGTCCCTCATGCTGGCATACACCACATGTCCGGCCTTTGCGAGCGAGCGTGCTGCAAGCGCACCAAATCCACTCGATGCTCCCGTAATCACAATCACGTACTTCATAACTTCTCCTTCGAGCCGTGCGGTTCTGTTCCCAGCCCTGATCGTCGTTACGTCTTACGACATGCCACCGTTTGCCCGCAGAATCTGCCCGTTAATCCAGGCGCCATCCGGTCCAGCCAGAAAGGAGATCACGTTGGCGATGTCTTCAACCTGTCCAAGCCTTTCCAGTGGATTCAGCTTGCTTAAGTGATTGATCTGCTCCGGCGTCTTGCCTGTCAGAAATAGTTCCGTGGCCACCGGTCCGGGCGCGACGGCATTCACAGTGACCTTACGCCCGCGCATCTCGTTGGCCAGCACGCGTACCAATCCCTCGACACCTGCCTTCGACGCTATGTAGGCGCCATAGGTCGGCAGATTCAACCCCAGCACACTGGAGGAAAACCCAATGATCCGTCCGCCCTCTGCCACACACCTTGATGCTTCGGCAAACACCACAAACGTTCCGCGCAGATTTGTCGCAATCACTTTGTCAAAACTTGTTATGTCGCCCTCGCTGATGAGCGAGTTTTCCATGATCCCCGCGTTGTTGACGACGACATCGATGTGTCCGTAGGCCTCAATCGTCTTATCAAACATCCGCTTCACCTGCTCGGGATTGCCGATGTCCGCCTGCAGCGCCAGAGCCTCGCCATCGGCCCGGCGAATCTCGTCTACTGCTTCCTGCGCAGCGTTGCTGCTGCCTGCATAATTCACAACTACCGAAAATCCATCCGATGCCAGGCGCTTCGCGATGCTGCGCCCGATGCCACGAGATGCTCCGGTTACGATTGCTATCCTTGCCATTGCGTTCTCCATTTCTTGCCAGCTTCCTGCTGCGAAACTGTCGATGGATGAAGAATGCTCTTCTCTAGTCTATAAATCCAATGCATAGTGCTAATATCATGTATGCGTCTAACACAATTGAGACAGGCCGACCTGAACTTGCTGATTGTCTTCGCAGTTTTCGCGGAAGAACGAAACGTCTCTCGCGCAGCAGAACGCCTTTTACTGAGCCAGCCCGCTGTGAGCCGCGCACTCCAACGATTGCGCGACATGTTCCACGACGATCTCTTCGTGCGCACCGCCGCGGGATATGAACTCACTCCACAAGGGC
>Ga0335075_10002409_pt1 | contig 30162 bp, 22 predicted proteins | sample Lox_Sample_24_FD_206723 | JGI IMG/M metagenome (GOLD analysis project Ga0335075, IMG submission 206723) | Soil microbial communities from Loxahatchee National Wildlife Refuge, Florida, United States - Lox_Sample_2.4 | ecosystem: Environmental > Terrestrial > Soil > Wetlands | place: USA...
CAAGGGCCGTTTGCCGCTGCTGGAGTACTTGCGACGGCAGAACTGGGCAGGCCGGCGGGCGGGCCGCTTCGAGTACGTCGGACTCTGTCCATTGCACAAGGAGATCCGGCCATCGTTCTATGTCAACACACGCAAAGATGTCTTCTACTGCCATGGCTGCGGGCAGGGCGGAGATCTGATTCGCTTCGTCCAGCTATCTCGGCAAGCATCTTTCCGTCGGGGTGTCGCCTGTCTGGATCCACCGACCCATCGAGAGGCTGATTGGAGCGCGTTACTCAAGCAAGCGGCCGTGTTCTATCAGCAGCAGCTGGATCACTGTCCGGAGGCGCTTGAGTATCTGCGTCAACGCGGACTTCATGATCCTGCCTTAATCCGGGAGTTGGGCATCGGCTATGCGCCAGGCGGAGTTTTGCGCCACCATCTTACGGCGCAAGGCCATTCTTTTTCGGCGTTGCGAGAAGCCGGCCTGATCAACACCCAGGGCACAGATGCTCTCTATCAGCGCATCGTCTTTCCGTTGCGCCAGGGCGAACAGATCGTCAACCTTTACGGCCGCAGCATCTGCGCCGCTTTTGCTCATCGCTTTCTGCCCGGCGGCAAGGGTGGCTTGTATGCGTGGGAGAAGGTACGGTGCTGCTCCGAGGTGATTCTTGTCGAAGGCCTGTTCGACTATGCCGTGTTGCGACAGGCGGGCTTTTCCAACGTGACCTGCTCGCTGGGCACACATCTCAACGCCGACCAGTTTCACCAGCTGTCAGACGGCCCGCGCACCGTCTATATCGCTTTCGACGATGACGCCAACCAGAGTGGCAGGCAGGCTGCAGAACAGCTGGCCCATCGGCTTGCCGCACACGGCATCTCCACTCGTCGAGTTCTTTTGCCTGAAGGTCAGGATCCCAACTCCTTCTTCGTTGGCGGCGGAGATGCCCATCAGTTCCAGTCTCTTGTGGAGGCCGCAGAGCCATGAAGTTCCGCGTAGTTCGCGAAAAAACGGCCTCAGGTGGCCACAGCCCGATTTGCGTGATCGAACAAGAGACAGGTAAAGGCGTGGGCTGGATCAACCACTTCCTGGATCGTGAGTATGTGCGCCGACTTGCGAGCACCAGCCTGTACAGCTATGCGCACAGCTTATTGCACTTCGTGCGCTGGTGGGAGGGCGTTCATCATACCGGCGACATCTCCGAGGCAGGCCTTACCGAATCAACCTTGCTCGACTACATCCGCTTCCAGTCCAGCCAGCAACCGCCGCCGTCAGCCTCCACCATCAACGACCGCGTAGCTTGTGCCGATCGCGCTATCCGGAACGAGTTTCCCGGTGCTCCCTGTCAGGCCGCACCCGGCTTTCATCAGGTATACATGCATCGCAGGCCACTGGGGCTCGGCCGGCCCAGGTTCGATCTCAGCAGACTGCGCGTAAGGGAACCGAGACTCACCATCGTTCCACTCTCAGTCGACGAAGTGACACGCTTCTGGTCCAGTTTCCACACCGCGCGCGACCTGGCCATCGTGGGCCTGATGCTCATGCATGGATTGCGCTCGGCCGAAGTCATAGCCCTGAACCGCGATGATGTGTTGTTATCCGAAGGCCAGCTCCGTGTGCGCGGCAAGGGCAGCAAGATGCGCCTTCCGCCTCTGGCGCCGGAGACCACGCAACTACTCGATCACTACCTGCGCCTGGAGCGGCCTGATCGCTGTTCCGCGGCACTGTTCGTGGTGTTGAAAGGCCCCGCACGCGGCCAACGCATGACGCCGGCGGGATTACGCTCCCTGTTCCGCCATCATCGCAGCACCACGGGCGTAAAGATCGCCAACCCGCACCGCTTCCGACACACCTTCGCTTCGGATATGGTGCGGGCCGGTATCAGCCTTCCCGCTCTCATGCAGTTGATGGGCCATGCCGATATCGACACCACCCTGCACTATGTACAGGTCTCGCCGCAGGACGTCTATCTCCAGTACGCCCGCGCTGCGGCACAGTGCATCCATCCCCAGCCGAGGATCGCCCCGTGAAGAAGCGTTGGCGCCGTCCTCCGCTCGAGCATCCGCTGGCTCCGGCCTTCGCCCACGCCGTCGAGTCCCTCTCCACCGCGCTCAGTCCTGCAACCGAACGCAACTACAACATCGCAGTGCGCAGTTTCCTCGTGTATCTTGGCACGGAATACCCCAGGGTCACCGGCCTCGAGCAACTGCGCCGCGATCCGCACATCCTCGGATGGATGGCGCGCATGCGCGCACAGACTCCACCGCTGGCTACGCCAACTTGCATCGGACGCCTCATCGCTCTGCGCGCCATCTCGAATGAGTTGGCGTGGACACACAAGCTTGCCGAACTTGCTCACCTGATACGGCGCGAGGATATTCCGCGTACGCCGCAGACTCTGCCCCGTCCGCTCACCGCAGAGCAGGATCAGCTCTTGCAGCAGGAGCTGATGAGGCGCAACGATCTTGCCGCAAATGTCTTCCTGTTGCTGCGCCATACCGGCATGCGCATCGGCGAGTGTGTTGACCTCTCCTATGACTGCCTGCACTCCATAAGCCCGAACCAGTGGGCCATCCACGTACCGTTAGGCAAGCTCAAAACGGAACGCATGGTTCCTGTCGATGCCTTCGTCCGTGATCTCGTTCATCGCCTGCGCTTCTTCCGTTCACTGGATCCGCTGCCTGACAACGGGCGACTTCTGGCCTGGCATGGATCGCGAGTATCTCTTCTCGCGCGTCTCCGCGATTACCTGCATCTGGCCTGTCACTCTGCCGGCCTGCCCACCAGCATCGTCCCGCATCAGTTGCGGCATACCTACGGAACGGAAATGCTTCGTGCCGGCGTGGGCTTTGCCGCGGTCATGAAACTGCTCGGCCACACCGATCCGGGCATGACCATGCGCTATGTCGATGTGACCCTGACCGATCTCCAGCGGGAATTTCAACTGGCCCGCTCGCAACCTCGACATCTGACTCCACAGCCCAAAACCTCATTCGCTCCCCTACGCACAGGACTCGCTGGTCTCATCGACTCCTTAATCGCCGCCCAACACGTCATGGAGATGTTCCGTCGCTCTCTCCCAAACGGAAAACCCCGAAATCGCCTTCTCAGGCTATCCAAACGCCTCATCAAGATACTCGCCGAAATAAAAAAGCTGCCAACCACTGAATGAAAATGGGAACCGATTGGCCGGTTAACAGGGCGATACGCTGATTGAGAACACTTGCCTCTGCTGCTTTGCGCGGCGAAGTGAAGATGAAGCCTTCAGAGGCAGACTTCCGGTCAGCCTTTTGTATGGTCTAATAGAGACGTTGGCGGGTTGGCGGAACAGGAAGACGCAGAGGTCTCAAAAACCAATAAACTTCCTATTAAACCGTTTACAATCAAGCTGATAGCTATTTACTTTTCCTTGCACATCTGCTACACAATTACACATGCACGGCATTCCTGGGGCGCGAAGGAGCTACCAATGTCCGAAACCTTAGAAAGCCCAAAACCTAAAGCAGAAACCCACAAAACCATGGGCGGCAAGGTCAACATCTATCGCCGCGAGAACAGCGACAACTGGCAATGTTCAACCTTCCTCAACGGGCGCAACTGGCGCGTCTCGACACACGAAGACAGCCTCGCTCGCGCGAAGGACTTCGCCGAAGACTGGTATCTCGGCTTGCGCGGCAAGGCGCACGCCGGAATTCTTCCAAAAGAGACGCGGCAGCATGGCAAGAAATTCAGGGAAGCCGCCGCGAAATTCCTCGAGGAAGCTCCCATCCTCACAGAGGGACAGCGCGGCCCAACGTGGCTAAAACATTATGAGCTGAAGTTGAATCGGATCATTCTTCCGTTTCTCGGCGAGAAGCATCTTGCCGAGATCACATCCGGCGTCATTCAGGAATACCGCATCTGGCGCGCGCAGAACTGCAAGACAGGCAGTACTCCCGCGCGGAGCACGGTACTCAAGGAAATCGTCTGCATCCGTCAGGTACTGAAAACGGCCAGGCGACATGGCTGGATTGAGTACCTCCCTGACATGTCGGCACCCTACAAAACCTCCGGCAAAATCACGCACCGGGCGTGGTTCTCACCGGAGGAGTATAAGAAACTCTACGAGGCGACGCGCAGACGGGCACATGAGCCAAAGCAGGAGCGCTTCAAATGGGAATGCGAACAACTGCACGACTATGTGCTGTTCGCCGTCAATACGGGACTGCGGCCTGACGAGGCGTGGAGGCTGCAATTCCGCGACGTGACCGTCGTCCGGGACGAAGCCACCGGCGAGACGATTCTTGAAATCGAGGTGAGAGGCAAGCGTGGCGTCGGCTATTGCAAGAGCATGCCCGGCGCGGTCAGGCCCTTCGAGCGCCTAAAGAGCCGCCGACGTCCTTTGCGGATTGACGAGCCGGGAAGGGGAGGCACCAACGAAAAGACGCGTTTGCCTGAGCCCACGGATCTGCTCTTCCCCAGGTGGCAGCGCGAATTGTTCAACGCCATTCTTCACGAAGAGAAACTGAAGGCCGATCGCGACGGTCAAGCGCGCACCGCTTACAGCCTGCGCCATACGTATATCTGCCTGCGCCTGATGGAGGGGGCGGATATTTATCAGATCGCCAAGAATTGCAGAACATCGGTCGAGATGATCGAAAAATTCTACGCCTCCCACATCAAGACTCGCCTCGACGCCGCGGCCATCAATATCATGCGCAAGAAGAAGGTGGTGAGGTCAAAGGCAAAGAAGGAGGTTCGCAGCGTGGCCTGAGCCTTATAACTTGAAATGGCCACGCGGGCGTGGCGGAATCGGCGGACGTATCGGACTTAAGCGCAACTTGAGTCCTCGCCGGGAAACCGGCGATGCAGAACTGCTCAAATTCGGGGAACCCTGTCACATGGCGATCCCGAGCCAAGCCCCTAACGGAGCATTCCAAACGGGGAAGGTGTAGAGACTAGACGGGCAGCACCTGTCGGCCGAAGGGCCATGGTGAAGGTATAGTCCAGACCACGAACCTGCCGGAGCGTCACTCGGACGCGAATTGTGGCAGGGCGGCGGAAGCCGTAGTTTGTACGAAAATCCGTTGGAGCGCAAGCTCCGTGAGGGTTCAAGTCCCTCCGCCCGCACGATTTTGACCTATCGCGCCGGGAAACAACGGGACCCCGGGTCCCGCCCCGGCGCCCGGGATGGAACCATCCCGCGGTGTTCTTGCATTACGGGACTAGGGCCGCCTCGGCCCGCGCTCAGGACGGTAATGCTACGCTTCCGCAGCGCCGGACTGGGGCCGCTTCGGCCCTGATCAGTTCGGCGCTGTAACGATGCTCAGGGCATGCGAGTTTGTTCGAGGACTCCCGCGGCTCTCAGCGCGCCGACTCTCGTCAGATAGGGATGCCTGCGTGACCACACTCCTGTGTCGATCCACACAGAACTGATGAGGATTTCTGGAAGCGGAGGGGAAGGATATGGGCAGGTGCGGCCTACGCGACCGACCTCTCCCGCGTTTTCTCTTTTACAAATACGGCAATCTGTTGCGTGCATGGGCCGCACTTGTGTGCGTGTTCCGTGACAGCATCAAGGTCCGGATTGTCCTTCAGTCCCCCGAACACCGCTCGGTGCAGGGCAGACTCACCCGGGCAGCCCACGCGATCTGGATTCGGATAAGCCCGGATGATCCCAATGCGGAGTTCGTCTAGGAATACCTCTTCCTCCGTTTCGGTGCCCATCCAGGAGGTGTCGATTGAAAGCGCAATTTCCTTCAATGCATCCTCGCGGCCTCGAAGGCGCTCAAGCCGTCCCTCAAGCCACTCACCCGGTAGGGGCTCACTCATGATGATCAACTGCGCAAACCGTATGAGCTCATCATCGGCATAACCGGCTGCCGCCTTCTGCACGCGGGCAACCGCTGAATCAACGGCGCCCTGGTTGGCCATCAATCCCACCAGAGCTTTGAAATAGGTGTATCGATCTTCACGTTCGTCGTCAGGTGTTCTCCCTGGTCCTGCCATGCTAGTCCCTCCGACGGCCGTTTCCCCCCGCCCGTACCAACACGGGTCCGAGCGGCGGCTGGTAATCCTGGTACTCCAGCTCTTCGGGCATCAGATTGAAAATTGAACCAGCCGTGAGCCACTCCATGACAAAATCGAGTACGCTCAGGCCGAGCGTTGCCAAGCGGAGACGAATGGGACCAAGCGAATCCAGCCTGGTCCCATAAAAGACGGACTTCCGATTAACCCAGTACATCGGTCAGCTCCTCTGCGGCTGTGATTGATGGAGAGGGCGAGGGGCCTACTTTCGGTGCGCTTCGTACCTCGCCTATCGGAACGAGTTGGTGATTAGCGTAAATCGGGTGGCGCCCATGCGCCCTATGCCATTGCGACAACGACGGAGCGCAACGCGCCGCCTCGGCAATCTGCCTCCAGCCGCCTGCATTCTTGAAGGAAAATGCGACGTCCGCACCGGCAGAATAGGCTGGATCCAGACCGGCATCTGCAACGACTGCCGTCGACAAATGGAGATTGGGCAGTTCGTAGTTGAACAGGTCCTGAAACCACATTCCGCCAACAAACACAATCGACCACGGCTTTTCATCGTAGACCTGTGCTGACCAGTCTTCGACTCTGTCCATAGCTGCCCGGATCAGACATTGCTGGAATATCCCATACAGATCCGTCAGACGCAGACCCTTCGGCATCTTGGACGCGTCGACATTGCGCAATACCGCCAGTGCGACCTGAGCTTTCGAGAGCATCGGCCCGCGGGCAAAACCGATGGTCTCCTCGACGTCGCAAAGGAACCGGTCGACGTTGAAAAACGATCCGAGTGGATACCACTCTCCGGTCACCCGATCCACGATGATTGCACTGAACACCGCAGAATCGGGATGCGAATTCACGAAAACCGCACCTCGATCTCGATTGGGCCGAAGCATGTCCACGAATGTGTTAAAGACGCTGTAGCTGGCCATCGGCCACCAGTCGCGGAGCGGCTGCCAGTTCGTGTCGGTCTGGTTTCGCAGATCGTGAGCAAGCTGCGACAACGTGTACCGCTTGCGATATCTGGTTTCATCATCGACCTGCTCGTCCCGGCCGGAGAACATGATTGGCTGGAACAGAACGCCAAAAATGCTCTTGCTGTGTTTGGCAGCGAATTCGATGATCGGTCCGAGCGCGTCATTATTGACACCGTTGATCACTGTCACTTGGAGCGTCACCCGCATGCCCGCAGCGCTGATGTTCTCAATCGACTTCAGTTTGACGTCCAGGTAGTTCGCAATACCCCGGTGGGCGTTTTTCTCTTCGGTCATTCCGTCAATCTGAAGAAAGACCCCGTGCAGGCCGGCAGCGCGTGCCGCACGCGCGAAGTCATCGTTTTCGGCAAATCGAATTCCATTTGTCGCGACGTGCAGCCGCTTAAGCCCGATGCCGCTGGCATACTTGACCGCTTCGAGAAAATGCGGCGAAATCGTGGGCTCTCCACCAGAAAAGAGTATGTTGAACTCGCGCTTCGGTTGAGCGGATGCGGCGTAATCCAAAAGCGCTTTGATTTCAGGCAGGTCGGGTTCATAGACATGATCCAGCTGATTCGCATTCATGAAGCAGGGGCTGCACTTCATATTGCACCGCGTAGTCAGATCTATGAGAACGTACGAACCGCGACCGTAGCGCACGGCATGGACGCCATGCACACCTGTGTCGGATCGCTCGTCGTCACATCCGGGGTAGAGGCCCTCCATTCTCCAAAAGAACTGCGCGTCCGACGCGAGCATGTCCTCGAACGGCCCATGCCGATCGCAGGATTTGCGAAGGAGAACTCTACCGGCCTCTTCCAGAATCTGAGCTTGAACGACTGCGCTCTCGTCCATGAGTGCACGTTCGGGCAGATCGCCGTTAAGAATGCCGTCCCGGATTTCGAACAGGCATTTTGGACAAACGGATTGGGTCCATCTGGGACCGAGGGGAGGAGATGTTCTTTCGCGCTTGCGCTTAAGGGGTGTGTTCGACCAGGCCGGAACTGGGAGGCGTCCCTCGGGAAGGGAGCGGTTGATACTGCGCACGATGTTCCAGGTAACGTCAGCGACGTGTGAAGTGGCACGAAGAATATTCATGGGGGGATTCCTCTGCTCAGAATGTGGTTTGGTTTGTCTTCACCTCTTGCTCATTTCGGGATCTTGCATGCTCCGCTGTGCGGATCCTGTTGCGGTGATTAACTGACGGACGATGAGGCGGGCTAAGACCGAACTGCTCCAGCCACCGCCGCTCAGGCGCCGCGACGCGGTGCTTACGACTTTAGCACTGGTGCTCGTCAGAATGCGAGTTTGTTTGGGCGCCCGGGGTTGTATCCCTTTTGCCGCCATGCCCGGATCAGCGGGGCGCATCAGGGGCACCTCGACGCATCGAGTCCGCGCAGCCAACAGATACGCGAGTACATGGAGAAGATCGGCATCGAGAGCAAGGCTGCGGCCCAGATCGCCGCCCACGTTACGCGGGATAAAAAGCAGATCGCCGGTCCCGAAGCAACTCTCGCGGCCCACCAGCGCCTTGCCGCCCAGTTTGGCAATCAGCCGCAGCAGGTTGTGGCCGCCGCGCGGGAATGCGCAGAGCAAATCCAGCACGCAGAAAAGAAGTCCCCGGCCCAGCTTGCGCTCGAAGCCCTGAATTTCGCCCGTAACCGCCTCTACGAGCGCGAGGCCGTCGTTGATGAGCGCCGGCTCTTCCGCGATGCCCTGCGGCGGGGCATGGGCGAGGTGTGCCCTACACCGAAGTGCGGCTCATTATCGTCTCGCGGCTGGCACAGGGAGAGTTCGTGGCCGCTGATCCGACTCCGCGCGATTCGGCCCGTCAGATCACCACGGCTCGGATGACGACAATGGAAAAAGAAGTGGTCCAGGCAATGCATGCAGAACAGGGCCAGGCGGCGCCGATCCTGTCCCACTTCGCTGCATCGCAGGTTGCACAATCGCATCGGCACCTCAATCGCGGCCAGCAGACCGCCGTAGAACAAGTGCTTACATCTGCTGTCCGCATTCAAGCCATTCAGGGCTATGCTGGAGTCGGCAAAACGTAGGCGCTCGTTGCCATCCGCGAAGGCGCACCGTCCGCCGAATATGCCGTCGAGGGCTTCGCGCCGACGTCACGTGCTGCGGAACAGCTTCGACAGGCAGGAGTCTCCGCGATGACCTTACAGGCACTTCTTGCGCGCGGCGGCACGGAACAGTCGGCAAACGATCCATCAGACAAGCATTTTTACCTCCTCGACGAGTCCTCGCTGGCCTCGACCAGACAGGTTCGGGACTTCCTCAACAAGATGGGCGCACAGGATCGTGTTCTGCTGGTGGGCGACATCCGCCAGCACCAGGCTGTCGGAGCCGGAAAGCCCTTCGAGCAGTTGCTGCAGGCCGGAATGCAGAGCGCCCAGCGCGATCAGATCGTTCGCCAGAAGGACCCGGCATTGCTGCGCGCAGTGGAATGCCTGGCCAAAGCAGATCTTGCAGCGGGAAGCGAGCAGGGGCACGTTGTCGAGATTCCCGACCGCGTCCAGCGCATCGAAACGATCGCCAGAGAGTTCGCTCGCAATCTGCACCTTCGATGGCACATGGTCGTCCGTTTCGTAAGGCCCCCGCAGTGAACGCAGAACTCCTTATCTCGGCTGTCGGCATAGCATTTGAAATTTTGCGTCGGCACCCCTCGCTCCGTCCCAAACAACAGAAACAAAGCTTTCAGGCTGCGCTTCTGTTCCCCAGGAATGCCTTGGCGCGCTTTTTAACGCGCGCGGTATCGCCAATCTCGCATTCCCAAATGATCAGCGCGCGCCATCCCATCGCCGCCAGCATATGCCGGTTCTTTTCATCGCGCGCCTGATTCCGCCCGAGCTTGGGAATCCAGTAGCTTTGATTGGACTTCGGGATGTGCGCCGATTTGCAGCCGTGCGAATGCCAGAAACATCCATGAACGAAGATGACCTTCCGCCGCGAAGGAAACACGAGGTCGGGCTTACCGGGAAGGTCTTTCCGATGCAACCGGAAACGGTAGCCGAGCTTATGAACGAGGCTCCGCACAGCCATCTCCGGTTTCATGCCCTTGCTGCGGATTGCCCTCATATTGGCGCTGCGGTTCATTCATCTTTGCTCCAGGGATGCGCGGATCGCATTCTCGTATACCTGCGGGGGCGGAAGATTGCTCGGCGCAGTGAAGGCCAACGCGACCTGGTCAATCGTGGTGGTGAATAGTCCCACGCTCACAAGGTCCCGCTGCGCGCCAGCTTCGGCCGGACCGCCGACGTCATACCACATGACCGTGAGGGAGCCGGGTTGTATCGGATAAGGCCGAAGGCCGCCGCCGAGGCGCTCACTGATCTTGTTATAGACCGGCGTCGGGCACACGAAGAACAGCCCCTTCTGGCACAGCGGCTCCTGCCGCAGGACATGGCCTTTGTAGATGATCTGCGGAAGAATCCGCTTGTTCACGTTCTCCCAATTGAACCCGGCCGTACTTTTTCCCGTGAAAGGTTCTTCGCGCAGATATGTCTCGCGTTCTGCGCGGTAGTTCCCGGTCGTATCAATCGACTGCACCTCGACGGCGACGAAATTGATCAACTCGCCCGTGGCGCTCAAACGTGCCAGCACCCAATCTACGAAATATGCACCGCTTTTCCCGCGCGTGGGCAGCCTTAATTCTTTCCCCCACCCCTTTCCGAAAACGGCAACGCACTCCCCGGTTTGCCCGGTGATCGCCCTTGCGGATAGAAGCGGAATGGCGGGGCCGAACGCGACTCTGGCGACATCACGGAGGATCTCATAATTTTTCGCATATAGGCGGATCGGGCAACAGATCACGGGTCCGGCGTTCGTTGGCTTGAGCGTACAGGCACCGCTGATCAAGCCGTCGCTCAATGTCTTGACACATTGCCGATCGAGAAAAGGGCACTGAAGGTTGGCGCGCGCTTCTGCCGCAGCAGGCGAGCGGTCCTTGGGATCGTAGCCAAAGAATTCGACAATCCGGCTAGCCATGTGCGGCTTCTAGGAGTTCCTCCGGCGTGTATTCCCGCGACTCAAGATGCTCACGGATTTGCAGCGCAATTGCCTTCGCCATCAACACTGGAACTGCATTCCCAACTTGCTCGTACTGCGACACACGCGGTCCTAGGAACCGGTAGCCGTCCGGAAAGGATTGGAACCGCGCCGCCTCACGCACTGAAAGGGACCGTTCCTGATCGGGCAAGAAAACTGTGCCCCAATGAGGGTCACATTTGGTCATGACGGTACCCGCCAGTCCGTCGTTCCGCAGCCGGCCATAGCGCTTTGTGTGATCCGACTTGCGGGCCCGTTGCATACCTTTCGGCAGCAGACAATATGGAATATCCCGCCAAGAGCCACCTGGCTTCACATACTTCATGCGCTCAATATTTTGCTTAGATAGCCTTGCCCCAAAGTGATTAAAGGTCACGCCGTCCGCATTACGCAACATCCGTGCGTAGTCACTGCGTGCTTCAATCGTATAGCCCACGAGTTCCGCACCCTCACCTATCGCAAGACGCGGCAGGTCGCCAATGGCTTCACCTACGGTGACCGCCGGCAATAGGCGCTTGCGGTCTGCGTCCGTCAACTGAAATGTCATCGTTCCGCCGCTCCGGAAATTTGCTCGGCCCGTCGCGTAGTGTGTAGGTTCTGGCGGAGCAATCGGCCAAGAGCGTGAGCCGAGCAGGATGAGCCTCCATCGCTCCTGCGGGACACCGTAGTGAGCCGCAAACAGAATCTTCGGCGTCACCTGATAACCATGTTCATTGAACTCACGTAATATCTGGCGGAAGACCCTGCCGTCCCCGAGAGAAAGCAAGCCCGGAACATTCTCGAAAAGAAACGCCCTCGGCTCGAACTCTTCCAAGAACCGGAGGTAATCTTTGAAGAGCTTGTTCCTAGGGTCACTCAAGAACCGCTCGGGCGCGTTGATCGAGAATCCCTGGCAAGGCGGCCCCCCAACGAGGACATCGAGCTCTCCCTTTTTCAATCCAAGGCGAGCGCGGACCTCAGAAGGCTCCACTTGCTCGATATCCCGTTTATCTCCCCACGCTTCCGGATGGTTGAGTGAAAAGGTTTCAACGGCATCCGGCATGCAATCGTTGCCGTACAGGCAGCGGTATCCAGCTTGGCGGAAACCTTCCGTAATTCCGCCAGCGCCGCAGAAAAGATCGATCGTAATAAAAGGTGTCAACGAGCGTTCCGCAGCCATGCGGCTGCTGGTTTTCCGGGGCGGTACCAATGTCAATTGCGCGCTACTCTGTCTCATTGCCGCTCACCACCTTGCGGCCGAACAAAGGCCACTTCTCTCCGACGTACTGCTCCGCCGCTTCTCTGACAACCCATGCCAACGAGACCTTCTTTTCTTTAGCTATATTCTCAAGGCTCTCGTAGATCTCCGGTGGAAAACTGATCGATGCCCGCACAGCTGTTCCCGATTTGCTGCTGTCTTTCCCAATTCCGCGTTTTTGGTTCACTGTCGTATGCTCGCTTGTTTGTTCACCACACTACACCGCAGCGGTGATCCATTCAAGGCAAATACTTTGCGTCATGCAAGCTGCTGATACCAAACGGCTTACATCGGAAAGAATATACTTGACTCATCACGATAATCGCGCTACTGTAGGGAGATGAAGAAGGAACCGACCACCTTACAGCAAGCGATTCTGTACTTTGCGGACCCGGATAATTGCGTCGCCCACATGGTAGAGCGCCGTTGGCCCGATGGTGTCGTCTGCCCGACGTGTGGCCGCAGGGATGTGTCCTACATCCCTGCGCGGCGCGTGTGGCAGTGCAAGACGCGGCACCCGAAGGCGCAGTTCTCTGCGAAGGTCGGGACGGTGATGGAGGATTCCCCCGTCGCTCTCGATAAGTGGCTGCTGGCAATGTGGATGGTTGCGAATTGCCGCAACGGTGTTTCGTCCTGGGAGATGCATCGCACGCTTGGCGTCACCCAAAAGACCGCATGGTTTCTGCTCCATCGGATTCGCATGGCCCTTGGGAACACGCCAAACGGGAAGGTCGGGCAGGATGGCGGACCCGTCGAAGTGGATGAAACTTTCGTGGGCGCAGACCCTCGCAAGATGCACGGGGATCGCCGGCTTGAGATGATCCGCAAGCGCAACGAAATTCCGAACTGGAAGGCAACGGAAAAGTACACGTCGAAGGTTCCCGTTATGGGGATGCTGGACCGCGAGAGCCGCCAGATTCGGGCGAAGGTCGTTCCCAACGTCCGCCGCGAGACGCTACAGGAAGAGATTCTGAACCACATTCAGGACGGTTCAAAGGTCTATACCGATTCGTCCACGTCATACTTGGGACTGAAGGCGCAGAACTACATTCACGAAACGGTGAACCACGTAAACGAGTATGTGCGCGGCGAAGTCTCGACGCAGGGACTTGAGAATTTCTGGTCGCTGCTGAAGCGTGGTTTGCGCGGAACCTACATCGCGGTCGAACCGTTTCACCTGGACCGTTATGTGACGGAGCAAGTGTTCCGGTACAACAATCGCCACACCAGGGAAAACCCGTTGAATGACGCAGACCGCTTCGCCATCGCGGTTTCGCAGATCGTAGGCGACTCACCTACGCTGAATTGACGGGGAAGGAGCCGAAAAAACCTGCCGCCAGTGTTTAAGAAGAAGCAGGGCCGGGGGAAGCGGAAGCAGTCTTAGGTTTCCGCTTTGTCCCGCGTTTTGGTCCACGTCGGTGGGGATTGGCGTCTACCTGTTTTCGGTATTCTGCTTCACGTCTCAACATCTCTTCCCGGGGCACAGACAGAACGGCATCCACCACTTTGGTGAACGCCGCGTAATCTTTGGAACGCCTCATGAAGAGCGATCATATCATTTCAGCGCAAGAACTGCCGTATAGAGACCGCGCAGACTAGAATCCGCCATGTCGATGATCGGCTCGTACATAAATGAATTCAAATGGATGTTTTCTGGAGTCATCAGATTTACCTGATCGAGCACGCGGATGGAAGCGGCATCGCTGGGGAAATCCTCTTTGAATCTCTTCAACAATTTGTAAGTCTGGTTCGCCTTTATTCCGTTCCAAAATGCAGTGTCGTTTACTTTACTGACCATGAACTTCTCCGCCGCTAGGCGAATGGCGATCGATAGGACAATCTTGTTTTCAAGATTTACTCCGACACCCGCCGTTAAGCAAGCCGCCGCTTCACGGCTAATCACGTCCATTATCAAGTCGGTTCCATTTGCCGATGCCCCCTTGGGACCGCACATCCGCGAGTACAGAGCATCCAGGTCCGCAACGGTGATTGTGGCTGAATCACTTTTCCAGTGAAGAAGAGACGTCAGTTTCTTGTAATCGGGGTCTGCGCTCCCCACGGTCATCTCAATCAAATTCCGCACAAAAGGGATCGACGCGATCTTAATAATGTTCTGCTGAAAGAACTGATGCCTCCACTTGCCCACAAACGGGTTCATTATGTCAACGCCCGGCACTAGCACAACCCCGCTAGCGTCTTTCATTGCCATCAGGCAGTTATCTCGGACAAAGCGACTGTGAAGCACTCTGAGAAAGTCAAAGTTATGCGTCATGATGATTTGCTTGAATAGTTTGTCCTCATTGATCTCGCGAAGGTACTGTATTATGGCGTACTTGTTCTGATAGTCGAACGAGTCGGCCAGATCATCAATGACCATAAGCGTTTCCCGTTTATCTTTACGCCGCACCTCCACCTCGAAGATGATGTTAAGAATGTAGAGGGCTTTTCTCTCTCCAGTGCTCAAGACATCAAGCAGTTTGTTTCTCTCTACAGGGGCGTGGTCGTTGCCGTCATGGTAGACAAACGCGAGCTTGATTGGCTCGTCTTCAAGCATTACGTCGATTTTGTTCTCAACCTGTAACGTGAACGGCACAACAAAGCGATCATTGAAAATGTCGATCACCTCCTGCCACTGCGTACTTTCAATTGCGGCCTGAGCCTCGATTTCCCTGAGCCGCGCGGATACCGAGTCGTATTTTGACATCAGTTCTCGATAGAGGTCCATCGAAGTCTTCAGGTACGATTTCCAAATTGCCTCCTTGAACGTGCGTACATTTGACAAATGGGCGACAAGGGTTTCGTGGCTCATGAGGTAGTCTTGGAAATCGCGCCGAGCCTGATTCTTATATAGCAACGTAGCAAGCTGGTCGAATTGCTGACGGAGAAGTTTATCGGTGAGTATTGTCTTCTTGTCGTCTTCAATAACCTGCTCAAGTTCCTTCTTCGTAGTTATCTCTCGCACTGTTCCGTTCGATTTGAGATTTACTGTGTGGTTAGCTTTGAAGAAACCGTGCTTCATCAGAGCCTCGGCAATTTGGCCCGCGCCGTAGTATTCAAATATCCCCTTTTTGAAAAACTGCGATGCCGCCAAAAGCTCGTTGTATCGCGCCACATAGGCGTCGATTGCTGTCTTCGCATCCCCAGTATCAAGAAGCTTTTGAGTCTCGTCGTTAAACAAAGTGTCGTATTCAACGTCGGCAAACGGAGCGTCAGCCTGCGACTCAACTTCTGGCTTGATGCGGTTGAGTGCCTGCATGAAGGCGTCGTCCGTCCCAACAACAATCGAGGAGATTTCCGCCTCGATATCCTTTTTGGAACCGGACTGTTTCTTGAGTGCTTTGAGAAGATTTGATTTCGCTTGCTCTACGGCTTCAAGCAGTTGATCGTGTTGCTTCTTCAGCGTCGCATTTACCAGAAGAGTGGACGTTCGCTCGTTGGTTCCAAATTCGCGATCATAAGGGAGGACCACAAAGACACTCGTGGGGAGCAGTTCCGCCCCTGTTTCGTCCTTGATTTCCCGAGTGGTGAGGCGGGCGGGAAATACCCGATCAGTCGTCGCAGCCCCGGTGGACAAATCTTGAAACGTATGAGCTAAAGAAGACTTCAGGAAGCCGTTAGGAGCGTAGATCGCGTATATCGTCTCCTTGCTGAAATCGAGAGTGGTATCGAGCTTCTTGATGCCATAGCAGTTTTCCAACTTCAGTGAGACGCGATTCATGGTCAGCCTCGGGAAAGCGTTAATGATAGCTCACCCTCGCATCCCGGCGAGAACCGCCCTGTTTGTTGTGCAAATTTGCGGAGGCGCAGGATTGATGAGACAGGTATATTCCTGCCCTTACATCCTTAGAATGGGCGCCGCAGCGCATCGAATATCGACCTGAATGTGATGTCCGTAACGCCTGCAGCCAAGGCTTGCGCTCGGGCCGCCGCAAGTTGCGGGAAAAGATTGTTCAATTCAGCGCTCCAAAGGGGATGAATGATGAACTCCGCATGATTGGCCCGCCGCCCGGCTGGAACACCGGCATACGACACGAACTGCCATTGCGGTCGGGAGGCGACGTAAGATGCCGCAGGCGACGCGGCTGGTGCCACGAGATTTTGCCAGTAGGAAACCGAAAAATCGATCGCCGCATTTGCATCGAGGGCGAGGCGCGCTAAATCTAAGCCGAGCCGCCAATCCAGGATGTTGTGATAGGCCAGATTGGAATAGTCTCTGAGGCAATCCGGGCATGAGGTTTGGCATACGCCCCCATGGGGCAAGGCAACCAGCGGGCCATAAAAGTTCAAGTTCCCCTGCCCCGTGACGATCCTCAAGAGATTCTCGGCCTCGTTTGGCGTGCCGAGATGCGAGCTGTAACCGGCGCCGTTCTCAAGACTGTCCGAGATAAATATCTCGCCTCGAACTTGGCCATTAACGTCGCGCAGGACCCGAAGCCCGACTTTGAGTTCACGCTCGTCGATGTCCAGCACCTCAGCGGCCGCAGCGCGCCGCATCATAAATCCGAGCGAATAGAGAGCCGCGCGGCAGTTCACATCGAGCGGCGTGTAGGTAATTCCTTGCGGCCAAGAATCTATGCCCAGGACGAGCACGTCCGTTGGCTTGATGGAAGCGAGAACCCGCCGGTCCGGCCCGCCAATGAGATTAATCGGCGGGTTGTTGACACCAACTTGGTCTAGGGCCTCCCGCGTAATCCAAGTCTCTTCGCCAATCACTTTGAAGAAGTCAAACCCCCTCCCCGCATTGTCGTTCACAATGAACACGGTCTCCTGATCAGACCAAATGCCAAAATTGGCTCTCGGGGTTAGCGGCTGAATAGTCGCGCTAATCTTGGGCCGTGATGCGCGGGGTGTCCACTCGAAAACTCCATCGAAGTCGCGGTCCGTGTTGGGCCACGTCCGGAATCCGAGCGGCTGTGACAGCTGGATGGTCTCATATCCGGTTTGCGGTTGCGCAGGCGCGAAACAAACCGGGCATGAAGCAGCGCCGGGAGTTGGGTGGACATCGACTGCCTGACAGTTTCCGCAAAATCCAATCAACCGCGGATTCCCTAGAGGGTTCGGTTCTTGGATGACTGTATTGCCTTGGGGCCGGTACTTCACGACGCCAGCCGACGTGTGGACAACCCCGTCTTTGACGGTCTCGGCACATGGCGCAAATTGACTAATCGCGATGTCCAAATCGCGGTCGATGACGCCCTCCTCCGGCGGCCAGTCGTACCCAGACGTTGGCCGCCGGTGAAACAGGTACCGCACGCGGGTTGGAAAGCCGAACATCGGCAAGAGGCCAACGTTTGCCAACCGCTCGCTCAGTGCATCTTGAGTCAGCGCCGGATCGATGGCCGCCGCCGTAATCCTCAGAATGAGATCCTGATTAATGAAATCAATGAGCGGTTGCCGTCGCGCGACGAGGTTCGAGTGGGTGTACGCAAGCAGGATGTCAACGGTATGCGCAAGCGCAGCCTGGTTGCCCTGAATCCATGCCGACACTTGCTGCTCCGGGCTTGCGCCGGGAGCCCCGCCAGCTTGCGGCGGTATCGATTGGCCCCACTGGGCGGCGCTCCCAAATTCGCCATGGACGCTGTCAGCTGGCTGGGCGCCGAACAAATTAAGCGCGTCGAACGCCTCTCTCAAAACCTCCTTCGCGAGTACCCGCTTGATGATCTCCTCACGCTCGACATCGACATAAGGCTGGGGCGGAGGATCGGCGGTGATGCGTTGCGGGCGCTGAAAATAGTAGTCGTCGTGACTGCGGCCCCGGCAAAGCGTCAGCGCAACCGAGAGGCCAGCGCCGCGTCGCCCAGCACGGCCAACCCTTTGCTGGTAGTTGAAACGCATGGGCGGCATATTTGCCATCATCACTGCCAGTAGGCCGCCGATATCGACTCCGGCTTCCATCGTCGTTGTGACGCTCAACAAATCAATTGGGTCAGTACGCAGGTTTTCGGTGTTCGGCAACACAATGTCTTGAAACAGCCTTTGGCGTGTCCGCCCGTCGGCCTTATTCGTTTGTCCGGTGAGTTCTTCGCAGTTCAGCCGGAACAGGCTGTCTGAATGCGTCGCAAGATAGCTGTAATAATCGCCGGCGATATGTCCCGGCGTTAGTGCTTGGGGCGCGCCCAGCGCCGTCAAGCAATCCGTACAAACACTTCCCGCTGGATGGAGGTGGATGCGGCGACATTGAGGGCATTCGTAAAACTGATTCCCGCCCCGTTGCAAGCACAACGCTTGCGATTGAAGCACAGATTGAACGAGGACTCCCGCATTGGTTAAGTAATTCAGAACATCTCCCTCGTGCGCTGCCGGATTCAACCCGCGGATGTTTGCAACTTCGCGGATGTAGTCCCGGACATAAGCGGGAGTGTTTTGTTGCGACATTGCGCTGTGAGACGAGAGACGCTTACGCGAGCCGAAAATGCGAATCACGCCGTCGGCAGTCTCCAGAATGTCGGCGCTCGGCGGAGGGTGAGTCAACCGGTCTGTGGTAGCGAAGGCGATGTAGAGAGATTCGAGACTCCTCTGGCCGGACGCAAAAACCAGATCCATTAGCTCCGTCAAGGATTCGGTTCTGATCCGGTCCCTGTGCAACCGCTGATCGGCGGTTAGCGTCGTCTTAAGGCTAGGCGCCGTTGCTGCCGGCCAGTTGTAGAGATCCCGCCAAGGGCCAGAACGGGCTGCCGGGTCAGTCCAGAGCACATCTTGGGAATAGCCTCCCGGATTCATCCCTTGCATAAGCAATTGCGACGAAACAGCAATTGCCAGCTGAGAAATCGGATGGGGCCCGTGGAGAGCACGAAACTGAATCTGTTGGGCCGCTTGTTGATTGCTGAGCGAAGGCAACGCGGGCGACGGCTGGTTGGCCATAGGCCCAGTTGCCATCGATAGCGTCGCCGCGTCGGCCGGGTAGCTCGCCGCGTAGGCGTTCGCGATGGCTTGGTCAGACTGGCTGAGCGTTTGACCGCCCAGCTGAGCGATAAGAGCCAACGGTCCTGCCCCCAGGCTCTGCAGCGCGCCAGAGAGGGCTTGGCGCAGGGAATCAAGGTAGTGTGCAAACCGCATTCCAGCTGACAGCTTAGCCGCATCTTGGCGGCTGTCGGAGAAGACAACCAGCTTCCTACCGTCTGGACTTTCGCTTCCAATCTCGCGCAACAGCGTATCCGAGAGAACTTGTGCAAGTTTCTGAAAGCCGGTGCGCTGCGTGCGCACGGGAGAGCCGATTCCGCGGCGGGCCCAGTTTGTGTCGCACCGGGGGCAGCGCGATGGGTAGGCGCGCGATGCACTGGGAGCGATCCCTTGCGGCGGAGGATCGAGGACATTTCCACCGGGCCCGTGCATTTGGCGAACCCGATACAAGTAGCCGCGCACCGCACTGGGATTGCTGCCATGCGCAACTTTTCCCTCTGTGGGCACGAAGTGCGCCGTTTGCCATTCTCGCTGAACTTGGTCTTGACTCCATTGCTGCATAACAGGCTGCATGCCATTGGGAGCCGGCCAGAACACCGCATAACTGGCGTAGTCGCGGTCCAGCGAGGCAATCTCCGGCGATGCCTCCAAATCGGGATGGTCTGGAGTCAGGAACCACTCATTCGGATTCAGTCCCCCCGTGCGGTACCCCCCTAAAAAGACTTCGCCGCAGGCCTCGCAATAGAGAAGCTCGGCAACTCTTGATCCGCAAGCACAGGTTAAGACCGGTGCGTAATGAAGCTGGCCTATGGGGCACGCCGAGGCGCGGACCGGCGCGGCGCTACACAGCGGGTTCGAACAAGCCCAGAGGCCTTGAAGATTCCTGAAGAAGAGATGCGCACGCACGGGCAGCAATGCAGATCCTTGGGCATCACGAGCGGCACAGATCCCGCCAATCAGCCCTTCGACAGCTTGCTCACGCTCACCTGCTGGCAGTGACGGAAATAGCCGGTTTCCAATAGCTTCAGGGAACTGAGGTACGAGGTTTCCTCCAGGGCCATCCGGCATACATCCGTTGCGCAAGCCGTCCGCTGCTTGTATATGTTGAAGTCCGGCAAAGAGAAGCTCTTCCGCTGGCGCTCCGGAAGCCACTGGAGGCGCGCCAACGGCCGCATGAAAATCGCTTGCGGCCTGTTGCATTTGGCCGGAAACTTGGAGGCTTTGGCCCAAGTGCCGTAAATCCGCTGCATGCGGCGCGAGTGTCTGCACCGCTGCAGGATTGGGATTCACCCGGCTCCCGCCGATGATCCGGAAGCGGCTGCGGCTCCTTCCAAAAAATGCCTCTAGGTAGCCGAGCCCGGCTGCGTCGTCCGTCAAAGATGCACTGGACGCGATAATCCGCAGTTGGTCGGAGTCCGGGTGCAAGCCGAGCCGGTCAAGCAATACGCGGATGAGATATCCAACCTCCGTCCCCGGCGTACCTCTGTAAGTGTGTAGCTCATCGACAACAAGATGAAAGACGCGGGAATGGTCCGCGGACAGCCACTGGCGCGTTGCAGAGAAGATGGGTGCTTCCACGCTTCGCATCAGCATGATGTTCAACATGGAGTAGTTGGTAATGATGATGTCGGGCGGGTGATCTTGCATGCCCCACCGTGACCACATTTCTCCGCCGTCGACGCGCGGGAAAAACCGTTCCGCTTCAGACCCCACCACTTGTTGCGCTTCTTGTTGCACGCTGCGGAGTTCTTCCCGCAGGCGTATTGTTCTGGAGGCGTTTCTTGCCCCCGAAACCGGCGTCCGGCTAGTGTAGCGCCCAAAATAGAACCGATTGCCGGCCCTGTTCGCTTGCAGCCATCCGCGCGCGTTCGCTCCGTCAAGGGCGGTCCGCAGCCGGCCGAGCTGATCTTCCACAAGCGCATTGAGCGGATAAAGAATGATCGCGCGTAACGCCGCAGGCCGCATAGCAGGGTTCTCGTGATTCCGCTGGGGGATTCGTGGAAGCCACTGGTTTGATGTTGGGCTTGGGCGATGATTCCACCAGTCCCATTGCGGGCTAAGCTTCCCTGGCTGGCCCCATCCGGTAGACTCCCGCACAAGAGATGCCAAAACCGGCAAAAGAAAGCATTCCGTTTTCCCCGAACCGGTGCCGGTCGTGACAATGACATCCCGCCCGTTGACAACGGACTCTCCGAATACCTCCTGCTGATGTATGTAAGGAATCCGGCCCTGAGGGAATAATTCAAGCGACGCAAAATCCGCGATGGCGGCAATATCAGCCTGACTCCAGGAGGCCGCTAGCAGCGACTGAAGCATCCCGTGAATAGACTGGTTGATCTGCAGATACGCCGGAGTCGGCTCAATCAACGGCTCGCGGAAAATCCGCCCATTCACGTTCAGAAGGGCACGCCGCTCGGCAACGAGATCCGGATAGCGCAAATCGAAGGGGCTATCCAGGTATCGAAGGTACATGTCACGGAGATCATTGAAAAGGGCAAGCGGATTACTCATAGCAGTTCCTGTCTCAACACCTCTGCAGCCATCCCGGCAATTTCCTCAGGAATATCTTGATAGGTCAATCTCCAACGTCTGAAGGAATCGCTAAGCCGCGGGAGCATTCCCGAGCAAAGAATTAAAGCCCGTTCGACGAGCGGGGGAGGTCGGAAGAGCGCCGGTACACTCAGAGTCAAGTCTTGCCGGCTGTATCTAAGTACGCGCCGCTTGCGGCGAAAGAGGACATAATACTTTCCGATCTGGCCCGGTATTTTCATCGTTTCCTGCTCTTGGCGCAGGAAATATTCTGGCGTCTTAAAGCGCGTGAAACGGAAGAGTCCATCAGCGTCCGGTGCATTTGCGCATTGGATCGTCACAGATTTCCATGCCATCCTCTTCCGCTCGATCGTCAGCTGCTCAACGTCCCACTCCTTACCCTCGGCGGGTAAATCACAGCGCGGCCACTGATCGAGGTTTGAAATCAATGGCAAACGAGAGAGTATCGCCTCTGGGGTATCAAGCTGAAGGAACAGGCCTGCCCGCCGTGCCAATTCTTCGAGACTCCTCGGATCTCCCAATTGCACTCGGATGACGTCAGGGCAGTCCTGGAGGGAAATGCGTTCCAGTGTCATGCCTGCCACAGACGCTTCGATCCTCTGGAGAAGCGGCAGGCTCCGCGCTCCGCACAGTACAGCCGTTGCCGCCGCCCCGTGCTGGCATAAAGCGAGCGCGGGCGGTACCACACGCCAACCGTTCTCGGACTCCGGGGTGTCAAATTCCACGTGCCCGAGCCGCTCAAGATTGAAGCGGACGCGCTGATGGAGAGGGAGCGAAGCATCCTCACTGCCTTCGCCGGCGAGATCATCGAGGCCGAGATTCTCGACCGCCGCGCGAAATTGCGGCCATGATCCTTCTTTGCGCGCTGAAAGCCACATAAGAAGTTCGTTCGGAGTCACCGCTGTGCCCTCCACAACCGTCGGGCCGCAGTACGGTATTCTCGCCAAAGCATGGCCGCATCTGCGAAGTCAGATTCGATCCGTAATCCCTTCCGGGAGGCATCAAGGATCGCATTGCACCAGTTCGCCGCCCTCTTCCCGAAGTCGGATGAAATTGAGATCGGTATATCGGCGAATTGAATAACCCGTGCTGTCTTTTTATTACTCGTCAGCGGATGCGCGGGTAAAGCCCAGACAACGTTGAATGGAACGAAGCCCTTCCATCGTCCGACATTGCGCGTTGAGCAATGAAATATCTCGCCCGGCGCTGCGCCCACAAGGACGGGATTCGACATCGGCACCGTAATCGGTCTCGAAGCTTCGGCTCCCGCATTCAGCTGAACGAGCGGCCCGCAAATGTTGGCACTGGCAAACCGGTAAGCCGTCCATTGATCCCAGGAATCTGGCGGCGCCTCAATTGAGTAGGTCCGTGAACGCGTCAACCCCTCGCAATAGACTGAGTGTTCCCCAATTTGGTCGTAGCCATCCGCGATCAACGAGCCGTCCTCAGAAGAACGTGCGGCCATCTTCCCATCGATGAGTACGCGCTCAATTCCGTTCATTTGTCCGTAAATTTTGATCCGTGGCGGGAAGCCAGCAAGCCATGCTGAATTGTGGACGCACACACCGTCTTCGAGCGCGATGTCAATATCCGGAGCTGGTTTAAGCGCATAAAATGAGTCCGTACCCGGATCAAGCGCCAACGCGTTTGTGGGCAATACTCCCCGGAAACCCACCCAACCGCGGGGAACGCCGACAGAGTCTCCGATCCTTCTGTATCCTGTGCAGCCGGCGGCTGCCAGAATGGACTCAACCTCGCACGCCAGTTCTTCGACGCACAGCACAACATCAGTACGTCCCAGAAGGAGCCTCGGCGCAGAAACATATCCCGCTGCGCGTGGATGCGCCGCGAGCACATAAATCTCGCGCCCCTTCAAAAGCCAACGTACTCCCCGCTGATCCGAAAGAGCACCCCTGAGCTCAATACCTGTCCGCAGCCGGTCTCCCATGTTCTCGGCCTGAATATCTTGGAACCAATCTTCCTGGGCGAGAAGTTGCCAGACTTCTCTGCCGCTCCTGACTTGAACGTCCTGACTGGAATCCGGCACGGCCCTTGGCAGAAATCCAATCGTACAGAAAGAGGAACGGTCAAAAGTCAGATGCACAAGGATTTCGAGGGGTGCCTCCGTTTGAGATAGGCGGCTGGACGTCCCAGTTCTGGTCCTTGTAGCCGGAGCGCGCGGCGGTTTTTGCACCGGCGGGCGGTAACGTTGCAGCGGGCGATCGGCATTGGCTTCAGGGCGATCTTGGGCCTGCGCTTCCGCTGCTAACAGTCCCGCTTCCCCGGGTTCTGCTTCAATCGCGAGCGCATGCGGGGAGTCTGGTTGAGCCCCATCTCCTTGCGGCGGACCGTCCAACTTCTGGCCATTGCCTACAAATTCAACCGATAACCCATCGGAATCACTCCACGGCAAGGGGAAGATCGCTTTTGACGTTACGTGATCTGGGCTTTGAAGCTGCGGTTCAATATCCTCAAGCGGAAGCTCTCCAGAAGCTCCGGCTCCCAGGCCATCCGCAACAACCGCCACCGTCACTTTTTCGGCTGAACGTGTCTCGTCCTCCGTTGGAGGTCGAGCACGGCTCTGCGCGTCGTTGGCCTCGGCGTCACTTGGTTCCCCAGAGTACTGGGGGGCAACCTGCGCCGGGTCTGCATCCTTTCTACCGGCTGTTTCTTGCTGCCTCTGATCCGAAATGTCACTCCGCTGGCTATCTCCGGGGTCGCGGCGCGATGCAAATTCAGGGAGCCTGGCGGGGTCTGAGACCGCGGATTGCCCTCTGGGCCTCGCGCGGGTCGATGCGTCGTCAAGCTTCCTTCCTCTCCGATAGATCCAATAGACCGCCGGTGCAGTGATGAGAACAATGAGGAGCGGCGTCATCGCGGCCTTCTTCTTCGATGCAATACACGCAAGCTTACCTTTGCACCGCCGTTGGACGATGCCAAGGGTGTATTGCCCGTACCGTCTGAAGCTTTGGTTGCTACGATTTTACCTCGCCGAAGGTCCGGTGTTCTCATGGCGACGGCCTGCCGCAGATCACGCTCCGGTGGCATCGCTCCATTGCGTCGAAGGCTCAGATGGAACCGGCAAGCCTCGCCCAGCGTCAAGCCGCCAAAGCCCGTTGGATTCCTTCGATGCTGCGTCAACCGCGGCCCTTCCCGCGCTGGAGTCCATCGCGGCGGAGTGATCCGCAAACGGGCAGCAACCTTGTTCCCGGGGTTCCGCCGCTTTTTCGCTTCTCGTCATTGCACCGTTAGCGCCCGCCATTTCCGGGGCGAACGCGCGCCGCGAATTCAATCCAGCGCCGTACCGTGCGCGGCATGATCTCAATATGGGAATTCATAAACCGCTCAATCGTGCGCGGCGATATAAGCGTCACGTTGCGCGGCGGCGCGCCCAAATAGTTTCCATGGGCCTGGAACAAGAACACGCGCTCCCGAAACTGGTCCCATCCCTCCGAGTCAAGCTCCGTGCCGCCGCTCTTCACCTGAACAATGGCGCGCTCCTTGGTTCTCTCGTTTATGGCGACGAATTCATAGGACATCGTATCGGCCTTGCGGGAATTCGGCACGACTATCCAACCCGTGGCCTGAAGGAAGATGAACACGACATCCTCGGTCTCCTCCGAGCCAAGCAGCGAAAACACATCGCAGCCAAAAGGCCACGAAATGGCATATTTCGCCGAACCCGCGAGTTCGTTTCAGAGCATTTGCGAATAGGCAACAGCGGTTTCGTCGCGAATCGATTGAATCACCCGTCTGGGCCGGAAACACGCCACGACTTTTCCGATGGCGTCGTCCACATTTACCAACGGCAATATTTCGCACCGCACGACATTCACGATATCCGCATCACGCCCCCTGACGTGTTCAAGTACTCCCACGCCGGGAGAGCCCGTGTTCGTTTCTTGGGCGGGCGGACCCTTGCGAGAAAGTGCTTTCCATGCGGATCGCGGGTCCAGATGAGGTCATTCGGCATAACTTGGTCACGAAGGTACCGCACACGGTTGACCCCCTTCCGACCGTACTCTTCTTCGGCAAGCCTCTCGTAAGCGTCCCATTCCAACGCTCTCTTCACGGACTCGACCGGCCACCCAACCCCCAGCACTTGCTCCTTCAGGCAATAAGCGAAAGAGAGCACAGGATCCGCCTTGCCGCCTGTCGGCCGGATATGCACCCGATGAACGCGCAAATCTCACCCCCCGAAACATGATGCATCGACACTGTGCGCACCGGTCCTTCCCACCCTTTTCGATGCCCCGGAATCACGCCGGGGCGACATCTTCCGCCCACCCGACGGGCAGCGCGACAGGATCTGATCACAGCCGTTAGTTTCTTCAGAGCAGAGTACGGATGCGCTCGGCAGTCTGCTGGATTTGAAGTGAGTCGAGACCACCTCGTTCATCATCCTCCGTGGTGAACAGATTGCTCCCGATTGTGTATCCGTTCGTTTCGTACCAAGCCTTCTTCCATTCCCAACCTCGCCGGTAGTCATCGCGGCTCATCCTTCCAAGATGTTCCCAAATGATGACTTCTCCAGCGTCGGTGATGAAGGAAAAGTCCGGGCGCAACCGCCCGGGGGCCGTGGTGCCTTCAAAAGGCCGTTCGTAAACGTAGAGTATTCCTACGTCATAAAGATGATTTGCGATCACCAGTTCTGATTTGCTGCGCACCATCTCTCCGCTGCGCGCTCTGTGTACAAGATTGGCCGCGTACGGCACTTCGTCCGCTTGCTCACGCACGACTCCTTCAAACATTTTGCTGTTTCTGCGGGCCGTCTCCGACCGCTCCGGTCGCGTCAGGTCGTACAGACCTGAGGAGTCGCAGCCCTCGATGAACAATACAAGATGCTGCTGAGCTCGCGTCAGAGCCGTGTACAGCAATTCACGGCTCAACAACCGGGTGTGCTTTGGTAGGACGACGAAGACAACTCCGAACTCGCTGCCTTGCGCTTTATGAACCGTAATCGCGTAGGCCAGCTCCAGTGGACCGCCGTCACTCCCGAATTGGGCAGGGAAGAACCCGTACCGCACGTCTGGCCGATTGCAGAACGCGATGTTCAGCGCCCGCGTCTTGGCGGAGTTGGCGACGCCGATCTCGCCGTTGGCCAGGTAGTCCTCGACCTTCACCTTCTTCTTGCCATCCCAGCCCTCACGTCGTCCGTTTCTGACCAGGATCACTTTGTCTCCCCAGACGATCTCTTCATCGCCCAGACTCAATCCCCACGGCTGCTGAGACGACTCTAATTGCTGCCACCGGAATTTCCGCTGAAACCAACGATTGAGCTCATGGACACCGTGTGAATGGAGGCGGACCGGCGACAGCACCTGAAACCTTTCCGCACCGTCATGATCGTCGAACGGTACCCAGCCCTCTGGAGTCAATCCAAGTACATTTTTGTTGAAAGTTGCAATGTCCCGGATGTCGTTGAGGCTAAACCGGATCAGAAGCTCCTCTTCCAGTGCTGCTCTCAAAGTATCCGGACTATCCCAGTAGCGAATGGTGAGATCGTTGAACGGCGATCCAAGTTCCAGATTGCTGAGAACGCGATCGGCGTCGATGGGCTGGATTTCGCGTGTGTACCACGAGGCCAATTTCAGGAGATCCGAAGGAGATCCCGCCCGAGTGCGAAGTTCAATGTCGAGTTTGGCCATCGCACGTGAGCGTCCGTCAGCGCCCGAATCCAGATGTTGCACAAGATCTGCGAACGGGCGCCCCACTCCGATCGGCGGCAGTTGATTCGGATCTCCGACAAGAATGACCCGCTGTACATGCGCCAGATCCAGGGCCATCAATATTGCATAGAGATCATCCAAAGTGAGCATCGAACATTCGTCGATGACGATGGTCCTTTCTTTGCGATACAGTTCCTTCCCGCTGAATAAAGGCCTCTGACGCCATCCGTCGTACCTGCCTAGAGCGTAGAGGAACTGCGCGACCGTCATCGCGTCGGCGCTGGCCTTCTGCGACAGCCGCACACGAGCTTTGCCGGTAGGCGCAAGGAACAGCACACCGTCCTTTCGAATCGATGTAGCTTTCAACAGCGCTCCCAACACAGTTGTCTTTCCGGTTCCTGCGCGCCCCACAAGAACTGACAGCTTTCGAGTTGTGATCCTAGCGAGCGCTTCCGATTGTTCTTTGAGAGCTGCTTCATGGCGAGCGTTGCTCAAGTCAACCTGCCCGCCCCCTTCGGCAATTGCGGCGAGCAAGTGCTCCCGCCAGCTCTCGGTCGGGTTTACCGTCGGCGTGATGCAACGCTTATCGAGGATTCTCGACAATTTTTCCTCGCGTTCGTGAAGGTCCGCGAGTTGCAGGCAGGCAATAGATGATCCATCGGTCGAGCTCTTGAGTACCTCGACTTGTTTGACCTCCTGATCCAGAAATCGCTCGCTGGAGATCAGCCAATCGTGCGGGATGACACAAGGATGAGATAGGTCGAGCTTGCCGATTGCGGTGCATGCTTCGCTTACGGACAAAAGGGAATCCCCATTCTCCGACGCATGACGAAGCACTGTGACGAAAGCAGCGCGCACTCTTCGTGGGTCGAGTAATGAAGAGACGACAGAAGGCTCCGGAACAGGATGCCGAGCGGAGATGGTTGAGTCGGGCATCAGGCCCCGATCGATGGTGCCCAGTGATACCGGGTGATCGTTGGGATCGCCGATATCCGTCTCTACGATCCGGTAGGGGTTTTCCAGAATCGCCCGATCATCCGCCTGCGCGCGCGTTGCTTTCGCTCGCTTTGCGGGGTTGAACCATCGTAACGCTTGAGCGGGACTGAGATCAAAGCGAGAAAGCAGCTTCAGAAGGGCGCGGCGCTCATCGGACAAACCAAGCCATATGGGTGCTGTGGCCTTCAAATCCGCCGCATAACCAGGACCAGCCATGGCTACGCCGCGAAAAAGTGAATCCAACTTTGGCCATGGGTCGTCATTTGCGGCAATCGCCCCGCTGGCAAGTAGATCGAGCAGCAAGGAAGTGCCGAGACGCATTCCCAGTGCCTCGAGGACAGCCCCTGTCCCAGGAAAGGCCCCTCGATCCATCCAGGTAGCAGCGATTTGTTCGTTCAGCCACTCTTCACGTCGTTCCCACGGACCCGGTGCGATGCGGTGCTGGCGAATTTTTCGCACCGCAGTCAAACACTTGACCAGTGTCGATAGGGCAACGTCCGGGGTGCTCAATTCCCCAGCAAATGAGAAAGCTGCCGTCTGGCTCTGCTCCGGAACCACGGCAATCTCTCTGAGCAGGGAAAGCCTGACAGAATCTTCTTCGCTGCTTCCCGTTGGCTCAAGGTAGTCATGATAGGGCAGAAGAAAACCATTGTGACCGTTGGGTCGAATGGAATGACTGAACTTTCTGTCCCACATCGGGTAGGTCGATGCGGTAGTTGAATCGTATCGCAGAAGACCAGAGATAGAGTCGATCATTCCAACACCGACAACCAGCCTGGAAATTGATTCATCAACAGGATGGCCTGACTTTGTATAAAAAAATACCAACGACCTACCGGCGGTCAGTCTGCCGAAGAACAGATCGCAGAGCGCTTCCTGTCTGTTCTTTGCAAATACCCATGGTGAATTGAATGGGGATTCCTCATCTGGGGGAAGAGGTTTGGGCAGGCAGTTCTCGATCTGATCCTGTTGCTCCCGGAGCATCCACAGGAATGGAACCGCAAACGTGCTGTATGGCTCGACCTTGATCTTGGTGGGTTTTAGCTGCCCGTGGGTAGCCTTAGTCTTGGGAATCGATTGATAGGGATGATTGAATTCGCGAATCCATGCTCGCGAGTTCATAAATGCTCCGCTCTCTGCTTTGCATGGCGGATGTTGTGCCGGGGAAAGATCGGCAAAATCTTTGCCTGCAACGACCTGTTCGTCGATGTCGACCCGTTCGGCGCGAATCCGGTCGAGATCTACACAAAATGAATTGCCGCTCGGATCGCGGCAAATTGTGCCGTCCCATTTACGGTCGTGCCAAGCGACACGCACATTGAGATGGTGCATGTTCCCTCTACAAATTAATTGTGGACGCGGACCTAGGGATTGCGCAGAAATAATTTTACATAGTTGATGGAGTCAACGTGTAGTTCCAGGCAGGTAATGTGGTGTGGTTGGCAAGCATGAGTTGCCGCATTTGCCCGGTGGAGATCGCTTCGCCTTTTTCATATTTCCTGGGCAGCATACGGGCCTCCACCTCAAGTCCGGTGGAGGTGCTGGTGGTACGAATGTAGTTAAGGACCGTCTCATAGCTCTCCAGGGGACGGCCCGCCCAATTGTTGCTGATCTGGGAAAACAGACGATGTTCGATCGGGTTCCATTTCGAAGATCCCACTCCACGTACACAATCGATAATTTCGCCTTTGACCGAAAGATCAAGTTTGAGCGGCCCGACAGGTATCCCAGGAGTTACGGTTCCCACTCTCCCAGATCTTGACGGCTGTCTCTTGAGGTTGT
>Ga0335075_10002410_pt1 | contig 30159 bp, 24 predicted proteins | sample Lox_Sample_24_FD_206723 | JGI IMG/M metagenome (GOLD analysis project Ga0335075, IMG submission 206723) | Soil microbial communities from Loxahatchee National Wildlife Refuge, Florida, United States - Lox_Sample_2.4 | ecosystem: Environmental > Terrestrial > Soil > Wetlands | place: USA...
CCTGAAGAACCGCCCACCCTGGACGGCTTGCCCGATCACCGCCGCCATCGGGCCGTGGTTTGGACAATCGTGGCCCTTCTGCTCATCCTGGCGGTGGTCCTGGTGCTGGTCTACAAGCCCGCGCCGAACAACCACCTCGCGCAAGCCAAAGCCCATCGTGTCGAAGCGCTCTACGCTGCCCACGGCCTCACGGTGCCGGTGGATGATAAGACGCTCACCAGCATCCTGGGAACCAATGGTGGATCCGTATGCGCGAGCCCCACCAGCGCGTTGACCAAGGCAATGCAGGATCTGTCGCTCGCGAACGGCGGCGCCACGGTTGGAATACGACCGATCCGGGAAAGCCGCCGCGTCGTCGAGGGCGAGCAGATCATCCTCCAGGTGTACTGCCCCAAGCAACTCCCGGCATTCAATAAGTACGTAAACGCGAAGCGCTACGACGCGGTCACCCGCAAGTAACTCGACGCAGAAATGTACGACCTGGTCTAACAGTGACGTCATCACGAACTAAAACGAGAGGACAGCTCCGATGTGCACGACCATGATCATCACCAAGGGCGCGACCGCCGATGGCTCAATGGTCGTGACCCACTCCGACGACGATGAGCTCGCCGATCAGCGCGTGATTCGGGTACCGGCGGCCGACCACCCTGAGGGTAGCCTCCGGCCCATCATGCCTGAGAGCTATCCATACCCGCGGATGGTGACGAGCGGGCGCGGACCGGGTTACGACACCGCCGGCTGGGCGGCCACGAAGCCGATCGGGGAGATCCCAGAGGTTGCCCACACATACGCCTACTTCGACGGGAACTACGGCATCGTGAACGAGCACAACCTGATGATGGGAGAGTGCACCAACGGCGCGAAGTACGAGCCACACTACGTGACCGCAAAGGAAGCCGCCGAGACGGACCAGCACCGGCGCCTGTTCTACAGCTCAGAGCTCTCGCGGGTGGCGCTCGAGCGATGTCGGACCGCGCGCGAGGCCATTGCCCTGATGGGCGAACTGATCGACACGTACGGTTACTACTCGACGGGCGAGACGCTGCTCGTCTCCGACGAAGACGAGGGGTGGGTGTTCGAGATGTGCGCCCTGCCGAGCGAGACCCACCACAGCGCGTGGATCGCCCAGCGGGTTCCGGACGGCGAGGCTTTCGTCGCGGCCAACGAATTCCGCATCCGTGAAGTCCCGAGCCAGGACTACGAGCAGATTCATTCTCAGACGCTCGTCGAGGACTTGCAGGCGGTCGGATGGTGGGATCCGAAGGATGGCCGCTTGGACTGGCTGCGTGCGGTCAGTCCGGGGGAGTACAACCACCCCTACTATTCGCTGCGGCGGGTTTGGCGGGTATTCGATCGCATGAACCCGGACCTCGGATTGAGCCCGTGGGTGCAGGATGGCTATACCACGGCGTATCCGTTCTCGATCGCCCCTAATCACAAGCTGGGTTTAGAGGAGATCTTCAGCCTCTATCGCGACCATTACGAAGGCACGCAGTTCGATCTCACCATCGGAACGGCAGCTGGGCCGTACGGTGACCCGAACCGCTTCGCAGGACGCTACGACGGAAACCAGAACGACGTCACCAATGGTCTCACCACGTACGGCGCCTGGGAACGTCCGATCTCGGTGTTCTACCAGGGCTACACCTTCGTCCTCCAGACCCGCCCCAACGTCCCGGAACCGGCGCGCTGCCTGATGTGGTTCGCACCCGACATCAGCTACACAAGCGTGTTCGCACCCTTCTACGTCAAGTGCACAGAGTTCCCGTGGTCCTATCAGAGCGGCGATCCGCGTCAACTCGATCGCACATCAGCATGGTGGGCGTTTGACTTCGTGGCCAACTGGGCCCGGCTGAACTTCCAGCGGATGACCCGCGCCGACATCCTCCCCCTCCAAGCCAAGAAGGAACGCGAAGCGCGCGCGGCCATCGCGGCCGTCGACGACGACGTTCGAGATGATCCCGAGCGCGCGCTCCAGGCCATCACCGACTTCGGGATCGCCAACGCCGGGAGCCTGCTCGAGGCATGGTGGTCGCTGGCCGACCGGCTCGTGGCCAAGTACTCCGACGGGTACATCAGCCCACCGGTGAAGGTGCGCGCCTCGCCGACCCCGATCGGCTACCCGGCCACCTGGCTCGCTGCTACCGACTACTCGAACGGTCCCGTGAGCTACGCCATGAAGGGTTGAGGACCGCTCCACCGTGGCACGAATAACGCGCAAGCGCTGACGGGCGGCGAGGGTGCGAGAGGCTACGATTCCGTCACGCGCCGGGGCGGCAGCGACGCCCAAGGTGGCCGACGGTGGAACGACGCGTCGAGGCGTGCTGGCTTCGTTGGGCGCGGATGGCATCGAAACCCTGATGCTGGCCGTTGCGGCAGGGGCCACCGGGTCGGTCGCGCTCCGGTCCCAGGTCGCGGCATCCGCTGCCGACGTGGCAGTCCAGCTGTTCCTGCTGATCGGAGTGCTCAGCAGCGTCCGACCGTCGGATGACGACCACCCACTCGGGTATGGACGCGAGCGCTTCTTCTGGTCGTTTCTGGCCGCGCTCGGCATCTTCGTCGGAGGCGGTGGATTCGCGCTGGAGGGGGCGGTCCGTTCACTCCTGCATCCGTCAGTTCCTGACCATTACGCGATCGCCTACGTGGTGCTGGGGGTGAGCGTCGTCCTTGACGGATTCGCCTTGGAGACGGGATTGCGGCCGCTGCGCAGGCAGGCGGCGAGGCGCGGCATCTCGCTGCGAACCTTGGTTCGGCGCAGCACCGATCCCGCTGCGACGACGGTCGTGGTCGGCGGAGCCTCTGGCCTGATCGGCGGCCTCGTGGCCCTCGTTGGGTTGGTCGTTAGCCAAGAGACGGGGAGCGCAACTCCTGACACGGTGGCGAGCATGCTCATCGGCCTGTTGCTCCTGGGCGCCTCGGCGTTCTTGCTTCACTCAAACCGGGAGCTTCTTGCGGGTCGCGGCGTCCCGCTGTCCATGGTGCGCGACATGCGGGAAGTCGTGGCGGCACAGCATGGCGTTGCCGGCGTCCCGGACCTGTTCGCCGTCGTGCTCGGGCCCTCCAGCCTGATCGTCAACGGCGATGTCGTGTTCGACGACGAGCTGGATGTACCCGCGGTCGAGGATGCGATAAGTCGTTCGGCCGCCGCGCTGGCCCGACGTTGGTCTTCAATCGACTACGTATACCTCACGCCGGTCCCCGAAGCGCGATTCCCCCGGGGCGGCCCGCAGTTTGGACCTACGGGGCCAAGCGATCGCGATCGGGCTCGGCGCGATTAGCGCTCGGCCCAGAGAGCATCGCGCCGGCCGCCTTGAGCGACCCTGCGGCGGCGGCGCGGAGCGCGCGGGCGAGCTGGGCGCCCAGGCCTCGCCGCGGCAGCTTCATCACCAGCTGCAGCTCGCTTCCGTCGCGTGAGCGCTCGCTGAGCGGCACTCCTCCGATGAGCTCCAGCGCGGCTTGGTTGTCGGCCTGCACCAGCGCGGTGAAGCGGCTCACGCCTTCCTGGCGCGCGCGGGTGGCCAGCCGGTTCAGGAGCGCTCGCCCCACTCCACGCCCCTGCCAATCGTCGACGACGGCGACGGCGGCCTCGGCGGCGTCGGGTTCGCTCGCCGAGCGGACGTAGCGCGCAACCCCGACCGGCTCTCCGTGCTCATCCACCGCGAGGACCGCCTCGTGGTCGTGGTGGTCCACCTCGGTCAGATACTCGAGCTGCGCGGGCCGCAACTCGGACATCGGGGTGAAGAAGCGCCTGTACCGCGAGTCCTCGCTCAGCCGCTCGAACCCTCGCACGAGCAGGTGCTTGTCGTCAGGCTGGACGGGACGGAGCCTGACTCGGGTGCCGTCGCGGAGCCGGACCGTGCGGGTTATGCCCGCCACCACTCATCGGCCGAGCGCAGAGTCTTTATCTTGATCTCGTTCGTGACGCCCGCGACACCGGTCAGCTGGGAGACGTCACGGTACGCCTGCTCGCTCTCGAACTCGTGGTCTACCTCGCCAGTGAGCGTGAGGTGGGCATGTGACACCTCGACGTCGATCTGGCCGGCCGGGATCTGGGTGTCCCAGGAGAGTCGCTCGAGCGCCCGACCGCGAAGCTCGTCGTCGGGGCGTCGGTCCGGTTCACGGAGATTGATTTCGAGCTTGTCGGTCACGTTGAGCACACCGTCGACGTCACGGACGTCGTCGACCGCCGCCCGCCGCTGGGGAAAGCTCCCGACCGTGCCGCGGAGGGTCACCGAGCCGATCTCGTCGGCGGAGATCGCGATTTCCGCAGGGTGTGGGATCCGCGGATCACGCAACAGGGCCGACTGCACCGCAGCCTCGAGTTCGCTGTTCATGAGGGCCGTTCAGCCGGAAGTTCGATCATGCCGTCCTCAGCCGGTACACCTGGCCCCCCGTAGTCGCGAGCTCGGGCAGCGCGAGCGAACTGGCGATCGCGCGGTAGGCCTTGCGGTTGAAGATCAGGCCGATGTGGCTCCCGGTGACCTCGACGCACTCGGCCTCGGGGATGATCGAGCCGCGCCAGGGGACGACGCCGTCACCCTTCGAGTAGATGCTGGTGAGGCGCACCTCCTCGACCGGGAACCGCCTCGCGAAGTCGTAGTTGAACCGACAGTCACACCGTGCAGTCAGGCAGTCGACGCTCCTGGCTCGCCCGCTCCTACGCACGGCGCCGCGCACGGCGCGGACTGCGAGGAGCGTCGGAGCGCTGGCGCCGAACATCCCCTGCAAGTCAGCGCCCATCGAGATCGCGTGCGACACGCGGTCCGGCCGGCGGGCGGCGAGCGCGCGGACGAAGTGCCCCCCTCGGCTGTGGCCGATCAGCGCGACGCGTCGACCGTGTGCCGACCACAGCTCATCCACCTTGCGCTCGACGCGGTCAAGCGCGCGGTCAGAGCAGTCGGTGTTGGTGAGGAATCCGCAGGTGAAAGGCCGGTAGCCCATGCGCCGTAGCCATGTCCGCAGCACCTCGAGCGTCTGATCGCCGGCCAGGAACCCGGGCAACAGAATCACGGGGCGTCCGTCCCCCCGGGGAAGCCCATCGGTCCGGTGGAAGACCGGATCGACGAGCAGACGCCCCAGCTCGAGCCACGCTCGCGTCTCGGCGACGGGACGGCCCCACCACCGCTCCGGCACCGAGTCGGGCGCCGGCAGGCCCTCGTCGTGGGCCGAAGGAGCCTCGTCCGGCTCTGGCAGCGGCTCAGCTTGCATGGATGTAGGTCCCGGGTGCCTTGGCCGTCGCCTTGAACGTCGGGCTGCCGAGCTTCCTTGGCGCTGCCCGCAGGCCACCCGAGCGCTCCCCCAGCCAGGCGACGTAGTCCGGCCACCAGCTGCCGCGCCTGATGTCCGCCTCGCCCACCCACGCCTCAGCATCGTCGGACAGGTCCTCGGTCACGCGGTAGCTGGCGCGGCTCTCCGGGCTCGGCGGGTTGACGAGCGCCTGGATGTGGCCGCTGGTCGAGAGCACGAAGCGCTCGGAGCCGCCGAGCAACTGCGCGCTGCGATACGCGTTCTCCCAGGGAACGATGTGGTCGTTCATGCCCGCGACGATGTAGCTGTCGAGCGTGATCGCCCCGAGGTCGATTTGGGTGCCCAGCACCTCGATCTCCCCCGCGCGGGCGAGCCCGTTGTCGAGCCCCATCAGGATGAAGTCCCGGTGCAGGCCCGCGGCGAGACGCACGGTGTCCTGGTTCCAGTAGAGGATGTCGAACGCAGGCGGGTCCTTGCCGAGCAGGTAGTTGTTGACGAAGTAGTTCCAGACCATGTCGTTCGGGCGTAACCAGGCGAACACGCCCTCGAGCGCGCGGCCGTCGATGTAGCCCTTGCGGGCCGACTCGGCGACGGCGGCGGCGGCGAGCTCCCGGCTGGCGAACGCTCCCGTGGTCCCCATCCTCGCCTGGTCAAGCGCACAGACCATCAGGGTCAGCGCCCCGATCTTGTCCTGCTCGCCGGCCGCCGCGAGGTGACCCGCCACGCAGGCAGTGATGATTCCACCCGAGCATGCCGCGTTCACGTTGACTGCGCGTTGTCCGGTGATATCGGCCACGGCGTCGCGCGCTTCGAGCACCGCCTGCGCGTAGGTGTCCAGGTCGAAATGCGCCTGTGCCGCGTCAGGGTTGCGCCACGAGATGACGAACACCTGCTGCTGCTGGCCGAGCAGCCATTCGATCAGGCTCCGACCGGGCGATATATCGAGGATGTAGTACTTGTTGATCGTCGGCGGCACGAACAGCAGGGGCACCTCACGGACCTGTTCGGTGGTGGGCCGGTACTGGATCAGCTCGAACACCTCGTCGTGGAGCACAACCGATCCCGGCGTCGCCGCCAGGTTCCCGCCGACCTCGAACTTGCTCACGTCCACGCTGGCCGGCAGATGCGGCGAGCGCGTCATATCCCGCAGGAAGCGCCGGCCGCCCCGGACGAGGTTCGCCCCGCCCTCGTCGACGCTCTCCTTGATCACGGCCGGGTTGGACCACGGAAAGTTCGTCGGGGCCAGCGCGTCGAGCACGTTGCTCGCCGCGAACCGCGCCTGCCGCTCGGTGCGCCAGTCGACGTCCGCGTCGGAGATCAGCTGATCGACGGTGTCGCAGGTCGCCAGGTAGCCCTGCATCAGCCGGCGCAGCATCCAGTTGTCCTGCCAGGCGCGGTCGCCGAAGCGGCGATCGCCCTTCGGCGGGGCGAGCTCCGAACGTCCAGCGAGGACACGGGCCAGCTCCGCGCCGAGACTGCCCGCGTCGCGCACCGCAGAACCAGGATGACGAGCCAATCCGGCAACCGTCCGGCCGGTGGCGCGGGGCTTCAGGAACCTGCGTACGCCGCCGTCTTCGACTGCGGCGTCCGTGAGCATCATGTCGAGGCCAGAGCTTGCCGCCAGGCGGAGACCGGGCCTCGATTCGCCGCCTCGCTCCTTGGGTTCTGAGCGCGCTCCCATGGTGCTCACGCGAAGGCGCTCACGCCGGTGATGTCACGGCCGACGATCAAGGTCTGGATCGTCTCGGTGCCCTCGAAGGTATGGATCGCCTCGATGTCCGCCATGTGGCGGATCACATGGTTCTCCAGCAGAATACCGTTACCGCCCAGGAGGTCGCGGGCTTCGGCGATCACGTGCCGCGCCCGGCTCGTGTTGTTCATCTTGGCCAGGCCCGAGATCGTGTCCTTGAGCGCATTCTGGTCCCCGAGCCGTCCGACCCTGAGGCAGTAGAGCTGCATCGCGGTGACGTCGGCGAGCATCTTGACCAACCTCTCCTGCACGATCTGAAAGCTGACCAGCGGCTTGCCGAATTGGCGGCGCTCGCGGCAGTACGTGAGCGCGGCGTCGTACGCGCCGACGGCGTGGCCAAGAGCCGCGAACGCGCAGGTCAGGCGCGTGGCGGCAAGAACCTTTCCGGTGTCCTTGAAGCTCCTCGATCCCGGGAGCCGAGCGTCGGCCGGCACGCGCACGCCGTGAAGCTCGATGTGCGCCTGCCACACCGAGCGGACGCTGCCCTTGCCCTCGATCACGCGTGCGTCGTATCCAGGCGTCCCGTGCTCGACGAGGAACCCCTTGACCTGCCCGTCGGCCACATCGCGCGCCCACAGCACCACCACGTCGGCCAGACTGCCGTTTCCGATCCACCGCTTGGCGCCGTCGATCACGTACTCGTCGCCTTCCCGGCGGGCGGTCGTCTCGAGCGCAACGGAGTCCGAACCGTGGTCTGGCTCGGTCAGGGCGAACGCGCCGAGCGCCTCCATGCGCGCCATCCGTGGCAGCCAGCGTTGCTTCTGGTCCTCGGAGCCGAACATCGCGATCGAGCGCATCGCGAGCCCGGCCTGGACCCCGAGCAGCGTGGCGAGGCTGCCGTCGCCGCGGCTGAGCTCCATCTGGATCAGGCCGGCCGCGACCATGCTCATCGGCGGGCAGCCGTAACCCTCGATGCCGTCGCCGACCAGCCCGAGCTCGCCCAGCCGGCGGACCAGGTCGAGCGGCACCTCAGCCCGCTCCCAGTATCCCGGCATCACCGGGAGCACCTCTTCCTCGACGAACCGACGGGTCCGGTTGAGGTAGTCGAGCTCGTCCTCGGTCAGCTCGCTGCGGAGCAGGAAGTAGTCGGTGCCTAGCGCCCGGCCGATGTCGATCTCAGTAATGGTCGTCATCTTGTACAGCTCCTCGATCTCGGCGGCGTATTCCCGGCGAGTGACTGGACTCGTGCGCAACACTACGACGAGTCAGTGGCGCCGTGTATGTCGCACGCCTCCAGAACCTATACCGGTGGTTGGGACGAGACAACAACCGAGGGGCGCGAGCCCTACACGCGGGGTTATGGCGCTGACTGCGGTCTCCATCGGGGCGCGCCATCTCGGGCCAGGCCAGACTGTGCTCTCCGTACCCGAATGACTCATTGCTGTTGAGGAGGAACCACATGTCGTCGGCGTTTTCGAACTGGTGAAAGTGGCCCTTTGGTGCAGCTGGCAGACGCAATCAAGACGGTCGCTGAAAGGCTCGCCGGCGAGCATTGACGCGAGCTCCATGTCGCACGCGCCACGATCAGGCGAGCTGTGCTTGCCCCGACTCAACCTGACCGTCTGATACGTGGTCTCGGGCATTCCGATCGTTCCTTCCGCGGTCTTCCAGTCCTTCGAGGCTCGGCTTGCCCAGGCCCCTCGGTCAGACATTCGAGCTATCGCGCTCGAATGTCGGACGTCTGGGACGCGACGCGCCGGCCGAGCGATGATCATCCGATGACCGAACACGACCTGGACGACGAGCGGCGACGGCTCGAGCGCAAGATGGCGGACTTCGAGAAGGAAGAGGAGCAGACCAAGCGCGAGATCGAGGCAGAGCTGCGAGAGGAGCACTGGGGGCTCGAGCCGCCACGCCCGCTCGAGTGGGAACAGCCGGCGCCAGAGAAGCGCTGATGCCCGCCGTGCTCGCGCGCGGACCCGACTAAACCCGCTGGATCTGGGTCACTCGACATGGGGCTGCGGCGCGATCAGCGTCGGACGGTGACTGTGATGGAGCACGGACTCGGCAACGCTCCCGACCAAGGCTCGCTTGGCGGCGTTGCGGCCTCTTGCTCCGCAGACGATCAACGACGCGTCGATCGCCTCGGCCACCCAAACCACGGTCTGCCACACGGGCTCCACCGCGCGCTCCACGCGCGCAGTCGCCTCCCAACCGTGACGCTCCGCGATCTCGACGCCGCCCGCAACTGCCTGCCGCGCCGCCGCCTCCTCTCGAGCGTCCAGCTCAGTTTCATCGGGCAGATACGACACGCCGGCGGTAAAGCCAAAGCTGCCGGTGGCGAGCCGCGTGGCCACCGCCTCCCAGACGGTCAGGATGACGGCACCGCCGGGACGGAGCAACCCACCGCCGTCGCGCAGAGCGCGAGCGAACCGTCTGATCCGTCGAAGCAAAAGAGAACCGGGCCGGTCACGGTGACGAGTCACCTTACTGTCAGCTGTCGCCAGGGGTAGACCGACACGGCCGCGCGGCATACGGCGGCGGTATTGGTGTCGGCAGATAGTCGGCTCAGACTCAAGTAGTGCCCGCAAGCGAACACCGCAGGAAGCCGCCTCCCTCCCATCAGCAGACAGGGGGCGGCGAGCGGATCGCAGTCGGGGTCGATGGCTCTCCTGAGGGGCGTGACGCGGCCGTCCTGGCGGCGACGATCTCCCGCGCGACTGGCGGAGAAATCATGCTCATCGCGGTTCATCGCAATCCGCTGCTGCCGACCGCACCCGGGTTGGGGTGGACGGCCATGCAGGAACGCGCCGAGGAGGTCGTGCGGCAGCTGCGGGATGCTGTTGCCCCTGACGCACTCATCGCGGTGGAGACGGATTCCTCCGTACCGCGCGCGCTGGAACGTGTCATACGGCGCCAGCATCGGGATCTGCTCGTCGTCGGCTCGAGCCCGAAGGCCCCCGACGGACGGCTGCGAATCGACGACACAACCCGGCAACTGCTCGACGATGCGCCATGTGCCCTGGCCGTCGCGCCCAGAGGCTTCGCCTCGCGTACACCGCGGCCGCTCACGAGCATTGGCGTGGGCTACGACGATACCCCGGAGGCACGAGCGGCGGTCCGCCGCGCCGGAGAGCTGGCCTTGGCCGCCCGGGCCAGGTTGCGCGTGCGCGCGGTGGTCGACGACCGGCTCCCCACCGTCGGCTGGCCGGGTGAGGACCGCGCAGTAGTCGGCGAGATGTGGGATCGGGTTCTTGCACCCGAGGTCGAGCCGCTGCGCGAACGCGCCGCGCGGGCGGCGTGCGCCACCGGCGCAGACTTCGAGCTCGATGTCACCTTCGGTCCGCCGGGCGACGGCCTGATCGAGCTATGCGGGGAGGTCGATCTGCTCCTGCTCGGCTCAGGCCGGTGGGGAACGGTCGCGCGGGTGTTGCGTGACAGCACGGGCGAGGCGTTGATGGGGAACGCGAGCTGCCCGGTCATGTTCGTTCCCCGCGCCCGAGCGACGCACGACCCTCCCCCTCGCTAGCCGCCCACGGTTCCGTGCTCGAGGCCGTCGAGAAACCGTTCGTCGGCCGACGTCGCGGGTTGCGTGGCGTCTGGCCATTTCTCGGCCCGGGCTTCGTCGCGTCGGTTGCCTACATCGATCCAGGCAACTTCGCCACGAACATGGCGTCCGGCGGCGGCTACGGCTACCTGTTGCTATGGGTCGTGCTAACCGCGAACGTGATGGCAGCGCTGATCCAGACGATGAGCGCAAAGCTCGGCGTGGCGACTGGCCGAAACCTGGCCGAGGTGTGTCGCGAGCGGTTCGGGGCGCCGCTACGAGGGCTGCACTGGATCCAGGCCGAGCTCGTCGCGATGGCCACCGACTTGGCGGAGTTCATCGGCGCTGCAATCGGGCTGAGGTTGCTGACCGGCGTAGGGCTGTTTCCGGCCGCCCTGCTCACCGGCGCTGCGAGCACCGCGATCCTGGCGCTCCAGGGGAACGGATTCCGGCGCGGCGAGGCCGTGATCGCGGTGCTGATCGGAGTAATCCTCGCCGCGTTCGGACTGGAGGTGGTGCTGGCCAGGCCGAGCGCGGCGGGGATCGCGCACGGATTGGTGCCCGGGTTTGACGGGCGCGAGAGCGTGCTGCTGGCCGGCGGGATCCTCGGCGCGACGGTCATGCCGCACGTCATCTACCTCCACTCGGCCCTCACCCAACACCGCATCGTCGGCCGGAGCGAGGCGGCCAAGCGCCGCATCTTCGGCTTCGAGCGCGTCGACATCGCCGTCGCAATGGGCGTCGCCGGGACGATCAACGTGTGCATGTTGATCACCGCTGCGGCCGTGTTTCACTCTCGGGGACTGGACAGCGTCGGCAACTCCCTGCCGGCGGTTGACGGCGCGCTCGGGCGATATCTCGGACCCGGTGCCGCCGTGCTCTTCGGCGTCGGGCTGCTCGCGTCGGGGCTCTCCTCCTCGAGCGTCGGGACGATGGCCGGCCAGGTGGTGATGCAAGGGTTCGTCAACCGGCGCATCCCTCTGCTCACACGCCGGCTGGTCACGATGCTCCCGTCGCTGGTGCTCATCGCCGCCGGCGCCGATGCCTCCCGCTCCCTGCTGCTCAGCCAGGTCGTGCTCTCGTTTGGCATCCCGTTCGCGGTCATCCCACTGGTGATCTTCTGCGGCGATCGAGGCCTCATGGGGTCGCTGGTCAACACGGGTGCCACCAGCGTGGCGGCGTGGACGGTGGCGGCGGTGATCGTCTGTCTGAACCTCTACCTCCTCGCGCAGGCCTTCGCGTGACCATCGGTCCTCGTTATGGGGCCGGTGCTGACTCGTATCCGTCTCTCCGGTGCGCCGCCTCATCCTGGGGGTGGTCGTTTCGAACTCGAGAGGAGCTCTTGGCATGGCGAAGCGGTTGGCATCGATCTGGGCACCACGAACTCCGTGGTCGCCGCAACCATGGAGGGCGGCCAGCCCGAGGTCATCGCCAACGCCGAGGGAGCGCGGGTGACGCCCTCGGTGGTGGCGTTCACCGAGGACGGTCAGCGACTGGTGGGGCAGGTGGCCAAGCGCCAGGCGATCCTCAACCCGAAGGCAACGATCTACTCGGCCAAGCGGTTCATCGGGCGCCGCTTCGACGAGGTGGACGAGGAGGCGAAGACCGTCTCCTACGACGTGGTCAACGGGCCGGCCGACGCGGTCCGCTTCGAGATCCGGCGCAAGCAGTACGCGCCGGAGGAGATCTCAGCCCTGGTGCTGCGCAAGCTCGCGCAGGACGCCGGTCAGTATCTCGGCGAGCGGGTGACGGAGGCGGTGATCACCGTTCCCGCCTACTTCAACGACGCCCAGCGCCAGGCGACCAAGGATGCCGGCAAGATCGCGGGGCTCGAAGTCCTGCGGATCATCAATGAGCCAACCGCGGCCGCGCTGGCCTACGGGATGGACAAGAAGGGCCAGGAGACGATCCTGGTCTTCGACCTGGGCGGCGGCACGTTCGACGTGTCCGTGCTCGAGGTGGGCGACGGGGTCGTCGAGGTACGGGCGACCAGCGGCGACGGCCACCTCGGCGGCGATGACTTCGACAAGCGGATCGTCGACTGGCTGGCCGACGAGTTCAAGCGCGACCACGGGCTCGATCTGCGCACGGACCCGCAGGCGCTCCAGCGGCTGTATGAGGCAGCGGAGCGCGCCAAGGTCGAGCTCTCGACGACCACCCAGACCCAGATCAATCTCCCCTTCGTGACCGCCGACGCCTCGGGGCCCAAGCACCTGAACACGAGCCTGACCCGGGCGAAGTTCGACCAGCTGACCGAGGACCTGGTCCAGCGGACCCACGGTCCGGTCGAGCAGGCGCTGGCGGACGCGAAGCTGACCGCCGACGACCTCGACGAGGTGATCCTGGTCGGCGGCTCGACGCGCATCCCGGCGGTTCAGGCGCTCGTGCGCCGCTTGACCGGCGGCAAGGAGCCCAACATGACCGTCAATCCCGACGAGGTGGTGGCGATCGGCGCCGCGCTGCAGGCCGGCGTCATGAAGGGCGAGGTCGAGGATGTTGTGCTGCTCGACGTCACGCCGCTGTCGCTGGGGCTCGAGACGCTCGGCGGCGTGATGACCAAGGTGATCGAGCGAAACACGACGATCCCGGCTCGCCGAACGGAGACTTTCTCGACCGCGGAGGACAATCAGACGGGCGTCGAGATTGTGGTTCTGCAAGGCGAGCGCGAGCTGGCCGCGGACAACCGCCGGCTCGCCCGCTTCCGGCTCGAGGGCATCTCGCCGGCGCCTCGCGGTGCCCCGCAAATCGAGGTCACCTTCGACGTTGATGCCAACGGGATCCTCAACGTGTCGGCGCGCGACCAGGCGACTGGCGCCGAACAGCAGGTACGGGTTTCCGGTAGCTCGAATCTCGACACGCTCGAGGTCGAGGCGATGATTCGAAGTGCGGAGGACCATGGCGCCGAGGACCGCCGGCGGCGCGGGGACATCGATGCGCGCAACGAGCTCGACTCGCTGGCCTACCGGGTCGAGCAACAGGTGACCGAGCTCAAGGATCGCTTGCCGGTGCACGAGAAGGCACGCGCCGAACAGGTCGTGGCCGACGCTCGCCAGGCAATTGCTGACCAGGCTTCACTGGAGCGCGTCCGCCCGCTGATCTCCGACCTGGGTCAGCTCGTGCAGAGCCTGCCCACGAGTGCGGCGGCCGCAACTGCGGCGGGCGGCAACGGGAACGCCGGCAACGGCGCCGGCGCCGACGAGGAGGTAGTCGATGCTGAGTTCACCCGAGAGTGACCCCGAGCAGCCGCTCGACGACGCACTCGCCGACGACCTGGCCCAGCTCGAAGATCGCTACAAGCGCGCGCTCGCGGACCTGGACAATTTCCGCAAGCGCGCCGCGCGGGAGACCGAACGCCGCGTGGAGGAGGCGCGGACTTCGGTCATCCGCGATTGGCTCGACACCGTCGACAGCGTCGAGTGGGCGATGCGGATCCAGTCCGACGGAGCCTGCTACGACGGCCTGCAGGCCGTGCTCCAGCAGATGGACGCGGTGCTCGCGCGCGAAGGGGTTCAGCGGATCGGGGCGATCGGGGATACGTTCGATCCCGAGCGCCACGAGGCGGTTGCCGTCCAGCACGCTGCGGACGCGGTCCAGGACAGGACGATCGCAGCCGTGCAGCGATCCGGATACGTGCTGGGCGGTCGGGTCATCCGCCCCGCGCAAGTCGTCGTGGCGCGCGCCGACTGATGCCGGTCACCTACCAGGACTACTACGAGACGCTCGGCGTCACCCGTGACTCCAGCGCCGATGAAATCCGGCGCGCGTACCGGAACCTGGCCCGCAGGCACCACCCGGACGTCAACCAGGACCCGGACGCCGAAAATCGTTTCAAGGCGATCTCCGAGGCCTACGAGGTCCTGCGCGATCCCGAGAAACGGGAACGCTACGACCGCTTCGGCCCGAATTGGAAGGCCGGACAGAACGTCGCAGGGGCGGATGGCTTCGACGCGGGCGATGTGCAGTTCGATTTCGGCGGCGGGGACTTCGGCGACTTCTTTGAGGGTCTGTTCGGTGGGCGAGCCAGGTCCCGTGGGCGCAGCACGACCGATGGGTTCGAGGGGTTCTCGATGCGAGGGGGCGACCACGAGGGGGTGCTCGAGCTGACGCTCGAGGAAGCCGCCCGGGGCGGCAGGCGGCGCATCTCGCTCGGCGACGGGAGCTCCTTGGACGTGGAGATTCCACGTGGCGTCCGGGACGGGCAGCGGATCCGCCTAGCCGGGCAGGGGGCGCCGGGCCTCGGCGATGGCCCGCCGGGCAACCTGTTCCTGCGCGCCCGGCTGCGGCCGCACCCCGTGTTTGACGTCGAGGGCCGCGACCTGTACGTCGACCTTCCCATCTCGCCCTGGGAGGCGGCACTGGGAGCCGAGGTGCCGGTGCCGACGCTGGAGGGCAGCGCAAGAGTCAAGGTGCCGCCGGGATCCTCCTCGGGCCGGCGGCTGCGACTACGGGGTCAAGGGCTTCCGGACGGCGGTGACCTGTACGCGATGCTGAGCATTCGGGTGCCGCCCACGCTCAATCGCAAGGAGCGCAAGCTGTTCGAGCAGCTCGCGGCCGAGTCGAAGTTCGATCCGAGGGCGAAGTGATCAGGGCCGAGTTGATCGGGATCGAGCAGCTGTCCGACGACGCGGGACTGCACCCGCAGCTGGTGCGGCGCCTGGTCGCGCTGGGCTTGATCGAGCCACGCGGCGGCACCAGTGTCGCCCCCCTGTTTCGCCGCGGCGACGCCGTGCTGCTGGCGCGGGCGGTACGGCTGCGCCGAGATCTCGGCTTGAACTTCGCCGGCGCCGTGCTGGCCAGCGAGTTGCTGGCGCGGATCGACGAGCTCGAGGCCCGGCTACGCGCCCGCCCCCCGACGCCCCGACGGCAGAACGAGGTGATCATGTGGACCCAAACCGGCTGACCCTGAAGACCCCAGGAGCCGCCTGCCGCGATCGCCGAGGCCGTGGCCTAACCTGACCGGCCGAAGCCCCGGCGACCGCATCGGTCATCGCTCCGCCGCCGGCCGCGCTGGCCGAGCCGAAGGCCTCTCCGGAGCCGCACCCTCGACGATGGTCCGCAAACGCTCGGGGGCGACGCCTCTCAACGCCGAGCGCGCCGCGTTGTACCCGCACATGCCGTGGGCGCCGGCGCCGGGTGGCGTGGCTGCGGAGCAGATGTACACGCCGCGGATCCCGGTGCTGTACGGATCGAGTGCGACGCGCGGACGGAAGACCATCTGGCGCGGGTCGTTGCTGCCGGTCACGACGTCGCCGCCGACGTAGTTGACGTTGTGCGCCTCCATTTGAGCGACCGAGCGCACGTGTCGGGCGAGGATCCGGTCCCGGAATCCGGGGGCGAAGCGTTCGATCTGTGCCTCGATCTGGGCGGTGGCGTCGCCGGTGTAGCCGGCGGGGACGTGGGCGTAGGCGTACAGGGGATGCACGTCGCCGTTCGAGCGCGATGGATCGGCCAGGTACTGCTGGCAGACGAGTACGTACGGCGCTTCGGGCATCCGCCCGGCGTGGAGGAGCTTCTCGCCGGCGGCGATCTCCTCGAGGCGCCCGCCGACGTGCACGGTGCCGGCCCGGCGCGCGGGCTCATAGGCCCACGGGACCTCTCCCTGGATGGCGTAGTCGACCTTGAAGGTTCCGGGGCCGTGCCGGTAGCGGGTCAGTGCCCGCGCGATCCGGCGCGGCATCCGGTCGCCGGCGATCCTCGCCGCGGCGGCGGGCGCGACGTCGAGCATGACGATGTCCGCTGACTCGAGCTCGGCGAGCGAGTCCACCCTGACACCGGTCTCGAACCGCGCGCCGGCAGCCTCGAGCAGGGAGATCATCGCGCGGCTGATCGAGCCGGATCCGCCTTCGGCGACCGGCCAGCCGTAGCGGTGAGCCGCGGTGCCGAGGGTCACGCCGATTGCCGAGGACATCGGCGAGCCGAACGGCCGGAAGGCATGGGCGGCGACGCCGGCGAACAGCGCCCGCGCCTCCTGGGTGGACCAGCGGCGAGCGAGGACCGCCGCCGGCAGCGCCGAGTACAGGCCGAAGCGCGTCAGCTCGAGCGGGTGCTCGGGCACGTGCAGCATCGGGCGCATGAAATCGGCAGTGATGTCGTGGAAGCGCTCGGCGAGCGGCCCGAACACCGATTGCCAGCGCCGGCCGTCCCTTCCGAGCCCGTCCGCGGTCGCCTGCACCGACTGGTAGGCCGCGGCGCCGCCGCCGCCGTCGAGCGGGTGTGCGTACTGAACCTCCGGCCAGCGCCAGCGCAGCCCGTGCGCGCCGAGGTCGAAGCGGCGGGTGAACGCCGTGTCGAGGGCCAGAGGGTGGGCGGCGGAGCACTCGTCGTGAAGCACGCCGGGGAGGGTCAGCTCGCTCGTGCGGGTGCCGCCGCCCAGCTTGTTGGTCGCCTCGAGCACGGTCACCTCGATGCCTTCGGATGCGAGGGTGAGGGCGGCAGCGAGCCCGTTGGGCCCGCTGCCGACCACGATTGCGGTAGTCATGCCGTCACCGCCTGACCCTGCACCGGCGCCACCTTGGAACCCGTCGTCAGCGCGAGCGGCGCGTCGGCGGGGGCGTGGCTGGCGCGCTCATATCCCTCGAGGCGCCAGTCGACCTGGATAGGGATCGGGCCGTCCGGCAGCCACGGGATCTCCTTGACGGCATCCTTCACCGCCCAGCTGCCGCGCTCGACCACGCCCACGGCGGCGTCCATGACCCAGTACTGCTGGCGGCCTTGCCACACCGGCTCGGACTCGACCCACACGACGGTGAACTCGCCCGGGGCGAACCGGCAGCGCTTCTGGATCGCGTTGATCAGGGACTGGTCGTGGAGGTGCCCGTCGCCGAAGTTGAACCCGACGATCGCGTTGGTGCTGAACTCCGCCTCGCGCAGCGTGTAGGTGTCGATGTCCTCGCCCAGATGCCGGATCATGACGGAGTTGAGACCGCGGGCCTGGCTGTGCATCGATCGCCAGGCCAGGAGCATGTTCAGCAGGATCTCGGACACTTGCTCGTCGTAGCCGAGCAGCGGGGCCTCGATCTGGAGCTGGTCCTTCTGCATCGGCGCGGCCTTGACGATGTGCTCGTTGAGCTTCTGCTCAGCGCCCGGCGCGAACGCCCACATCGCCGAGGCCCAATTGCCCGCGTACTGCCGCATCGAGGGCAGGAACGACACGAGGTCCGGCCGCAGGTTTCCCAGCACCGGGAAGAACAGCAGCCCCGCCGCCGTGATCACCAGCAGGGGGGTGCTCATGTCGCCCAGGCCGTACCCGCTCTGGTTGGGGTAGCCGAGGAACAGGAACGCGGTCAGATACATGAACAGCACGTTCCACTCCAGCGGCACCGCCAGCGGGAACGTCGAGATGATGAACAGGTGATAGCCGATCATGAACACGGCCGCCGCCAGCGTCACCCAGTGGTTGTGCGAGAACAGCAGCACCAGCGGCGGGACGAGCTCACCGAACATGCCCGGGCCGTGCGCGATCCGGTAGGTGAGCTTCGACGGGCGCAGATCTTCGGGGAAGTTGGCGTAGTGCAGGCGCTTGATCGCCTTGACGGGAAGCCATGGGACGTTGGAGACCATCGGACCCAGCACGTTGGGGAAGTGGCGGTTGCACTTCGAGAAGCCGGCGCAGAACCACACAATCACGATCAGCAGCTTCGCGGCGACGATCATGTCGACGAACGGGAAGAACGCCATGAAGATCAGCGCCGGGAGGTACTGCTCCGAGCGCGCGGCGATGAACAGCACCTTGTCCCGCAGCCCGAGCGTCACGAGCAGCACGATCACCGCGACGAGCGCCACCGGCGCCACGAGACCGTGGTTCGCGCCCAGGGCCCGGTCGATCCCGTGGGTGTGAACGCCGGGCAGCGCGAGCGAGACGACCAGCGCGGCCAGCAGCCCCAGGTACAGCAGCACGTCGAAGGCGGTGCGCTCATCGCCCTTCGTGAACGGCACCTTCCCCGGCCACGGCGCCAAGCGGATCGTGCCAGGACGGGCATAGTAGTGAACGCCGCCGCTCATCGGCTTGAAGTGCCCGGCCAGCGGGCCCCACGAGCCCGCGAACCCCAGGCACTCGAGCAGCACCGTCCACAACACCGCCTTCTCATAGAAGACCGGCTGGAAGAACCACGCCGACGGATCGAGCGGGTTCAGGTGCGAGGTCAGGGTGGCGACCAGCACGCCACCGACGACGTAGAAGAACACCAGCTTGAGCAGGTACATCACCATGATCACCTTCGGCGAACCGAAGCCGTACTCAACCCAATGTCTGGTCAGCGTCTTGAGCCTCTCCTGATACGGCTTGTCCATGAACGTCGCCGGGTCGACCGGCGGGAAGTTCCCTGTCATGAATCCCATCGCAGAAATCTCCTCCGGGGCTAGTTGAACTGTGGGGAGGGTTATCTCAGTGCGTGCGCGCCCTCTCCATGGCTGCCCACGCCAGTCCCGAGGGCGACTCCTGGTCTCCGCCCACAAACCGCGCAGCCGAGGCTTCGAGCCCGAGCCGCCGTGCGGTGAGTCCTCGACGGCTATCCGCGCGTGTGAGGTGCGCGCTCGGCGGCGGCGCGCAACCCGTCGATCATGTCCGACAGCCGCAGCGCGACCTCGAGCTGCAGGCGGCGCTGCTCGATCGCATGTCCGAGCAGCCCCTCGGTTTGCTTGACCCGGTACACGACCGTGTTCTGATGGATCCCGAGGCGGCGAGCGGCGCGTGCTGGGCTGAGGTTCTCCTCGAGATAAACGCGGACTGTCGCCCTCAGCCTGCCGGCCGTGTCGCTGTCCATCAGGAGCTCTCCGAGCTCGGTCTCGGCGAACCTCACGGCTTCGACCGGATCGGCGGTCAACAGCGCCGTCAGATCAGCGGCGCGGTAGCCGACCACCGTGCCAGGACGGATCGCTCGCAGCTCGGCGACCCGACGAGCAACGCGTGCCTCATCATGCGAATCGGCCATGCCTGCGAGACCCTGACGGCAGGTTCCGATCGCGGCGCGCACGCCGCCGCCCATCGCGTGGTCGACGGCCGCCGGATCGTCGGTGAGATGGTTTCCCGAGGTCCAAGCCCAAACGGCACGCTCACCGATGGGCACGGTCAGCACCGGCCCGCCACCGAGGGCCGCTGCTAGCGCTGTCGCTTCGCCCTCGAGCGAACCGGCCTGCTGCGCGGCGCGGGGCGGATCGGCCCACACGATTAGCGCCACGTGGCGGCGCGTCACGTCATATCCCAGCTTTTCGCCGGCGGCACGAACCTCGACCGGGTCACGCTCGACGATCGCGCTCACCAACTCGGCACGAGCCGCGGCCGCGCCGCGAATCCACTGCGCCCGTTCCTGCTCGTAATCGTCAACCAGGGCGGTGCAGATCACGTCGATGTAGGCGAACATGAAATGCGAGATCCGGGCGAGCACCCGCCATCGGATCTCCGGCTCTATCTCGAGCGCGGCGGCAGCCTCCTCTATGCGGCGCTCCGCCAGCCCGTGACCGAGCCGGTAGGCCCGCAGCAGCGCAGGAAGCGCAACGCCTCGGTGCACGAGCTCGTGCGACCAGGCGATCGCCTCCGCCGGCGGAGCGATCGAGTCAAGCGAAGCGCCGGTCAGAAGCTGGCTCCAGATCGTGTTCAGATTGCTCTCGCAGCTGAGCAGCAACCCGGCGCGGAAGTCCTCGTCGGCGGCGCGACCCAGCTCGGGGATCGACGCCATCAGCAGATCGGCCATCTCCTGGGCAAGCGGACTTGGCCGCACCGTGATCAGAACAGCTTCCATCTGCTGCCCAACGACCGTCTCGAGGTCCGGTTGGACCGTCGACATCCCGCGTTCAGTCTAACCCGTGCATATACGGCTCGGGCAAGGGCGATTTCGTCCCACTCAAGGCGCAGGCGCCGCCGAGCCCGTCGCCCCCGCCGGCGCCTTGACGTCCCGCTTGAGGATCTTGCCCGTCGCGCCTTTCGGCAGCTCGTCGAGGAACCAGACGTGGCGTGGGTACTTGTAGGCTGCCACCCGCTCCTTGACGAATGCCCGCAGCTCGTCGTGGCTCGCCTCGCAGCCCGGCTTGAGCACGACGGCGGCGCCAACCTCCTCGCCCAGCTCCGAGTGGGGAAGCCCGATCACCGCCGCTTCGGCCACGGCGGGGTGCTCATAAAGCACCTCCTCGATCTCCCTCGGATAGACGTTGTAACCGCCGCGGATGATCAACTCCTTCTTGCGATCGACGATGAAGAAGTAGCCATCCTCATCGACACGAGCAATGTCGCCGGTGTAGAACCATCCATCCGCGTCGATCGCCTCGGCCGTCGCCTCCGGGCGGTGCCAATACCCCGACATCACGTTGTGACCGCGGATCGCGATCTCGCCCACCTCGCCCTGCGCCACCTCCTGCCGTGAGTCATCGACGACGCGCATCTCCACACCTTCGATCGGGAGCCCGATCGAGCCCACTTTGCGCTCGCGATCAGGGCGGCTGAAGCTCGCGACCGGCGAGGTCTCCGAGAGGCCGTAGCCTTCGAGGATGATGCAGCCGAAGGCCTCCTCGAAACCGCGGAGGATCTCGCCGGGCATCGCGGCGCCACCGGAGATACAGAGCCGGAGCGTCGAGACGTCAAACCGATCGCGGTGGGGATCGTGGAGCATCGCCGCGAACATCGTCGGGACGCCGGCAAACACCGTGATGCGGTCGCGCTCGATCGTGTACAGCACCCTCTCCGCGTTGAACCGGGGAACCGGCACGAACGTCGAGGCCGAGGCGATCGCGGTGTTCAGCGTGCAGGTCTGACCGAAGGCGTGGAACAGTGGCAGCGCTCCGAGGATCAGATCCTCGGGCACGAGCGAGAAGAGCAGCAGCAGCGCCTCGACGTTGCTCGCCAGGTTGGCGTGTGTGAGCTGGGCCCCTTTCGGCTTCCCGGTCGTGCCGGAGGTGTAGAGGATCACAGCCGTGTCCGACCCATCGCGGTCCGCAGGCTCCGACAGCAGCGCGGCGCTGGCCAGCAGCTCCGCAAACCCGTCGGGAGACACGACCCAGCACTCCGCGCCGGCGGCGTCCGCTCCGGCCTGCGCGGCGGCCTGGAATTGGTGCCACGCGAACACCAGCTTGGCCTCGGGGTCCGACAGGTAGAAAGCGATCTCGCGCTCCTTGAGCAAGATGTTCATCGGCACCACGACGGCGCCCGCACGCAGAATGCCGTAGTAGACGGGGACGAACTCGGGCACGTTGGGCAGCATGAGCCCGATGCGGTCCCCCGGCTCGATGCCACGCGCCTGCAGGAAGCCCGCGAGCCGCCCGCTCGCCTGATCGAGCTCGGCGTAGGTCATCGTGTCTGCTTCGAGTTGCACCGCGACATGTTCGGGGTGATGCGAGGCGCTCATCACCAGCTTTTCCGCCAGATTCTGGCTCATCGATCAAACTCCTCGAACGCTCGGTACGGACCTCGCCGCCGTTCCGATCATCCCACGTCCGAGCTGGATGATCCAGGGGAGCTGAGCGCCCCCGCTTATTGCTTCGCGCTCGTGGGCGCCCAGTGGCCGAATTCTTCGCGCAGGGGCGGTTTGCTGATCTTGCCAGTCGTGGTTTTGGGGAGTTCGGCGCGGATCTCGAACCTTCTGGGGACTTTGAACGCCGCGAGGCGCTCGCCGGCCCAGGCTTTGAGCTCTTCTTCGTCGAGCTCGGCGCCGGGTTTGGGCGCGAGGACGGCGAGGACTTCCTCCCCGCGGACCTCGTGGGGCACGCCGATAACGGCGCACTCGAGCACGCCGGGGTGGGTGTAGAGGACTTCTTCGATCTCGCGCGGGTAGATGTTCTCACCGCCGCGGATGATCATGTCCTTGGCGCGGTCGACGATGAAGAAGTAACCGTCAGAGTCGACATAGCCGACATCGCCGGTGTGCAGCCACGCCTTCTGGATCGTCTTCGCCGTGGCATCCGGGTTGTGGAGGTAGCCAGCCATCACATTGGGGCCCTTGACCACGATTTCGCCCAACTGGCCATCCTCCACCGGGCTGCCGTCGGGGGCGACGATCTTCATCTGCTGGCCGCGGACGGGCAGCCCGATCGACCCCGGCTTGCGCACCCCGTAGTACGGGTTCAGCGACGAGACGCAGGTCGACTCGGTGAGGCCGTAGCCCTCGAGGATGCGAATGTCAAAGCGGCTCTCGAACGCCTCCAGCAGCTCCCGCGAGAGCGGCGCCGCGCCGCAGATGATGTAGCGCAGCGAGGTGGGACCGGCGGGGGCGTTGGCGGTGTGCAGCACCGCGGCGAGGATCGTCGGCACCGCCGAGACCGCGACCGGCTCGAGCTCAGCGACGGTCTGCCAGAACGTCGAGGCCGAGAAGCGCTCCCACATCGCGACCTCGCAGCCGACCATCATCGGGACCACGCACGTCACGATCTGCGCGTTGACGTGGAACAGGGGCAGCAGCATCCCGACCCGCTCGCCGGAAACCAGCGGCAAAAGCTCCGCGCCCATCGCCGCGTTCGCGAGCACATTCCCATGCGTGAGCATCGCGCCCTTCGGCTTGCCGGTCGTCCCCGACGTGTACATCAGCGTGGCCAGATCGTCACCGCTGCGCTGGGCGGCGGGAGCCTGGCCACCGCGACCGGCCAGCGACTCGAGTGTCAGGTCGCTTCCGTCGTCCACCGAGATCAGATGCCGTAGCCGCGCGAGCTCGGGAGTCCCGGCCGCGCCTGCCAGCGTCCCCGCACCCCGGGCATCGGTGACAACCGCGACCGCTCGCGAATGACCGAGCACATACGCCGCCTCGGGCGCGGTGAACGCCGGGTTGATCGGACCGAACACCCCGCCGGCTTTTAAGATCGCCCACCACGCCTCGAGGAACTCGAGGCAATTAGGGAGCATCACCGACACAACGTCGCCGGGCTTCACGCCCAAATCAGCCAAACCCGCCGCCAACGCGTCCGTACGAGCATCGAACTCCGCGTAGCTCACCGTCCGCCCGCGCCACCGGACGAACGGCTGATCGGGGATGCGGGAGGCCTGTGCCCGCAGCAGTTCGGGGACATTGTTGATCGCGCTCATCGAATTGCTCTCCTCATAAGGGGGCTTGGGTGATGACTCGATTGATACGCGGGAAACGATCGGAGGTCGCTGTCGTGAGGCCACAAAACTGGGGGCTGGTTCCTGTACCGAGCGCTCATAGGCGCAGCACCCCCGCCACGAATACCTTGCGGCCATGGTCACCCCAAGAGTCATCGAAATCCAGAGCTTGTCGGCGCACCGACGGGATGTCCCCGTGATCGCCAAGGCTCGCCAGCAGCGATCCTCCGAACATACCGACGGAGCCGGAGGATGAGGTCGATGCTGTACGTGGGTATCGCACCGGCGCTGGCATGCGCCGTCGTGACGCAGGTCGCTTTTCTGCTCAAGCAGCGCGGTGCCCGGGCCGCCAACACGGTTCGGCTCGACCGTCCGCTGCAAGGTGCCAGAGCGTTGCTGGGGTCCCCGTGGTTTGCCCTCGGCATGGGCGCTTCCGGCGTGGCTTGGCTGCTGCACCTGGCGGCGCTCGCCACCGCGCCGCTGTCGATCGTCCAGGCAGTGCTGGCGAGCGGCGTGATCATTCTCGCTCTGCTCGGCCGCTTCCGCTTCGGCTGGAGCATCTCACCCCGGCAGTGGTGCGGAATCGCCTTGACCGCGGGCGCTCTATCCGTGCTTGTCGTAACCCTTCCCGCCCCGAGCCCCCATACGGCGGCAGGGCCGGGCACGCTCCTGTTCGTGATCGCGGCGCTCGGAGCTGGCGCTGCCTTGGTGCTCGCTCCTCGCCTGGGCACACCGGCACACTTGCACGGCGCAACGCTGGGGGCGGGAGCCGGAACGCTGCTCGGCGTCTCCGATGTTGCCAACAAGGCGCTTTTCCACGTGGCCGCAGGCGGCCCGGTGGCACTGATCAGCTCGCCATGGCTGTCGCTCACCGTCCTCGCCGGCGCGTCCGCCTTCGTGGTGTCGGGGCGCGCATTCCAGGAGCGCGATGCTGTGCCCGTCATGGCCTGCGCCTCGACCGCTGCCAACGTCACTGCGATGCTCGGAGGGATCGTCGTGTTCGGCGACGGCTTGTCCAGCGGTGCAATGCTCGGCGGCGTTCAGGTCTTGGCATTCGGCCTGATCGCGGCCGCCGCTCTGCTCACGGTGTCGAGGCATGGTCGCGGCGCTATCGGGGCTGCCGCCGTCGCCGCGTGAGTTCGCGCGGAGCCGCCAGTCGAGACCCGTGGACGGACTCCGAGGGGAAAGAATGCGAGCGTAGGAGCGTCACTCAACTGCGCCTGCTCAGTGGTTTCCGTCCGCGGCTCGGGTTCGGTGGGCGACGGAGGAATATGTGTGATCGAGGGCCATGGGGCAGACCACGCGCAGCCGGCGACGTGGCCGCATTCCAAGTAGATCCGCAGATGGAGCAACTGGTGGCAGGTTCCCAGGCAATCGCGTGCCCCGTCTCGAACCTCAGCCGCGGACTAGTGCAAACAATCGTGGACAAACCTGACTCAACCTCGCGTGCTTGCCCCGCAGGTTATCGCCATTGATTCCAGCGTGAGCGCCCTTGCGCGACCTCTTGGTCGGCACGGATCACGTGCATCACCGCGTTGATCAGTGCCAGGTGCGTGAAGGCCTGAGGGAAGTTGCCGAGATGCCGACCGGTGCGGGAGTCAACCTCCTCGGCGTACAGCCCGAGCGGGCTGGCGTAGCCGAGCGCTCGCTCGCACATCTCGCTCGCCAGGTCCAGTTCGCCGATCTCCGCATACGCCGATACCAGCCAGAAGGAGCAGATCAAGAACGTTCCCTCGTGACCGTGCAGTCCGTCGTCGGTCTGGTCGGTGCGGTAGCGCAGGATCAGTCCGTTCTCGCTGAGCTCCTGCCCGATTGCGAATACCGTCTTGCGAATCCGTTCGTCGCTTGGGGGGAGGAAGCGAACGAGCGGCATCAGCAACAGCGACGCGTCCAGACCATCGGTGTCGTAGTGCTGGACGAACACCCCGCGCTCGTCGACGCCGTGCGCGCAGACGTCGGCGTGGATCTCATCGGCGACGTCTTGCCAGCATCTGGCCTGCGCCAGGTCTTCGCGGATCTCCGCCAGCCGTGCGCCTCGCTCGCACGCCACCCAGCAGAACATCTTGGAAGAGGTGAAGTGCTTGGGCTCCCCCCGCACCTCCCAGATCCCGCGGTCGGGTTTGCGCCAGTTAGCGACTGCCGCCTCAACCTGACGCTGGAGAATGGGCCACACCCGCTCGTCGAGCGCATCCCGCGAGCGCGTGTGAAGGTACACGGAGTCGAGCAGGACCCCCCACACATCGTGTTGCTCCTGCTGGTAGGCGGCGTTGCCGATCCGCACCGGCCGGGCGCCCTGGTAGCCGTTCAGGTGGTCGAGCACCTGCTCGTCGAGTGCGCGCTCCCCGCCCACGCCGTACATCACCTGCAGGTCGTCTGCCTCGCCGGCCATGTCGGCGATGAAGTAGAAGAAGTCGTTGGCCTCCCAGTCGAAGCCGAGCGTGTACAGCCCCCAGAGCATGAACGTAGAGTCGCGGATCCAGCTGTAGCGGTAATCCCAGTTGCGCTCACCGTAGGGTGTCTCCGGCAGCGAGGTCGTCGCGGCTGCGAGGAGCGCTCCGGTCGGGGCGTAGGTCAGCCCCTTCAGCGTCAGGGCGCTGCGCTGCAAGAAGCTGCGCCACGGATGGTCGGGAAACACTCCCTGGTCCAGCCAGTGCTGCCAGTGATGCGCGGTCCATACCAGCCTCCGGTAGGCCTCGTCGAAGTCTTGCGGTGGCGCGTGCTCGCTCCAGGCCAGCGCGACGTAGATCTGTTCGCCCTCTTTCATCCGGTGGCGCGCGGTTGCGCGCGGACCCTCGAACCCCAGGCGCAGGTCGGTCCGCAATCTCAGCTGGAGGTCGCAGCCCTCGCCGCATGCCACGCCGTCGTGATAACCGGGACCGCTGTATTCCCAGTGAGCCTGCCTGCGCCCGTAGTCAAACGCCGGGATGCAGTCAAGCGCCACCTCCACCTCGCCGTTGACGCACCGCACCGTCCGAAGCAACACGTGGTCGGCGTCATAATCGGTCGGCGCCCGTCGGTGCGTGTGAGAGCGCTCGGTCTCGTGATGCCAATCGCCAATGAGCAGCGCGTCGCGCACGATGATCCAGCCCGCGCCCGTCCACCAGCTGGTTTCGAGCACCATCGTGCCGGGCAGGTACCGCCGCGAGGCGGGGACCGAGATGCCGGCGGGACCCAGTCGGAACGTGCCCGCATCGCGATCGAGCATCGCGCCGAACACGCTCGGCGAATCGACCCGAGGCAGGCACATCCACTCGACTCCGCCATTCGGCGCCACCAGCGCGACCGTCTCGCAGTCGGATAGAAAGCCGTAGTCGGCGATGGGGGGATATGCGCTTGCGCCGATCGGCAGGGCGGGATCGAACCGAGCTACCTGACCTGCCGCGGGCGTGTCGAGCGATGACACCGGCGGTCTGACGATGTTGCCCTCCGACGGACTCACGAGACGAGCAGTATCCCTCGCCACCGGCAAGCCGGGAGTGTGGAGGGGCCATATCCCAACCCGAGGAGGATGTCTTGGAGCGCCATTGCCGATCAGGCCACCTGACATCGGTGGGCCGGTGGTCGACCGGCAGTTCGAGCTGCAGGCCGCGCCGCCCGTCGCCGAGGCGCTGGGCCTGAGATCCCACACCCGGCTGAGTAGCTGTCCTCGCCGTCCACGGGGCCGACCGGTCAACTAGAGCAACTTCGATTTCGACGGGCAGGGGTTGGAGGAATCCGACACCGCCGCCGGGTTGGATGCTCGACGTTCGCCATTCCCAGCTCACCCCCAAAGCGTCGAGACTCCCAAGGAGTTGCGCAACGCCACGCGGAATTCGAGAGGAGCGAGATGGCCACAGAGGCCGTAGCCAGGATCGAGACCGAGCGGGACGGCGTCGATTCGAGCACGAGACTGGTCAACATCGACAACGGTGGGACGCTCACCGACGTGTGCGTGATCGACGGCGACGAGGTGCGGTACACGAAGACGCTGACGACGCCGTTTGACCTCAGCAGCTGCCTGTTCGAGGGGCTCACCAAGGCAGCCGGCGTGATGTATGGGGAGCCGCGGCTAGCGGCGCTGCTGCAGAGCACCGGCTACATCAGGTACTCCACGACCCAAGGGACCAATGCCCTCGTCCAGCGAAAAGGTCCTCGCCTCGGGCTGCTGATCGCCGACCCAACGATCCACGACCGGCTGGCCGAGACGCCCCCGCAGGCGGAGTTACTCGCCGCGCTCGTCGGATCCAGATGGGCAACGGTCATGATCGAGCGCGACGACCACGCGCTCTCGGCCGAGCTGGTACGCCAGGTCAACGACCTAGCTAGCAACGGGGCCAGCCGGGTGGTGGTGTCGGTCGGCGGCGAGGAGGGCGCACAGTCCGAGGCACGGCTGAAACGGCTGCTGCTCCGCCTCTACCCCCGCCAGCTGCTCGGCGCGATCCCGCTGCTGTTCTCGTGGGAGCTTGCCGCCGACCGCGATGACATTCGCCGCACCTGGTCGAGCGTGCTCAACGCGTTCCTGCACCCCGCGATGGAGCGCTTTCTGTTCAGCACCGAGAACCGGCTGCGGGGATACCGCACGCGCCGACCACTGCTGATCTTTCGCAATGACGGAGGATCATCGCGCGTGGCCAAGTCCGCCGCGATCAAGACATACAGCTCGGGACCGCGCGGTGGACTTGAGGGTACGCGCGCGCTCGCGCGGCATTACGACCTGCCGCACGTTCTGATGGTGGACGTCGGCGGCACCACGACCGACGTCGGAGTGGTCACCGACGGCGCCGTCCGGACCCACCGGCGCGGCTACGTCGACGCGGCCCCGACGTCGTTCGAGCTGGCTGCGATCGTCAGCCACGGCGTCGGCGGAAGCTCCGTCATCCGCTTCGTCGACGGTCAGCTGCGGGTCGGCCCCGATAGCGTTGGCGCTGCCCCGGGCCCCGCCTGCTTCGGACTTGGGGGGACTGAGGCAACGATCACCGACGTCTACCTGTTGATGGGGATCCTCGACCCGTCGACCTACCTCGACGGCACACTCAAGCTTGATGCTGCGCGCAGCGCCAAGGCGGTGTCGGACGGCATCGCACAGCCGATGGGGATCGAGCTCGACGAGGCGCTGGCGCGGATGGAGGACGCCTACCTCGAGCGGGTCGCACAGGCTCTGGCTGCCGAGCCGACGCTCAGGCCAGACACTGTGGTCGCGGCCTTCGGCGGGGCTGGGCCGATGACGATCTGCGGCGCGGCCCGCCGGGCGGGCGTACGGCAGGTCCTCGTGCCCCGCACGGCCGCTGTCTTCAGCGCCTTCGGAATCGGCTTCTCCGACGTCTCCCAGCACTACGAACAGCCCCTGGCCACCACCGACTCGGCTACCGCGGCCGAGGTGGCCGCTCGGCTTCGCGAGCGGGCGAGGCGCGACATGTTCGCCGAGGGCGTGGACCTCGACCGCTGCGAGCTCTCGTTGAAGCTGGTCATCGAGCGCGACGGGGAGGAGCTCGTGGAGGCGATCGAAGGTACGGAGGACGTGGCACGTCATCTGCGCGAGGGCGACGTTGCGTCGCTCGAGCTCTCGCTCGTCGCCCGGTTGCCTCACGTCCGCATCGGCGCCGCCGGGGAAGTCAAAGCGAGCGCCGCCCTGGCCTCTGGTACCCGTGCGGTGGGTGACGGCGCGGGCGGCCGCGAAGGGCTGCCCGTGTACGCGCTGGTCGAGCAGCCCGCCGGCGCGGAGGCCGAAGGGCCCGCCGTGATCGAGGGCCCGTTTTTCACTATGCGCCTGCCCGACGGCTGGCTGTTCGAGACGACCGCGGCGGGCGACCTGCTGCTGACCGACCAGAGGAGCAACTGATGCGCGTTCTGATGACCGAATACCTGGAGATCGATCTCGACGAGGAGCGCTGGCTGTGTCGCCGGTGCGGTCACGACCTGGCGCCCGCGCGCGGCAGCTACAAGGAGGGCACGCTGGTTCATGACCGCGACCCACGGGAGATCCACCGACCGTTGATCGACCCAGCCAGGTACGAGTTCACGTTCGCGCCCGACCCGGCGTGGTGCCGGATCCTCGAGTTCTACTGCCCGGGCTGCGGCACGATGATCGAGACCGAGTATCTGCCGCCTGGGCATGCGCCGACCTTCGACATGGAGATCGACATCGACGCGCTCAAGACGCAGTGGGCAAACCGGCCACCCGGCACGACGATCTCCGCCGGTCCCGACGTCGCGGTCAACCTTGGCCACTCACACCAACACTGAAGGACTGAGGGCAAATATGAAACGGATCTCGGTCGACATCGGCGGCACGTTCACCGACTGCTTCTGCGTCTGGAACGGGCGGTACATCCAGGCCAAGGCCCTGACCACCCACCACAACCTGGCCCAGGGGTTCAACGAGGCACTCGACCAGGCCTGCGGGACGCTCAGCCTGGAACGCGAGGAGGTGCTGTCGGCGGTCGACTCGGTCCGATACGCGACGACCCTCGGCACCAACGCGCTGATCGAGCGTAAGGGACCCCAGATCGGGGCGATCGTCACCGGGGGATTCGAGGCAACGATCCCACTGTCCCGCGGGCGCGGCTACGGGGAGGGCCTCGACGAGGTGGCCAAGAACGACCTGTCCAACGGCACCCGTCCCGCGCCGCTGGTGCCCCAGCGGCTGATCCGCTCGGTCCGCGAACGCGTCAACTA
>Ga0335075_10002411_pt1 | contig 30158 bp, 27 predicted proteins | sample Lox_Sample_24_FD_206723 | JGI IMG/M metagenome (GOLD analysis project Ga0335075, IMG submission 206723) | Soil microbial communities from Loxahatchee National Wildlife Refuge, Florida, United States - Lox_Sample_2.4 | ecosystem: Environmental > Terrestrial > Soil > Wetlands | place: USA...
ACCTCGGCGGCATCAGCCGCACGGTCGCCCACAACGGCTTTCGTTTCGATATCGGCGGGCACCGCTTCTTCTCGAAGTCGGCCGAGGTGGTCGCGCTCTGGAACGAGATCCTGCCCGAGGGAATGCTTGAGCGGCCGCGCCTCTCGCGCGTGCATTACCGCGGGCGCCTCTATTCATACCCGCTCCGCGCCTTCGAGGCGCTCGCCAATCTCGGCCTGGCGGAAAGCGCGCGCTGCCTGTTCTCGTTCCTCTATTGGCGCGCCTTCCCCGATCCCGATCCGGTGAGCTTCCGCGCCTGGGTCACCAACCGGTTCGGCGCCCGCCTGTTCGAGATTTTCTTCCGCAGCTACACCGAGAAGGTGTGGGGCCTCGCCTGCGAGGAGATCTCGGCGGACTGGGCGGCGCAGCGCATCAAGGGCCTCGACCTCTGGCAGGCGCTCCGCGATGCGCTCGCCCGCTCGCTCGGCCTCGGGCGGACCGGCCCGCCCGCGATCAAGACGCTGATCGAGAGCTTCCACTATCCGGCGCGCGGGCCCGGCATGATGTGGGAGGCGGCGGCGGCGCGCATCGCCGAGGCCGGCGGAACGATCCGCCAGGGCGCGCGGGTGAGCGCCTTGCGCCACGATATCGCGACCGACCGCTGGACCGTGCTCTGCCGCGATCAGGCCGGCTGCGAGACGCTGCATCACGCCCGCAACGTCGTGAGCTCGGCCCCGCTCGCCGAGCTGGTCCCTGCGATCGAGCCTCGCCCCATCACGGCCGAGCGTGCCAGGCTGCTCCGCTATCGCGACTTCCTCACCGTCGCCCTGATCCTCGACGCCCCGGACCTCTTCCCCGACAACTGGATCTACATCCCCGATCCCGCAGTGAAGGTCGGGCGCATCCAGAATTTCCGCTCATGGTCGCCCGAGATGGTGCCGGATCCGCGGCTTGCCTGTGTCGGCCTCGAATATTTCTGCTTCGCCGGCGACGGGCTCTGGAGCATGGCGGACGCCGATCTCGCTTCGCTTGCCGCGGCCGAGCTGGAGAAGCTCGGGCTGGCGCCGCGCTCCGCCGTGGTGGACGCGGTGGTGGTGCGCCAGGAGAAGGCCTATCCGGTGTACGACGACCGCTATCGCGAGCATGTCGCCGCCATCCGCGACGAGATCGAACGGCGCTTCCCCACCCTTCATCTGGTCGGCCGCAACGGGATGCACCGCTACAACAACCAGGACCACGCGATGATGACGGCGATGCTCGCCGTGCGGAACATTCTCGCCGGCGAGCGCCGCTACGATCTCTGGGCCGTCAACGAGGACGCCGAGTACCACGAGGCCGGCACGTCCGGCCAATTCGCCGCGCTCAACTCGGAACGCCTCGTGCCGCTTCGCATCGGCTGATCGGAGCCATACGATCTAACGCCGTTCCGCGGCGAAGCGGAGGCCAAGGAAGATCAGCGCCGTTCCCGTCGCTGCCTCGATCCCGCGGCGGATGAGGGGGCGGCGCAAAGCGTCGCCGATCCTGGCGACGAGCGTTGCATAGAGCGTGAGCCAGGCGAGGGTCATGGCGGCGAAGACGAGGCCGCGCAGCATCAGCGCCGAGAACGCCTCCGTGCCCGAGGGGACGAATTGCGGCAGCAGGCTCGCGAAGAAGACGGCCATCTTGGGGTTGCCGAGATCGCTGATCAGCCCTTGGCGAAACGCGGAGAGCGGCGAGAGGGAGCAGGCGGGCGCCGGCGCGAACCGGCTGCCATGGCTCGCGGCCTCAGGCCGGATCGCCGCGCGGAGGGCCTGGACGCCGAGAAAGACGAGGTAGGCCGCGCCCGTGTATTTGACGGCAAGGAAGAGCGGTTCGGAGGCGATCAGCAGGGCGACGATGCCGATGCTCGTCGCCAGCGCCCAGATCGTCTGGCCCGAGGCGATGCCAAGGGCTGTGAAGATTCCGCCTGCGCGGCCGCCGAAGAGCGTGTTGCGGATTGTCATGGCCGTATCCGGCCCGGGTGTGACGATGACGACGATCGAGACGGCCAGGAACGCGAGGAACAGGCTCACTTCGCGATTTCTGGAAGACTTGCCGCGCGGGCGAAGCGAGCGGCGGGATCCGAGGCGCTCACGCGCGGGCGGGGGCGAGGTAGGACGCGAGATGAGCGTCGAGCGCCCCGATACCGCTTTCGTCCAGCGCCGCGAGACGATAGCCGATGAACCCGTCCGGACGCACGAGAAGAGCGCCGCCGCGAGGTGCGCCCGATCGGTCGGGATCGAAGTCGGCTTCTTCCGCGATCGAGACGAGGTCCCGCCAACGGCGCAGGAACGAATCAGGTGGCGGGGCCGCGCCGAAGAGCAGCAGATGGTGGTGCGTGCCGGTGAGGCGGATGCGGTCCGGGAAGCGTTCGCCGGGCGCAGGCCCCGGCGGCGGCGCAGCCGAACCGAAATGTTCGCCGACGAGCGGGCTTCCCGCATAGGAGACGTCGAGCATCGCCCGCGCGCGGGTGAGTGCGAGGACGCGCGCGGGATCGGATGGCGGCGGCGGAGAAGCGGGTGCCGGCGCGGCAAGGGCGAGCGCGCGACGGTGCAGCATGTCCGAGACGTCGAGCACGTGTCGGTCGGCGATTTGCCGCTCGATCGCGTAGGAGTCGAGCAGGGTGTGGAGCGCCGCGCCGCGAATGACGAGGGCAAGCTTCCAGGCGACGTCGGCGGCGTCCATCAAGGCGGAGTTGAGGCCTTCGCCCCCGATCGGGCTCGACAGGTGCGCGGCATCGCCCATGAGGAAGCACCGCCCGTCGGCCAGCCGCCGCGTCATGCGTTTTTGCATGACGAAATGTGCGGCCCAGCGGAGGTCGGTGACGCCGGCGTTGAGGCCGGTGCGGTGGTTCACGAGCGCGCTCACCTGCCCGAGCTCGGGCGTGTCGCGCTGGTCGGCGAGGGGCGAATCCGGGTCCAGATCGACGAAGCTGAGCCAATGGTCTCCGGGAAGCGGCGCGAGCAGGGCGAAGCCCTCCTTGCTCACGAAGACCATCGACTCCTCGGGTTCGTGCGGCAGCCCGATATGGATATCGGCCGCGATGTATTGGCCCGCGTACGTGTCTCCCTGGAGGGATTCCTGCATCGCCCGACGCGTTACGTCGTGCGCGCCACCTGCCCCGAGCACGTAGCCGAAGGACGCCGTTTCCACTTCGCCGTCAGGGCCGCGCAGCCGGATCTCGAGCGCGTCCGCATCCTCGTCGATCGATAGAACGGTGGTGCCGCGTTCGACGGAGATGCCGAAGCCCGCCAGATGCTCGGTGAGGATCGCCTCGGTCTGCCATTGCGGCAGGCTGCACTGATACTCGTGGGCGCAGCCGATGCCGCTGAACTCGGCTGTGCCAAGCGGGACCATTCCGGGCCCGTAGAAGCGCGTGCGGCGGACGTGGACGGATCCTTCGAGGAACGGGGCGAGCACGCCCGCGCGCGCGAGAAGCTCCAACCCGGCGGGCTGGATTGCGGTCGCGCGGGCCTGGTTGTGCGGCACGAGCCTGCGCTCGACGATGCGCGGCACGACGCCATGGCGTGCCAACTCGCAGGCGGCGAAGAGCCCGGCAGGGCCGGCGCCGATGATGAGGACGTACCGCCGATCGGGCACGATTCCGCCACCCGCCGATGCCTCATGGCTCGGCAGGGAAGCGCTGGGCGGCATCTCACGGACGCCGAGGTCGGTCTCACCCATCTCGCGAGAAGATAGCCGGCATTTGGACGTTCCGGAAGCGGCTTGTCGCGAGCAGCCGCGCAGGGCCGAGCGGACCGCAGAGTTTCGTGGGAAGTGTTGCGATCACGGCAGCCTGCGTCAATCGGGCACTTGGACAAAGACCTATGTGTCAGCCTTCCGTGAAGGTTGACACCGGGGCGATCAGATCGGGCGGCGCCGGCGCCAGCTTCCCGAGGCGATCACGGGCGCGGCAGCCGCCCGCGCCGCTTCGACGACGTAGGCCCAGGCGCGGCGCGAGCGGCCGGACGCGTCCGTGACCGTAACGATCGTGCGGCGGTAGAGGGCGCCGGGCGCGCAGGAGGGACGCGCGCCTTCGATCCGATCGAGCGCGGGGAGCGCCCGGGCGGCGTCGCGGAAGGTGAGCAGCTCGCCTTGCACCTCCCGGCCCGCCCCTTCGGCTGCGAGGACCAGGCCGGGATAGGCCCCGAAATCATGGAGGCGGCCGCGCGCGCCGGCCGAACTCACCGAAACGAGCCCGGCACGTGCGGCCGGCGCGTGCCGGACCTCGCCCTGCATGAGCGTGCCGTAGGCGAAGACATCGGCCAGCACGTGGCAGCCTTCCTCGCCGCGGACGATGCCGAGCCGGTCATCGGCGGGCCGCGCGAAGGTGCCTGTGCGATCCCGGGCAAGCTCGTAGACGATCGCCGTCACGGCCGCGCCGCCAGGCAGGATGACCGTGCGGGATACGCGCTCACGAAAGTCAGGGACGCCTTGCCTGCGATCCAGCGCGCCCCATCCGGCGGATGAGACGCGGAGCAGCACGCCCTCGACATAGCCGCCGACGCGCTCGCGGAGATCGAGCGCGCGGCCGCCGGGAATTTCGCAATAATGGTCGAAGGCGGGGCCCCGGTCCGGCAGCAGCGCCGCGCCCGCAGGCGAGACGGAGGAAGGATCGGCCGCGTTCCGCGCGCACCAGCCGCGCCAATCCTCGTCGTTGGTATCCGCTCCGTAGGCGAAGCAGAGATCAACGTTCATTTCTCTGCTTGGGCAAGCGAAAGAAATTCCGCCATCCGCGCAACCTCGGCATCGAAGGCCTCGCGGAAGGCGCGGCCCTTGGGAGCCCGCGTCGCGTACCCCACCTCGCAGGCGAGGCTTCCCCGTGCTGCGGAGACGTTTACCCAGCCGATCACGTCGTTGCCGAACAGGAGCGGCATCGCGTAGTAGCCGAAGCGGCGCCGCGGCGCCTTCGTATAGGCCTCGAAACGATATTGCCAGCCCCAGAGATGCTCGAAGCGCCGCCGGTCCCACACCAGCGGATCGAAGGGCGAGAGGAAGCGCACGACGCGCGCGGTCTCGGCGGGTTTTATTGCCTTCACGCCCGCCGGCCAGAGATAGAAGCAGCCCTCGATCTCCTCCCGCTCCAGCTCCCCCGATTTGAGGAGCGCATGGACCGCGTCCCTGAGGCGCCCGAGGCCGGGCGCGCCCTTGGTGAGCAGGTGAAGGGTGCCGGCAAGGCTCTTCTCCGAAATCGGGCAGAGGATTCGCGCGACCAGCATGACGACCCGGCGCATCCGCTCTTCGGGCGAAAACGCTTCGGGATACGCTGGCGCCTCGCCATAGATCCGCACGCCGTTCCGCCGGCCGGCGACGCGCAGCTTTCCGTAATAGTGCAGGTTCTTGAGCGCGCTGGTGGTGGCCTGCGACAGGCCGCCCCAGCCATTGACGACGCGCTCGGTGCCGAATGCCTCGGCGAGGTCGCGCGGATGCACGGTGCCGCGTTCGCGCACGAAGGCCAGCACCTCGGCGGCAAGCCCCCTCGGCACGTGGATCCCGCCCGCGCACGAACGGTCGCGCCGCGGATGAAGCAGCGAAAGCGTCGCGCGCGGCATGAAGCCGTAGGCATAGAGGAAGTCCTCCTCGATCCCGAGGCGGACGAAGCGGCGGTCGAGGTCGCCGGCGCGATAGGCGCTCACCCGGTGCCTGAGCGTGAGGTCCTGGGCGCGGGCGGGGGCGCGGATCGGATCCGCCTGGACGAAGCCCAATCTCGCAATGGCGCGCCCGAGCGTGGTGGGCGTGCCGAGCGAGGCCTGCACCAGGCGGGCTTTCGCCGCGGCGAGCGTCGATAGCATGGCCGACTTTGTCTCCCCGCCGAACCGGCATCAAGCCGCCGGCGCCGAAGGCGGTGTACCGCACCCCGTTTTCACCGGACAGGGAGCGTAGCCCGGTAAGGCGCAGGCATGCACCTATGATTGCGACGACCGCTTCTCATCGGCGTGCCCCGTCCTCCCGGACCGAGGTGATCACGTCGGGACAGCGCCGCCGGCGCTGCTCGGCCACCGGGAACGTACGGCTGGTCGAGTACCCGGCTTTGGGCCGCAAGGCTATGAACCTCGTCGGGTTCGCCGATGTAGAGCGCTCTGATGTTGGAGCCAAGATCGGCGAGATCATGTTTAACAATCGAAGAGGTTTCATGCGGCTGAACGCCGAGTTCCTGTGGGCGCCGGAAGGCCTCGGAGCTTCACCGGCGAGGTCCGCCGAATGCCTTAATACCCCTTCGCCAGAAGATTAAGCGGCAGGGATGCGCCAGCCTGTCCTGTTATGCCAGGGGCAAAAGCCTTCTTCATCTTGCCCCAATTTTATTGAGATTTGCGCTCTGCTTACGATGCGCTTGCCATAATTCCTCAACTCGCCTTTTAAACTCCACGCGAAAGCGCGCAATCGAGAACCGCTGCGCATGCTGACGGAGCGTTGCGGCATCAAAACTCCCGGTCGCAGCTTCGAAGCGGTTTACGGCATCGCAGATCGCCTCAACGCTCTGATGCCAAAAATGCAGGCCGGTCACGCCATCGATAACCGTCTCGGAGGCGCCGCCGCGTCCGAATGCCAGCACCGGCGTTCCGCATGCCTGAGCCTCGAGCAGGGTAATCCCGAAGTCTTCTTCAGCGGCAAAAATGAATGCCTTTGCCGTCTGCATATGTTTCAAAAGGACTTTGTCATCCTGAAAACCAAGGACGGATACATTTTCACCGGCTTTTCGCAGGACATCGCCGTACTGGGGTCCATCTCCGATAACGACCAGCCGCCGATCCGGCATTTTCTTAAATGCTTCGACGATCAAAGGGACCTTCTTATAGGGTACCAACCGCGACGACGTAAGATAATAGTCCTCCTTAGCCGAGCCGATCTGAAAATATTCGGTATCGACGCCCGGGTATATGACAGTCGATTCGCGCCGGTACGCCTTGCGGATACGGCGCCCAATATAATGCGAACAAGCAATGAAGTGATCGACGCCGTTCGCCGTGCGCGAATCCCAGACCCTCGCGTAGTGCAGTACGAGCCGCGCAAACAGTCCTTTCAGACCCCTATCCAAGCGTTGCTCACGCAGATACTGATGCTGCAAATCCCACGCATATCTCATTGGGGTATAGCAATAGCTTATATGGAGTTGATCCGGGCCGGTGATGATGCCCTTCGAAACGGCGTGGCTGTTCGATATAATGAGGTCATATCCGGATAGATCGAATCGCTCGACGGCGGCCATCATCAACGGGAAAAAATACCTGTACCATTTGGACCATCGGCGAAAGCGCTGCAAGACGCTTGTACGAAATGTCTTCCCAAAAAATTTATCGCGGAACCGGCCATTGCTGAAATCCACGAGGCAGAAAAGATCCGCCTCGGGAAACTCTTTTAGCATCTCGGACAACACCTTCTCCGAGCCGGCATATGTGACAAGCCATTCGTGCACCAACGCAACCTTCATATGCGCTCCATGTCCCGCCCGCTATATCGCGGGCCGCAAGACGGGATCATGCATTGGATATTTCCGCATTAAGATGAATTCCGGTAGCCGCCGCGTTGGCCGTTATACAGCGGTCAGCCTGAAGCAGCTTAGGCATAAGAAAATGGCGTCGCCCCGGCTCGCCGACCACGCTCGGCTCTTCACCGATCCGGGGACATTGCATCGTGCCATAACGCTTTGGACCAAATTATTTTGGCCTTCAATCCTGGTTTCGTCAACCAGTCTCGCTGTATCATAAGCAACCTACCCGCTTCGTCGTTGGTTTGTCCGTGGTGCAGAGTCTCACTCGTAGAGGCGGGCTGTGCGTCTCAAATTGAAGGCAGGTGGCAGCCAGTCACGGTTCGCCGCCTCTATCGAGGCGATCACGCTGACGCTTGGCCATGCCGATCGTGCCGGACCATTCCGGTCCTATTGCGCGGGCGCGATTTCGATCGCCATGCTCGGCATGGTATTGGCGACGAGGCCCTGGAAGATCGGCCCGGCATAAGCGCTGTCCGCGAAAAGCTTCCCGAGGAACGCAAATCGTCCGAACAAGGAGCCCAGCACGTCGGCGGCAAGACCGCTCGGCACATGGAACCCGCCCGCGCAGGAAGGGTCGCACCGCGGATGGAGCAGCGAAAGCGTCGCGCGCGGCATGAAGCCATAGGCATAGAGGAAGTCCTCTTCGATCCCGAGGCGGACGAACCGCCGATCGAGATCGCCGGCGCGGTAGGCGCCCACCCGGTGCCCGAGCGTGAGGTCCTGGGCGCGGGCGGGTGCGCGGATCGGATCCGCCTGAACGAAGCCCAATCTCGCGATGGCGCGCCCGAGCGTGGTGGGCGTGCCGAGCGAGGCCTGCACCAGGCGGGTTTTTGCCTTGCCGAGATCGGGTGTCATGGCCGGATTCGCTGCCTGGCCGAGTTCGTCTCCGCGCCGAACCGGCATCGAGCCGCGTTCCGGTTGCGGAGAGGCCCCATCGCCCCCGCATGGACCAATCCTTCGGTGCCTTACGCCGCCCCCCGATAGGCTACCTTCATGGCTCGCACCCTGTAGGCTTTGGCCAGGCTCTCCTCACGGGACGCGAACATGTCATCCGTCGCGCTGCCCGCGAGGGCGAGAAGCTTTTCTTCTACATCGCGCTGCCCGGCGATGGTGCCGTCGTTGAGGATGTGCCCAACGGAAACGTGCCGTTCCGACAGCGCCCTGCCGATCAGAAGACAGCGATGACAATCGAGCGGATTGTGTTCGGCGCACATCAGGGCCGTGGCGTGCTTTTGCGCGTTGCCGATTACGCGGTCGATACCTCCGAGAAAACGAGGCTCCAGAGCCATCTTCTCATAGTCCGCAACGCCCTCGCAGTAGAGATGGCCCGCTTGCGGGCGGCCGCCGAGCGCCTCGCCCAGGAACACGTAGCCGATGCCGCGCCCCTTCAGCGCGGCACGAATGTCATCCCGGTTGAAATGGGGAACGCGACGGGAGAAGGGAGCGCTGCGCACATCGGCGACCTCTGCAACACCTTCCCTTTCGAGCATGGTGAGGAACGTCTCAAGGGGCAGCGTCGAATGCCCGATGGTCAGCACTCTCTTCCCCTTCTCCGCCATCGTGGCTCTTGCCCCTCCCCTCATTCCTCGACGATCTCGGCGGCGTGAAAGCCTTGCGCGAAGAGGAGCGCGCGCAGGTCGGAAAAATCGATCCGCGCGGAAGCGGCCGCGGCGACCATCGGCTTGGCGTGGAACGCAACACCTAGCCCGGCCGCCGTCAGCATCGGCAGGTCGTTCGCCCCGTCACCCACCGCGAGCGTGGCCGCGAGCGGAAGGCCGGCGGAAGAAGCAAGCTCCTCGAGGGCGGCAAGCTTGGCATTGCGGTCGAGGATGGGCTCTTCCACCTCCCCGCTCAGTACGTGATCGTCGTGGACGAGGACGTTGGCGCGGTGGCCATGAAAGCCGAGCGCGCTCGCGACGCGGCCGGTGAAGAAGGTAAAGCCGCCGGAGACGAGCACAGTCGTGGCACCTTGGGCGCGCATGGTCGAAACGAGCGCCCGCGCGCCCGGGGTGAAGCCGAGCGTCCGCCAAGTCTCCTCGAGGGCCGCGACGGAGAGGCCCTTGAGCATCGCGACCCGCCGGCGCAGACCCTCGCGGAAGTCGATCTCGCCGTTCATGCCGGCGCGGGTGATCGCCGCGACCTCCTCCTTGAGGCCGGCGTGCGCGGCGAGCTCGTCGAGCGTCTCGGCGGTGACGATGGTGCTGTCCATGTCCGCGAGCAGGAGCTTCTTCCGCCGGCCCGAAGCCGGTGTGGCGATCGCGTCCACGGCTGCGCCCTCGAGGGCGGCGCGCACGGCGGCGAGGTCGGGCGGCGCGGCGCAGGCGATCTCGACCGCCTCGCCCGGCGAGAGCGCCGCGATCGTCCCACCGCCTACCGCCTCGCGCACGCGCGCGACCGCCGCCCCCGAAAGGGTGCAAGCGCTTCGGTCGGCGACGAGGACGAGAACGTGAGACATGTTGGCTCCCCCGGGGATTCCCCGGCGGCGCGGACCCTGGCAGCGGGGCCGAAACAAGGCAAGGCGCGCGAGGCGCTCATCGTCGCGGGGCCGACCGCCTCGGGCAAATCGGCGCTCGCAGCAACGCTCGCCGAACGGCTCGGCGGGGCCATCATCAACGCCGACGCGATGCAGCTCTACCGCGAGCTTCGCGTGCTCACCGCGCGGCCGAGCGAGGCGGAGGAGGCGCGCCTGCCGCACCTTCTCTATGGCGTGCGGCCGGCCGCCGAGCCCGCCTCCGCCGCTTGGTGGCGCCGGGCAGCCCTCGCCGCGATGGAAGGGGCGGAAGAGGCCGGGCGCCTCCCGATCCTCTGCGGCGGTAGCGGGCTCTATCTCGCGGCACTGATCGAAGGGCTCTCGGAGATCCCGCAACCATCGGCCGAGGCGCGTGCCGAGGCGCGCGCGCTCCTCGCCGCACTCGGCCCGGCCGGCCTCTATGCGCGCCTCGCCGAGGCCGATCCCGCGACGGCGGCGCGGCTCCGCCCAAGCGATTCCCAGCGCCTCGCGCGGGCCTTCGAGGTCTGGCGCTCGACCGGGCGCGGCCTCGCCTCCTGGCACGCGGGCGGGCAGGTCGCGGGCCATTCCTGGCGCTTCCGCGCGATCCTGCTCGACCCGCCGCGCGCGGCGCTGCACGTGGCGATCGAAGCTCGGTTCGCGACGATGCTCGCCGCCGGCGCGCTCGAGGAGGTGCGGGCGCTCGCCGAGAAAAACTTCGATCCGAGCGTCCCGGCACTCCGCGCCCACGGGGTGCCCGAGCTTTCCGCCCATCTCGCGGGCGAGATCGATCTTGCGGAAGCCGCGCGCCGCGCGATCCTGGTCACAGGACAGTATGCGAAGCGCCAGACCACCTGGTTCCGCCACCATGCGCTCGCGGATACGGCGCGAACGCATATGATCCATGCGCGAATCGCGGGCCAGGCGCAACTTTCGGAAATTGAAGTTCGGAGAATTATCACTTTCGTTCAAGAGGCGGGTTGACGGGCGCTCCGCGGGAGGGCCTAATGAGCCCCGCTCCGGACCTTGGCCGCGCGCGGCCAGGGTGGGGTTTTTTGCGCGTTCGCCTCGCGCGTCGGCGCGAGAGCGGGTTATTTCGGAGAAGCACGGGAATGTCGGCGGCACCGGAGCAATCGGGGGCGGAGGTTCTGCTTCAGGCGCTCAAGGAACAGGGCGTCGAGGTCATCTTCGGCTATCCGGGCGGCGCCGTGCTGCCGATCTACGACGCGATCTTCAAACAGAACGCGATCCGCCACGTGCTCGTGCGCCACGAGCAGGGCGCGGTGCACGCGGCCGAGGGTTACGCGCGCTCGACGGGGCGCGTCGGCGTCGTGCTCGTCACCAGCGGCCCCGGGGCGACCAACGCCGTCACCGGCCTCGTCGATGCGCTGATGGATTCGATCCCGGTGGTTTGCCTCACCGGCCAGGTGCCGACGCACCTCATCGGCAACGACGCCTTCCAGGAGGCGGACACGACAGGCATCACCCGCCCGGCGACCAAGCACAACTACCTCGTCAAGCGGCCGCAGGATCTCGCCCGCGTCGTGCACGAGGCGTTCCTCGTCGCCCGCACCGGCCGGCCCGGCCCGGTGGTGATCGATCTGCCGAAGGACATCATGATCGGCAAGGCGCCGTATGCGCCCCCGCCGGCGGACGGCCATCCGAGCTACCGCCCGCGCACCGAGCCCGACCCGGCGGCGATTGCCCGCGCGGCCGCGATTCTCAAGGCGGCGAAGCGGCCGATCGTCTATACGGGCGGCGGCGTCATCAATAGCGGCGACGAGGCGGCTTCGCTGCTGACGCGCTTCGTCCGCCTCACCGGCTTTCCCTGCACCTCGACGCTGATGGGCCTCGGCGCCTTTCCCGCCGCCGATCCGCGCTTCCTCGGCATGCTCGGCATGCACGGCACCTACGAGGCCAATCTCGCCATGCACGGGGCGGACGCGATGCTCGCACTCGGCGCGCGGTTCGACGACCGTGTGACCGGCCGGCTCAACGCCTTCAGCCCCGGCTCGCGAAAGATCCACGCCGATATCGACCCTTCGAGCATCAACAAGAACGTGCCGGTCGAGGTCCCGATCGTCGGCGACGCCGCCCGCGTGCTCGCCGCGCTGATCGCGGCATGGGAGGCCGATTCAACGCCGCAGGATCGCGAGGCACTCGCCGCGTGGTGGCGCGAGATCGACGCGTGGCGGGCGAAGGAGTGCCTCGCCTTTGCGCAGGATCCCGCCAAGGGCGCGGTGATCAAGCCGCAGCATGCGATCCGCCGCCTCTACGAGCTGACGCAGGGGCTCGGGCGCGAGGTCTTCATCACCACCGAGGTCGGCCAGCACCAGATGTGGGCCGCGCAGCATTTCCGCTTCGAGGCGCCGCGCCACTGGATGACCTCGGGCGGCCTCGGCACCATGGGCTACGGACTGCCGGCGGCGATCGGCGTGCAGATCGCCCATCCCGAGGGGCTCGTCATCGATATCGCCGGCGAGGCGAGCATCCTGATGAACATCCAGGAGATGGCGACCGCCGCCCAGTACCGTCTTCCGGTGAAGATCTTCATCCTCAACAACCAGTACATGGGCATGGTGCGGCAGTGGCAGGAGCTCTTGCACGGCGGCCGCTATGCCGAGAGCTACATGGAGTCGCTGCCGGACTTCGTGAAGCTTGCAGAGAGCTTTCATGGCACGGGCTTGCGCGCCGAGAGCGTCGATCAGCTCGACGACGTGATCCGCGCGATGCTCGCCGCAGAGGGGCCGGTGATTGCCGATATCGCGGTCGATCCGAAGGAGAACTGCTTCCCGATGATCCCCTCGGGTGCCGCGCATAACGACATGATCCTCTCCGCGGCCACCGAGGGCCGCGCCGCCGGCATCACCGATCCGGGCCTGGTGCTCGTCTGAGCGCATGGCCGGCAATGAGAACCTGCGTACCGCCACGATCTCCGTCCTCGTCGAGAACGAGCCCGGGATCCTCGCACGCGTCGTCGGGCTTTTCTCCGGCCGCGGCTACAATATCGACAGCCTCACCGTCGCACCGGTGGACGAGACCGGGCGCCAGAGCCGGATCAACATCGTCACCTCCGGCACCGAGATGGTCATCGAGCAGATCAAGGCGCAGCTCGACCGGCTGGTCCCGGTCTATCGCCTTGCCGATCTCGGCCGGGAGGGCCCCCACATCGCCCGCGAAATGGCGCTGATCAAGGTCGTCGGCACCGGCGAGGCGCGCGCCGAAGCGCTGCGCATCGCCGAGGCGTTCCGCGCGCGCGTGATCGACGCGACCACCGAGAACTTCATCTTCGAGCTGACCGGCGCCACCGACAAGCTCGACGCCTTCCTTGCCCTGATGCGCCCGCTCGGCCTCGCCGAGGTCTCGCGCACCGGGGTCGCCGCCATCGCCCGCGGCACAAGTACGATCTGACAGTTCCAACCGAAGGGGATCTCCATCATGCGGGTCTATTACGACCGCGACGCCGACGTGAACCTGATCAAGGGGAAGAAGGTCGCCGTGGTCGGCTATGGCAGCCAGGGCCATGCGCACGCCAACAACCTCAAGGATTCGGGCGTGAAGGACGTGGTCGTCGCCTTGCGCAAGGGCTCGGGGGGCGTCGCCAAGGCGCAAACCGCGGGGCTGAAGGTGCTCGAGGCGGCGGAAGCGGCGAAGTGGGCGGACGTCGTCATGGTGCTGACGCCGGACGAAGGCCAGGGCGATCTCTACCGCGAGCATCTCGGGCCCAACATGCGCGGCGGTGCCGCACTCGCCTTCGCGCACGGGCTCAACATCCATTTCAACTTGATCGAGCCGCGGCCCGATATCGACGTCTTCATGATCGCGCCGAAAGGTCCGGGCCACACGGTGCGCAGCGAATACCAGCGCGGCGGCGGCGTGCCATGCCTGGTCGCGGTCGCGCAGAACCCCTCGGGCAATGCGCTCGAAGTGGCGCTCTCCTATGCCTCCGCGATCGGCGGCGGACGCGCGGGCATTATCGAGACGACCTTCAAGGAAGAGTGCGAAACGGATCTCTTCGGCGAGCAGACCGTCCTCTGCGGCGGCCTCGTCGAGCTGATGAAGGCCGGGTACGAAACGCTCGTCGCGGCGGGCTACGCGCCCGAGATGGCCTATTTCGAGTGCGTGCACGAGGTCAAGCTGATCGTCGACCTCATCTACGAGGGCGGCATCGCCAATATGAACTACTCGATCTCCAACACGGCCGAGTACGGCGAATATGTCTCCGGTCCGCGGGTGATCGATTCCGGAGTGCGCGAGGCGATGCAGGAGGTGCTGGCGGATATCCAGTCCGGCCGCTTCACGCGCAACTGGATGCTCGAGAACAAGGTCAACCAGACGAGCTTCAAGGCGATGCGCCGGCAGCTCGGCGAGCACCCGATCGAGCATGTGGGCGAGAAGCTCCGCGCGATGATGCCCTGGATCGCCAAGAACGCGCTGGTGGACAAGAGCAGGAACTAGCCGCCTCGGAGAAAGGCTCATGCGGATCGGCGTTCCGAAGGAGATCAAGACGCGCGAGTACCGCGTGGGCATGGTCCCCGCGAGCGTGCGCGAGGCGGTGCGCCACGGGCACGAAGTGCTGGTGCAGGCGGGCGCCGGCGCCGGCATCGGCCACGCCGACGCCGCCTACCGCGCGGCGGGTGCCGCGATCGTGCCGGACGCCGCCTCGGTGTTCGGGGCCGCCGAGCTGATCGTGAAAGTGAAGGAGCCGCAGCCCGCGGAAATCGCGATGCTGCGGCTCGGTCAGGTGCTCTTCACCTATCTCCACCTCGCCGCCGACAAGCCGCAGGCCGAGGGGCTGATGCGTTCGGGCGCCACGGCGATCGCCTATGAGACGGTGACCGATCGCGAGGGCAGGCTGCCGCTGCTCGCGCCGATGAGCGAAGTCGCGGGACGCATGTCCGTGCACGTGGGCGCGCACTGCCTCGAGAAGGAGCAGGGCGGAGAAGGCGTGCTCTTGGGCGGCGTGCCGGGCGTGCCGGCGGCGAAGGTGGTGGTGCTCGGCGGTGGGGTCTCCGGCGGCAATGCCGCCCGGGTCGCCGCGGGGATGGAAGCCCAGGTCACCGTCATCGACCGCTCGCTGCCGCGCCTCCAAGAACTCGACCTCGTCTTCGGCGCGCGCATCCGGACGCTGTTCGCCACAGCGGACGCGATCGAGAGCGAGGTTGCCGCCGCCGACCTCGTCATCGGCGCGGTGCTGGTGCCCGGCGCGGCGGCGCCGAAGCTCGTCTCGAAGGGGCTGGTCGGGCAGATGCGGCCGGGCGCGGTGATCGTCGATATCGCGATCGACCAGGGCGGCTGCTGCGAGACCTCGCACGCGACGACGCACGACGCGCCCACCTATCTCGCCGAGGGCGTGGTGCATTATTGCGTCGCCAACATGCCGGGCGCGGTCGCGCGCACCGCCGCCGCGGCGCTCAACAACGCGACCCTGCCCGCGATCCTCGCCATCGCCGATCAGGGCTGGCGGGCCGCGCTCCGTGCGGACCCGCATCTCGCCGCCGGCCTCAACGTGCATGGCGGGCAGCTCACGCACGAGGCCGTCGCCCGCGACCTCGGCTTCACGGCACTGCCTCTTTCGCGCGCGCTCGCTGCCTAAAAGGTTCTAAAGGACAGCATCCCTTACCCATGTTTCACGTGAAACATGAAATGAATCAAGAACATCGTCTCAACCGCCGGGCGCGCCCTCCGTATTGACGTAGAGCGCATAGACCGAGTGGCTCGCCGCCATCATCAGGCGATTGCGATAGCGTCCGCCGAAGCAGAGGTTGGCGCAGCGCTCGGGCAGATGGATATGACCGATCGCTCTTCCTTCCGGGTTGAAGACGCGCACCCCGTCGAGTGCCGGCGTCATGCCCCACCCCGCCCAGAGATTGCCGTCCACGTCGCAGCGCATGCCGTCCGGCGTGCCCTCGGGCCCGGCATCGATGAAGAGGCGCTTGTTGGAAAGGCGCGTCCCGTCCGCGCTCACGTCGAAGGCAAGGATACGGCGCGGGCTCGTGCGCGATTCGACAACGTAAAGGATTCTTTCGTCGGGCGAGAAGCAGAGCCCGTTCGGCCCGACGACGTCGCCCGCGACAACGCTCGCCTCGCTCGTGTCCGGGTCGAACCGGTAAACATTGGTCGGCAGCTCCGGCGTATCGCGATGGCCTTCGTAATAGCCGAGGATGCCGAAAGGCGGGTCGGTGAACCAGACCGAGCCGTCCGACTTCACGACGACGTCGTTCGGCGAGTTGAGCTTCTTGCCCTCGAAGCGGTCCATCAGCGCGGTGATCGTGCCGTCAGGCTCCGTGCGCGTCACGCGCCGCGCATCGTGCTCGCAGGTGACGAGGCGGCCCTGCCGGTCGCGCGTATTGCCGTTGGAATTGTTTGAGGGCTTGCGGAAGAGGCTGACCGCGCCGGTCTCCTCCTCCCATTTCACGATGCGGTTGTTGGGGATGTCGCTCCAGAGGAGGAAGCGCCCGTCGCCGAACCAGACCGGCCCCTCGGCCCAGCGGCATCCGGTGGCGAGGCGCTCGACCGAGGCGAGCGGCAGGCGGTATTTCGCGAACGAGGCATCGAGCATTTCGACGGCATCGTCCGGATAGCGCAGGTTCGGCTCCCACATGACGTTCGCTCCCGGCCCGGTCAGTGGATCTCGCCGGCGCGGCGCACCGCTTCGCGCAACCTGGCGGGCGTGAAGTCCGAGGAAGCGCAGATATCAAGGATCACCTTCTCGCGCCGCGCGACGAGCGCGATGGCGTCCGGCAGCTTCTTCACCGCCTCCGCGGGGATCACCACCGCGCCATGAAAGTCAGCATGGATCACGTCGTCATGCCCCGCCTGCATGCCGAAGACATTCACCGGCTTGCCGAAATCGACGAGATGGACGTGCGCGTGGCTCGGCCCGATGCGCCCGCCGATGATCTGAAAGCCCGGGGCGAGCATGTCGCAGTCGCGGAACGAGCCGTTGGTGACGCAGCCGAGCGTGCCGAGCGCCTTGTGCACGTTCGACTGCACCTCGCCCCAGAAGGCGCCGTAGCCAGGGCGGTCGTCGATGTCCTGCAGGACGGCGATGGTGGGGAAGTCGGTCGCTGCGACATAATCGTACCAATCGAGCCGGTCGGCGACCTTGCCGCGCGGCGGTTCCTTCGCGCGGATCGTGCCGACGCGCGCGAGGCCGACGATCGGCGAGAGCTTGCGCTCCGCCGCCACCATCGGCTCGACGGTGAAGCCGATCGCCCGTCGCTCCGGCACGACGATCTCGAGCCCGTTGCAGATCGTCGGCGTGTCCCATTCCTTGAGCCGCTCGAGATCCTCGCGTGTGAAGACCCTCTCCGCCATGCCGGTTCCCCCCGTTCGCTCGAGCGGCTAGCATCGCAGCGCTCAGGAGTTTGGACAACAACGGGGCCTCACGTATGGACGCGCATCTGCCGCAACCAAGCCGCGCGATCGCTGCGGGTAGAAAATCCGTCTACGGGGCGCCGCTCGGCATCCTGATGCTCGAGACGCGGTTCGCCCGCGTCCCCGGCGATATCGGGAACGCCACGACGTGGCCATTCCCTGTCCTCTATCGCGTGGTCCGCGGGGCGACGCCGGAGCGGGTGGTGCTGCACGCGGCCGAGGGCCTGCTGCCGCTTTTCCTCGACGCGGCCAAGGAGCTCGTCGATATCGGCGCGCAGGCGATCACCACGAGCTGCGGCTTTCTTTCGCTCTTCCAGCGCGAGCTTGCCGCGCATGTGGGCGTTCCGGTCGCGGCGAGCTCGCTCATGCAGATCCCCTGGGTGCAGGCGAGCCTGCCGCCGGGCAAGCGCGTCGGCGTCGTCACCGTCTCGGCAGGCTCCCTCTCGCCCGCCCATCTCGCGGCGGTCGGCGCGGCGCCCGACACGCCGCTCGCCGGCACCGAGAACGGGGCGGAGATTTTCCGCGTCCTGGTGCGCGGGGAGAAGGAAGACCTCGACGTCGCACTCGCCGCCCGCGACATCGTCGAGGCCGGGCGGGAGCTGGTGAGCCGGCATCCGGACGTCGGCGCGATCGTGCTCGAATGCACGAACATGCCGCCCTACGCCGCGCTGCTCGCCGAGGCGGTCGGGCTGCCCGTCTACGACATCACCACGCTCGTGCGGTTTCTCTGCGCGGGCTTGGCACCCACCGCCTACGCCCCGCCCTCGGACCGCGCCACGCTGCTCGGGATCTGAGCGGTCGAGCCGCGCAGCACGAGCGCCACAGGGAGCTCGCGCCGCGCCGGCACCGGAGCGCCGGAGAGCCGGGCGAGCACGTGCTCGGCGGCGAGCGTGCCGAGCTGCGCGGTCGGCAGATGGACGGTCGTGAGCGGCGGGACGAGATGGGCGGCGATGTCGAGATTGTCGATGCCCACCACGGAAAGCCGCTCCGGGACCGGGAGCTTGCGGGACGCGGCCTCGAACAGCGCGCCGGCGGCGAGCAGGTCGTTGCCGCAGACGATCGCGGTCGGCGCCTCGGTCAGCGCCAGAAGCTCGGCGAGCGCGGCGCGCCCGCCGGCGAGGCTGAAGGGCTGCTCGACGACGCGCCAGTCCGGCAGCGCGAGGCCGGCATTGGCGAGCGCGCGGGCGACGCCGAGGCGGTGCAGCCGGGCGCGATCGTTCTGTTCGGTGAGGCCCGAGATCATGCCGATGCGAATGTGCCCGAGTGCCAGCAGATGCTCGGCGGCGATCCGGCCCGCGGCCTCGTTGTCGAAGCCGATCGCATCGAACTCGGCGTCGAAGGACCAGGTGATCAGCACCGGGACCTCGGCGGCCTTGAGGAGCGCGCGCGTCTCGTTCGCCCGGTCGGCACCGACCAGCACCAGCGCGTCGACCTGGTGGCCGAGCATTGCCCGAACCGAAGAGGCCTCCGCCGCGAGGGAATAGTCGTGCGCGGCGACCAATAGCTGGTAGCCGGCCTCAGCCAGCCGCCGCTGGAGGCCCTGGATCGCGCGCGAGAAAATGGCGGCATCGAGCGTCGGCACGATCACGCCGACGGTCCGGCTGGCGCCGGAGACCAGCGCCCGGCCGGCGCCGTTCGGCAGGTAGCCGAGGCGCCGGGCCGCTTGCTCGATGCGGAGCCGGGTTCCGGGCTCGACGAGGTTCGGGCGCGAAAGCGCGCGCGAGACCGTCGCGATGGAGATTCCCACCTCGCGGGCAACGTCGGAGAGCCTCGGGCGGCAAGGGCGCGGCATTGGCTTCCTGGTAGGATGTGGGTTTGCAACCCCGTTTGCAATCACCGCATGCCGAATTTCCCCAAGTGACATGCTGCCGCGGAAGATGACCCCTTGACGTGCGGCCGATCCTGGTGAAAACGTTTGCTGCCAGAGCCGAGACCACGAAGCGGCAAGAAACGGGGGAGGAACGATCGCCATGCCGGCCCGGCGCGGCCTCATCGCCGCCGCAAGCCTGCTCGGACTGCTGGCACTCTGGGCCTGGGCGACGAGCCCGCTCGGGCCGGTCTCTCCCGTCCGCTTCCCCTCCCCTGCCCTGGTTGCCGCCGCCTTCGTGCAGATCGCGACCGTGGGCTTCGCCGGCGCCACCCTGCCGCGGCAGGTCCTGGCCAGCCTCTTCCTTGTCGTCGAAGGATTCCTGATCGCGGCCTCCACCGGGACCGCGCTCGGGCTCGCCATGGGCGTGAGCCGGCGGTTCGCTGCCTTCGTCAACCCGGTCTTCCAGCTGCTTCGGCCGATCCCGCCGCTCGCCTGGATTCCGCTCGCCATCCTCTGGCTCGGCCTTGGCAACGCGGCGAAGGTACTGGTCATCTGGTTCGCCGCCTTCGTGCCCGCGGTGATCAATGCCGAGACCGGCGTGCGCGAAATCGCGCCCCATCTTCTCGAGGCGGCGCGGATGCTCGGCACGAACCGGCTTCGGATGCTGGCGGAGATCGTCGTGCCGGCGGCGGCGCCGATGATCTTCACCGGACTCCGCCTCTCGCTGCAGGCCTCCTGGACGACCCTGATCGCGGCCGAGCTGGTCGGCTCGTTCTACGGCCTCGGCCATGTGCTGAACGAGGCCCAGCAGGACATCTACCCGGGCATGATCTTCGTCGGCATGGCCCTGGTGGGTCTCTGCGGCTGGCTCACCACCGCCATCCTCGCCGCAATCGAGCAGCACCTGCTCGGCTGGCATGCGAGCGTGCGGAGAGCGGCCGATGCCTGATCGGAAGGGCTTCGTCCCGCCCGCGCTTGCTCTCGGGCTCGGCCTCGCCGGCCTCGCTCTCTTCTTCGGTATCTGGGAGGGATGCGGCGCGCTCGGTCTCGTTTCGGCAACGTTTCTTCCCGGGCCGGGCGCCGTGTTCGCGGATCTCGCCCGCCTGGTGACGCAGCCTTATGCCGGCGCGACCTTGCCCGCGGATCTCGCCGCCAGCCTGCACCGCTACGCCATGGGCGTGCTGCTCGCCGCACTCGTCGGCCTGCCGCTCGGCCTGGCGATGGGCTGGTTCCGCCTGCTCGACGCCGTGATCACTCCGATCTTCGACGGGCTCCGCTTCGTGCCGCCGATCGCCTGGGTGCCTTTCGCGGCCCTCTGGTTCGGCACCGGGATCGGCGGGCCGGTGCTCATCATCTTCACGGGCGCCTTTCCTCCGGTGCTCATCGGCACCTACCGCGGCGCGCGCATGATCGACCCCGCGCTGATCGAGGCGGCACGCATGCTGGGGACGCCGCACAGGCGCGTGCTCACGGAGATCCTGCTGCCTGGCGCGGTCCCCTCGATCGTCGCCGGCCTGCGCGTCGCCGCCGGGCTCGGCTGGCAGTCGCTGATCGGGGCCGAGCTGATCGTCGTCTCCTCGGGCGTCGGCTACATGATGGTGCAGGCCGAGGCGGCGGGAGCGACGGAGACCGTGATGGCCGGCATCGTCGCGGTGGGCCTTGTCGGCAGCGCGATCGATGTCGCGCTGCGCGCGGCCGAGCGAGCGGTCCGCCGCCGTTACGGCGCGGGCGGGGGACGATGAGCACCATCGTCTTCGCCGGCGTGCAACGGGTGTTCGCGCTTCCCGCGCGCCGCGTCGTCGCACTCGAGGCGTTCGACCTCGCGGTCGCCGAGAAGGAGTTCGTCGCGATCGTCGGGCCCTCCGGCTGCGGCAAGACCACCTGCCTCCGGCTCGCCGCCGGCTTCGATTTCCCGACCTCCGGCGAGGTGCTCGTGGGCGGGCGGCGGGTGATGGGCCCGGGGCCCGACCGCGCGGTCGTCTTCCAGCATTTCGCGCTCTTCCCGTGGAAGAACGTGCACGACAACATCGCCCTCGGCTTGCGCAACGCGGGCATCCCAGCCGCCGAGCGCGAGCGGCGCATCGCCGCCGCACTCAGGCTCATGAACCTCGAAGGAGCCGAGCGCGCTTTTCCACACCAGCTTTCGGGCGGCATGCAGCAGCGCGTCGCGATCGCGCGCGCGACCGTGCTCGAGCCCGCGGTGCTGCTGATGGACGAGCCGTTCGGCGCGCTCGACGCGCAGACCCGCGTCGTCATGCAGGAAGAGCTGGTGCGGCTCGCGCGCGTCGCACCACGCACGGTCCTTTTCATCACCCATTCGGTGGAAGAGGCCATCTATCTCGCCGACCGCGTCGTCGTCATGACGCCAAGCCCCGGGCGCATCGACGAGATCATCGCGGTGAAGGCGCTGCGCGAGAAGGAAGGCTGGGACGGGCTCGCGAAAATCGAGGAGGTCATGGACCAGCCCTCCTTCATCCGCCTGCGCACGCATATCTGGCGCCGTCTGCGCGAAGCGCAGGCGCGATCGGAGTGAAGACGGCAACCGAAGAAAATCCTGGAGGAGCGAAATGCGAAAAATCATCCTTGCCGCGGCGGCGGCGCTCGGCCTCGCCTTCCCCTTTCTCGCCTTCCCGGGCCTTGCCCGAGCGCAGACGCCGATCCGCGTCAGCTACCAGCCGACCAACTACTGGGCGCTTCCTTTCTACGTCGCCACCGTGAAGCACTGGTGGAAAGAGGTCGGGCTCGATCCGACCTTCGTGCTCTTCCCGGCAGGCGCCCCGCAGATCGCGGCCGCGGCCGCCGGGTCCTGGGATGTCGGCGCGACCGGCTCGGTGCCGGCGGTGCTCGGCGCCGCGCGCTTTGACATCCTCACCATCGGCATCGACAACGACGAATCGTCGACGAACGTGCTGCTGGCGAGCGCGAAGGCGTACGCAAAATTCGCCGCCGACCCGAAATCCATCGCCGGCCAGCGCATCCTGCTCACCACCAACTCGACCGGCGACTACGCGGTCAGGAGCTGCCTCGCGCATTGGGGCGTGGCTGCCGATCAAGTCTCGCTCGTCAATCTCGGCCAGGCGCCGATCGTGACTGCGCTGATCTCCGGGCACGCCGCTCTTGCCGGACTCTGGGCGCCCTACAGCTACCAGGCGATGCAGAAGGCGGGCGCGAGGGTGCTCTGCTCGGGGGCGAGCGCCGGCGTCGTCATCCCGGGCGTGCTCGTCGTGCGCGCTGCCTATGCCAAGGCGCATCCCGACCGCGTCGCCGCGTTCCTCGCGGTCTATGTGCATGCCTGGGGCTGGGCCAAGGCGCACCCGAAGGACGCAGCCGCGATGCTGCAAGCCGCCGACCAGCAAGGCGGAGTTCCGCTGACGCCGTTCGGGCTCACGCAGGAGTTCAAGCGCCCGACCTTCTCGCTCGATCAGGAGCTGGCACTCATGGACGCGAGCCACGGCCCCTCGAAGCTCGAGGGCTGGATGAACGCGATCGGCGCCTTCCTCAAGCAAGCGGGCTCGGTCGCCAATCCGCCTCCCGCCTCCGCCTATGTCACGGACGCCTTCATGAAGCGGGTCGCGGCGGATCCGAAGCTTAGCACCTTCGCCGACGCGACGAACTGATCCGAAGAGAAAACGAACTGAACAGAACGGGCCTCGATGATCTATCTCAAGAAAGCCTCGAAGAGTGCGGAAAGCGAAACCGGCACCGCCCGCCTCGTCGCCGAGCGAATGCTCGCCGAGATCGAAGCGGGCGGGGAGGCGGCCGTGCGCGACTATGCGCGCACGCTCGATGGGTGGGACGGGCCGATCCTCGTCGAGGCGGAGGAGATCGCGCGGGCGAAGGCTTCGGTGCCGGAAGCGGTGCAGGCGGATATCGGCTTCGCGATCAACAATGTGCGCCGCTTCGCCGAGGCGCAACGCGCCTCGATCCGCGACTTCACGATCGAGCCCGTGCCCGGATTGCTGCTCGGCCAGAAGCTCGTGCCGTGCAATGTCGCGGGCTGCTACGTGCCGACGGGGCGGTACGCGCATATCGCCTCGGCATACATGTCGGTCGCGACCGCCAAGGCGGCCGGCGTTCCGACGGTGATCGCCTGCTCGACGCCCTGGCGCGGCCAGGGAATCCACCCGGCCGTCCTCTACGCCATGCATGCGGCCGGCGCGGATGCCATTCTGACACTCGGCGGCGTGCAGGCGATCGGGGCGCTGGCGTACGGGCTCTTCACCGGCAGAGAGGCCGACATCATTGTCGGCCCCGGCAACAAGTTCGTCGCCGAGGCGAAGCGCATCCTCTTCGGCCGCGTCGGCATCGACGTCTTTGCCGGCCCTTCGGAGATCGCCATTCTCGCCGACGCGACCGCCGATGCCGACCTCGTCGCGGCCGACCTCGTGGGCCAGGCGGAGCATGGCGCGGAAAGCCCTGCCTGGCTCATCACCTCTTCCGAGCGGCTCGCCCGCGCCATGGAGGCGCGCGTGGCCGAGCGCATTGCGGCACTGCCGGCCGAGGCGCGCGAGGCGGCCGCGTCGGCCTGGCGGGACTACGGCGAGATCCAGCTCTGCGCGAGCCGCGAGGAGATGCTCGCCGCGTCCGACGCCTACGCGCCCGAGCATCTCGAGGTACACTGCGCCGACCCCGACTGGTGGCTCGCTCGCCTCACCAATTACGGCTCGCTCTTTCTCGGGCCGGAGACGACGGTCGCCTTCGGCGACAAGGTAGCGGGGCCGAACCATATCCTGCCCACCAAGTTCGCCGCACGCTATTCCGCCGGGCTTTCCGTGCACAAGTTCCTCAAACCCCTCACCTGGCAGCGGATGAGCCCGGACGCCGCCGTCGAGATCGCGGCCGTCGCCGCCCGCATTTCGCGCCTCGAGGGGATGGAGGGGCATGCGCGGACGGCGGATCTTCGGCTCGCGCGCTTTCGCCCCGGCCACAATCTCGACCTCGGCCGGCCGATCGGCGAGTAGGCTCGCGGAGGCCAGCCCATCGGCGAATGAGGTCGCGGAGGAGGAAATGGCAGGACGTCTCGATTCCCTCTTCTCGCTTGCCGGACGCACCGCACTCGTCACCGGCGGCAGCTCCGGCATCGGGCTCGCGATTGCGCGTGCGCTCGGGCTTCAAGGGGCCGAGATCGTGCTCGCCGCACGTGGGGCGGCGGGGCTTGCGACCGCCGCGGCGTCGTTTCTGGAGGAGAATATTTCCGCGCGCGCGATCCAGGCGGATCTCGCATCGGCCGACGCCGCCGACCGCCTAGCCGAGGCACTCGGCGGGACTGCGATCGACATCCTCGTGCACGCGGCAGGGATGAACCTCCGAAAGCCCTTCGCGTCCGTCTCCGCCGCCGACTTCGATCTCACGATCGCCGTGCATTTGCGCGCGCCCTTTCTCCTCGCCCAGCGCTTCGCGCCCGCCATGGCGGAGCGCGGATTCGGGCGCATCGTATTGATCGGCTCCCTGCAATCCGCCCGCGCCTTTCCCGATTCCGCGCCCTACGGCGCGGCGAAGGGGGGCATCGTGCAACTCGCGCGGGTAATCGCCGAAGCCTGGTCGCGCCACGGCGTCACCTGCAACGCGATCGCGCCCGGGTTCTTCCCCACAAAGCTCACGGCGCCGGTCTTCGCCGATACCACGCGCGCGAGCCGGCTCGCCGAGCAGACGGCGATCGGGCGAAACGGTGCGCTTGCCGACCTTTATGGCGCGGCGATCTTCCTCGCCTCCGATGCTTCAGCCTATATCACCGGTCAGACGCTCTACGTGGATGGCGGGTTCACCGCGAAGTAGCAGAGGGAGACGAGGCGATGGAGGCGCGACCCTTCGGACGCACGGGGCTCCATTTTTCGCTCCTTGGCTTTGGCTGCGGCGCGGTGGGCGGGCTTATGGTGCGCGGCTCGCCTTCCGAGCAGGAGCGCGCGATCGCTCGCGCGCTCGATGCCGGGGTCAATTATTTCGACACGGCGGTGCAGTACGGCGACGGCTTATCCGAAAAAAATCTCGGGCGTGCTCTCGCCAAACTTGCGCCCGAAAACGTCGTGGTCGGCACCAAGGTGAGGATCCGCTCCGCCGATTTCTCCCGCATCCGCGCGGCGATCACCGCCTCGCTCGAAGGGAGCCTCTCTCGCCTCGGCCGGCCTTCGGTCGATCTCTTCCATCTGCACAATGCGATCACGCTGCAAGGAGGCGGGGAATCCCTGAGCGTCGCACAGGTGTTGGGCGAAGTGGTGCCGACCTTCGAACGGCTGCGCCGCGAGGGCAAGCTCCGTGTCCTCGGCCTGACCGCGGTCGGCGAGACGCCGGCGCTGCACGAGGTGATCGACGCCGGCGCGTTCGCGAGCGCGCAGGTGAGCTACAACATGCTGAACCCGTCCGCGGCCGCGGCGCTGAGCCCGGACTATCCGGCGCAGGATTACGGAAATCTGCTTGAACGCACCGAAGCGGCAGGTGCAGGCGTGATCGGGATCCGAGTGCTCGCCGGCGGCGCCCTCTCGGGGAGCGACGTCCGCCACCCGATCGCGAGCCCGCCGCCCGCACCGATTGGCTCGGGGACGAGCTATACGGCCGATCTCGCCCGGGCCCGGCGGCTCGCCCCGTTGGTCGCGGAAGGGTTCGCGGAGACCCTTGCCGAAGCGGCGATCCGCTTCGTCATCGCCGAGCCCAGGATCGGCACCATCCTGGTCGGCATGGCGAGCCCTGAAGAGTTTGAATCGGCGCTCGCCGCCGTGACCAAGGGCCCCCTGCCGAGGGCGGCACTGGACCGGCTCGCCGCATTGCAGCAAGATTTCGCGGGGGAAACCCGGTAAGCCGCTCGACCCTGCGGCCTCCCGAAGGAGGAGCGAACGAGCCCATGGATGCACCCGTCAATCCGCTCGACGCGGGCTTCGAGAAATATGCGATCGGCCAGCCGGTCTCGCGCAAGGAGGACCCGACCCTGCTCCGCGGCCGCGGCCGCTATTCCGACGACCTCAACCTGCCGGGCCAGGCCTATGCGGTGATGGTGCGCTCGCGCTTGGCGCACGGCGTGATCCGCTCGATCGACACCGCGGCAGCGCGCGCCATGCCGGGCGTGCTCGCCCTCTATACCGGGGCCGACCTGCTCGCTTCCGGGCTCGGCCTCATGCCCTCGGGTATGACGTTCAAGAACCGGGACGGCTCGGAGATGGCGAAGCCGAAGCAGCCGCCGCTGACCACGGACAAGGTGCGCTTCGTCGGCGATCCGTTCGCCGTGGTGGTCGCCGCGAGCCCCAAGCAGGCCAAGGATGCGGCGGAGGCAGTGGGCGCGGAGATCGATCCGCTGCCCGCAGTCACGACGGGGCGCGCGGCGGACGCGCCCGGGGCGGCGCTTGTGCACGACGAGACGGCAGGGAACCGCATCCTCGACTTCCATCATGGGGATAGCGAGAAGGTCGCCGAGGCCTTCGCGCGCGCGGCGCATGTGACGCGGATGAAGATCCGCAACAGCCGCGTCGTGGTCTGCCCGATGGAGCCGCGCTCGGCGATCGGCGAATATAATCCCGCAAGCGGGCGCTTCACGCTGCGCCTCGGGTGCCAGGGCGTCTTCCCGATGCGCCAACTCCTCACCGGGCCGCTCAAGACGACGGTGGAGAAGATCCGGGTGCTGACCGGCAATGTCGGCGGCAGCTTCGGGATGAAATCGTCCTGCTATCCCGAATATATTGCCATCCTGCATGCGGCGCGCGCGCTCGGGCGGCCGGTGAAATGGACCGACGAGCGTTCGGAGAGCTTCCTATCCGACAGTCACGGCCGCGACCACGACATGGAACAGGAGATGGCTTTCGATGCGGAAGGCCGGATCCTGGCGCTGCGCGTCACGGGCTACGGCAATGTCGGCGCCTATCTTTCCAATGGCACCGTGCTGCAGCCGACCGGGAACGTCGTGAAGAACACGATCGGCGTCTACGCGACGCCACTCCAGGAAGTGATGTCGCGGGTGATGTTCACCAACACCTCGCCCGTGGGCCCCTATCGCGGCGCCGGCCGGCCCGAGAGCAACTACTATCTCGAGCGGCTGCTCGACACGGCGGCGCGGGAGATGGGGATCGACCGGGTGGAGATCAGGAGGCGCAATCACATCCGCCCGGACGCCTTCCCCTACAAGACGCCGGGCGGCACGGTCTATGACAGCGGCGATTTCACCGCCCTGCTCGAGCAGGCGGTGGCCCTCGCCGACTGGGACGGGTTCGCGGCGCGGCGCGCGGAGAGCCGGGCGCACGGGCGCTTGCGCGGGCGCGGTATCGGCCAGTATCTCGAGGTGACCGGGCCGCCTTCGAAGGAGATGGGCGGCATCCGCTTCGAGCCCGACGGCACGGTGACGATCATCACCGGCACGCTCGATTACGGCCAGGGGCACGCGACGCCCTTCGCGCAGGTGCTGGCCAGCCGGCTCGGGATCCCGTTCGAGAAGATTACACTCCTGCAGGGCGATTCGGACGAGATGCTGGCCGGCGGCGGGACCGGGGGCTCGAAATCGATGATGGCCAGCGGCACCGCGATCGTCGAGGCGAGCGAGATCGTCATCGAGAACGGCAGGAAGATCGCGGCGCAGGTGCTGGAGGCGGCTGTCGACGATATCGAGTTCGAGATAGGGCCGGCCGGGGGAAATTTCCGCATCGCCGGCACGGATCGCGCGATCGGGATCATGGACCTTGCCGAACGGCTGCGGGCGGGGCTCGAATTGCCCGCCGAGCTACCGCAGACGCTCTCGGTGAGCCATGTCGCCGAGGGCCCGCCCTTTTCCTATCCGAACGGCTGCCATATCGCCGAGGTGGAGATCGAGCCGGAGACCGGCATCGTCTCGCTCGCGCGCTACGCGATGGTCAATGATTTCGGCACCGTGATCAACCCGCTGCTGGTCGAGGGCCAGGCGCACGGTGGGGTCGTGCAGGGGATCGGACAGACGCTGCTCGAGCGCGTGGTCTATGACGAGACGGGCCAGCCTCTCGCGGGCTCGTTCATGGATTACGCGCTGCCGCGCGCCGAAGCGGCGCCTCTATTCACGATCGCGTACCACCCGGTGCCGGCGAAGACGAACGTGCTCGGCGTCAAGGGATGCGGCGAGGCGGGATGCGCCGGCGCGCTGCCGTCGATCATGAACGCGATCGTCGATGCGCTGGCGGAATTCGGCGTGACGCATATCGACATGCCGGCGACGCCCGAGCGCGTCTGGCGGGCGATCCAGGGCCAGGAAGCGCACGCCGGCAGAGGCTGAGGCCGGACCGAAGGGCGCTAGAACGGGATGCGTTCGCTTCGGCTCACGCATCCCACTCTAGGTCTTTGTTTTCCCGCGTGATTCACGCCTTCGGTGATTCAACCTTCGGCGATCACGCTCTAGCAGGCTGCTGAAAAAGTCGGACGGAGTGGCAACGAATGACCAAAAAGAATCGCCTACGGCTGCCTCGCGAATCAATCCTGCGCGGCACGCGCCAATCGCGAATTAATGCTGCGCCGCGAGCGGCCGAAAAGAGTTTTTCAGCAGCCTGCTAAAGCGGGCCCGGGCCGATCCTCCGCGGCCTGAGCGCAGCCACGCGATCCCGCCGCTCGGGCGGCGGCTCCGGCTCCGCGCCCCAGAGAGCGGCCCGCAAGGCGGGATTTGAGATCAGATCCTCGGCCAGCGACTTGCAAAGCGGCAGGGCGCCGGTTTTTGCGTGCGCGACGGCGAGCGCCTTGGCATAGAGGCCGGCGCCGGTCTTGGCACGCAGCTTGCCCGCCTCGCGGAGCAGGAAGTCGAGACGCTGGATCTCCTTGCCGGAGGCGTTGTGAAGCTCGTCGGCGCGCGCGCCGCTGCACCAGGGCGCCCGGCCGCCCTCGGCGAATCGCTGCCAGGCCGCGTCCGCCGCCTTCCTCTGATGAGCGATCTCTGCGCAGAGATCGAGCAGCCTGGCATCCGGGTGCGGCGGCCCATCCTCGAGCAGGCGATGATCACCCGGCGCGGATGCGATGCGGCGCAACCGTATGATCGCCGGAGACAATTTGGGCGGGGAACTGCTGCGTGCCGATTTCCACATGGACGACTCCCGTATGCCGGGTCGAGCCCAGCTTCATCGCTTTATCCGCGGGTCGGGACGCGGCCCGCCCGCGGCGTACACCGGAACGTTGCGCCCCCGCGAGAGCGCGCGTCAAGCGGCGAGCCATGCGGTGGAAGCATCCGGCCCACCGGAATCGCCTTCTCCCGCCGCCGCCGAAGACAGTGGATTGCAATGGCTTGGCTTTTGCTGGAGCGGGGCCCTGTCGGCGGGTCTCCAACACGCGAGCGGCTTGGTGGCCCTGCCGGCGCGATGGCCCCGTCCGGGATCAGTACGGAGTCGGGTCCGGCGAGCCAGGACGAGCGGAGATCCTTCCGCGGTTGTCGTAGAATTCTCTGTTTATATCAATCTATTGACAGAACGATCTCTTGCGTGAGCTGACGCTGCCGTACTTTCGGTCGGATATCCGGCATAGACAAGGTCGCGATACATCTATATCGGTGCCCGGGTGTCATAGGGGCTGCAAAGGGCCTTCCCCAGCATGCTACCCGTCGGCAAGCTCTTCGCGTGGATCGAGCCACGCGACTACGGGGAATTCGTCGCAGCCTTCGTCGGTGCGGCCGCCTCACGTGAGCGCGTTCCGGCCACACAACCGTTCCTTTCGCGCGCCGAGGCCAGACAATGGATCGAGGATCAGGCTGCGGCTCTCGGCCTTCCGATTGAATGGGTACCGGGCCCGCCGGGACAATGAGGTGGAAGCCCGCTCAGATCGATCCGGAGCGTAAAATGCAGGGACGGAATGGTAGCGGCGGAGGGATTTGAACCCCCGACCAAGGGATTATGATTCCCCTGCTCTACCGCTGAGCTACGCCGCTACAGGCTCGCGGGCGGATGGGCGGGCGGGCCGCGATCCGCGCCGACCACCATCTCTCCCACCGGCGGCGGCAAGTCAATCGCGCGGCGGATGAAGCCTCCGCCGAGCACCCGGCCGCCGTCATAGAACACGCAGGCCTGGCCCGGCGC
>Ga0335075_10002412_pt1 | contig 30143 bp, 21 predicted proteins | sample Lox_Sample_24_FD_206723 | JGI IMG/M metagenome (GOLD analysis project Ga0335075, IMG submission 206723) | Soil microbial communities from Loxahatchee National Wildlife Refuge, Florida, United States - Lox_Sample_2.4 | ecosystem: Environmental > Terrestrial > Soil > Wetlands | place: USA...
CGCGCCGCCCATACGTGCGTCCAGGATGGCCTGATGCGCGGCATCGAGCGATGAATAGGGGTTCATCACCGCGCCGGTTGCCAGTGCGGGTTCCACGCTCAGATCTCCGCTGTAAAACGCGGTGGGAAACACATTGCGCGCGCCGGAGGTGTAGGCATAGTGATTCGCCTTCCAGTCTGCCCCTACAAAGAAGAAGAGTTTTTTGTGTCCGACGGAGTCGAAGACTTTAGGAATTTCAAGCGGGCCGCCGAGTGTGATGCCCCAGTCGGTGAGGTGATACGAGGTGAGCGGCACCTGGCCGTTCTGCAGAAATCCGTGCGCGGTGCCGTACTCGTTGGTGCGCTCGAAGCCGTATCCGCTGCCGTGGTACTTCTCGCCGCCGCTCTTGGTGGTCACCAGAACCTCGCGCCCGGCGAGCCCGTACCGCGCACTGTAGTTATCGCTCAGCACGCGCATCTCAGAAATGTCGTCGACAACCGGTGTGATGGGGAGCGTAATCTCCGAGGACGCGGTAACGTTGTAAACTCCGTCGATGGTGTACATGGTTTCTTCGTCGGAGGACCCGTTGATGACTACGTCGGAAGTGATGGCTCCCTGCCCAGCCTGATAGAGATTGTTGGCTCCGTTGGCGTTGGAGACCCCGGGAACGACCGTGAGCAGTGCCTGAAAGTTGCGCCCGTTGAGCATGATGTTCTGCACTTCTTTAGCAGTGATGGTGCCGCCGGCCTCTGCGCTCTCGGTCTGCACAACCTCGGCATTCGCTTCCACATCGACCGATTGGGTTTCAGTGCCTACGGCGAGCTTCACATCGAGGCCGCGCCGCTGGCCTGGGTCGAGGTGAATGTCCTTGATCTGCTCGACCTTGAACCCGCTCTTTTTTGCGCTCACCGTGTAGTCGCCGGGAGGCAGTGACTCTGCGGTGTAGTAGCCGGAGCCGTTGGTGGTCTCGGTGACTGACACGCCTGTTGCCTGGTTGGCCACTGTCACGTCGACACCCGGCACCACGGCGCCCGTGGTGTCTGTGACGGTGCCGGTGATAGCGCAGCTCGTAGCATTCTGCGCGTGGAGCCGCGAGGCGGTACACAACAGACTTATCGATACGCTCAACCAGAGGGTTTTTGAGAGAATTCTTCGCATTGAATCCAGGTTCATAGGCCTCCTTCAAACTGCACCTCACATCTTTCGGCGGATGCGTAAAGAGCGCAGCCTTGCATTTGCGGGGGAACACTACGGAAACCTCGAAATCGATGTCAAACACGAAATAGGCTTTGAGGGCGCGCTGCGCATCCGTTTGGAGCGGCGCCGTTCCGGCGGCATTCCCGCCAGGCCAAAATTCCGAACCAAGAATCCGCAACGCGGAACGAGATTTCTTTAAACCATGAAAGCTGAATGGGGCCAAGCAGCGGCGAATGGGATAGCCGATTTTTCAGTTCCCCGCGCTGCTGTTCCCTCGGCGCAACTTCGCTGAAAGGGGCATGATTGCTCGCGAGCGGACACACTGCGGCGCGGACAGGAGCGCCGCGAAGCGACGGCGACTTTGAACTGCAGCAGCGATCGAACCGACTCCCGCAATGCGTGGTAGGGCGAGCTGCAACCGCCGGCGCGCAAAAGTGAAGGACGAAGAGTGCAACTCTAGCGACCACAGCGGCGCGATGGACCTTCCAATTCCAAAATCCGGAATGTGAAAGCTGGCTCGTCGGGCGCGCTGCGGGGTAGTTCGATGTGAAGCCCGTCGGTCCGCTGATACCAGACAAGCTTGTCGGCCGAGCCCAGCAACTGCACGCTGCAGACCGGTCCGCCAAGGTAGGGATTGCCCTTCCAGAGCGAGTGGACGCGCAGCTCGCCGTCCGCAGGCCAGCCCAGCGCGATGGCGTACAGCGCGCCATTGTGCATGGTGAAGCGAATATCGGCCGGCGTGAACTGCTGCTTATCGGTGTTCCGCGCTGAGCTTGTCACTTTCGTGGGCCCCTCACCGTAGACGAACCACGGCCTCGATCCATAAATGGCTTCGCCGTTCGTCTTGAGCCACGCGCCCATCGCCAGCAACACTGTACGGACCTGCTCGGGAATGGCGCCGTCCGGTTTGGGACCGACATTGAGCAGCAGGTTGCCGTTTTTGCTCACCACGTCCACCAGCTCATCGATGAGCGACTTCGCGTCGCGGTACTCATCGTTGTTCACATAACCCCAGGAGTGAATGCTGACCGATGTGTCGGTCTGCCAGGGCAGCAGGCGCAGGGCATCGAGCTTGGCGCGCTCAATGTCGAGCACCGCTGCATTTTCAGGAAACGCGTGCTCCTTGTAGGTAAGCACCACCGGCTGGTTGCGCGCGGCGGCGGAGTTGTAATAGTAGGCAGCGAAGCGCTTGAGATAGGGCCGAAAGGCAGGCTGGCCGATCCACCAGTCGAAGTAGAGAAAGTCGGGATGATACTTGTCGACCAGCTCCGTGCAGCGCGCAAGCCAGTCGTCGAGGAACGCCTTGTCCGGCGGCAGCCAGCGCTCAAGATGCTCCGGGTCGGGCTCCTTCGCGTCATCGTCGCCGGGCAGCGTCATGGGCTGCGCGGGGCCATACAGGCCTGCATAGCGCGGATCGCGCACGTCAGAGTCGAACCGGGTGCCGTCGTGATACCACCACCAGTGCTCGGCGCGGTGCGAGGACACGCCGAAGTACAGGCCGCGTCTGCGCGTGGCTGCGGCGAGCTCGCCGACTACATCCCGTTTCGGACCCATCTTCGCCGCGTCCCAGTCGGTCACATTCGAGTCGTACATCGGGAATCCGTCGCAGTGCTCGGCCACGGGAACGATGTAACGCGCGCCTGCGCGAGCGAAGAGATCGACCCACGCATCCGGGTCGAAATGCTCGGCCTTGAACATCGGAATGAAATCCTTGTAACCGAACTTCGATTCCGGGCCGTAGGTTCGCACTTGATGCTCGTAGGCTGCGCTGCCCTGCTGATACATATTGCGCGAGTACCACTCGTTTCCGAATGCCGGAACCGAGTACACGCCCCAATGAATGAAGATGCCGAACTTCGCGTCGCGAAACCACGCAGGCACGCGATAGGCAGCGAGAGAGTTCCAATCCGCGCGAAATGGGCCGCGATGCGCAGCAGCCTGCACACGCGCCAACTGCCCTTCGACGCGCTGGGACGAATATTGTGCGCGAACCGACGACGCAGAAGATGCCGCGAGCACGGCAAGAGTGAACGCTCGATGCCACTGAAGACGGAAGACCCGGTAATTCATGCCAACAAGCTAGCAGATGCCGGCCGAATCTGATATTGCATCGTGAAGGCCGGTTGCTGTATCACCGAGGTGATGCACACCAGACTTCCCTTCATCGCTCGCAGCAGCAGATCGAGACGCAGTATTCTGACCCTGTTCATTGCCGTATTCGCATGGTCCTCAGCGGCATTCTGCGTGGATGCCGATTCCACTGCGGGCGCGGCCCATTGGCTCCAGCCTGCGGCGCTGCGATGCGATGGAAAAGTCGAGCCGCTGGCCATAAACGATGCGCACCCTGAGCTCTCGTGGCGGCTGAAGGCAGCATTGCCGTCGCTGCATGGCGTGAGTCAGTCGGCTTACCGGATTCAAGTGGCAGCCGAGGATGGCAGCTTTACTTCGGCAAAGAAGATTCTTTGGGACTCGGGTGTGGTTCCGAGCCAGGCGATTGCGGGCATCGCCTACGAGGGTCCTGCGCTCGCGGCGGGACACGCCTATGTCTGGCGGGTGGAGGCGTGGGACGAACACAAACGCGGGAGCGGATGGAGCGCAACGGCGCACTGGACGCAGGCTCCCACCTGGCGCGCTGCGTGGATTGCGGCTCACGCAGACAACGATAGCGATCCGAAAGAGCCCTTGCCGATCTTCCGCAAGGAGTTCTCTGTCGATCGGCCCGTGGCGCGCGCAATGCTCTACGCGTCTGGACTCGGGCAAGATGAGCTGCACATCAATGGGCGTAAGGTCGGCGACGATGTGCTCACTCCCGGCTGGAGCGACTACTACAAAACCGTCTATTACGATGCGTACGATGTAACCGCGCTGCTGCGCCGCGGGCCCAACGCGCTGGGCGTGATGCTCGGCAACGGCATGTATCGCGTGCTGCACACGCCGGGACGATATACAAAATTCGTGGGCAGCTACGGCCAGCCCAAGCTCACGGCGCAGCTCCACATCGAGTTTGCAGATGGCGGATCGACAGAGATTGTGAGCGACAGCACGTGGAAGACTGCGCCCGGTCCGATTACGTTCTCTTCGACCTATGGCGGCGAAGACTACGATGCACGGCTTGTGCAGCCGGGCTGGGATGAGCCGGGATTCAACGAAGCACAGTGGCAGAATGCAATCGTGGTGGCGGGGCCGGGCGGCGCATTGCGGCCGGAGATTGCGCCGCCGATTCGCATCATGCATGTCTATGCGCCGGTGAAGATCACGCATCCGAAGCCGGGCGTGACGGTATACGACCTGGGCCAGAACTTTGCCGGATGGCCGGCCATTACTGCGGCCGGACCCGCGGGCGCGACAATCAAGCTGATTGGCGGTGAGCTTCTCAACCCCGATGGCACCGTGACACAGCGCAGTTCGAAGGGACCGCAGTGGTACTCGTATACGCTCGCCGGCAAAGGCATCGAAAGCTGGCATCCGCGGTTCAGCTACTGGGGGTTTCGCTATGTGCAGGTGGAAAGCGCATCGGGCGTTCGCATCCTGAGCCTGCGGGGCGAGGCGACGCATTCCTCGTCGGAGCAGGTAGGCGAGTTCTCTTCGTCCGACAAGCTGCTCAACAGGATTCATGCGCTCATTCTGCACGCGATCGAGAACAACGCGGTGAGCCTGTTTACCGATTGCCCGCATCGCGAAAAGCTCGGATGGCTCGAAGAAACGCATCTGCTTGCGCCATCCATGCTTTATGACTTCGACTTTGCGGGACTCTACGCGGCCACGGCGCGCAACATCGCCGATGAGCAGCGCACCGAGGGGCCGGAGGCGGGCATGGTGGCAGAGATTGCGCCGCAATATGTGGTTTTCGACCCGCAAAAAGCCGCAGTCTTCAACGATTCGCCGGAGTGGGGCAGCGCTGCCGTGCTCGCTCCGTGGTATGTATATGAGCGCGACGGCGACCTGCGCTTTCTCGCGGCGCAATATCCGGTCATGCGCGCCTATGCTTCCTATCTGGGGACACGCGCGCATGCTGGAGTCATCGACTATGGACTTGGGGACTGGTACGACATCGGCCCCGGTGCGCCCGGCTTCTCTAAGTTGACGAGCCCCGGCTTAACAGCAACGGCGATCTACTATCAGGATCTGAAGGTGCTTGAGAAGACCGCTGCTCTTCTCGGCAAGATAGAAGAGAGCCGCGCTTACGCACAACAGGCAGATGCGGTGCGCGCTGCATTCAATGCGAAGTTCTTCGACGCCTCACGTCATGCTTACGACAAGGGCAGCCAGACGGCACAGGCCATGCCGCTGGCCCTGGGCATGGCGCCCGACGGTGAGCGCGCAGCGGTGCTCAATGCGCTTGTTGCCGACATTCGCGCGCATCAGAATCACGTGACGGCGGGCGACATTGGCTATCACTACGTGGTGGACGCGCTGCTCGATGGCGGACGGTCCGATGTATTGCTCGATATGCTGGAGCGGACGGACTCTCCCAGCTACGGCTACCAGCTCGCGCAGGGCGCGACTTCGCTTACGGAGGCGTGGGACGCGAACCCCCACAGTTCACAGGACCACTTTATGCTGGGCGATGCCGAGGAGTGGTTCTATCGCGGGTTGGGCGGCATCAACGTCGATCTTTCGCGCACCGGGTCGGATCGGCTGATTCTCCATCCGGCTGTCGTTGGGAGCCTTGCGTGGGTACGAACCCGCTACGACTCGGCGCTCGGCGTGATTGAAAGCAAATGGTATCGCCGTGCGGCTTCAACGGATTACAGTTTCACGATTCCGCCGAACACCACGGCGACGATCGAGATCGATTCCGCATCGCCGAACACTGCAACGGTTAACGGTGTGCCGATCTCGCAAGCGGCAGGTGTTCTGTCGAAACGCCTCGACGACAAGTCCGCTGAAATTGTGGTTAGCTCGGGCGAGTATCGCATCCACGCCGCAAACCCTGCGTACTGAAGAGAGGTGAGCGCTTACTGCACGCGCTTACCACGGCCTGGAGCGCGCCACAGAAATTCCGCGCACGTCGTGCGGCCATTTGCCTGAGACGGCGCAGTAGAAATGGTAAAGCACGCCATCGCGACAGATGACGCAGGGCTTGTGCGCAAAATCTTCATCCACGCTTCCTGGCGCACCTGTGTCGATGATGATTTCGTCGACCTTCTCGAAGTGATACGGATCGTGGCCGAGCGCGAGCAGTTCGCGCGCTTTGCCTTTCCAGTCGAAGCCAAAGTAGTACATGGCCCACAAGCCCTTGTGGCGCACGACGAATGGATTGCTCGCGAATCGCGCATCCCATGAATCGCGAGGGCCATTGCGCAGCACGGGATTGCCCGCGTATCGCGTCCATTGCCTGAGATTGCGTGAGGTGGCAACTCCCGTTTGCTCGCGCCATCCGCCGCCTTCACTCTTCGGAAGCGTGTCGGTCTTCGCGTTGTAGTAGAGATAAAAGAGGCCGCGATCCTCGACGAGGTTGGGCCGATAGAGACCGCCGTGCTCCCATGGTGCGCCATCCTGCGGGAAAAGAATGGGCTCGGTGAGTTCCCAGTGCAGCAAGTCGTCGCTCCAGGCGAGACCAATGACCGCAGAGCCCTGCTCGTAGCCGGAGCCGGGATAGGCATTCCAGGCGCCCAGGTAGCGCCCGCGCACCTTCTTGAGCCTACCGGGTGAGGTGAGCTCGTCCTCACGCACAATGCAGCTCAGCGCGACATTGTAGCGTGTGTACTTCGAATTCGGATCGCGGCGTGCAACGCACGCTACGCGCACCCAGTTCACCAGGTCATGGGAGCGCGCGAGGCCGGTCTGGTAGCCGACGCCATCGAAGCCGATGTAGAGCATGTGAAACGCTCCGTCATGGAGAAAGACGAAAGGATCGTCGACGCTTTTGCAGTCGAATGCTGACGGATGAGTGGACGCGGCGAGAACCAGCTTGCCATATTTGTACGGCGTGCGAAAAGGCGCGATCTGCGATGCGGCGAAGCCTGCGTCGTGAGCGCCTGCGCTGCGCAAAAAAGGGAGCCCGGCCATGGTGAGGCCCACGTCGCGTGTAAATTCACGTCTCGTGATGCTTCTGTTTATCGGATTCACATTTGCCTTCAGCTTGCTCGCGAATTCGTTAGGGTTCATTGAACTCCAAAACGGCTACACCCTGCGGCGCGAGATCGACGCCGGTTACGATCTGGCCGTCGTGGAGAACATCTTTCATCGGGCTGGGCAATGCGATATGCAGCACCGACGGATTCTGTTCAACGAGATTGTGATTGATGACTATGTCGACGGCGCGCTTTCCGTCGACTCGCCGGCAGAGCTCGACTCCGTCAGGCAGCGCACCGAACTCGGGCTGCAGATGTGCGCCATCTATCGCCCAGTCGATCACGCGCTTCATCAAGGCCGGGTCGAGCACCGCGCCCAGGTAGGCAATCTGTCCATCGCCCACGCCGCGGGCGATCATCGCGGGCTGGCCGTCGAGCCATCCATCCGATTGGCCATAGCGCAGAAGCACTTCATCGCCGGCGCCGCGCGTGGAGAGCTGCTCAGCCCACAGCGATGCGGTTCCAGCACCCAGCAGTCCGCTGACCGGCACAGTGGAATCCAACGCATAATACTGCTCCACGCGTCCTCCGAGTGCGGCGGCGAGCGGTCCCGGCTGCCGGTCGACATTTAACGCGTTGTGTTCGTCCTTCATCCCGGAGCGCGGCCCGAGAATGAGATGGCCGCCGTGCCGCACGTAGTCGAGCAAATGGGCGGCGAGATCTTTCGATATGAGATTGAGGCTGGGCGCGAAGACGACTTTATAGTTTGTGAGCGGCGCGTTCGCGTCAACAATGTCGACGGTAAGATGGTCGTCGCGCAGCGGACGATAGTAGCCGAGCAGCACCTGAAGCTGATCGTAGTTCCGGTTGTGCGGCTGGAAGTCGATGGCCCAGCGGCTGTCATAGGTGGTGATGAGCGCAACCTGGGCCTGTGGCGCAGTGCCTCCTATTGCCTTTGCGGCATGCTCGAAATCGCTGCCGATCGTGCGCACTTCGTCATAGATGGGCAACGGACCGCCATCCGGCCCCACGATTGCGCCGTGATACTGCTCCTGGCCGTTGAGCGCGTCGCGCCATTGCCAGTAGAGCACCGCATCGGCGCCGTGGGCCACGGCCTGCCATGCCATGGCGCGGGTCTCGCCGCGATCGAGCGTGGTGTTGACCTGGGCCCAGTTTACTGAGCCGGGTTGCGTCTCCATCACCCAGAAGTTCTGGCGCTTCCATCCGCGAACGTAGTCATGGATGGCTCCGTTGCGCGCCACATTCAGATGGCCTTCGCCCACGTAGTCGTCCCAGGCAGCGATATCGAGCGGCCGCGTGATTTCGTAGTGATCGAAGTTGTCAGACCATCCAAGACCGCCGAGATTGGTGGTGATGAACTGGCGCGGATCGGCATACCGGCGGATCGCGTCCAGTTGCACCTGCTGAAAGCTGCGCCACGTGTCGCTTACGAAATGCTTGTAGGCAAGCAGCAGACCCGGATTTTCATTGGCGCCGGGAACGGGAAGCGGAATCTCATCCCAACGGTCGTAAGTCTCGCTCCAGTACGCGGTCGTCCAGTCATGATTGAGCGCATCGAGAGTAACGTATTTGCTCTTGAGCCACGCATCGAACTGGCGGCGCGTGCCGGGGTCAAAGGACTCGTCGGTATATTCATTGCCAATCTGCCAGCCGATTACGTCGGGATCGTGTCCAAAGCGCTCAGCGAGCTTTGCGGCGATCTGCGCGCAGAAGAGGCGATACAGCGGGCTCGCGTAATTGAACTGGCGGCGCGCACCGTGCTGCGCACGGCGGCCCTGCGCGTCGGTGCGCAATACTTCAGGGTGCGCCGCGGTGAGCCATGCCGGCGGCGCGTCAGTGGGCGTGCCGATGACGACCGTGATGTGATGCCGGGCTGCGAGCCGAATCGCGCGAGCGAGCCAGTCCAAATCATAGTTGCCTTCGGATGGCTCAAGGGTGCTCCAGGCGAACTCGCCCACGCGCACGACATGCAGGTGCGCGTCTTCCATCAATTGCAGATCCGCGCTCCATCTGGGCTCCGGCCACTGCTCCGGATACCACGCGGCGCCGAGCAGCAGTGAAGGCTTATTGGTGGCCCCGCCCGGCGCCGTGGGCGCGGCCACGGCTGCAGCCGCAAAGAGCATCGCCGCGGCGCCAGCAATTATGCAGCGCATGGCGCCGACCGCATGCAGCGCTTTGCGCGCAATTACTTCGACTGCCACAATTCTCATCCCGAGCTTCTTGTATCACAGGCGGCCGAATTATCTCCGGCCACGCGGCACAATGCAATTCCGCGAAACGGAATTCCTGCGGAACCCGGCCAATGCCGGTAACACGGCCGCGCCAAAGTACGATAAGTTAGGGCCAGTCGAAATCCGGCTCGCATCGATCTGTTCTACGCAACTCCATTATCTTCGGCATGGGCTCGATCGCCGGACGAGACGGCCGCACCGAAAGGCGATACGTTGTCCACCGAAACTCTTCCGACGCTGGCTCTCATTCATACCAGTCCAACGCTCACGCCTGCGTTCAATGCGATCTGCAGTCGCGAGCTTCCTGACGCGCGCGTGTTTCACATGGTGGACGAAAGCTTGATCCAGGAAACCATTCGGGCCGGCAGCTTGCAGAAGCCGACCATTCGCAGGCTGGTGAGCCAGATCGCCTCGGCTGAGACGGCCGGTGCAGATGCCGTGCTGGTGACCTGTTCTTCGATCGGCCCGGGGGTGCGGCTGGCGCAGCAGCTCTTCGACATACCGGTGCTGCGCATTGACGATGCCATGGCCGAAACCGCGGTGCGCGAGGCCCACACCATCGGCGTGCTGGCGACGCTGCGCACCACGCTGGACCCAACGACGGCACTGCTACGCGAGAAAGCAGCTGAAGCAGGCCGCACAGTGGAACTGGTAGAGTGCTTATGCGAGGGAGCATTTTCCGCCGTGCTTTCGGGCGACACAGCGACACACGACCGCGTGGTGCGCCATGCGCTTACGGAAGAGCTGAAGGGAGTTGACGTGATCGTGCTGGCGCAGGCATCGATGGCGCGCGTCGTGGCCACACTCACACCGGGGAAACTGCATGCGCCGGTGCTCTCAAGCCCCGATCTTGCCGTGCGGCGCGCGCGGCACGCGCTCGCGCTACATGAGGTTGCGAGGGCCGACGCTTGAAGCAGCGCCACCAGGTGCTGGCGCTACTTGGCGCTCTCTCTGTACTTACATTTCTCGATCGGCTGGCCATTGCCGTGGCCGCGCCCCGCATCCAGAGCGAGTTCCATATTCAGGCTCAGAACTGGGGTTGGATTTTCAGCGCATACGTTCTGGCGAACGGCCTCTTTGAAGTTCCCTCAGGCGCGCTGGGCGACCACCGCGGCCGGCGCGGCGAGCTCACGCGCATAGTCACCTGGTGGTCGGCATTCACGGCGCTCACAGCGTGGTGCCGCGGCTTCTGGCAGCTCGTCACGGTACGGTTTCTCTTTGGCATGGGCTCGGCCGGCGCGTATCCCAACTCGGCCGGCGTCATTGCACGCTGGTTCCCGAGCGGCGAGCGGGCGCGCACCCAGGGCATTGTATGGGCTGCGAGCCGATTGGGTGGGGCGCTCGCGCCGCTGCTCATCGTCCCCATCGAAGAATATCTTGGATGGCGCGCTGTTTTCTGGATCCTTGGCGCCGCGGGGTTCCTGTGGGCCGCGGTCTGGTACAAGCGCTTTCGCGACCGGCCTGAAGATCATCCGAAGATCACCCGCGAGGAGCTCAAAGAGATAGGCGAAACGCGCGCGGCGCACGCGGCGACAATTCCATGGGAACGGCTCTTCAAATCCCGCATGCTGTGGCTCACCGTTTTGGCGTATGGCTGCTATGGCTGCGCGAGCTGGTTTTATTTTTCCTGGTTTCCCACCTGGATGATCCACGCGGCAGGCTTCTCGCTCGATGGCGTGCTCTTTGCATCGCTGCCCTTTGTGCTCGGATGCGCGGGCAATCTCGCCGGCGGCGCGCTGGGCGACCGGCTTACCCTGCGCTATGGAGCGCGGACGGCGCTGCGGATGATTCCCGTCGTCTGTCTTACATTGACCGCGCTGGTGCTCATGGCCATGGCAGTGTTTCACGGCAAGGTCGCGGTGGTTGCGCTTTCGAGTATCGGCTTCGGCGTCATGGACCTCATGCTGCCGTCGGCGTGGGCGCTATGCCTGGCCATTGGCGGCAGCGCCAGCGGCGCCGCCACGGGCATGATGAACACGGCGGGCCAGGCCGGAGGATTTCTCTGCACCGTGCTGTTCGGCTACATCGTGCAGCTGACAGGCAGCTATAACGCGCCGCTCTGGTTCATTGCCGCCATGGTTTTGGTCAGCGCGCTGATCTTTACGGGCATCGATTGCACGCAGACGCTGGAGCCGCGCTCTGCCGTGCACGCATGAGCGCTCAACTCCCGTCCCTGGCGATCCGGAAGAAATCCGGAGGGCCGATCTGGCCGCCTTTCAGGGCAAGCTCAAGCCCGTCGAGATCGGAACCTGGCGCATATGCGCGGCACAACGGCACTCCCGGCACGAGCGGCGCTGCAAAGGTAAGGGCCTGAAGACCCAACTGCTTGACTGCATGGGTGGAGGTGTCGCCGCCGGCAATCACAACTCTGCGCACACCCAGTTCAAGCACGAGTTTGCGAAGCATGCGCCCCAATGCAGCGCCAAACTCTTCGCTGTGCGCTTGGTTGATCTGCTGCGGACCCAGCGCGGTATAGAGGACGACACTTTCGCCGCGTTTGAGCGCACCGCCCGCGCTGACGGCCTGCGCGCGCCACGGCGCCGCGCCCTCGAGCGGCTGCACCGTAAATCCACACTGCTGCGCGCATTGAATCTGCGCAGCGGTCGTGGGCGAACAACTTCCGCTCAACACAAGCAGCCGGTCTGTTTTCATCGCCGGCGCGATCACCGGAGCTTCGGGAAGAAGATGCCGGCTGCGCCAGTACCGCAACAGTCCATGGGTCAATCCCGAGCTGCCGACTGTGAAGAGCGGGCGCAGACAGGCGCAATCCCAAATCAGGCGTGCCGTCTCATCGAGCATGGACTCATTGAAGCCATCGAAGAGCACGGCTTGAGCACCCGCAGCCAGCTCACTCTCAAAACACGATCGCGTTGCGCCCGACTGAAACGCCGCCGTATCGACGAGGCCGATGCGCAGCGCCGTTTGCCCGGCGAGATGCAGACGCAGGTCAGCCTCGGTCATGGGCGTTACCGGATGATGACGCATGGTTGGATGCCTGTCGATGCGCACCATCTCGCCATTCGCCTCTGCAAAGAGATTGCCGTAAGCGACTGCGCGGCCCAGATGGGGCGCGCCCACGACGATCGGCACAGGCTGCGCATCAAAAGCCATGCGGCCCAGCTCCATGGCGCGCCCGATGCTGCCGATCCGGGGCGAACTGTCAAAGGTGGAGCACACCTTGTAGTGATTCACACGCGCACCGAGTGCGCGCATTGCGCTGAAGACTGCGGGAAGATTGGCGCTCATCCACGCCGGCGTGCGGCTGCGGCTCTCGCCGGCGATGCCGATGGCAGCGCAGCCTGCGAATGCGCGCAGGCAATGCTCATCGGGCATGCGTGTGAACAGCACGGCTCTTACACCGTACAGCGCAAGGGCTTCCAGCACGTCGGTCGAGCCCGTGAAGTCGTCGCCATACCACGTGTAAAGAGGGCCGGTCTCGGCAGGATTTTTCACGCCGCGAAAGTCTCCAGCGCGGAGCGCAGTTCTTCATGCGTGCGCGCATAATCGGCCAGCGCGACACCCTGAGCGGCGGCCTGCCAGGCCTGATGCAGGCTGCGCACTCCGGCAGCAGGCCCCGCGGGATGGGCAAGAATCCCTCCGCCGCATGCGTAGATCAGGTCCGTGGAGCCGAGGGCATCGTAGGTATCCGGCGCCTGCCGTGCAGATTGGCCCGACGAGAAAACCGGCATGATCGCACAACCTTTGTGCGGCGCGGAAAACATGGGCGTGAGGCATTCACGCGCGGACGCAATCACGCTCGCGTCATCTTCGCAGAACTTGTTGCGCAGCCCGTTTACGTGAACGTGATCGATGCCGGCAAGACGCCAGAATTTTTGAAATGCGATGAAGCTCATGCCCGTCGCATGGGAGCGGCTCAGCATGCCCCATCCATTGCGATGGCCATGAATGGCCACCTGCGCGTGGCGGCGCAGCGCGGTCATTGCCGGCAGGCCGATGCTGTTCACACTCACCATCACGCACGTGCCGCCTGCGGCAACAACGAGATCGTGGCGCCTAAGCATCTGGTCGATCTCTCCGGTGATGTTGGCTGCGTACATGGGCCGCCGGCCGGTCTTCTGCGCGAAATCGTTCAACACATGGAGCACCGCGGCGGCACGCTCATGGAATGAGCAGTGAGGTCCGTCGGCCTGCAGTTCATCGTCTTTGATGAAGTCGACGCCAGCCTCCGCCAGCATCTTCACTTGTGAGGCTGTCTGCTCCGGGGTCATACCGACACTTGGCTTGAGGATTGTGCCGATGATCGGCCGGCCTTCTACCCCGGTGAGCCGCCGGGTGCCCTCTACGCCGAACTGCGGTCCCTGGTAGACGCTCAGAAACGCCGGCGGCAAACGGACGTCGAGCAGCTTGAGCCCTGAAAACGGCTTTAGCTCAAATAGATTTCCAGCCACGGTGGCAAGCAGGTTGGGCAGCGACGCGCCCATGTTTTCGATAGGCCATGAGAGTGTGATCTCGGCCGTGCGCCGCACCACGGGGCCCACGTGTTTCTTCGGCAAGCCAGAGCCGGGAAGCGACGGCGCATCCACTGTTCCAAGCTCTTCAATGCGCTCTACGCGCGCGGCGTAGCGCTCGCGCAGCTCGTCTGTCTCGCCGGGCACGCGCACAAAGGTTCCGGTGGATTGCTCGCCGGCCATCATGGCCGCTGCGTCTTCGAGCGGATAGGCCGTCTCGATCCAATAGCGGGCCTGCACCCGTTCCGTTGTTGCCTGATCGCCGCTCACTGGTGTTTTCTCTAACTCCGTTCGAAGTACATGGTGTAGCCCTGGTCGCCGACCGCGTAGAAAGGCGCGTAGATGCATGCGGCCGCGTCTGTGTAGGTTCCGGGCATTGCGCTGTGCGCTTGCAGGCTTTCGAGCCGGGCCAGCTTTGCTCCGCTCTGCGCGGGATTCAACTGTACATAAACCAGCGGGCCGCGCAGCAGCGCCACTGTCTCCTTGTGCTGCTCATCGATGGCCTCTGTGCGGAACTTCATCGGCAGCTCCAGCGTTACCGTGTCGCCGCTGCGCCAGGAGCGGCGAACGTGCGCGAAGCCGCGGCGCACCGCAAACGAGGCCGGCTTTCCGTTCACGCGAATCTGAGGCATTGGCGCGGTCCACGACGGAATGCGCAGTTGAAGCGTGATTGTTGCCGGCCGCTCACACTCCATGCGCAGCGTCACACTCTCCTCGAGCGGATAAGCCGTCTTCTGCTCGATCGCAAACACTGAGCCGTTCTCGCGCCATTGCGCACGCGAGGGTGTATACAGATTCACAGCCACACCATTGCCGGTGCGAAAATAGATGTTTTTCACGTAATCCGCGACACCTTGCACCAGCGTGCCCGAACAGCAGGGCCATTTCTTTGGATAGTAGACTTTGTGTGCCTGCGCGCTGTAGGTGGAGTAATAGGGCGAGTCGCCCGCCGGGTCAGGCTCTTTGGCTGCGAGCACGCCATTCATCAATACGCGCTCCAGGCCGTCGCCATAGCGCACATCGCCGGTGGCGCACAGCAGAGCCCGCGCCAGCTTGATGGCCGCGTAGCTGCCGCAGGGTGTCTCGAAGTGATCGACCGTGGTGTGAAGGCTCGTGTAAAGCTCGCCCCGGCCGGGCGCGATGAAGGTCTCGTTCGGACCCCATCCGCCGGTCGCGTACTGCTGGGTGTTGCGAAGCAGCTCCCATGCGTTTCGCATGGTGCGCAGATACTTTTCTTCCCTGAGGATGAGCCGCGCCCTGGCCGCGGAACTCAGCGCGATCGCATGACTATACGCGTGGCGGCCCGGCAGAACATCCTCACCTGCGGCCAGCGGATCGAAGAACTCGCGATCGAGCATGTAAGCCACTGCACGGTCATAAAAGCCGCGCTCCCCGGTCACCTCGTACGCGAGAAAAAGATTTTCGGGCAGCACATACGTCTCATCGTACGGCGGATCCTTTTTCCCTATGCGGTCACGGCCGCGCTCAGGAATATACGGGAGTGCACCACTCAACACGCGCGGCAGGAGCTCACGCGCCTGGGTGACTCCGCTCAGGCTGTACGCATCGACCAGGCCCGCCAGATGCTTGTCCAAGACGTAGCAGGGCCATACTTTTTCTGCGTTCGGACCCGCGTAGATCTGGTCTTCAGGGCCAAGTGTCGCGGCAAAACCGTCAATCAGCGTGTTGACCTTTGCCGCGCATCGCAAATCCCCGGTCGTTTTACCGATCCGCGCCAGGCCCGAGATGTACTGGCCGAGGGAATGTCCGGGCACAAAGCCGTCGCGGTCATACCAGCCGCCCATCTCTGCTCCAGGAGCGGGCAGCCCCGCGCGCTCGCGATAGGCCTTCAGCAACCGGTCATTGTCGATAGCCAAGTAGAAGGCATGTACGCGATCGTATTGATATTTGAGCGGGCCTCCGGTGAGCTGGACCGCACCGTAGTCGAACTCCGCAAAGGGATCGGCCGCGGATGGAGATCTCTCCGCAGCACCTGCCGAACATGCTGCAGCGGCAGCGGCGGCGGCCAGAAATTCTCTGCGCGTGATCTGCGTTTCCAATCCTCCAGTCTCCCTGTTCTTCAACCCTAAGCCCTCGCCCTAACCTGCCCGAAGCCTTCACGCCTCCGGTGCGCGTTGATTCCGCATTGCGGAATTTTCCGGTTTACCCATCCCGGCCCGCGCTGGCCCGTTTGGGCCGGCCGTGCTGTCCAGCGGATAGACCAGATCAACGTTGCGCGGCGTGAGCAACTGGTGTTTCACAAAAATTGTGGAGGGCGTAGGCTTCTGCTGCAAGATGCTGACGGCCAGCGGAATCAACTCGTCGCCGTAGCGCTCAGGAAAATATGCCACCGAGCCCACCAGCCGTGTTCCCTGACGGCGCAGCTCGGCGCGGGCCTCACGCAGCGCATTTTGGCCCATCACGGCCACCTGCTGAGACGCACCCGCTTCTTCGAATGCTCGCAGTGCCGCAAGAGCGCAGACATCGTTGACGGTGCCGACGAGCGTGCGCCGAGGAATACGCCGGCGCAGATATTTGCGCATGACATCGAGCACCTGTTCGAAACTTCCGCGGCCGTTGAGATGGACGAGCGGCGTCTCCACAATACGCGGCAGCTCCGCGCGCAGGCCATCCACAAGTCCGGCGAGCCGCAGTTCCAGCAGCGACCCGGCGATGGGCAGCTCGACAAGCACGAGCTGATCCACTTTTCCGTCCCAGTTTTCGCGGGCCCAGCGGCCCAGGGCGCGACCGCCGATAAGCCCTGCTTTGTAGTTATCCGCGCCAAAGTACGTGGCTCCCGGATGCGGCACTTCAATCGCAATCACCGGCGTGTTGGCAGCCAGAAACTTCGACGCGATCACCGGCGCCACGCGCTCGTAGGTCTGGAATTCGAGCACCAGGTCGACGCGTTCGCGAATGAGCACGTCGGCGTTGCGCAGCGCTTCGCGCGCGCTGTAGCGGTTATTGAGCGTGATGAGCTGCACATGCTCGCGGGCTGCCGCGGTCTGCATGCTGCGCGTCACCTCGCGGGCAAATTCGGTGTCGCCTTGCGAAGCGAAGCCGATGCGGAACGGCCGCGCGGTAATGGGCCCAAAGCTGTTGCGATAGACGCCCGCACTCGCCCGATCGATGAGTCCGCCATGAATGAGCGTGCGCAACAGCCGAAACGTGGTGGTCTTGGGCAACCCGGTGCGTTCCATCACATCGTTCAGTTGCAGCTCTTCGCCGAGATGGTGAAAGGCCTTAAGCACTTCGCAGGCTCGCAGCACAGTCTGCGATTCATTACGGTCGCCATTGCGGTCTTCCGTGCGCGCTGTCCGCCCTGCTTTTTCGATTGACTGATCGCCTGTGCGTCCGGCCACGTGTTTCCTCCCGCGCTCCGTGCTGCAAGGCGTAAAGTATATTCCGATCTCCGGAATTGGCAAGTCCGATTTTCCTATCGGCCGGAACGAAAGAGGTAAGTTTTATCGCGCTATGCATATTTATGCACGTCCAACCTATAACCTGTTGACCATCGGGCGACCGGCAACTACTATCGCCGTGGAAAGATCTTTGTGACGACAGAAAATGAGAGCGGCGGTGAATGGAAGTGTGGTGGATTGCATGAGTGAATCGCTGCCGGAAATACCGGCCGCCGCCCAGGAGCGCGCAGAGTGGCTGCATCGCAAGGGCAACTGGATCCGGCTCAGCGCAATGACCATGAACCACCGCGCCGGCATGGGCCACACCGGCGGCGATCTCTCGTCGGCCGATATTCTCGCCACCCTCTATCTGGGAGGAGTGCTGCACGTTGACCCAGCCAAGCCGCGCTGGCCTCAGCGAGATCGCTTCATCCTCTCCAAAGGCCACGGAGCTGCGGCGTTTTACTCCACGCTGGCGGCGCGGGGATTTTTTCCAGTCGAGCAGCTTCGGACATATATGGAGCCACTTTCGATGCTCAATGGACATCCTGACCGCAACAAGCTTCCCGGCGTGGAAGCCAACACCGGCCCGCTCGGCCACGGCTTGCCCATCGCGGTCGGTGCAGCGCTGGCGGCCCGCATGAGGCGCGAGCCGTGGCGGATTTTTGTGATGACCGGTGATGGCGAACTGCAGGAGGGCTCCAATTGGGAAGCTGCGATGACGGCACAACATTATGGTCTCGACAATCTGACCATGATTGTGGATCGCAACCGCATTCAGCAGGGTGACTTTACTGAGAACACCATTCGCATGGAGCCGCTGGCGGCGCGCTTCACGGCCTTCGGCTTCGCGACTGACGAGATCGATGGCCACGACACCGGTGCTTTGTTCGAGCGCTTCACGCATCTGCCGATCGAGCCGGGAAAACCTTCCTGCGTGATAGCGCGCACCGTCAAAGGCAAGGGAGTTTCGTTCGCGGAGAATGAACCGGCCTGGCATCACGGTGTGCCGAGCGCGGAACAGCTTCATGCCGCAGCCAAAGAACTGGGCGCGGAGGTGGGCTGGTGACCAGCACGCCAGATTCATCTGCGATGCAGCTGTTCGACTGCCGTGATGCCTACATGAGCGCACTTGAGGAGATGGCGGCCGCGGACACGCGCGTGTGTGCCGTCGCTAACGATTCGCTCTCTTCTGCAAAGCTCAAGAATTTCAAGGCAAAATTTCCCGACCGTTTTGTCAATGTGGGCATTGCCGAGCAGAACATGGTGGGTATTGGCGCGGGCCTGGCCAACGGCGGCATGGTTCCCTATGTATGCGGCGCATCGTGCTTTCTCACGGCGCGAGCAATGGAGCAGGTGAAGGTGGACCTTGCTTACACGCGCGCCAATGTGAAACTGTGCGCCATGTCGCCGGGCATGGCCTATGGGCAGCTCGGCCCCACACATCATTCGATTGAAGACCTGGCATGGATGCGCGTTCTGCCTAATCTCGCCGTCATTGTGCCAGCCGATCCGATTGAAACTACGGCGGCAATGCGCTATTCGCTCGTCCACGAAGGTCCCATGTTTCTGCGCATCGCGCGCGTCCCTGTTCCCCGCGTCCATGACGATAAATACGATTTCAAACTGGGCAGGGCCGTAAAGCTACGCGAGGGCAGCGACGTGACGCTCATTGCAAACGGGCTTCTGGTTGCGCGAGCGCTCGATGCGGCACGGGCTCTTGAGGCACGCGGCGTTTCAGCGCGCGTGCTGAATATGAGCACCGTCAAGCCGCTCGATCGCGAGGCAATTCTGGACGCCGCACAGGCTACGCGAGGAATTGTCACGGCCGAAGAAGCGCTGGCTGCGGGCGGACTGGGGGGCGCAGTGGCAGAGGTCGTGGCACAGGCTCACCCCATCCCCATGCGCACGCTCGGGGTTCCGGACACATTTGCTCCTACGGGCACGGCAGAATTTCTGCTTGAGCATTTCGGCCTGACCGCAGCGGGGATTGAATACGCCGCGCTCGAACTTTTGGGCAAAGAGGAAAAATGAGCGACGAATGGATTCTGGCGATCGATCAAGGCACGACCAACACCAAGGCGCTGCTGGTCGACCGCACAGGCCATACTCTCTTCCGCACATTCGCTCCGCTTGAAATTTTGCAGCCGCAGCCTGGTTTTGTGGAGCAGGACCCGCTTGCGCTTTGGCAGTCGGTACTTCAGGTTGCAACACTATGCGCGAATCACGCGAAGACGGCGGACGCAAAGATCGCCGGCATCGCCATCAGTAACCAGCGAGAGACTGCCGTAGCGTGGAGGCGCGCCCCGGCTGGAGCGGAGGCGGCGGGTGAGCCGGCAGGCAATGCAATCACGTGGCAATGCCGGCGCTCGTCTTCTGTCTGCGATCGTCTTCGCGCTCACGCAGCAACGATTCAATCCATCAGCGGACTTCCACTCGATCCGCTTTTGAGCGCGACCAAGTGGGCATGGCTGCTCGATTGCAGGCCCGAGTTGCGCATTGAAGCAGAAGCCGGCACGCTTCATCTGGGCACCGTAGACGCGTGGCTGCTCTACAATCTCACGGCCGGCACAGCCCTTGCGACCGACCATACCAACGCATCGCGCACCGCACTTTTGAATCTTGCTTCGCTTGACTGGGACCAGTCGCTGCTCGATCTGTTCGAGATTCCGCGCGCGGCGCTGCCGGCGCTGCGAAGCTCGAGTGGAGTCTTTGGAACGTGCGCGGCGATTTCCGAACTTGCGGGCGTTCCCATCGTGTCGATGATCGGCGACTCGCATGCTGCGCTGGTTGGCCATGGCCGCCATGTGCCAGGCGCGGTGAAGGCCACGTATGGAACGGGTTCCTCGCTGATGTTGCTTGCCCCGCCGCTCGATGATGCACACAACCTTGCACGCACTGTGGCGTGGACTACACCGGGAGAAGCGCACTACGCGCTCGAAGGCAACATCGCCATGAGCGGCGCGGCCGTGCAGTGGGTGGGCGAGTTTCTCGGCTTGCCGCGGCCGATTGAAGATGCGGCCGCGCTTGCCGCTACGGTGTCCGATGCCGCGGGCCTGGTTCTGGTGCCGGCAATGGTGGGCCTCGGCGCGCCCTATTGGGATTCAGCGGCACGCGGGCTGGCCACCTATATTGAGCGCTCGCATACGGCCGCGCACCTGGCTCGCGCCGCGATGGATGCAATCGCCTTTCAGGTTGCCGACGTTCTGGAAGCAATGGAGGCAGCGGCGCAGATCAAGCTGCCCCTCCTTTTGGCGGATGGCGGCGCCACGCGCAATGACGCGTTGATGCAGATGCAGGCTGACATTCTCGGCAAGCCTGTACGGCGCGCTACAGAGGAGGATCTTTCGGCGCGCGGCGCGGCCATGCTGGGCGGGGTTGCGCTGGGATGGTGGAAGGGGCTCGGCGACCTGGCCGGCCAGAACGGCTGCGCGCAGGTTTTTGCACCGCGTATGGACCGCGCAGAGCGCGATTCCCTGCGCAGCGCCTGGCGCATTGCCGTGGCACGCGCACGGCTCACCCGGGAGACGGCGGCATGAGTCAGGCGACGCGATCGATGCCGGACACTGTGCTGGAGGCGCGCAACGTCACAAAGCGCTATCCGGGAAATGTCGCGCTCGATCGCGTGACCTTTCGAGTGCAGCGCAACCAGGTGAACGTACTCATCGGCGAAAACGGCGCGGGCAAGTCCACCCTGATGAAGATTCTCTCAGGTGTGGAGAAGCCGGATGAAGGAGAGCTGTTTCTCGACGGCCAGCGGATCGCGCTCGATTCACCGCGCGCCGCAGCTTCGCAGGGAATCGCCATTGTGCATCAGGAGCTGCTCGCGCTCACCAACCTCAATGTGAGCGAAAATATTTTTGCCGGGCGCGAGCTGTGCCGCGCAGCATTGCTGGTGGACAAAGAGCGGCAGGATGCGCGATCGGATGCCGCCCTGCAACGATTGCGCAAGCCAATGAATGTGCGCTGCGAAACGGGACGGCTGCCGCTGGGCTGCCGCCAGATTGTGGAGATTGCGCGCACGCTCGACCAGGGATCAAAGATTCTGATTCTCGATGAGCCTACTTCCGCGCTCTCCGCGTCCGAGACGGAATCCCTTCTTCATTTGATCGCCGATCTCAAGAGATCGGGCGTCACAATCGTCTACATCTCGCACCGGCTGCATGAATTACTGCATATTGGCGATACGTTCACCGTGTTGCGCTCCGGCCATATCGTGGGTGAGTGCGCGCGGGCCGATGTGACCCGGCAGTGGATTGTGGAGCGAATGTCTGGCCGCACGGAGACGAGCTGCGCGAATGAGCTCGTTCCTGCTTTCGCGAACCCCACCGTGCTTTCAGTGCGCGGGCTCTCGCTTGTGGGTTCCGTTGGCGACGAGGCGGCGCAGGCTGCTCTGCATAGCCTGACGTTTACGCTACGTGAAGGCGAGATTCTCGGGATCTACGGGCTGTTGGGGTCCGGACGCACGGAGCTTGTGGAGGCGCTCGCCGGTCTGCGGCCAATTGCATCCGGCGAGATTCTGCTCCGCGGCGAAACAATCCGCATCGACAGCGTGCGCAGCGCAATGAAGGCAGGCATTGTACTCATGCCCGAAGATCGGCAGCGTGACGGGCTGTTTCCCGACCTTTCCATCCGCGAGAACATGGCGATGTCGTCGAATCGCACTTTCTTTCTCTCGCGCGATGAAGAGGCGAGGCGTGTGAACCGACTCGTGGCCGATCTGCGCATCGCCGTTAAAGACATCGAACTGCCCATCACTACTCTTTCCGGCGGTAACCAGCAGAAGGTGCTGCTGGCGCGCTGTCTTCTATGCTCGCCAGCCGTGCTGCTGATGGATGAGCCAACGCGTGGCGTAGACGTGAATGCGAAGACGGATATCTACGGCATTCTGCGCGGGCTAACTGCGAAAGGCCTGAGCATCGTCTTCACTTCCTCTGAGATTGAAGAGACACGATTGCTGGCCGATCGTGTGCTGGTACTCTGCCAGGGGCGCATCCGCGCCGAATTCCAGCGCGACGAACTCACGGACGAAGCGCTGTTCGCCGCCGCCAGTCCGTCGATTGCGACTTCCGGAGCCAATCCGCCACACCTCGCATCGGGGCATCCAGCATGAACTCGGCCGCAGGCTCCATCTCTCAGCCCAGTCGCGCCGTCACTGCGTCGGCACGACTTGTTCTTCTGCTGCTGCGCGCGCGCGCAGTCCTTGTGCTGGTGCTCCTGATCGTGCTTTTTTCAGCGCTTGCTCCTGAGTTTTTTACGGCAAACAATCTCTCGATCCTGACCAAGCACGTGGCCATTACTGCCCTGCTGGCCGTGGGGATGACGTTTGTGGTGCTTACCGGCGGCATCGATCTTTCCGTAGGCTCCATCGCGGGGTTGAGCGGCATTGCCGCCGGCTACTTGCTTACCCAAGGCATCGCTTTCGGCGGAGTTGCCCATTATCCGCCAGTCGCGATTGTGGTGCTGCTCAGCATTTGCGTATGCCTGGTGGTGGGCGGGCTGAATGGATGGCTGGTGACGCGGGCCGGTGTTGCGCCGTTTATCGCCACGCTCGGGACCCTCTACATCGCGCGCGGAACAGCCCTGCTCATCTCAAACGGCAAAACGTTTCCTGACCTTGGCGACACGGCGGGCCGCGGCGGCACAGGTTTTTCAGCGTTCGGACAGCGTTTTGTACTGCACATTCCGACGCCGGTGTGGATGATGATGGCCGTATTCGCCATCGCGTGGATTCTCGCGGCAAAGACGCCATTCGGCCGCCACGTCTATGCGATTGGCGGCAATGAGCGCGCGGCGCGTCTGGCCGGGATTCGGGTGGGGCAGGTCACGCTGCTCACCTATTTGTTCTCTTCAGCCTGCGCGGGACTCGTCGGTCTCATCATCGCGTCGCAGCTTGAGGCGGCGCATCCGGCCACGGGCGAGAGCTTTGAGCTGAATGCGATCGCTGCAGTGGTGCTGGGCGGTACGTCGCTCATGGGCGGGCGCGGATCGATTACCGGTTCGCTCATCGGCGCATTCGTCATCGGAGTGCTCGCCGTTGGGATGGTGATGCTCGGCATCTCCGAGTTCTGGCAGATGGTCATCAAGGGCGTGGTGATCGTTCTGGCTGTCGCGGTCGATCAACTGCAGGCGCGATTGCAGTCGCGGCTGCTGCCGTTTCTTGCGCAATCTGACCAGGGAGCAGGGCGGTGAAACGCAGTCTTGCTTTTGTCGGCTGCGCGATGCTCGGCGCGACACTGTGTGCGTGCGCCGGATGCCATCGCGCAGACCATCGGGCCAGACTGATTGCCATCATTGTTCCCTCCGAGGATAATCCCTACTTCAAGGCTGAGGCCGATGCTGCCGCGGCACGAGCACAGAGCCTCGGCTATCGTGTGCGCGTGGATGCGCACGACGACGATGCCTACCGACAGGACAACCTGGTCGATGCCGCGTTCGCCTCGAATGCGGCGGCTATCATTCTCGATAACGCGGGCTCCGAGGCTTCGATTGCGGCCGTCCGGCGCGCCACACGCGCAGGGATCGCCGTGTTCCTCATCGACCGCGAGATCGACGCGACTGGGATTGCGAAGGCCCAGATCATCTCGGACAACGACCAGGGTGCGCGGCTCGTGGCCGCTGCATTTGCGCGTGCAATGGGAGCGAAGGGAGATTACGCAGAGCTGCTTGGGCGCGAATCGGATACGAACGCGCAGATCCGCACGCACGGCTTTCACGCTGTGCTCGATCAGTTTCCGCACCTTAAACTGGTTGCGGCGCAATCTGCCAACTGGTCGCAGCAGGAGGCTTTTCAAAAGACCGAGACGATGCTTGAAGCGCGCGCCGACATAGCGGGAATCATCGCCGGAAACGATACCATGGCGCTCGGGGCCGCGGCCGCGGTCAAGTCAGCAGGACGCACACACATTGTGATCACCGGCTTTGACGGGAGCCCGGACGCAATCAACGCAATCCATCGGGGCGAGTTGCAGGCTACAGCGCTACAGCCCGCCGTGCTCATCTCGCGGCTCGCCGTGGATGAGGCGGACCACTATTTAAAGACTGGCTCGACAGGCGAACCTGAGAAGCAGATTATTCCCTGCGACCTGGTGACGAAGAACAACGCAGACGACTATCAGAACTTTGAAAAGATACGGTGAAACGCCATGAAACCTTTCGCGATATTGGGAGTGATCGTAGGCAATCGAGATTTCTTTCCTGACGTGCTGATTGCGGAGGCGCGCCGCGACTTGAGCAAGCTGTTTGCCGAGCTTTCGATTGAACCGGTGTGGCTCACGGAGCACGACACCAAGCTCGGCGCTGTGGAAACCTGGGCCGATGCGCAGAAGTGCGGCGACCTGCTGGCCCGCAATCGCGCGCGTCTCGACGGCATTCTCGTTTGCCTGCCGAACTTTGGCGATGAGAAAGGTGTGGCCGATTCAATCCGCTTGGCCGATGCCCGCGTTCCCGTTCTGGTGCACGCTTGCCCGGATGATCTCGATCAGTTTGGGCTGCAGCGGCGGCGCGACGCCTTCTGCGGAAAGATCTCGGTCTGCAACAACCTGCGCCAATATCGCATCAAGTACTCGCTAACGCGCGATCACACCGCAGCGATTCTGAATGCGCGCTTCAAGGAAGATCTAATTCAGTTCGTCAGAATGTGCAAAGTGGTGCGCGGATTGAGCTGCGTGCGCATTGGCGCTGTGGGTGCACGGCCTAACGCCTTCAATACCACGCGGTTCAGCGAGAAGCTATTTGAGGCCGCCGGCATCACAGTGAACACCATCGACCTTTCGGAGGTGTTCGGAGGCGCTGCGAAGATCGCCGCAGACGATCCGCGGGTGCGCCAGCGCATCGAGCAGATCCGTTCGTACGCCGATTCATCCAAGGCTCCGGATGAGGCGATTCTTCGCATGGCCCGGTTCGCGCTCGTCGTCGACGACTGGATGCAATCCCTCTCGATAACGGCGACGGCGATCCAATGCTGGAGCTCGCTACAGAAGAACTTCGGCGTGAACGTGTGCACGATCATGTCGATGATGAGCGAGCAGATGCTGCCCTCAGCCTGCGAGGTTGATATTGCCGGCGTGGTGGGCATGTACGCGTTGCAGCTAGCCAGCGGAACTCCCAGCGCGCTGGTGGACTGGAACAATAACTATGGCGGCGATCCTGAGAAGTGCGTCTTCTTCCATTGCGGCAACTGGGCCAAGGATTTTCTGCCGGACATCCGCATTGCGACCGCGCCGATTCTGGGTACGACGCTGGGTGAGGAAAATACCTTTGGCGCGCTGGAAGGGCGCACGCTCGCCGGTCCTGTGACCTTTGGCCGCGTGAGCACAGACGATCTGAACGGCGCAATTACGGCCTATGTGGGCGATGGTGAATTCACCGACGATCCACTCGACACGTTCGGCACACGCGCCGTCGTGAAGGTGCACGCGCTGCCCGCGCTGATGCATACGATCTGCCAGAACGGTTTTGAGCACCACGCGGCGATGACCCGCGGCCACTCAGCCGCGGCAGTTGCCGAGGCGATGAGCCGCTATCTGGGCTGGCAGACTTACCATCACAATCGTTCCGGCGATCTGCCTGCGCTGCCATGCTCTATGGGTTGATGCGGATTCGAAGGCGACATGAACGTGCGCTTTTGCATGGAAATGTAAGGATGCGAAGAATACCAGCAGGAGAACGTACTCTATGGCGCGCATCGATGAACTCCGATTGATGGCCAAGGTCGCGCGAATGTATTACCTGCAGGGCGTCCGCCAGCAGGGCATCACGGAGCGGCTGCAGGTGCATCAGTCTACGGTGTCGCGGCTGCTGAAGCGTGCGCGAGAAGCCAACCTGGTGCGGATCAGCGTGAGTAATCCGCCCGGCATCTTTGCCGACATGGAAGACCGGCTCATCGCGGAGTTCCAGTTGAAAGACGCAGTGGTCGTGGACTGCTCCGCGGAGGAAGAGCCGATGGTCCGCGAACTGGGCGCGGCTACGGGATATTTTCTCGAGACGGGCGTGAAACCGGGGACTTCGATCGGCATCTCGTCGTGGAGCCGGTCACTGTTTGCGATGGTCGACTCGCTGCATCCAGGCGACTATTGCCGGGGCGGAAACGTGGTGCAGATTCTGGGCGGCGTGGGCAGCGTGGGCACACAGCATCACGCAACACACCTTGCGCAGCGGCTGGCTGCGTTGATCGGCGCCAACGCGGTGTTGCTGCAAGCGCCAAGCATTGTGGACTCCGCAGAGGCGCGGCGCGTGCTGGCGCGCGATGCCTCGGTTCGCACCGCCGCAGAGATGTTCGAGCATCTCGATTTGGCCCTGGTGGGCATCGGCTCCATGGAGCCGTCGCGCCTGCTGGCCAACAGCGGCAACGTTTTTTCAGCAAGCGAGCGCGGCGAGCTCAGCCGACTGGGCGCGGTGGGCGACATCTGCTTTCGCTATTACGATGCGGAGGGCACAGCCATCAAATCGCCGCTGATGCAACGCGTGATTGGCATTGAGCCCGCCTCGCTGCGTAAGGTCGATCGCGTAGTTGGAGTTGCGGGCGGACGCCGCAAACTGCGCGCTATTTTGGCGGCTCTGCGCGGACGCTGGATCAATGTGCTCATCACAGATTGCCGAACTGCGGCGAGCCTCCTGGGCGAGAAGGAATGAAGTGCGCCTTCAGCGGGCATTTTTGTAAATCATCTCAAGCAACTCGTCGTACATCGCTTCCCTGTCGTCCTCAGAGCCGGTACGAATGGCGTGGCTGGCGCAGTGTGCGAGATGGTTGCGCATGAGGGCGCGGGCCACGGCTCGCAACGCCTCCTGCGCGGAAGAGACCTGCATCAAAATGTCGGCGCAGTAGCGATCTTCTTCCACCATGCGCTGAATGCCGCGCACCTGGCCCTCAATGCGGCTGAGGCGGCGCAGGTTCGACGCCTTGATCTCGGGATCGACGCCTATCGCCTTGCGGCCCGCAATCGGAACTTCGCATCCGCAAAAAGCTTCTGTCTTCTTTGTCGCCATCGCTCTCCTTAACCGAGCCTGAGCCGGTTGAGACGCAAACTGTTGGTTACCACGCTGAACGAACTGAAGGCCATGGCCGCGCTTGCGAGTACCGGACTGAGCAGAACACCGCATATCGGATAGAGAACACCGGCTGCGATGGGAATGCTCACCAGGTTATAGGCGAATGCCCAGAAAAGATTCTGACGCATGACGCGCATGGTGCCGCGCGAGAGCGCGATGGCAGCGGCCACGCCATTCAGCTCGCTGCGCATGAGCGTTACATCCCCTGCCTCCATGGCGATATCCGAGCCGGTGGCCATTGCGATGCCGACTTGAGCCTGCGCCAAAGCGGGCGCATCATTGACGCCGTCGCCGACCATGGCGACTACGCGGCCTTCACCCTGCAGCTTGCGGATCGCTTCTACTTTACCCTGCGGCAATACGCCGGCGACGACGTCATCGACGCCTACTTCGCGAGCGATAGCGCGGGCTGTCTGTTCATTGTCACCGGTGAGCATGACCACGCGAAGTTTATCGCGATGAAGCCGCTGAATGGCCCCCACGGAAGTTGGTTTCACGGTATCGGCAACTGCGACGATGCCTGCCAACGCGCCGTCGATTGCGACCCAGAGCGGTGTGTGGCCTTGCGCGGCGATGCGCTCGGCATCGTTGACGAGAGATTCTGTCGCAATGGATGACTCGCGCAGCAACGCAGAGTTGCCGATGAGCACGGAACGACCTTCTACAACGCCAATGATGCCGCGGCCCGGGAGAGATTCAAAAGAATCCGCTTGCGGCAATACGATTTCGGATTCGCGAGCACGGCGAACAAGGGCCTCGCCGAGCGGGTGCTCGCTGGAACGCTCAAGAGCTGCCGCAACGCGCAGAAGACCGCTTTCAGAAAATGGCGCACCAGACGCAGTCACAATCTCTGTGACGCTGGGGCGGCCTGCGGTGATGGTGCCGGTTTTATCGAGCACGACTGTGTCCACTTTTTCCAGCCGCTCAAGTGCTTCACCGCCTCTAATCAGGAGACCGAATGCGGCCCCACGGCCGGTGGCTACCATGACCGCTGTGGGAACGGCCAGCCCCATGGCGCAAGGGCACGCGATGACAAGAACGGCGACTGCGGCAGCGAAGCCCTGCATGCCGCCGGCGCCGGGCGCGAACAGCCGCCACGCGAAAAATGTAAGGACCGCAAGAGCAAGCACCGTGGGAACAAAGACGGCGCTGATGCGATCGGCGAGCCGCTGCACGGGCGCGCGCGAGGCCTGCGAGTCGCGAAGCAGGCGCACGATCTGCGCGAGGGTGCCGTCGGCTCCGCGCGCAGTGACGCGATATTGAAGCGAGCCGCGCTGGTTGAGCGTGCCGCCGATCAGCCGATCCGACGCTGCTTTTTCAATCGGCATCGATTCGCCGGTCAGCATCGACTCATCCACGCTGCTTTTGCCGGAGACGACGATGCCGTCTGTGGGAACACGCTCTCCGGGGCGCACGAGAACGACATCGCCGTTCCGGACGGCGTCGAGCGGCACATCTTCTTCTACGCCGTTGCAGACAATGCGCGCAGTGTTGGGCTGCAGCTCAACGAGCTTGCGCAGCGCTTGCGCAGTGCGGCCTTTGGCCCGGCTTTCGAGCGCGTTGCCGATCAACACGAGTGCGACGATCATGAGCGCCGCGTCATAGTAAACATCAGGCGCGATGCCGTGAGCGACAAAGAAGCCGGGCACAACGGTTGCGGCCACTGAGTAGAGAAATGCTGCGCCCGTGCCGAGGGCAACGAGCGTGTTCATATCCGCTGTTTTATGCAGCAGAGCAGACCAGGCTTTGACATAAAAGCTTCGCCCGGCCCACGCGACGATGAATGCAGAGAGTACCAGGAGAAACCAGCGAATGCCGCCGGCGCTGATGCGGTACAACCATGGCAGCGCGCTGCGCAAGACCGGGTCGAGCACGCGCATGGACCAGCTCAGGAAGGGATCGCGCATTTGCTGCAGACCTCCGGCGCGCGACATGCTCATGAGCGGCATGGAGAGGATCATGGCGGCGATACCGGCGACTCCGCTGACCAGAGCTCGACGGCGCAATGCGTCATATTCATGCAGTTGTTTCTCGTCGCTCTGGTGCTGCTCTTCAAGAATAGATTCGACGGCCGCGGGCATCTCAGCGCCGTAGCCAGTGCCGCGGATCTTGTCGACGAGCGCGGCCGTGGATGTAACGTCCGGATCGAAAGTGACAGCCGCATTGTGCAGCATCAGGCTGACGGTCGCATCGTGCACGCCCGCCTGGCCGGCCAGCGTGCGCTCGATAAACGACTGACAGGCAGCGCAGGTCATGCCGGTCACAGGAATAGTGACCCGCTCAAGAGCTGCGTTGGGAGCGCTCGATTCCATGGCAGGATTCGGCATTGCGCGCCTCTCCAGTTAACGCACAATCTGTGCGGTAAATCCAATACGATCGACGGCGCTCGCGATCTGCTCCCCAGAAGTCTTGGCGGGATCGATTGCGACCGTAGCTGCGCCCACTTCCACCGACTCTACGCGCGTACCTTCGACGGCAGATAGTGCGCTGGTGACGCGGCGGACGCAGCCATCGCAATGCATGCCTTGAATCGAGAGTTTGACGAGGTTCTCCATATAAAAATCTCCTGCATCCAGTATAGATGCCCCTACCCCCTATTCCCATTCATTCTTTTGATGAATGCGCCGCAAAAGGTGAAAAAGTCTCAGATCTGGCTTGTTACTCGCGGCGCCAGGCGGCGCCGTCGGTGCTGGTCCAGCGCTCGCCGGTGTCAGTGGTGATCTCAAAGATCGCCTGCGGCGGGGCGGCAGCTTGAGGGGATTTGAGCGCTTTGCTCTT
>Ga0335075_10002414_pt1 | contig 30134 bp, 21 predicted proteins | sample Lox_Sample_24_FD_206723 | JGI IMG/M metagenome (GOLD analysis project Ga0335075, IMG submission 206723) | Soil microbial communities from Loxahatchee National Wildlife Refuge, Florida, United States - Lox_Sample_2.4 | ecosystem: Environmental > Terrestrial > Soil > Wetlands | place: USA...
AATTCCTTGACGCGCTGGAAAAGCCGCGCCGGGTGATCATCATGGTGAAGGCCGGCGACCCCACCGACGCCGTCATCAACGAACTCGCCGACGCGATGGAAAAGGGCGACATCATCATCGACGGCGGCAACTCGCTCTACACCGACACCATTCGCCGCGAAAAGGCCATCAGCGCGCGCGGACTGCACTTCGTCGGCGCGGGTATCTCCGGCGGCGAAGAGGGCGCGCTGAAGGGCCCGTCGATCATGCCGGGCGGCCCGGCGGAGTCCTACAAGTCACTGGGCCCGCTGCTGGAGGAGATCTCCGCGCACGTCGACGGTGTCCCGTGCTGCACCCACGTCGGCCCCGACGGTGCCGGGCACTTCGTCAAGATGGTGCACAACGGCATCGAGTACTCCGACATGCAGCTCATCGGCGAGGCCTACCAGTTGCTGCGCGACGGGCTCGGGAAAACCGCCCCCGAGATCGCCGACATCTTCGCCGAATGGAACAAGGGCGATCTGGACAGCTTCCTGATCGAGATCACCGCGGAGGTCCTGCGTCAGACCGACGCCAAGACCGGCAAGCCGCTGGTCGACGTCATCCTCGACGAGGCCGAGCAGAAGGGCACCGGCCGCTGGACGGTGAAGTCCGCGCTGGATCTCGGTGTGCCGGTGACCGGGATCGCGGAAGCGGTGTTCGCGCGCGCACTGTCGGGGTCGGTCGCCATCCGCAAGGCCACCACCGGACTCGCATCGGGTGACCTCGGCGAGAAACCAACGGACGCAGCGCAATTCATCGATGACGTCAGCAAGGCGTTGTACGCGTCCAAGATGATCGCCTACGCGCAGGGCTTCAACCAGATTCAGGCCGGCAGCGCCGAATACAACTGGGGCATCACCCTGGGTGACATGGCCACCATCTGGCGCGGCGGCTGCATCATCCGGGCGAAGTTCCTCAACCGGATCAAGGAGGCGTACGACGAGGACGCCGAACTGCCGACGCTCGTCGTCGCGCCGTACTTCCGGTCCGCCATCGAGAACTCCATCGACAGCTGGCGCCGCGTCGTGGTGAAGGCGACCGAACTGGGCATCCCGATCCCCGGATTCGCCTCGGCGCTCTCCTATTACGACGCGCTGCGCACCGAGCGGCTGCCCGCCGCGCTGACCCAGGGTCTGCGGGACTTCTTCGGCGCCCACACCTACGGGCGCATCGACGCCGACCCGGACAAGCGCTTCCACACGCTGTGGAGCGGCGACCGCACCGAAGTGCCGGTCTAGCAGGCTCGAATAAGGGGTACATCAACACCGATGAGGTTTCTGGACGGGCACCGTCCCGCATACGACCTGACCTACGACGACGTCTTCATCGTGCCAAACCACTCCGATGTGGCGTCGCGCTTCGACGTCGATCTGTCCACCAACGACGGCTCCGGCACCACCATCCCGGTGGTGGTGGCCAACATGACCGCCGTGGCCGGGCGCCGGATGGCCGAGACGGTGGCTCGTCGCGGCGGGATTGTCGTTCTGCCGCAAGACCTTCCGATCACCGCGGTGCAACAAACGGTGGACTTCGTCAAAAGCCGTGACCTGGTTGTCGACACCCCGGTAGTACTCGAACCCGAGGATTCGGTGTCGGACGCGTTGGCGCTGATCCACAAGCGTGCGCACGGCGCCGCGGTAGTCGCGTTCGAGGGGCGTCCGATCGGCCTGGTCACCGAGTCGTGCTGCGACGGCGTCGACCGTTTCGCCCGCGTCCGCAATATCGCGATCACCGACTTCGTCAACGTCCCGGTCGGTACCGATCCGCGCGAGGTTTTCGAGCGTCTCGAGCACGCCCCCGTCGACGTCGCGGTGCTCACCGGCCCGGACGGCACGCTGGCCGGGGTGTTGACCCGCACCGGCGCGATCCGCGCCGGCATCTACACGCCGGCCACCGACGCGAAAGGCCGGCTGCGCATCGCCGCGGCGGTGGGCATCAACGGCGATGTGGCCGCCAAGGCCCAGGCGGTGACCGAGGCCGGCGTCGACCTGGTCGTCGTCGACACCGCCCACGGCCACCAGGTGAAGGCGCTGGACGCCATCAAGTCGATCTCGTCGCTGGACTTGGGCGTGCCGCTGGTCGCCGGCAACGTGGTCTCGGCCGACGGCACCCGCGACCTGATCAGCGCCGGGGCGTCCATCGTCAAGGTCGGCGTCGGCCCGGGCGCGATGTGCACCACCCGGATGATGACGGGCGTCGGCCGTCCGCAGTTCTCGGCTGTCCTCGAATGTGCTTCGACGGCAAGGCAACTCGGCGCGCACGTGTGGGCCGACGGCGGGGTGCGGCACCCGCGCGATGCGGCGTTGGCGCTGGCCGCCGGAGCGTCCAACGTGATGATCGGGTCGTGGTTCGCCGGCACCTACGAGTCCCCCGGCGACCTGATGCGGGATCGCGACGATCAGCCCTACAAGGAGAGCTACGGCATGGCGTCCAAGCGCGCGGTGGTCGCGCGCACCACCGGCGACACCGCCTTCGAGCGGGCACGCAAAGCGCTGTTCGAGGAAGGGATTTCGACGTCGCGGATGGGCCTCGATCCGGTCCGCGGCGGAGTCGAGGATCTGCTCGACCACATCACCTCCGGGGTGCGTAGCACCTGCACGTACGTCGGCGCGTCCACGCTGGCCGAGCTGCACGAGCGGGTGGTGGTCGGCGTGCAGTCCGCGGCGGGCTTCGCCGAAGGCCACCCGCTGCCGTTCGGGTGGTGAATCCGGGCGGTTGATGGCGTGTCGTCCCGGCAGCGACGGCGTCGGCGTGTTGAGGCTTCGCTAACATAAAAGCTCAGGTAAACAATGGATGTGTCGCAGGAGAGGGTCACCGTGCCGCAGGCACCCGCGCCGACTGGCGTGCGTGACGCCGACCCCGAGGAGCCTCCTTCTCGAGGGCGCCCTCGATGAATCTCGTCGTCATCCTGCTCAGCCTGCTCGCGATCGTGCTGCTCATGGCCGGCAACGCGCTGTTCACCGCCGCCGAGTTCTCGTTGACCACGCTCGAGCGCAGCACCGTGGAGGCCAACGCCCGCAACGGCCGTCGCCGCGACCGCTTCGTGCGCCGCGCTCATCACACGCTGTCGTTCCAGCTGTCCGGGGCACAGCTGGGCATCTCGATCACCGCGCTGGTCACCGGGTACTTGACCGAGCCCCTGGTCGCCGAACTGCCGCACCCGGCCCTCGATGCGCTCGGGATACCCGACCGCGTCGCCGATGCCGTCGTCGCGTTCGTGACCCTGCTGCTGGTGACGTCCTTGTCGGTGGTCTTCGGTGAGCTGGTGCCGAAGAACCTGGCCGTGGCCCGGCCGGTGCAGACCGCGCGCGCCGTCGCCGGCACCCAGCTGCTGTTCTCCTGGCTGATGACGTGGCCGATCCGGCTGACAAACGGTGTGGCCAACTGGATCCTGCGCAAGCTGGGCGTCGAGCCCACCGAGGAGCTGCGCTCGGCGCGGTCGTCGCAGGAGCTGGTGTCGCTGGTGCGTTCGTCGGCACGCAGCGGGTCGCTGGACCGCGACACCGCGGCGCTGCTGGACCGATCGCTGCAGTTCGGCGACCTGACCGCCGAAGAGCTGATGACGCCGCGATCGAAAATTATTGCGCTGCAAGTCGATAACACCGTCGCCGACCTCGTCGCCACGGCCATCGAAAGCGGCTTCTCGCGGTTCCCGGTCGTCGACGGTGACCTCGACGAAACCGTCGGCATCGTGCACGTCAAACAGGTCTTCGCCGTTCCGCCGGCCGAACGCCAGCACACCCTGGTGACCGCGGTCGCGCAGCCGGTCCCGGTGGTGCCCTCCACCCTCGACGGCGATGCTCTGATGGGGCAGATCCAGGCCAACGAGTTGCAGACCGCGATGGTCGTCGACGAGTACGGAGGCACCGCGGGCATGGTGACCGTCGAGGACCTCATCGAAGAGATCGTCGGCGACGTGCGCGACGAGCACGACGACGCGACCCCCGACGTGGTGGCGGCCGGAAACGGTTGGCGGGTATCGGGTCTGCTGCGCATCGACGAGGTGGCCGCCGCGACCGGATATCACGCGCCGGAGGGTGAATACGAGACGATCGGCGGGCTGGTGCTTCAGGAGCTCGGCCGCATTCCCGTCAGCGGAGACGAGGTGCAGTTGAGCGGATACGAGGCCGACGGCAGACCCAATAACTCGGCCCGCTGGCAGGCGACGGTGATCCGGATGGACGGCCGTCGCATCGACTTGCTCGAGCTGACCCAGGCACCCGAGCACGCCGATTCCGGTGCGGTGCGGAGCAGCTGATGGGCGATCTGTTCGGGGTGTTGGCGACCATTCTGCTGGTCGCCACCAACGCGTTTTTCGTGGGCGCGGAGTTCTCGCTGATCTCGGCCCGTCGAGATCGGCTCGAGGCGCTCGCCGAACAGGGCCGGTCCAGCGCGGTGACCGCGATCAGGGCCGGCGAACAGCTGCCGCTGATGTTCGCGGGCGCACAGCTGGGCATCACGGTGTCCTCGATCCTGCTCGGCCGACTCGGTGAGCCCGCGGTCGCCGACCTGCTGCGACGCCCGTTCGATTTGGTCGGCATCTCCCCCGCGCTGCTGCACACGGTGTCACTCGCGGTCGCGCTGGCGATCGTCGTGACCCTGCATGTGCTGCTGGGCGAAATCGTCCCGAAGAACATCGCCATGGCCGGCCCGGAGAAGGCGGCGATGCTGCTGATCCCCGCGTACCTGGTCTACGTGCGGGCGGTCCGGCCGATCATCATGTTCTACAACCGGTGCAGCAACGTCATCTTGCGGGCCCTGCGGGTGCGTCCCCGCGACGAGCTCGACATCACCGTCTCCACCGTCGAGCTCAGCGAGATGATCGCGGAGTCGGTGTCTGAAGGTCTGCTCGACCCCGAGGAGCACAACAGGCTGACCCGCGCCCTGCAGATTCGTAACCGGACCGTCGCCGACGTGGCAAAGCCGGTCGCCGAGATTCACGTGGTTCAGGTGGCCGGGCCCGGGTCCGGGCCGACCGTCGAGGCAGTCGAAAAGGCGTTGGCCACATCCGGTTACTCCCGATTCCCGGTGGTCGGCGTCGACCGCAGATTCGTTGGCTACCTGCACATCAAGGACGTGCTGTCGTTGGGTGACGACCCGCACGCCGTTGTCGACCTGGCCAGGGTTCGACCGCTGCCACGGGTTGCCCAATCGCTATCGGTGCCCGAGGTGCTGTCGCGGATGCGCCGCAGCAACAGCCACCTCGCGCTGGTCACCGGCCCGGACCGGTCGGTGGTCGCGATGGTGGCGCTGGAGGATCTGGTGCGGGACTTGGTCGGCGCGGTGCGCGACGGGACACAGCGTGTCTGATCCCGCCGGTGTCCGACTGGACCCCGAGCAGTGGACGGCCCGCGCAGACGACTACGCCGCGCGCGTCGAGGCCTTCGTGGCCCCCCATGCGAGGCGGGCCCGAGTCGGTGAGTCGCATCCGGTGTGGGGCTTCCTGTTCAGCTACTACAGCCTGCGACCCGGCCAATTGCGCTGTTGGCACCCGGGCTTTCGCGTGGTGCTCACCGGCGCCGAGGCGGTCCGCCGTTATCAGGGCCGCCGCGGCTACACAGTCGACGCCGCCGGTGTCCGCGTCGGCGACGGCTACCTGCACAGCCGGGTGGACACCATCTCGTTCGTGGCGGACCTGCTGCGTGCGACCGCCCAGCGACCGGCCAAGCTGAACTGCTTCGGGCTGCACGAGTGGGCGATGGTTTACCGCAGCGGCGCCGTGCGCCACGACCGTGTCCCGCTGCGGCTCGGCGCCGCAGGCACCGACACCGTGGTGGAGGCCGAGATCGCCGGACCACTGCGGTGCAGCCACTTCGACGCGTTCCGCTTCTTCACCGACGACGCAGCGCCACGGAACATGGACTCGCCCAGCCGCGCGACCCAACAGGATTGGGAGCAGCCCGGTTGCCTGCATGCCAACATGGACCTGTACAAATGGTCGTACAAGTTGAGCCCGCTGATCGACTCCGAGTTGCTGCTGGACTGCCTGGAGCTGGCCGCGGCCGCGCGTGAAATCGACATGCGAGCCAGCCCGTATGACCTGAGCGACTACGGGTACACACCGATCGCCGTCGAACACGCTGACGGGCGCGCGGAATACGTGCGTTGCCAGAAGGCCATCGCTGCACGCGCCGCGCCGCTACGGGCAGCGCTGTTGGCCCGGTGTGACCTGCTGCTGCAGGCCGCCGAGTGCGGGTAATAGGGCTACCGGCCGGTAGGCTGAGAGCTGATTTGTTTGGGCAAGTGCGGAGGGAAATGATGACAGACCGCGTGTCGGTGGGGAACCTGCGCGTCGCCAAAGTGCTGCATGACTTCATCAACAACGAGGCCTTGCCGGGCACCGACATCGATCCCGACAGCTTCTGGGCCGGCGTCGACAAGGTCGTCACCGACCTGCAGCCGCAGAACCAGGATCTGCTGGCACGCCGTGACCAGTTGCAGTCGCAGATCGACAAGTGGCATCGCCATCACGTCATCGAGCCGATCGACCCCGAGACCTACCGCCAGTTCCTCACCGAAATCGGTTACCTGCTGCCGGAACCCAGCGAGTTCACCATCACCACCTCGGGCGTCGACGCCGAGATCACCACGACGGCCGGCCCGCAGCTGGTGGTGCCGGTGCTCAACGCACGGTTCGCGCTGAACGCCGCCAACGCCCGTTGGGGCTCGCTGTACGACGCCCTGTACGGCACCGACGTGATCCCGGAAACCGATGGTGCCGACAAGGGCAGCAGCTACAACCGGGTTCGCGGCGACAGGGTGATCGCCTACGCGCGCACGTTCCTCGACCAGGCGGTGCCGCTGTCGTCCGGCTCGTGGGCCGACGCGACCGGACTCCGCGTCGACGACGGTCGCCTGCTGGTCACCCAGAAGGGCCGGGAGTCGTCCACCGGACTGGCCAACCCTGGCCAATTCGCCGGCTATACAGGGGAATTGGGCCAACCCAGCTGGTCGGTGCTGCTGGTCAACCACGGGCTGCACATCGAGATTCTGATCGACCCGCAGTCGCCGATCGGCAAGACCGACGCCGCCGGTATCAAGGACGTGATCCTGGAGTCCGCGATCACCACGATCATGGACTTCGAGGACTCGGTGGCCGCCGTCGACGCCGACGACAAGGTGCTCGGCTACCGCAACTGGCTGGGGCTGAACAAGGGTGATTTGGCCGAGGAGGTCAAAAAGGACGGCAAGACCTTCACCCGGGTGCTCAACCAGGACCGCACTTACAAGACGCCCGAAGGCGGCGAGCTGACCCTGCCCGGCCGCAGCCTGCTGTTCGTCCGCAACGTCGGCCACCTGATGACCAACGACGCGATCCTGCTGAACAACGGCGACGGCGAAGACCACGAAGTGTTCGAAGGCATCATGGACGCGCTGTTCACCGGGTTGACCGCGATCCACGGGCTCAAGACCGGCGACGGCAACGGCCCGCTGACCAACAGCCGCACCGGTTCGATCTACATCGTCAAGCCCAAGATGCACGGGCCCGACGAGGTCGCGTTCACCTGCGAGCTGTTCAGCCGGGTCGAGGACGTTCTCGGCCTGCCGCAGGCCACGCTCAAGGTCGGCATCATGGACGAGGAACGTCGCACCACCGTCAACCTCAAGGCGTGCATCAAAGCCGCCGCCGACCGGGTCGTGTTCATCAACACCGGGTTCCTGGACCGCACCGGCGACGAGATCCACACGTCGATGGAAGCCGGCCCGATGATCCGCAAGGGCGCGATGAAGAGCACCACCTGGATCAAGGCCTACGAGGACAACAACGTCGACACCGGGCTCGCCGCCGGCTTCAAGGGCAGGGCCCAAATCGGCAAGGGCATGTGGGCGATGACCGAGCTGATGGCCGACATGGTCGAGCAGAAGATCGGCCAGCCGAAGGCCGGCGCCACCACCGCGTGGGTGCCGTCGCCGACCGCCGCCACCCTGCACGCGATGCACTACCACTATGTCGATGTGGCGGCCGTGCAAGACCAACTGCAGGGCAAGAGACGCGCAACCATCGACGAGCTGCTGACCATCCCGTTGGCCAAGGAGCTGGCCTGGGCCCCGGAAGAGATCCGCGAGGAAGTCGACAACAACTGCCAGTCCATCCTGGGCTACGTCGTGCGCTGGATCGACGCGGGTGTGGGCTGCTCGAAGGTTCCCGACATCCACAACGTCGCGCTGATGGAAGACCGTGCCACGCTGCGGATTTCCAGCCAACTCCTGGCCAACTGGCTGCGGCATGGCGTCATCACCGAAGAGGATGTGCGGGCTAGCCTGGAACGGATGGCTCCACTGGTGGACGAGCAGAACTCCGGGGACTCGGCGTACCTGCCGATGGCGCCCAACTTCGACGACAGCATCGCGTTCCTGGCTGCCCAGGAGTTGATTCTGAGCGGCACCCAGCAGCCCAGCGGTTACACCGAGCCGATCCTGCATCGGCGTCGCCGTGAGTTCAAGGCCCGCGCGAGTCAGTGATTCGGGCTTGGGGAGCATCGACTGTTGCCATGACTAGGGGCGGCATGCACCTTCGGCGCGCTGGAGACCACCGGCATGGGTAGGCATCGCGCTCCCGACGACGACGACGAGCCGGCTAGCGAACCGTCGGACGAGTATCTCCAGCCGGAGGACCACGGCTTCCAGCCGGATGACCATGGTTTCCAGCCGGAGGAGCACGGCGACGGCGGTGGATATCCGGAGCCGGACGACTATCCGGGGGCCCCACGTCCGGACACCGGTTTAGGGCCGGGGCCGCGCTATCCGAGTCGGCCGCCCGACGATTACCTCGACGATTTTCCCGACAGCTCAGGATTTTTCGACTACACCGATCCCCCGCGCTACCCGCCGGGCGATTACCGTCAGCCCGAGCCGGAACCGGTTTACGAGGACCTGCCACCCGCCGCCGAGCTCGATCCGCCGGACGACTTCCCCGGATTCCCACGGCGTGGTCAGCGGCCACCGGCGCCGCCACCACCGTCCCAGACCGGCGGGCACCGAGGCCTGCCTGGGTTCGGTGGCGGCCATCGCAACGACGGCAAGCGACGCGGTGTCAGCATCGGCGTGATCGCGGCACTGGTCACGGTGGTCGTGGTGGTCGGCGTCATCATCCTCTGGCGTTTCTTTGGCGACGCGTTGTCCAACCGCGCGGGAAGCGCCCGCTGCGTCGGCGACAAGACGCCGGTCGCTGTGATCGCCGACCCGTCGATCGCCGACCAGGTGCAGCACTTCGCCGACCGCTTCAACGCGTCGGCCGCCCCGGTCGGCGACCATTGCGTCGCTGTCGGGGTCAAATCGGCCGGTTCGGATGCCGTCGTCGATGGCTTCATCGGGAACTGGCCCGCCGACCTGGGCCAGCGACCGGCACTGTGGATTCCGGGCAGTTCGCTGTCGGCGGCGCGGTTGACCGCATCTGCGGGCAAGGAAATTGTCAGCGACAGTCGGTCGCTGGTCACTTCGCCCGTGATGCTCGCGGTACGGCCCGAGCTTCAGCGCGCGCTCGGCGACCAGAAATGGTCGACGCTGCCCGATCTGCAGACCAAGCCCGACGCGATGGCCGGCCTGAAGTTGCCGGCGTGGGGGTCGCTGCGGTTGGCGCTGCCGTTCGGCGGCAACAGCGACGCCGCTTATCTGGCCGCCGAGGCGGTGGCGGCGTCGTCCGCGCCACCCGGTGCCCCGCCGACCGACGGCAGCGGCGCGGTGCGCACGCTGTTCGGCGGTCAGCCCAAGCTCGCCGACAACACGCTGACCGAGGCGATGAATGCACTGCTGCGGGGCGGTGATCCGGCCACTGCTCCGGTACATGCGGTGGTCACCACCGAACAGCAACTGTTCACCCGCGGCGAATCGTTGCCGGACGCCGGCAGTGCGCTGAATTCCTGGCTGCCGCCGGGGCCGGCGGCGGTCGCCGACTATCCCGCGGTGCAGCTCAAGGGGTCGTGGCTGTCGCAGGATCAGACGACGGCGGCCAACGAGTTCGCCCGGTTCATGCACAAACCCGATCAACTGGCCGACCTGGCCAAAGCCGGCTTCCGCGCTGAGGGTGTCAAGCCGCCCAGTAGCGACGTCACCAAATTCGCGGCGCTCCCGTCCACGCTGTCGGTCGGTGACGACGGGATGCGAGCCGCGCTGGCGAACACCGTGTCCACACCTTCCGGCGCACCGGCAGCGATCATCATGCTCGAGCAGTCGATGGTCACGGACGAAGGCGGCAAGACACGGTTGGGCAATGTCGTTGCCGCACTGGAGAATCGGATCAAGTCACTACCGGCCAATGCGGTGATCGGACTGTGGACGTTCGACGGCAAGGAAGGCCGGTCGGAGGTGTCGGCCGGCCCGCTTGCTGATCCCGTCGACGGCCAGCCGCGGTCGGAAGCCCTGACGGCGGCGCTGGACAAGCAGCACGCGTCGTCCGGCGGTGCGGTGTCGTTCACCACGCTGCGGATCATCTACAAGGATGCGCAGGCCAATTTCCTTGCTGGGCAAACGAATTCGGTGCTGGTGATCACGGCCGGCCCGCACACCGACCAGAGCCTGGGCAGCGAGGGCCTGCAGGACTTCATCAAGCAGAGCGCCGACCCGGCCAAGCCGGTCGCGGTCAACGTCATCGACTTCGGGTCCGACTCCGACCGGGCGACCTGGGAAGCCGTCGCGAAGCTATCCGGTGGCACCTATCAGAACCTGGCCACGTCGGCCTCCCCCGACCTGGCCAACGCGGTCAACAACTTCTTGAGCTAACCGCGCCCCGGCTGCGGCCACCTTCAGGGTCGAAATCGTAGGGAAAACCATTATTGATCGACGCGGCCGTGCACACACGATTAATTAAGCATCCGCTCAGGTTTGTATTAATCGCAGCACACGCCGAATCAGAGGGAGAGAAAGCCATGGAATACGCAGGAATTCGCCCCTACGCCGCAGCTGGCGTGGCTATTTGGGCGCCGGCCTCATCGGAATCCTGCCGGTCGTCTGGCCCGCGATATCCAACATCCACCCGCAGTCGCGCACGGTGGAAACTTGTATCAACTGCCGAAGCATTCGACGTTCTGGCCAATCCACTGGACCCGTCCGCACGTTGGCAACCCGACCGTCAACGTCGCGGACACATTGGCCACTGACTTCGTCGCCGACCTGGGCGTCGGCAACGAGGTCGGCACCATCGACGGCGACCTGGACGCCGGCTTCGCGCTGCTGGACACCGACTTCGGCAACTTGGGTACGGCACTCACGACCGGCTTGGACACATTGGGAACGGCCCTGGGCAAGTTCCTCGCCGGCGACTTCAGCGAGGCAGGGCCTGGAGCGGAGGTAAGTCCGCTTTGCCGGACTAATAATCCGATAGATCGGATGCGCAGCGGGTTTGTTTGGCACATGGGGAATGATTTGCTATTTCTTGCATGATTCTCAGGTAAAGTTCAGCCCTAGGTGTGAGGTGTCTCACAATCAGCCTTGGGTTGGAGGAAACGATGGCCACGCAAATCGCCCTGCGTCCATACGCCACCGTTGGCATCGCCTTGGTCGGTGCCAGCGTCATTGCTGTCGGGCCGCTGGCACCGCCGCCTCCTGCCCCTGACGTGCAGACCCGGCCGGTTCAGCTGGTCGACGCGTGGTCTGACCTCATCACCAACACGACAACCAATCTGACCAACATCGTCGACAACGCCGACACGTCAGCAATCACCGGCGTCTTCAGCGCCCTGCTGTCGAACCCGCTCGGGGTGATCGAGGCGCTCACCAACGTGGATCCGACCGTCACCACAACGGCCGGCATTCCCCTGGGGATTTCGGTGGAGCTGCCGCCGGCGGACGAGATCGCGCTCTCGAACCTGGGCGCAGAGATAGCGACTTTCCAGGGGATCAACGAGGTCGTCGGACAGTTGGCGAGCGACCCATCGAACGCGCTCAGCACGCTCCTCGAAGCGCCGGCCGTCATCGCAAACGCCTACCTCAACGGCGCGGACAACGTCAACATCCTGGACGGCATCATCAACATCCCGGTCGTCAACGGGATCCTTTCACCGCTGCAGCCGTTGGACATCGACCTCAACCTGACCGACCTGGTCAACGCGCTGGGGCTGGGCGACCTGTCGCTCAGCAACCTCGACCTGAGCAGCCTGTTGAGTCAGCTCGGGCTCGGCGACCTGAGCCTGGGCGACTTGTTCGACGACCTCGGCCTGAGCAGCAAGACCCTGGAGGATCTGCTGGGTAACCCGAGCCTGGGCACCGTTCTCGGCGACCTCGGCCTGGGCAATCTCGATCTGGGCAATTTCACCCTGACGGGCATTCTGGACGATCTGGGTCTGAACACTACGACCGACCTGGACAACCTGAGCCTCAACAGCGTGCTCACCATCTTCGGCATCAATCCGACCGCCGATGTGGATCTCGGCACCTTCCTCAGCGATGTGGGTCTGGGCGGTCTGGTCGACGACAAGCTGGGCACCCTGCTGGATAACCTTGGTCTGCTTGGACCCGTTGTCACGGATCTCCAAAGTGTCATCAGCGATATCCCTGGCATCGGCACTCTTCTCACCTCGCTGAACATCAACCTCGACGATCTCATCAGCGTCAGCGGTCTGGAAACCGCGTTGAACAACGACACCGTCGGCGATTTGCTGAGCGGTCAGAGCATCGACGATAGCCTCAGTAGCATCCTTACTGCGCTGGGTGTTAGCGACGCCACGCCAAGCAACTTGACAGTCGCTGATTTGCTGAACGGGCTGGGCTTCGGGAGCGGGATCGATGACCTCTCGTTGAGCCAGCTGCTCAGCGACTTTGGTGGACTGGACACCGGCGTCGGCAGCCTGCTGGGCAACGTGACCTTGGGCGACCTACTCAGCGACCTCGGCCTGTCCGACACGCTGCTGACCGCGCTGCCGGGGGTCCTCGACCTGGGCGACCTCTCCGGCCTGAACCTGGATGGCTTGTTGAGTGACCTGGGTCTGGGCGACCTCGCCGACATCAGCGTCACCAACTTCGGTGGCCTGATCACCGAGCTGGCGGACGCCATCCCGCAGCAGATCCTCGCCTCGATTTAGTCAGGCTGCGGCCCGAACTCGAGTGCGTGGTTGAAATTGCTTGCGGGACAAGCAAATCGGATGCGACGGCTATCGAGCGCTGCCCACACGTTGTCGCGGGCAATCAGGTTTGTCTCAGTGTTTATTCGATGAAATCGATACGATGTTCGATTTATATTCGAACGAAAACTGAGGATTGTCAAGCGTAGGACTCCACTGGCGGACACGAGCAGACCAGGTTGCGGTCGCCGTAGGCGCCATCGATGCGGCGCACCGGCGGCCACACTTTGGGCCGGAAGCCCTTCCCGAGCGGGTAGGCGGCGACTTCGCGGGTGTACGGGTGCTCCCATTTGTCGACCAGCAGGCACTCGGCGGTGTGCGGGGCGCCGCGCAGCGGGTTGTCCTCGACCGTCCACTCCCCTGCGCCGACCTTGTCGATCTCGCCGCGGATGGCGATCATCGCGTCGCAGAACGCGTCGACCTCGGCCAGGCTCTCGCTTTCGGTGGGCTCCACCATCAGCGTGCCCGCGACCGGGAAGCTCATCGTCGGCGCGTGGAAGCCGTAGTCCGCCAATCGTTTTGCGACATCGTCGACGGTCACGCCGGTCGACTTGGTGATCGGCCGCAGATCAAGGATGCACTCGTGGGCGACCATGCCGTTCTCGCCGGTGTAGAGCACCGGGTAGTACTCGTCGAGCCGGCGGGCGATGTAGTTGGCCGACGCGATCGCCGTCAGCGACGCGGCGCGCAGCCCGGGAGCGCCCATCATCCGGATGTAGGCCCAGCTGATCGGCAGGATCGATGCGGACCCGTAGGGTGCCGACGACACCGGCGGACCGGACGGCAGTTCGGGTGCGAACGGATGTCCGGGCAGGAACGGCGCCAGGTGCGAGCGCGCGGCCACCGGCCCAACCCCCGGACCGCCGCCACCGTGCGGTATGCAGAACGTCTTGTGCAGATTCAGGTGGCTGACGTCGCCGCCGAATTTGCCCGGCCGGGCCAGCCCGACCAGTGCGTTGAGGTTGGCGCCGTCGATGTAGACCTGGCCGCCGGCGTCGTGCACGGCCGCGCAGACCTCGGCGACGTCCTGCTCGTACACGCCGTGCGTCGACGGGTAGGTGATCATCAACGTCGACAGCCGCTCGGCATGCTCGCTGATCTTGGCGCGCAGGTCGTCGAGGTCGACGTCGCCGTTGGAGCGGCAGGCCACCACGACCACCTTCATTCCGGCCAGCGCCGCCGATGCGGCGTTGGTGCCGTGGGCGCTGGACGGGATCAGGCAGATCTTGCGCTCCGACTCCCCGCGGCTGGCGTGGTAGGCGTGAATCGCCAGCAGGCCGGCGTACTCCCCCTGCGATCCGGCGTTGGGCTGCAACGAGATCGCGTCGTAGCCGGTCATCTGCACCAGCCAGGTTTCCAGGTCGGCGATCAAACGCCGCAGGCCCGCGGTGTCGGACTCGGGCCCGAACGGATGCTGGCGGGCGAACTCCGGCCAGGTGATCGATTCCATCTCCGCGGCGGCGTTGAGCTTCATCGTGCACGAGCCGAGCGGAATCATGCTGCGGTCCAACGCAAGATCCTTGTCGGCCAGCGAGCGCAGGTACCGCATCATCGACGTCTCGGTGCGATATTCGGTGAACGCCGGGTGGGTCAGGAATTCCGAAGTGCGCGTTGCGATGTCAACCGACGCGGATTCGGTGGACTCGACGCCGAACGCCGTGAGCACCGACGCCACATGGGCATCGGTCGTCACTTCGTCGCAGGACACCGACACGTGGTCGTCGTCCACTCGCCACAGGTTGATGCCGGTGGACTTCGCCGCCGTGATCACCTCGTCCGCGCGTCCGGGTACGCGGGCCAACACGGTGTCAAAGTACTTGTCGTGCACCAACTTATCGCCGAGCGCGGCACCGATGGCCTCGGCATGGCCATGCACGCGACGGGCGATGCCGGTCAGGCCGTCGGCGCCGTGATAGCTCGCATACATCGCGGCCATCACCGCTAACAGCACCTGGGCGGTGCAGATGTTGCTGGTCGCCTTGTCGCGGCGGATGTGCTGCTCGCGCGTCTGCAGCGCCAGCCGGTAGGCCGGCGAGTCGTCCGCGTCGCGGGATATGCCGACCAGCCGGCCGGGCAGCTGTCGTGCGTGCTGAGCGTGCACCACCAGGTATCCGGCGTGCGGGCCGCCGAATCCCATTGGCACGCCGAAACGTTGGGTGTTGCCGAACGCGACGTCGGCGCCTATCTCCCCGGGCGAGGTGATCAACGTCAACGCCAGCAGGTCGGCACCGATGGCCACCAGCGCGCCGCGGTCGTGTGCCTGCGAGACCAGCGCCGACCAGTCGGTGACGCGGCCGCTGGCACCCGGCAGCTGAGCGATCACCCCGAAGAAGTCCCCGTCCGGCAACCCGTCGCGCAGGTCGGCGGTGACGATCTCGATACCAAGCGGTTCGGCGCGGGTGGCCAGCACCGCGGCGGTCGCGGCGAACACGTCGACGTCGACGGCCAGCCGGTTCGCGTTGCCCTTGACCGCGCGATGCATCAGCGTCATCGCCTCGGCGGCCGCGGTGCCCTCGTCGAGCATCGACGAGTTGGCCACCTCCAGGCCGGTCAGGTCGGCCACCATGGTCTGGAAGTTCAGCAGTGCCTCCAGGCGGCCTTGGCTGATCTCCGGCTGGTACGGCGTGTAAGCCGTGTACCAGGCGGGGTTCTCCAGGATGTTGCGCAGCAAGACGGGCGGTGTGTACGTGTCGTAGTAGCCCTGGCCGATCATCGACACCGCGACGGTGTTCTGGTCGGCCAGGGCCCGCAGCTCTGCCAGTGCTTCGGCCTCGCTCGCCGGCGCCGGCAATTGGTCCAGGCCGGGTGCGGCGCCGCTGTCCGTGAGGCTGTCGAGGATGCCCGCGGGCAAGGCGCGGCGCGCCAACTCCTCCAATGATTCGACGCCGACGACCTCGAGCATGGTTGCGACGGCGTCGCTGTCCGGGCCGATATGCCGGTCTGCGAAAACGGGATTGGTGTGGTCGGACATTGGCGGACTCCTGACATCGGCAGAGGAACAGGTCCTCTCCCTCTGTCGTCTACCCGAATCGGGCGCCTGAGAGATTCGACATCCGCATGTCTTTCCCCATGGGCGGGTGACCCGACCGAGGCCACCGCTTTCCAGAGGCATCGGAGTCCCACGCGGTCCTGGTGCCTGAGAGGTTGACGGAGAGGTGTTGCTCCTTCGGCGTTCGTGGCTGGCCGCCACGAAACTCTCCCGCGCAAGAACGATGCGGTGTCGAGTTTACCGTGCGAGCGGGTTAGCCGATCTTGCGGTCGCGGTGCTTACGCCGCGAGGCGAGCTCGTCTTCCGGGGCGGCGATCGACTCGCCGCCGTCCGCGCGCTCGCCGGGGAAATCGGCGATGGCGCCGGTCAGCTCACGCATCGCGCCCGAAACGGCAATGCCGAACACGCCCTGCCCGCCCTGCAGCAGGTCGACGACCTCTTCGGCCGAGGTGCACTCGTAGACCGTAGTGCCGTCGGAGAACAGCGTGATGTTGGCCAGGTCCTGCACACCGCGCTGACGCAGGTGGTCGACCGCGACGCGGATGTTGTGCAGCGAGATCCCGGTGTCCAGCAGCCGCTTGACGATCTTGAGGACCAGGATGTCTTTGAACGAGTACAGCCGCTGGCTGCCGGATCCCGCAGCGCTGCGGATCGACGGCACGACCAGTGAGGTACGCGCCCAGTAGTCCAGCTGCCGGTAGGTGATGCCGGCGATTTGGCACGCGCTGGGCCCGCGGTAGCCGACCAGTTCGTCAGGCACCGAGTCGTCGGGGAACAGACCGGCCTGCACGGGTTCGCTGGATGCGCGCTCCGCCTGATCGGGGCGGGTTGCTGCAGGGTCGTCGATCGCGGTGACGGACTCGAGATCCAATTGATCTTGACGTGGTTTGTCTCCCACGGTGCTTCCTCTCGCCGATCGCGCTCGTTACGGGCTGCCGGTGCCGCGTTTGCTCAATCGAGTGCTTGTGAGCATACGCTTTTCGACACGCTGTGGTGTTCGTAGAACTAATCAGTCGAAATCAAAGTATGGCGGTCGTGGCGGTCACTCCACGCTATCCAACGGGCGTGTCGAGGTCGAACTCGCAGTTGAGATGCATCCGTGATATTGCCGCCGTCGTCAAGGCCGTTGCTGGACGAGCGCCGAAGTGTGCGCCACCAGCGAGCTCGAGCTTCAGGCTAGGTGGCTTTGAAGTCGTCGGGTGAGACGCTGTCCAAAAATTCTTTGAATTTCTCCACCTCGTCCTCGCGGACGGCGGTGGAGGGCTCTTCGTCGCTCTCGTCGGGAATCAGCAGGCCCGCCTCCGCAAGCACGGCCTCTTCGACGTAGATCGGCACACCCACTCGCAACGCGATGGCCACCGAGTCCGATGGCCGCGCTGACACGGTGATGTTCCGGTCGAAGATCAGGTCGGCGTAGAAGGTACCTTCCTGCAAATCGACGATCCGGACCTCTTTCAGCGAATGACCAAGTGCAGCAATGAGATCCCTGATCAGGTCATGCGTCAGCGGGCGCGGCGGCTCGACACCTTGCTGTTCAAGGGCTATCGCCGCGGCCTCGGACTGGCCGATCCAGATCGGCAGATACCGGTCACCGTTGGCTTCGCGCAGCAACAGCACCGGCTGGTTCTGCGGCTGCTCGACGCGAATGCCGACGACGCGAACTTCACCCATCTGTGTCTGACCTCCGCACGTGCTGTCGCGACCAAATAACAGCCGCCTCGACGTCGCGGTGGAAACACCAAGCCGCCGAACACAAGCTGTCGTCCGAAGTCTAGTCCTTCAGCGGTGTAGAACGTCGCGCACTGCCGACTTGATCAACGACGTATGTAGCGTGATGGCGAGCGCGGCGACTTCGCGGGCCAGGTCGTCCGCGCGGTCGCGGGAGCCGGTCTTGCCGGCCTTCACCAGCGGGCCGGCGATTTGCGCGATCAGGTCGGACTGCCGGTCGGCGGCGGAGCGAAACGCCCGCAGGTGACGCGGTTCGACGCCGTAATCGCCGAGCGCCCGGGCGCACTGCAGGATCGCAGGCGCGTGCTCGTCGAAAAACCCGCCCGGCCCGGTGGTGATCACCCCCGCCTTGACCAGCGCCGTCAACAGCTCGGGGTCGACCCCGGAGCGCTCCAGCAGATCCTCCCGGCTCAGCCGAACGCGGGTGGCCGGCACCGCCGCCGGATCCGTCGGGGCGACCGGTGCGTCGTCGCCCACGGACACCAATCGCGGTACACCGTAAGGCGATCCGGCGAGTGGCAGTTCGCCGTCGGGTTGGGCGTCTAGCTGCGCCTTGATCACTTTGAGCGGCAGGTATTGGTCGCGCTGCGCGGTCAGGATGAAACGCAGGCGCGCGCAGTCGTAGGCAGTAAACCGTCGATAACCCGAAGCCGCACGTTGCGGCGTAACGAGACCCTCGGCCTCCAAGAACCGGATCTTGGAGATCGTCACATCCGGGAAGTCCGGCCGTAGCAGGTCGAGGACCGCTCCGATAGACATCCCGCTCAGTGCGGGGGTCTCGGGCGCCGTCACTAGCTTCCGGGCCCTCCATTGTCGTCGCCGCCCTTGGGCCCAGTCAGAAACACCAAGCGGAATTTGCCGATCTGAACCTCGTCACCATTTGCCAGCACGGCCGAGTCGACCGGCTCCCGGTTGACGTAGGTGCCGTTGAGGCTGCCGACGTCAACGACGTGGAACTCATCGGTTTCCAACCGGAATTCGGCGTGCCGCCGGCTGACGGTGACGTCGTCGAGGAAGATGTCGCTGTCGGGGTGGCGGCCCGCCGAGGTGGTCGGCTGGTCGAGCAGGAAGCGGGAACCGGCGTTGGGTCCCCGTTTGACGACAAGCAACGCTGAACCAACCGGCAACCCCTCGACGCCGGACACCGCGGTTTCGGTGCCCGCCTGCGCGGGCGCGTCCAGTTCGTTGAGGAAATCGGCGCGGAAGACAGATGTCGTCTCCGCGGTCACTTCCTCAGGAATCTGGTCGTCGTTGTCCTTCTCCGTCACCCGCTGCTCCTCACTGGCCGCTGCTGCGTCGTCTGCTGGTTGGGTCCGCTGGACCGGTTTCCCACCCGCCGTGACCGTCGATGTGACGACCGTACCGTGCAGGGCAGCCCAATGTGCCGTCCCCCGCCGGATCGGCGGCCATGAGAACCGGCCACCAGATTCCCGCCCTGGTCCGGCCTGCATTGTCGCCGGGCGCAGGGAACGATAACAAGGGTCATTCGGACAGCGTGCCGCGGTACGCCTCGGCGTCCAGCAGCTCCGCGAAGCCCTGCTCAACCGCGTCGGCGTCGACCTCGAGATCGAGCAGCCAGCCCCCGCCGTAGGGATCCGAATTGACCAGCTCGGGGTTGGCATCCAGATCGCCGTTCACGGCAACGACTTTCGCCGAAACCGGTGCGTACAGGTCCGATACCGACTTGGTCGACTCGACCTCGCCGAAGGCCTCCCCCGCGCTCAGCTCGGTACCCGCGTCAGGCAGCCGAACAAACACCACGTCGCCAAGGGCCGACTGCGCGAAGTCCGTGATCCCCACCCGGACGGTGTTGTCCGCGGTGCGCCGAACCCATTCGTGTTCGGCGGTGTAGTGCAAATCGGGCGGGATTTCGCTCACGGTGTTCCTGTTCTTCCTCGGTTACTTCTTGACGGGCTGAGCGTATTGGCGCGGTTTCGGCTGCCGCAAGGCGGTGATGTCCACCTTCTCACTCTGTTGCACCGACATGGAGCCGCCGACGCGCTTGACGCTGTCGACGGCGCCGCCCGGGATGTTCATCGCAGCCGCCAGGGTCGGTGGATCACCAATGGCCAGAACGGAATACGGCGGCATGAGGGTTTTGCCGTCGACGGTCAGCGAGCCCGGGGCGCCGACGATCCAGGTGTCGACACCGGCACGCACCGCTTGACGACCGTCGCCGATCTGGATCGCCTCTGCGCCCGCGGCGCGTAGCTCGTCGAGCACATCGAGCATCGCCTGCGGCGCAACACCGGGCCCCGGATCGTCGATCCGGACGGTGACGCCCGGACCGGTCGCCCCGACGGTGCCGATCAGGATCGACAACGCCGCCAGCCGGGCCTGGGCGTTCTGGATCGCGGCCTGGTCGCTGCTGCCCGATGCCTGCAAGGCGTTCAGCGTGCGCTGCAGCTCGGCGACCTCGGTGCTCAGCGTGGCTTCTCGCTGGCGCAGCGAGTCCAGCAGCACCAGCAGGTCGGCGGGGCGGGCCGTGTCCAGCGAGTCGCCGGAATTGTTCTGGTGGACCTGGGTTGCGATCGCGACACCCAGCAGCAGGCACAGCAGCACCGCCAACACGCCGAAGGCCGTGCGGCCGCGCCTGAGAAAGCCGCGTGGCTGCAGGTCGCCGATCTCGGGTCGCGGCTGGTGTGGTCCCAGTTCATGCCGGCCGTGCTGCGCGTCGCCGTCGCCGCTTTGCTCGTCGGCGTTGGTGTCGGGGTCGTCGCTCATCCAGGCCTCACCGCGCTCAAGCCCCGAAAAGCCGGCGCCGCAGGGCGGCGGCGTTACCGAAAATGCGAATACCCAGTACCACGATGATCGCGGTCGACAACTGCGTGCCGACGCCCAATTGGTCACCGACATAAACGATCAGCGCCGCCACCAAGACGTTGAAGACGAACGACACCACGAAAACCTTCGGATCGAAAATCCTTTCGAGGTAGGCACGTAACCCGCCGAACACGGCGTCGAGCGCGGCCACCACCGCGATCGGTAAGTACGGCTGGACGATCTCCGGCACGCTCGGATGGAAAACCAGGCCCAGCACGATACCAACGACCAGCGCTGCGATACCGATCATCGGTGCTCTGCTCCCCTCAATTACGGCCCAATCTCTCTGGCGAACTTGACATCTCGGACCGCCCCGGCGGGCAGCGTGAGGTTGTCGCGCGCGCTGACGTTGACGCCGACGCCGTACGACGTCTCCAGAAGCCGCAGCCGGCGCAGGCCGGGGCTATTGCCGAACACGTCCCGCATGGCGTGCGGCGGTCCCACCGCCAACACGGCGTAGGGGCTGCTGATCGGGTTGTTGTCGACGAGGATCGCGCCGCCCGCCTGCCGGATGGTCACGTTCGGGCCGACCCGCACCCCGCCGACGGAGATCGCCTCGGCGCCGCTGGCCCACAACGAATTGACCACCAACTGCAGGTCGCGGTCCAGGATGATCTGCTGGCTGCCCGCGACGCGCTGCTTGGAGACATCGGAAAGATTCGGTCCGACGCCGGGGTCGGTGATCGTCACACTGAGGCCGGGCCCGGTCACCGCGGTGGTCGCGGCGGCCAGGCTGAGCCGGTCGAGGTTGGCGAGCAGTCGCCGACCGGCGGCGTCCTCCGCCAACGCCCGCCGCTGGATGTCATCGCGTTGTGCGCTAAGCGCATTGCGCTTCGCGGTCAGGTCGCCGGTGGCCGTCTCTTCCGAACGCACGCCCGCCGCCAGCACCCGCTGGGCTGCGCTGACGCCCGGTGCGACCAGCCGGGCCTGCGCCACGGCCGCGGCGAACACCGTCGCCACCAGCAACGCCGCCAACGCCTGCCAGACCCAGCCCCGGACACGGGCCCGCCCGGTCCGCGGCCCTTCCTCGGCATCCCGTTTGGCGGCCGCCGCCGCATAACCCGGATCGAGGTGTTCGGAGAGCAGGGCGCGCAGCAGTGACGGCACCGGGATCAGCTGCGGTCGCCCCGCGTTGTGGGCGCTGAGGCCTGCGTAGGGGTCGTAGCCGCCGAGCGCCTGATCAGCCATCGGCGTCCGCCGTTGTCGTCAACGGCTTTTCGCCGCGGCCCTTCACCGGCGGCAGTCGGCGCAACACCAGGACGACCTGCACCGCGTAGACCACGAACGACCACAGGTACATGTACATGCCCCAGATCAAAAACGCCCAGCCGCAAGCCAATACGACCCGACTCCACTGGGCGTCGAACTGGCCCAACAGAATCAGTGGAAAGGCCGACATCAGCGCGAATGTCGCCGCCTTGCCGACGTAGATGACCGGCAGCGCGGTGATGCCGCGCGTGCGTAGCAGCGGCAATTCCGCGGCGAGCAAGATGTCGCGGGCCAGCAGGATGCCGATGATCCACCACGGCACCATCCCGCGCAGCCCCAGTGCGATGGGAACGGTGACCATGTAGAGCCGGTCGACCGCGGGGTCCAGGTACTCGCCCAGCTTCGACGACTGGTTCATCAGCCGGGCGATCTTGCCGTCCAGCCAGTCGGATGCACCGCTGAACATCAGGACGGCCACCGCCCACGCGTCGGAATGGGTGACCAGCAGCAGGTACACGAACACCGGAATCAGCGCCAGACGGAGGCCGCTCAGCGCGTTGGGCACCGTCAGGAGCCGGTCATGTGCGGGCCCCTGGTTCATGTGGCCTGACCTTATCGGAAGATGCCGGGCAGGCTCAGCGCGGAAAGCGAGTCGTCGGCCAACGGGTTGTCGTGCACCATGTAAGTCCACGTCGACGTGGGCCGGGCCAGCTTGGACAGATCCACACCGGGCTCGTCCTCGATCGCCGCGGACGTCTCGAAGGTCTGCTGGGACGCTTCGATCGCGTCGGCGGCCAGCGAGGCGAACGCGTCGACCGCCATCCGGTGGAACTCGTCGAGCGGGTTCTGCCGGCCGAGGGCACGCAGGTGGATGCTTTCCCGGATGTCGGCCAGGTATGCGAGGTGATCGGCCCAGCCGCGGTCGAGGTGATACAGCATGATCAACCGGCAGATCGTTTCGAGGCGGTCTTCGGACAGCGTTTCCGCCAGCTCCTCGTAGCGGTCCGGCGCCAGCTCGGCAAGCTCCTCGCGGGCCGCGGCGGTGCTCAGCAGCGTGTTGCGGCGTTCGACGAGAATCGCCCGCTGCTGCGCGATCAGCTGGTTGTAACGCCAGGTGTTCGCGTGCACGTCCAACAGCCGGCCCTCGGCGACGCGCTGCGCGTGTTCGAGCAGACCGGCGACCTTCGGGCTGACGATGCGGCCGTCCTCGTCGGTCTGCGTCGGCAACTTGTTGGGTTCGAGGTTGGCGGCGGCAACATCGTCTTCCCAGCTGGAGAAGAACACCGACGATCCCGGATCGCCTTGGCGGCCGGCGCGGCCGCGCAGCTGGTTGTCCAGCCGCTCGGTGTGGTGGCGGCCGGTTCCGACGACGTGCAGCCCGCCCAGCTCGACCACCTTCTCGTGGTCGGCCTCGTCGGAGCCGCCGAGCCGAATGTCGGTGCCGCGGCCGGCCATCTGCGTCGAGACGGTGACCGCTCCGAGCTTGCCGGCTTCGGCTATCACGCCGGCCTCTTCGGCGTCGTTCTTGGCGTTGAGTACCACCGCGGGGACGCCGCGACGCTGCAGCCGGTCATGCAGCTCTTCGGATTCGGCGACGTCGTGGGTGCCCACCAGCACGGGCTGGCCGGTCTCGTGCACCTCGATGATGTGGGCGATGATCGCGTCGTTTTTCGCCGCGGCGGTGATGTAGACCCGGTCGGTCTCGTCCTCGCGGATGTTGGGCGTATTGGGCGGGATCGGCGACACACCGAGCTTGTAGAACTGACGCAACTGCTCGCCCGCGGCCAGCGCGGTGCCGGTCATGCCGCAGACGGTCGGATACCGGTTGACCAGCGCCTGCACGGTGATGGTGTCCAGCACCTCACCGGTCTCGGTGGTCTCGATGCCTTCCTTGGCCTCGACCGCCGCCTGCAGGCCGTCCGGCCAGCGTTGCAGCTGGGCGATGCGGCCGCGGGAGGCGTTGATCAGGTGCACCGCATGGTCGCGCACGATGTAGTGCACGTCGCGGTGCAACAGGACATGCGCGTGCAGCGCCACGTTGACCTCGGTGAGCGTGGTGCCGACGTGCTCCTCGGAGTAGAGATCGATTCCGCCAAGCTGCTTTTCGACCTTGTGCGCGCCGTCCTCGGTCAGGTGGACGTTGCGGCTGTCGGCGTCGGTGTCGTAGTCCTCGCCGGCCTTCAGCTGGCCGACCAGTCGAATGATCTCCAACCGCGGCTTCTCCCGGTGGCTGGTCCCGGCCAGCACCAGCGGCACCAGCGCCTCGTCGACCAGCACCGAGTCGGCCTCGTCGATCAGTGCCACGTCGGGGTTGGGCGACACCAGGTCGGCGACGTCGGTGACCAGCTGATCGCGCAGCACGTCGAAGCCGATCTCGTTGATCGAGCCGTAGGTGACATTGCATGTGTAGGCGGCGCGACGCTCCTCGGCCGTCGACTCGCCGGTGACCCAGCCGACCGTCAGGCCCAGCGCCTCCAGCAGCGGGCCCATCCACTCGGCGTCGCGGCGGGCCAGGTAGTCGTTGATGGTGACGACGTGCACATGCCGGCCGCCCAACGCGTAGCCGGCTGCGGCGATCGCGCCGGCCAGGGTCTTGCCCTCGCCGGTGGCCATTTCGATCACGTCGCCGGCCAGCATCCGCAGCGCGCCCAGCAGCTGCACATCGAACGGCGTCAGCTCGGTGGCCCGTTCGGCCGCTTCCCGGGCGATCGCGAGAAACTGTGCGACGTCATCGGATTCGGCGAGGTCGTCGAGGTTGAGCAGGCCGGCGGCTTTGCGCAGCTGCTCGTCGTCGAGCCCGGCGGCTTTCTCCGCGTACTCCGCGGCGGCGGTGACCTGGGAAAGCGAGCGGCTTTGGTTCTTCTCCGTGCTGGCGCCGAGCAGTCGCCAGAAGCGGCTACTCAGGCGGTTCGACGGCGCGCTGGTGGTCTTCGGCACAGGTCAACGGTACGCGTTGGCCGACGATCGCCCACTAGGCGAGGTTGGAGCGGCGCGGATACGCGACGTCGGGATCGGTCAGCACGTTGACGACGGCGGGCATGCCGCTGTCCAGCGCGCGTTTGAGCGCCGGCCGCAGCTCGGCGGGGGTCGAGACCAGTTCGCCGTGAGCACCCAGCGCGCGCGCCACCTCGTCGTAGCGGGTGCCCGGACGCAGTTCGGCCACCACCGAATAGCCGTAGAGCGCTTTCATCGGGTGATGCTCCAGGGCCCAGATGCCGTTGTTGCCGACGATCGAGACGACGGGCACGTTGTGGCGGGCCAGGGTGTCCCACTCCATGCCGCTGAACCCGAAGGCACCGTCGCCTTGCAGCAGGACGACCTGACGGTCGGGGCGGGCGAGCTTGGCGGCCAGCGCGTAGCCGGGTCCCGAACCGAGGCAACCGAACGGGCCGCTGTCCAGCCACGCGCCCGGCACGTAGCTGTCGATCACGCGGCCGGCGTAGGAGCCGAAATCCCCGGCGTCGACGACGATGATCGCGTCGCGGTCCAGCAGCGGCGCCAATTCGGCGTAGACCCGCATCGGGTGCAGCGGGCTGCGATCATCGGCCAACTCGCCGTGTTCGCGCTCGCGTGCCGCGGTTTCGGTGGCCCTTAGGTCGGCGATCCAGTCGGCGTGGTCGCCGGATTTCGTTTCGCCGAGTGCGGTCAACGTCGCCGCGAGATCGCCGTAGAGCCCGGCCGCGATCGGCCGGGGGTGGTCGCGGTCGGGCTGCGCGCGGTCGGCCACGACCAGCTTGGTCTGCTGGCCGAATACCCCGCCGAAGCCCAGCCGGAAGTCCATCGGCACCCCCACCACGAGGGCAACATCGGCTTCGCCCAACGCTTTTGAGCGTGCCCGCGAGAATGCCAGCGGATGGTCGGCGGGCACCGTGCCGCGGGCCATGCCGTTCATCAGCACGGGTATCCGGCACTGTTCGGCCAGCCGCAGCAGCGCGGTTTCGGCGTGGCCCCACCAGACGTTGGTGCCCGCCATGATCACCGGACGCTGCGCGCCGGCCAGCAGCGCCGTCGCCCGGTCGAGTGCGGCGCCGTCCGGTGGTGGAGGCGTGGGCAGGTCGGTCAGCGCACCGGGCTGTGCGTCGTCGGCGGCGACGGAAAAGACGTGGTCCATCGGAAAGTCGATGAACGCTACACCCGACGGCGCGCCGACCGTGGCCCGCAGTGCGTCGTCGATCAGCCCGCTGACCGCCTCGGCCGATTGCGCGGTGGCCGCGAAGCGGGTCAGCGGCCCGACGAACGGCACGTGGTCGATCTCCTGCAGCGATCCCATCCCCCAGCGCCCCGCGGGTGCCCGGCCCCCCAAAACCAGCAGCGGCGACGAATTCTGTTGCGCGGCAGCCATTGCGCTCATCCCGTTGGTCACGCCCGGCCCAGCGGTCAGCGCGGCCACCCCCGGTTGGCGGGTAACTTTCGACCAGCCTTCGGCGGCGAACGCGGCGGTCTGCTCGTGGCGGGTGTCGATCAGCCGGATGCCTTCGCTGCGGCAGCCGTCGTAGATCGAGAACAAATGACCGCCGGACAACGTGAAGACGGTGTCGATTCCGCTGGCTTTCAACCGCCGAGCGACCAGCTGGCCGGCGTGGAAGGCTTCGGTAGCTGCGCCCTCGGAGCTCATTCCGGCAGCCTATCGGCAAGGCTCCGGTAGCTTCACCGACAAGCTTTCCAACGGGGCGTTATGCGCGAGTGCCTTAGACCGCGAGGAGACTTCGTGACTGCTTTGCAGCCGTTCAGACCATCCATCAACTGGGGGCAGGCAGTGCCCGACTCGGCGTGGTGGGTCGCCCGCGCATGGGTGATCAGTGCCGTTTGCGTGCTTCTCGTCTTGGTGGTGCTTAGGTTCACAACCCAATGGGCACGCCAGTACTGGCGGATCACCGGGGGCTACTTCACGGGTCGTCGATCGGTCAGGGTCTGGTTGATGCTCAGTGTGCTGCTGCTGTTAGTCGTTACGGTCGTGCGGGTCAACGTCTTGTTCAGCTATTACGGCAAAGACCTTTACAATGCGCTCCAGGCAGCGTTTACCGGCTCTGGTGCGCAAGATGAAGTCGTCAAACAGTCTGGAGTGCACGGGTTTTGGATGGCGTTGGCGACCTTTTGTATCCTCTCCGCGATATTCGTCGCCATGGCGATGGTCGACCTCTACCTGATGCAGCGGTTCATCATCGCGTGGCGGGTGTGGCTCACCGACCACATCACCGCTGACTGGCTGACCGGACACGCGTACTACCTAGCCCGGTTCATCGACGATACGATCGACAACCCCGATCAGCGCATCCAGCAGGACATCGACGTCTTCACCGCCGGTCGGGGCAGCACTGCCAACGTGCCGACCATTGGGACCAGCCAGACATTGCTGTTCGGCGCCGTGCACTCGGTGGTGTCGGTTGTCTCGTTCGCGGCCATCTTGTGGAACGTCTCTGGCACGCTGACCGTCCCGCTTCTCCATGTCGACATTCCGCGTGCCATGTTCTGGATTGTGATCGTCTTCGTCTCGATGGCCAGCGGCGTCACGTTTTGGATTGGCCACCCGCTGATCAAGCTGAGCTTTGCCAACGAAAGACTCAACGCCGCCTTCCGCTACGCGCTGGTGCGCCTCCGCGACGCCGCCGAGGCCGTCGGTTTCTATCACGGTGAAGCGGCCGAGCGGTCCGGTTTGCGGCAGCGCTTTCTGCCGATCATCGACAACTATCGTCGCTACGTCGGCCGCACCATCTTGTACTTCGGATGGAATGTGTCGGTCACCCAGACGATGGTGCCGCTGCCGTGGTTGATCCAGGCGCCGCGGTTGTTTGCCGGCCGGATCGGTTTGGGCGGCGTCGCCCAAACCGCATCGGCATTCGGCACGATCCAGGACTCAATGTCGTTTTTCCGCAACCACTACAGCGAATTTGCCGCATTTCGTGCATCGATCATTCGGTTACACGGATTGGTCGATGCCAACGCCAGCGCTCTGCAGCTGCCAGAGGTGACCGTCGAGCCGAGCGAGCGTGGGGCGGTCGAAATCAGCGCCGTCGAGGTGCGCGCGCCAAGCGGTGACCAGTTGATCGAGCCGCTAGACGTGCAGCTGGCCAGCGGCGATGCCCTCGTCGTAACCGGCCGTTCGGGGGCGGGCAAGACCACGCTCTTGCGCAGTCTGGCGCAGTTGTGGCCGTACGCCACCGGCACATTGCGTCGCCCTGCCGGCGAGCACGCCACCATGTTCTTGTCGCAGTTGCCGTATGTGCCCCTGGGCAACCTGCGTGGCGTGGTCTGCTATCCGAGATTCGCGGCCGACGTCTCCGACGCCGACGTGCGGCAGGCGCTGAGCAAGGTTGCGCTCGCCCCGCTGGCCGCGCGGCTTGATGAGGAGCGCGACTGGGCCAAAGTGCTCTCCCCCGGCGAACAGCAGCGGATCGCCTTTGCGCGTGTTCTGCTGGCAAGGCCGCAGGCCGTGTTCCTGGATGAGGCCACTTCGGCACTCGACGAGGGGCTGGAATTCGCGCTATATCAGATGTTGCGAACCGAGCTGCCTGATTGCGTCGTGGTCAGCGTCAGCCATCGGCCGACGGTTGAACAGCACCACGATCGTGTGCTGGAACTGCTCGGTGAAGGCGGGTGGGAGCTGCGCCGGATCGCGAGGGAGCCCGCCAACGGGTGATCGGGTAGCTTCGCTTAAAAGTCTTTTCGGCCTGGTGTTCGACGCACGCCCAGTAGTCACTGGTAGCAATCTGAAGGAGCACGCGCACCGTGGAGTTGTTCAAGCCGTCCATCGCTTGGGGCCACGCGCTGGCCGATTCACTGTCCTGGATTGCCATGGCGTATGTGATCAGCGCAGTGTGCCTGCTCGCCGTGCTCGTGTTGCTTAGGCTGACCACCCCGTGGGGCCGCCAGTTCTGGCGGATCACCGGCGACTACTTCAGTGGTCGGCACAGCGCCCGAGTCTGGCTCAAACTCGGGGTGCTGTTGCTGTCGGTCGTCATCGGAGTTCGTCTGACGGTGCTGTTCAGCTACCAGGCTAACGATTTGAACTCGTCGATCCAAACCGCGGTGCAAGGCTTGGCGATTCATGACGATACGGTGAAAGCCTCTGGGATACACGGGTTTTGGATGTCGATCTTCCACTTCTCGATCATGGCGGCGTTGTACATTGCTCGCGGGGTGCTTGATATCTATCTCGTGCAACGCTTCATCGTGGCGTGGCGTATCTGGCTTACCGACCGCCTCACCGGCGACTGGCTGCAAGGACGGGCGTACTACCGAGCCCGATTCATCGACGGCACCATCGACAACCCCGACCAGCGTATTCAACAAGACATCGATGTCTTGACCACTGGGGCGGGAGGGACCCCCAATACGCCATCCAACGGCACCCGCGATTTGCTGTTGTTCGGCGCGGTGGAATCGATCTTGTCGGTGTTCTCGTTCACCGCGATTCTGTGGAATCTGTCGGGCACCCTGACGCTATTCGGCGTAAGCATGCCGAAGGCGATGTTCTGGATCCTCATCGTCTACGTGCTGGCGGCGACGATCGTCGGGTTTTGGATCGGGCGTCCATTGATCAGGCTTAGCTTCCGCAATGAGCTGACAAACGCCGCCTTCCGCTACGCCTTGGTCCGGGTGCGGGACGCGGCCGAGGCGGTCGGCTTCTACCGCGGTGAGAATGCCGAACGTGCGCAACTTAGAAGCAAATTCAGGCCGATCATCGACAATTACCTGCACTATGTGAATCGGACGGTCGGCTGGTTCGGATTCAACATATCGATGAGTCAGTTGATCGTCCCGCTGCCATGGCTTCTGCAGGCGCCGCGGTTGTTCGCCGGTCAGATTAAATTTGGTGACGTGACGCAGACCGCGACGGCATTCAACCAGATCTCTGACGGCCTGTCCTTCTTCCGCAACTACTACGACCAATTCGCCAGTTATCGCGCCGCAATCATCCGACTGCACGGCCTGGTAATTGCCGACGCCAAGGCTCGTGATTTGCCTGAGCTGTTGGTGATGCCGAGCGTCAACGGCAGCGTCGACATCGAAGGCGTGGAGGTGCGGACGCCGGACGGTGACCAGTTGATCGACTCACTCGAGCTGCACCTATCGGAGGGGGACAGGCTGGTTGTCACCGGCCCGTCAGGCAGTGGCAAAACGACCTTGCTACGGAGCCTGGCTCAGTTATGGCCGTACGGATCGGGGACGTTGCGGTGCCCCGACGGGCCAAACCAGACGATGTTCCTTTCGCAATTGCCCTATGTGCCGTTAGGCGATCTGCGAACGGTGGTGAGTTATCCGGCGGCGTCCGGTGACATCCCCGATGCTGCGCTTCGCGAGGTACTAGT
>Ga0335075_10002415_pt1 | contig 30133 bp, 28 predicted proteins | sample Lox_Sample_24_FD_206723 | JGI IMG/M metagenome (GOLD analysis project Ga0335075, IMG submission 206723) | Soil microbial communities from Loxahatchee National Wildlife Refuge, Florida, United States - Lox_Sample_2.4 | ecosystem: Environmental > Terrestrial > Soil > Wetlands | place: USA...
CGGCCGATGGTACGCAGATCGCGGTGCTGTCCGACCGGGAGGTCGCGTTCGCCACGGTGCGTCAGCACGATCTCGAACCCCTGAGCGTGCATTGAAAACCCCTGAGCGTGCATTGAGGCCGCCGGGGCTGCGCCTGCGGTGCTCGCAGGCCTGCTTCTCGCCGCGGGGTGCAAACCGTCAGGCGGCGTCGGTCGCGGTGACATCGGCGAGCAGCGCGTAAAGCGCCTCGGCGCTGTCGGTTCCGCGCAGCTTGTCGCAGACGGTGCGGTCCCGCAGCAGTCGCGATACGCGCGCCAGCGCCTTCAAGTGATCGGCTCCGGCGCCTTCGGGGGCGAGCAGCAGAAAGATCAGGTCGACCGGCTGGTCGTCGATCGCTTCGAACGCAATCGGGCGTTCCAGCCGCGCAAACACCCCATAGAGCTTGTCGAGACCGGGGATCTTGCCGTGGGGAACGGCGATCCCCATGCCGATCCCGGTGGTGCCCAGGCGCTCGCGCTCGACCAGGACGTCGTAGATCATCCGCTCGTGGATCCCGGTCAGCATCGCGGCGCGCTTTGCCAGCTCCTGCAGGGCCTGCCGCTTGTTGGCCGCGCGCAGCTGCGCGACGACGCCGCGTGGCGTCAAGAGATCGGCGATCTCCATGATCGCTTGGCGCTCCACCGCTCTTCAGCGGGGGATCGGGCAGCCGACCGCCGGCCGCGCGGGGCGATCGGCGGCAGGACGATCGGCGGCAGGACGATCAGCTGCAGGGCGATCGGCGGCATGCGGCGGGTCGGGCGACAGCAGCGCAGGCATCATGATCCGTGGTCGTTCATCCGCTGCGCTGGCCGGGCTCGAGCCCCGGCTCGATCCAGCCGATATTGCCGTCGGCACGGCGGTACACCAAGTTGAGCTCACCATCGGAGCGGTTGCGGAACAATAGCACCGGCATGTCGCCGAAATCGATGCGCATCGCCGCCTCGCCGACGGTCAAATGTGGCAATTGAGAGCAGCTCTCGGCGATCACCGTCGCTGCGCCCGCGGCGTCCTCTCCCGGTTCCGCTGCCGCATTCTCGGCCTCGGCCGGCTCGTTTGCGACGGGCGAACCGTCATCACCCGTGGCTTGAGCGACAGCGGCGGCGTCGCGGGCCTGAGCATGGTGATCGCGCAGGCGCCGCTTGTGGCGGCGCAGCTGCTTGGCCACCCGTTCGGCCGCGACGTCGAACGCAGCGAATGCGTCGCCGCCGGCGGCACTGGCATTGACCACGATCCCGCGGCCGATATGCAATGAAACCTCGGCACGAACCAGATGCGCCTCCTTCGAGACGACGACATGGGCTTCGATCGCACTCTTGAAATATTTTTCCAGGATCGCCTCGACACTCGACCCGGCATGGCGGCGCAGCGCGTCGCCGAGATCGAGCTGCTTTCCGGTAAATGTCAGCTGCATGGGCCCGACCGCCTCTTCTCGCCGGCTGAGTTGCCGCCAGCCCGTCCCAGGCGACAATTGGGAAGACTCCGAAGCACGATCAAGCGGCAGCGCTCCGGGGTGACCCCATCGAGCATGTTATGGGCGCGGCCGGTCGCCGTCGCGCCGACCGTGCGCTAGTGGTCCGATCGAAACGCATGGTTCCCGAGCATTTCGTGAATCGGCGCACCAGGCTGACAGGTTGGTGGTGCGATTCAGCTAACGGATGGGCACCGGCATCGCACCACTAGAGGGCGAGCTGCTTTTCGCGGCGTCGCTGCACCGAGGAGGGGATCCGCATCGCCTCCCGGTATTTGGCGACGGTGCGCCTGGCGATATCGACGCCGTCCTGCTGCAGCAATTCGACGATGCGTTCGTCGGACAGGGTCGCGTTGGCGGCCTCGGCATCGATCAGACCGCGGATGCGATGCCGCACCGCCTCGGCCGAATGGGCGTCGCCGCCGCGTGCCGCCGGGATCGCCGAGGTGAAGAAATACTTGAGCTCGTAGAGCCCGCGGGGGGTGGCCATGTACTTGTTGCTGGTGACCCGGCTGACCGTGCTCTCGTGCATGCCGATCGCCTCGGCGATGTCGCGCAGGATCAGCGGCCGCAACGACTGCACTCCCTGGCGGAAGAACGCATCCTGCTGGCGCACGATCTCGGCCGCGACCTTGAGGATCGTGGTGGCCCGCTGGTGCAGCGATTTGACCAGCCAGTTGGCGGCCTGCAGGCGCTCGGCCAGGTAGTCGCGCTCGGCCTTGCTGCGCGTTGCGCGGCTGACCCGGGTGAAATACCGGTTGTTGACGAGGACGCGCGGCAGGGTTTCCGGGTTCAGCTCGATCGTCCAGCTGCCTTCGGGATGCGCCTGCATCACGATATCGGGCACGACGGTTTGCGCCAGCGGCGGATCAAAGGCGAGCCCGGGCCGGGGATCGAGCGATTTGATCTCGGCGATCATGTCGGCGATGTCCTGGGCGTCGAGCCCGCACAGCCGGGTCAGCGCAGCAAGGTTACGCGCGGCCAGCAGCGGGAGATGGTCGAGCAGGGTCTGCATCGCCGGGTCGAGCCGGTCGCGGTCGCGCAATTGCAGCGCCAAGCATTCGCGCAGATCGCGTGCAAAAATGCCCGGCGGATCGAATTGCTGGAGCCGGTCGAGAACGTGTTCGACCCGCGCCAGCGGGCAGCCGAGCAGCATCGCCACACTGTCGAGCCCGGATCTGAGGTAGCCCTGCTCGTCGATCAGGTCGAGCAGGTGCAGCGCCACCAGCTGGTCGCGCTGATCGCTGAGATCGGTTCCGATCTGTTCCAGCACGTGCTCACGCAGGGTGCGTGGCCGGGAGGCGGTCTGTTCGAAGGCCGGCCGGTCGTCATCGAAATCGCCATTGCGCCCGCGCCAGGTTTGCTGCTCGCCGCCGAGATCGAGCGAGCCGTCGCCATCGGCTCCGGCGGCGGCATGCCAGTGCTCGGCGGCGTCGGGCATCAGTTCGCCGAGCCCGGTCTCCGGTGCCGCGGCGGGAAAATCGTCGCCGCCCGGGCCGGCTCCGCCATCGGCTGGCGCGGTCGCTTCATAGTCAGGTTCAGGGTCGCGCTCGTGCCGCTCAAGCAGCGGATTCTGCTGGATTTCGGCGTCGACAAAATTGGCCAGTTCGAGGTTGGACAGCTGCAGCATCTTGATCGCCTGCTGCAGCTGCGGGGTCATCACCAGCGTCTGCGACTGGCGCAAGTCCAGCCGCTGCGAGAAACCCATCCGGTTCACATTCACGCTCCAGTCGGAGCCGCTTATAGGCTGAATCGATCGCCGAGGAAAACCCGTCTGACATCGGCATCGGCGACGATCTGTCCGGGTGTGCCTTCCATCAACACCTGACCAGCGTGTAGAATATAGGCCCGATCGACGATTTCGAGGGTCTCACGCACGTTATGATCGGTGATCAAGACGCCGATCCCGCGATCCTTGAGATGGCCGATCAGATCGCGGATGTCGCCGACCGCGATCGGATCGATCCCGGCGAGCGGCTCGTCAAGCAGGATGAAATGGGGCTGGGTCGCCAGCGCGCGTGCGATCTCGCAGCGGCGGCGCTCCCCGCCCGACAGCGCCATGGAAGGGGTGCGCCGCAAATGGGTGATCGAAAACTCGGCCAAGAGCGCGTCGAGCCGCGCTTCGCGGGCCGCCGGCTCGCGCTCGACGATCTCGAGTATGGCGCGAATGTTCTGCTCGACCGTCAGACCGCGAAAAATCGAGGCTTCCTGCGGCAGATAGCCGATTCCGCAACGGGCGCGCCGATACATCGGCAGGTCGGTGATGTCGCGGCCGTCGAGGCTGACCACTCCGGTATCGGCGGTGATCAGTCCGGTCAGGATGTAAAAGCAGGTGGTCTTGCCGGCGCCATTCGCCCCGAGCAAGCCGACAACCTCACCCTGCTGCACCGCCACATTGACCGCGCGCAGCACCGGCCGCCGCTTGAAGCTCTTGCCGAGCCCCTCGCCGCGCAGGCCACGTCCGCGCAGCGCCCGGTTGTCGGCGACCAGCCGCGGCCGTCGCTCGGCGGCGATTTCGGCCGAGGGCGGCGGCGCCACCCCGCCTCTCATCGCCGCACCGGATCCCGAGCCGAGGAGGTCACCGGATGCGGCCGGAGGGGGCCGCCCACGGTCGTGTCTTCGCGCACGAACAACCCCTCGACCTGCGAGCGCGGAGCGCCGGGCCTGGCGGCTGCCGTCAAGATCCGGCTGATGTTGCGGTTGAGATCGACGACCGCATATTGGCCCCTGACGACGTCCTGTCCGCGGGTCAGCGTGACGTGGCCGATCAAGGTCACGATCCCGGTATCGGCATTATAGACCCCGTAATCGCCGCGCCCGACATCGGTGGCATTCCACACGACGACGTTGCCCTGCGCATCGATGCGGCTGATCCGCGAACTGCCGTCGCCGAGATCGGGGGTCGCTGCCGACCCGGTCGGCTTGCCGGCGGCGTGGGCCTGGGGCGAGGCACCCGGTTTGGCCGGTGCCGCGGTCTTCGCCGCGCTGCCCGGCTTGGCCGATCCCGCCGCCGGCGGTGTCTTGGTCAGATGCGCGGTCAGCACGTCGGCACGGATGTGCTTGTCACCGTGGACCGCGACCGCATCGCCGCGCGCGACGGCGATCTGTTTGTCGTCATACCATTCGAAACTGTCGCGCGCGGTCACGACGTCGGTCGGCGTCGTCAGCTTCAGCGCCTTCCCGGTCACGATTGCCAGCTGCCGATCGAGATCGTACACGGCCTGATCACCGACGACGGTCTGGTTTGGCCCCTTGATCACGACATGGCCATCGGCATCGAGACGGTAGACCTCGTTGCCGCCCTGGGCATTCTTGCTTTTGCTCGGCCGGTAATGGGCGACGAGCGTGTCGGCATCGACCTCGGTCGTGCCCCGCCGCGCAACGGCATGGCCGCGCGCGATATAGACTTGCGCCTGCTGCTGCCACTCGATGCCGTTATCGGCGGTGATGTCGATCGGCCGATTGTTGTTGGCGTTGTCGCCGAGGTTCAGCCCCTGCGCGGCGGCCAGCACCGGGACAGCGGCCGCCAATACGAGCCCCATGGCCAGTTGCGCCACGATCCGCCGCGGCGTGCCGGATCGGCGTCGCGCGGCCACGGTGGCGTCGGGTTCAGCCATTTGGCCGCCTGGTCCTGGCGGTGGTCATGGCAGCACCGGGGACGGGCTTTCCCGGCACCGCGGCGAGATGCCCGCCACTCTCAAGATGCCCGCCGGTCCCGAGATGCCCGCCGGTCTTGGGCCGCGCAGGCGCCGCGCCGCGGTTCGGTGCCGGCAGTGCTGCTTCGGCCGCAGCCAGCGCCGCCGCGGTGCGGATGATCTGCGGTGGCAGGGCGGCCGGCGGCGGTGCCGGCTTGGCCGGTCGGTCCCCGTTCAGCACGGCATGCGAGCGACCGGTGAAGATGATCGTGTCACCTTTGTCGAGAACCCGGAAGCCCTGCCCCGAGATATCCCCGGAAGGGCCGTGGCCGGTGATCGGATCGTCGCCGCGGGCGGTGTTGTCGGAAAAATCGGCATGCGCCAAGCGGGTCACGAACCGGGTGCCGTTCTGATGGGTCAGCGTGACGTCGCCGAACAGGTCGAGCAGCTGCGCCTGCGACTGATAGATCCCGGTCCGGGCGGTCAGCACGATCCGGTCGCCGCCATGCGCGATCAGCACGGCGCGGGGCTCTTCCAGCGACATCAGATCGTGGTGGTTCGGGATCTGGCGGCCGACCGCTGCGGTGACGACATAGGGCCGGTCATATCGATCGCGCCCGGCATAGCGGGGATCGAGCATCTTCAGTTCGCGCGCCTCGCGCAGATCGATGCCGGGCATGGCGATGCGCACACTGTCGAGCAGCGGGGCGAGCCGCGGCCAGGCCGCGACCAGCAGCAGCAGGGCGATCCCGAAGCTCGGCAGTACCCGCTTCAGGACCGCGACGCGCCGACTGTAGCGGTCGACGCGCGACCGCTGCCGCCAGCCATGCCGTGCTGGTGCGATACCGGTCAGATCCACCGGCGGCGCCCGGTCGAGCGGGCTCTCCAATGTCGGCATCGCCCGGCGCGCTCCGGCTCGTTCAGGCAATGCCGGCACGCAGGCAATCGTGCATGTGCAGGAAGCCGATCGGCCGGCCGTTGTCATCGACGACAAACAGCGAGGTGATGGCACTCCGGTTCATCACCCCCAGCGCCTCTGCGGCGAGGGCCGTACCGCCGATCGTCCGGGGCGAGCGGTGCATGACCTCGGCGACGGTCCGGCCGAGCAGCGCATCGCTCATGTGCCGGCGCAGATCGCCATCGGTCACGACCCCGATCAGCCGTCCATCCTCGGCGCGGACGCCAAGACAGCCAAAGCTCTTGGCGGTCATCACCAGGATCGCCTCCGACATGCGCAGCGCCGGCGGGACGAGGGGGACCTCGGAGCCGGCATGCATGATGTCCGCGACCCGCAGCAGCTTGCGGCCGAGCCGGCCGCCCGGATGGAAGATATGGAAATCGGCGGTCGAGAAGCCGCGACGCTCGAGCAGCGCAATCGCCAGCGCGTCGCCGAGCGCCATCATCGCCGTCGTCGATGTCGTCGGCGCCAGCCCCATCGGACAGGCTTCGGGGCTCGCCGGCAACAGCATGACCGTGTCGGCGGCAGCGCCGAGCGCCGATCCCTTGCCGGCGGTGATCGCGATCAGCGGGATGCCGAAGCGGCGCGAATAGGCGATGATGTCGGCCAACTCGGCGGTTTCGCCCGAATTCGACAGCGCGAGGATCGCATCGTCGGTGCCGATCATGCCGAGATCGCCGTGACTCGCCTCACCGGCGTGGACGAATTGCGCCGGGGTGCCGGTCGAGGCCAGGGTGGCGGCGATCTTGCGGGCAATATGACCGCTCTTGCCGATGCCGGTGACGATCAGCCGGCCGCGCACCGCGGCGCAGCGCGCGACCGCCGCGGCAAAACCGCCGTCGAGCGTCTCAGCCAGACGTTCGAGGCCGCTGATCTCCGCGCGGATGACGCGGCGGGCGACCGAAATGTCTGGCGGCGGACCGGGCCCGACCGCCACGGATGGCGGCGCCTGGCCCGGCTCGGCGGCGAGGATGTTGTTCATCGCGGGCCGATGACCGGGCCGGCTCGAAAGATCGACAGCGTCGCAAATCCCCCTCTGCCGTTGGCACGCCCAGTGCGCAAATTGGCACGCCCAGTGCGCAAATTGGCACGTTCAGTGCGCAAAGATGTCTTGCTCTGCCCAGCCCCCGAGATCGAGCAAGACGCGATCGGGCAAAAATTCAAAGCAGGCGCGCGCCAGCGGCTGCCGCCCTTCGCGCAGCAGCATCGCGTCGAGCCGGCGGCGCAGCGCATGAAGATGGAGCACATCGGCGGCAGCGTAGCGCAGTTGCTCATCGCTGAGCTCGGGCGCACCCCAGTCGGAGCTCTGCTGCTGCTTGGAAAGATCGATATTGAGCAGATCCTTGCACAGATCGCGCAGCCCGTGCCGATCGGTATAGGTGCGCGCCAGCCGCGAGGCGATCTTCGTACAATAGATCGGCCGCGCCATCACCCCGAGATGGCGGTAGAGCATCGCCAGATCGAACCGGGCAAAATGGAACAGCTTGGTGATGCGGGGGTCGGCGAGCAGGCGGCGCAGCCGCGGCGAGTCGTCGGCACCAGGTGCGATCTGCACCAGATGCACCGTCTCGTCGCCGGCCGACAGCTGCACCAGGCAAAGCCGGTCGCGGTGCGGGTTGAGCCCCATCGTCTCGGTATCGATCGCGACCGATTCGGCGAATTCGACGCCGTCCGGCAGATCGCCCTGGTGCAACCGGTAGCTCATCCCGAACCGAGCTGTCCAACAGCGCCGAGTGGTGCCCAGGAGAAGACTCGAACTTCCACGAGCAATCGCCCACTAGAACCTGAATCTAGCGCGTCTACCAATTCCGCCACCTGGGCTCCTCGGAGCCAGCGGAAATAAGCCCGGACCCGACCGATGTCAACGTGCGAGGCTCGGGCCGGGAATTTCGCGCGTCGGTCGCTTGTCGCAAGCGGCTGTGATACGATCCACCCGTTCCTCTGATTTCGTACATTGTTGGTTCCATGCGCTGCCGGTGAGCTGGGCCGCCGTCCCTGCCGGTGCCGTTTGTCTCGAGGCGAATCGTGCGACCAATCATGGCAAAACTTTGGGGCGGTCGGTTGCGTCTGCACGCGACCTCCATATTTGTCGTCCTCGCCGCGGTGATGATCCTGGGACCGATCCCGGCGGCGATCGCGCAGCCCGCACCTCCGGCGGTGCTGGTCGCCCCGGCGCAGCTGGAGAACGTGTCGAACACGGCCACCTTTGTCGGCCGGGTCAAGGCCGTCGACAAGGTCGAGCTGCGCGCCCGCGTGTCGGGCTATCTCGGTCCGCGCCTCTTCAAGGAGGGCGACAAGGTGAACGAGGGACAGACGGTCTTCACCCTCGACCCGGCACCGTTCGAGGCGGTGCTCGGCCAGCGCCGCGCCGATGTCGCCGCGGCCACCGCGGCGCTCGCGCTCGCCGATCTGCAGGCGCAACGCGGCCGCCAGCTGATCAAGACCAAGACGATCCCACAACAGGAGCTCGACCAGCGCGAGACGACGCTGCTCAAGGCCCGCGCCAGCCTCGACCAGGCCAAGGCGGCGAAACAGGCGGCGGCGGTCGACCTGTCCTACACGCAGATCAAATCGCCGATCGCCGGGCGGATCGGCCAGGCTGCATTCTCCCCCGGCAATCTGGTCGGACCGGATAGCGGCATCCTCGCGACCATCGTGCGCCAGGATCCGGTCCAGGTCGTCTTCAACGTCAGCCAGCGGCAATTGCTCGAGGCCCGCCGCGATGCGCCGCAAAGCAATCTCGACGCGATCGTCGCCCGGCTGCGCCTCGCCGACGGCTCGACCTACGACCAGCCCGGCCACATCGATTTTCTCGGCGTGCAGGCCGATCCCAACACCGATTCTGTGCCGTTGCGCGCAGTCTTCGCCAACCCGAAGGACCTCCTCGCCGACGGCATGAGCGTGCGCGTCATGCTGCAGCTGGGCCAGCCGGTAGAGGCGCTGGTCATTCCGCAAGCGGCGATCGCCCAGGATCAGGCCGGCACCTACGTGTTCGTCGTCGACCAGCAGAACAAGGTCGCGCGGCGCCCGGTCAGGGTCCAGATCCAGCGCGACGGCAGTGCCGTGGTCAAGGATGGGCTCGCGGCCGGCGATCGGGTGATCGTGCAGGGCCAGGCCAGGGTCCGCCCCGGCATCGTCGTCGCCCCGAGCGCGGCGCCGCCGGCGTGAGCCGGACCACCGGGCCGAGCACGCGAGGCACCCGATGATCTCCGCCGTCTTTGTCGACCGGCCGCGGCTCGCCATCGTCATCTCGATCCTGATCACCCTCGCCGGGTTGATTTCGCTCCTCGCCATCCCGATCGCGCAGTTTCCAAACATCGTCCCGCCCGAGGTGTCGGTGACGACGAGCTATCCCGGGGCCAACGCCGAGGTGGTCGAGCAGACCGTCGCCCAGGTCATCGAGAGCGAGATCAACGGTGTCACCGGCATGCTCTACATGCGCTCGTTTTCGGGCAATGACGGGTCCTACAGCCTGACCGTGTCGTTCGCGGTCGGCACCGATCCCGAAACCAATACCGTCAACGTGCAGAACCGCGTGCAGCGGGCGATGGCACGGCTGCCGGCGGAGGTGCAGCAGAACGGCGTCAAGGTCGACAAGAAATCGTCGGCAATCCTGCAGGTCGTCGTGCTGCGCTCGCCCAAGGGGACGCATGACAGCCTGTTCCTGTCCAACTACATGCTGATCAACATCCGCGACACGATCAGCCGCATCCCCGGGGTCGGCCAGGCGAACCTGTTCGGCCAGCAGGATTATGCGATGCGGATCTGGCTCGACATGGACCGGCTGACGGCACTCGGTCTGGTGCCGCAGGATGTGATCAACGCGGTGCGGGCCCAGAACATCCAGGCCGCGGTCGGGCGGATCGGCGGCGCGCCGGTCGTCGAAGCCCAGCAGCGGATGATCCCGCTGACGACCCAAGGGCGGCTCGAAACCCCCGAAGAGTTCGGTGCGATCATCGTGCGCGCGCAGCCGAACGGATCGCTGATCCGGGTGCGCGACGTGGCCCGCGTCGAGCTCGGTGCCCAGTCGGCCGACGTGTTCTCGACCTTCAACGGCGAGCCAGCCTCGGCAATGGGGATCTACCTCGCACCGGGCGCCAATGCGGTGGCGACCGGGAAGAACGTGCGGCAGGCGATGGAGGCGATGGCGCAGCGCTTCCCCGACGATGTGACCTGGGAAATCCCCTACGACACGACGGTTTTCGTCACCGCCTCGATCCACAAGGTGGTCACCACGCTGATCGAAGCCTTTGTGCTGGTGGCGCTCGTCGTCTTTGTCTTTCTCGGCAGCCTGCGCGCGACACTAGTGCCGATCGTCGCGGTGCCGGTGGCGCTCATCGGGACCTTTGCCGCGATGCTGGCGCTCGGCTTTTCGGCCAACACGATCTCGCTGTTGGCGCTGGTGCTGGCGATCGGGATCGTCGTCGATGATGCAATCGTCGTCGTCGAGGCGGTCGAGCACATGATGGCCGAGCATCCCGAGCTGTCACCGGCCGATGCCACCAAGGCGGCGATGCGCCAGATCACCGCGCCGATCATCGCGATCACCTTGGTGCTGCTGTCGGTGTTCATACCGGTTGCCTTCATCCCCGGCATCGTCGGCCAGCTCTATCAGCAATTCGCCGTCGCGGTGGCGGTGTCGATGCTGATCTCGGCGCTGAACGCGCTGACCCTGTCGCCGGCCTTGTGCGCGTTGCTGCTGCGCCACGGACCCCCGCCGGGACGGATCATCCGCGCCATGCAGGGCGGGATCGACGGGATGCAGCGCGGCTATGTCGGCATCGTCGCCCGCCTGGCGCCGCGCGTCGCCTTGACGCTCCTTGCCGTCATCGTCGCGGTCGCCTTGATCGTCGGCTTGGGTCGCGCGGTTCCGGCGGGCTTTTTGCCCGAAGAGGATCAGGGCGCGCTGTTGATGGAAGCGCAGCTGCCCGAGGGCGCCTCGGTCAATCGCACCGCCGCGGTTGCCGCCGAGGTGCAGCGTATCACCAAAGCGACCCCCGGGGTCGCGGCGATCACCTCGATCGTCGGCTACAGCCTGATCGACGGCATCGCCCAATCGAACAAGGCGACATTCTTTGTGACCCTCGCCCCGTTCGCCGACCGGACCGCGGCGGCCGAGAGCGTGTGGGGCGTGCTCGACCGGTTGCGCGCGCAGTTCGTGAAGTTACCGGCGGCGATCGTCATTCCGTTCAACCTGCCGCCGATCATCGGGCTCGGCACCGGCGCCGGGTTCGAGTACCAGCTGCAATCCTATTCGGGCGCGCCGGCGAGCGAGATGGCCGCGGTCGCCCGCGGGCTCGTACAGGCGGCGAACGAGGACCCGGCCCTGGCTGGCGTCTTTACCACCTATGGCGCCTCGACGCCGCTGATCCGGCTCGATATCGACCGCGAACGCGCACAGACGCTGGGTGTCGGCATCAACGACATTTTCACCGCGCTGCAGGCCTCGCTTGGCAGCTATCGGATCAACGACTTCAATAAATTCGGCCGGACCTGGCAGGTCGTCCTGCAAGCCGAGGCGGCGCAGCGCATGCATGTCGAGGACATCTTCGAGGTGCATGTGCGGGCCAAGAACGGCGCGCTGATCCCGATCCGCACGCTCGCCACGATCGAGAATGTGCTCGGCCCGAGCTACATCTACCGGTTCGACAATTTGCGCGCGGTGGCGATCCAGGGCCGTCCGGCGAGCGGCTATTCGTCGGGCGAGGCGCTGGCGGCGATGGAGCGCGTCTCGAAGGACACGTTGCCGCAGGGCTTCGGCTATTCGTGGAGCGGCACCGCCTACCAGGAGAAGATCGCCGCCGGCCAGACCGCGATGATCCTCGGGCTTGCGGTGCTGTTCGCCTATCTGGTGCTGGTCGGGCTTTACGAATCCTGGTCGATGCCGGCAGCGGTCATCATCTCGATCACGGTCGGATTAGCGGGAGCGCTGGCCGGGCTGCTCGTGACCGGATTGCCCAACGATGTTTTCGCGCAGATCGGCATCGTCGTTTTGATCGCGCTCGCGGCGAAGAATGCGATCCTGATCGTCGAATTCGCGATCGAGGCGCATGACAACGGCCTTGCCGTGGCCGAGGCGGCGATCGATGGCGCCCGGGCGCGGTTTCGTGCGGTGATGATGACGTCCTTCGCGTTCATCCTCGGCCTCATGCCGCTGCTGATCGCGGGCGGCGCCGGTGCGGTCACCCGCCATGCGGTCGCCACCGCCGTGTTTTTCGGCATGCTGGCCGCCTCGGTGATCGGAATTTTCCTGATCCCGGGCCTCTATGTCGTGTTCCAGCGGCTGCGCGACTGGGTCAAGCTGCGGCTGTTCGGTATCCGCCCCAAGGTACGCCCGGACAAGGAGCACCGGGGGGCCGCGGCGGAATAACCCGAACCGTGCGCCTCGAGACGTTCCTCGAACACCGTGATCGGTCGATTTTCGAGCCGCCGCGATGTGCTATCCTCGCACCGGAGCGTGGACAGCCGTCCGCGGCAGCGGTCTGCCGCGATCGAGCCGATCTGGCGCGAGCGGATCTGGCGCGAGGAGGTCTGGCACGAGGAGGTCTGCGATGATCGACGCAGCTGAGGCGCTCACGGATTATCGGCGGCGCCATACCGGCCCGTTGCCCGTTGCCGACCGGCGCTTTTACTATCAGCATGCGCCGGAACTGATCCGCTGCACGATCCGGCCGGTCACGGCCGAAGCTTGGCTGCAACCGCATTTCCCGACCGATCGGGCCAAGGCGATCCTGCTGGAAATTTCCGCCCGCTATGCAGCGATCATGAACGCGGGCGGATGGGAAGACCGCGGCGACGACGATCCGGTTGTAGTCCATGCCACGCCCAACCGCGCCGGGCGGATGGTATGGAACGGCGCGCATCGCCTCGGCGCGGTGATCCTGCTCGGCCGGCCCTTCGCCCTGCCGATCCGCTTCTGTCGCTAGCCGGCCCCGGGTTGGCGCCGCCGGCCGATCGCCGCCTGGCCGATCCGGAGCGGGCGCCGCGGCCGTACCACAGCGGGTGACCGGCGATGCTCAGGGCTGGTTCGTGACCACGACCTTGATCGCATCGTCGATGCGCTCGCGCGCGTAGCTGAGTGCCACCGGCAATTCGTCGAGCGGGAAGGTATGGGTGTGGACGAGGCGGGCGTCGAAGCGCTTCTGCTTCATCAATGCCATCGCCCGATGGGTGGCGCTGCGGCCCTCGCCGCGGATGCCATAGACATAGATGTTGTTGCGCACGAGATGGGCAAGATCGACCGGCACCTTGTCATGCGGGAATGCGGCGAGGCAGATGCGGCCGCCGCGATCGACCATCCGCGCCGCCTCGTCGAGGGCATTAGCGGCCCCCGAGCATTCGAGCACGAACTGCACACCCTTGCCTTGGGTGATGCGCTTGACTGCAGCGACCGCGTCCTCCCGCCGGGCATTGACCAGATGATCGGCGCCGAGCTTTTTGCCGAGGTCGAGCCGGGTGTCGCGGGTGCCGGTCAGGATCACCGGATCGGCGCCGAGCGCCTTGGCGACCGCGACGCCCAACAGGCCGATCGGCCCGGGTCCGGTCACGACGACACCCTCGCCGGCAATCAGCCCGCCGAGGACGTCGAGCCCGTACATCGCGGTCCCGGCGGTGACGACGAGCGTCGCCTCGGCATCGCTCATGTCGTCCGGCACATGCACCAGAGTGTTGATGTTGTTGACCGCATATTGGGCGAAGCCGCCATCGGTGGTGAAGCCGTTGGCACGATGTCCCTTGGCGAGATCGCCGTAATTGAGGCACGAGGTGTACATGCCCTGCCGGCAGCGCGCGCAGCGGCCGCACCCGGCATGGACTTCGACCGTGATGCGGTCGCCGACCGCGTACTCGTCGACCGCAGGCCCGAGCTTGACCACGGTTCCCATGTATTCATGGCCGATCGTGAAATTCTTGTTGAACGGCAGTCCGCCATCGACCAGCGCCGGCAGCCCGTGACGCATGATTTCGAGATCGGTGGCGCAGATCGCGACCGCGTCGATCCGCACCAGCACCTCGGCCGGACCCGGTTGCGGCACCGGCTTTTCGACCGGGAGGATTTCGCCGGGACCACCAAGCACCCAGGCGCGCATCCGCTCCGGCACCGGGAATTCGTTGCTCAATACCGACTGCCCCACCGACTGCTCCGCCATCGCGCCATTCTCCCGGCCGCACTCATTTCCGAGGAGCGCGGTTCTAACCCAAGCCCGCGGCGGCGAAAAGGGGCGCCGGCTTTCAGCAATGTGCGCACTGCGTTATAAAGAGGTGCCGGGGCAAACGGCGAGGGGTGCATGACCGGAGCAGTCAGCAGAGGTCGCCGGACCGTGGTGCTGGGCGGGTCGGGGTTCATCGGCCGCTATATCGTGCGGCGACTGGCCGCGCGCGGCGATGTCGTCGCCGTCGGCTGCCGCTACGCCGAGCAGGCCAAGTTCCTGATGCCGATGGGTAATGTCGGCCAGATCGCGGCCGTGAACCTGTCGATCGAGGACGACAAGCTGGTGCCCGCGCTGCTCGCCGGCAACGAGGTGCTGGTCAATTGCGTCGGCATCCTGCGCGAGACCGGCACGCAGCGCTTCGAGGGCGTGCATCATACCGGGCCCGGCCGGCTCGCGCGCTTTGCCCGCGAAGCCGGAATCGAGCGCTTTGTCCACCTGTCGGCGATCGGGGCCGATGCGCGCTCGCCCTCGCTCTATGCGCGCACCAAGGCGGCTGGAGAGGCGGCGGTGCGCGACGCTTTTCCGACCGTGACGATCCTGCGTCCCTCGGTGGTGTTCGGCCCGGAGGATCAGTTCTTCAACCGCCTTGCCGCGATGGCGACCATCGTCCCGGCACTGCCGCTGATCGGCGGCGGGCATACCCGGCTGCAGCCGGTCTATGTCGGCGATGTCGCCGAGGCCGTGCTCAAATGTCTCGACGATCCTGCGACCGCCGGCCGCGCCTACGAGCTGGGGGGTCCCAAAGTCTACAGCTTCCGCGAACTCGTCGAACTGCTGCTTGACGAGATTCGCCGCAAGCGTCTGCTGATCGACCTGCCGTTCGGCCTGGCGGCGTTGCAGGCGCGGCTGATGTCGCTGTTGCCGAACCCGCCGCTGACGCCCGACCAGGTCGAGCTCTTGAAGCGCGACAATGTGGTGTCCTCCGGGGCGATGGGCTTGGCCGAACTCGGCATCGCGCCGACTGCGGTCGAGGGCATATTGCCGACCTATCTCGACCGCTTCCGCCGTGGCGGCTGGTACGAGCGCGCTTGAGCGCTTCCGCGGCCGCGGCGGTTCGGCTAAGGTCGCGGCCTCTTTTCGGGGCGGGGAACGGATTGATGGCAGCGTTGGGGCGGCTCGTCGTGCTGATCGCCGCGCTGGTGATCGGAGGCAAGGCGATGGCAGCGGATCTCGACAACACGATCTATCTCGACGTGCCGGCGGGGCGCGTCGTCATCGACATGCGGCCCGATCTGGCGCCGGCCACCTGCGCCCAGATCAAGCGGCTGGTCCGCGAGGGGTTCTATAACGGGCTGACCTTTCACCGGGTCATCGCCGGCTTCATGGCGCAAACTGGCGACCCCAACGGCAACGGCACCGGCGGCTCGGGTCATCCGCTCAAGGCCGAGTTCTCGAACGAGCCGTTTGTGCGCGGCACCGTGGCGATGGCCCGCACCTCGAACCCGAACAGTGCCGACAGCCAGTTCTTCATCATGTTTGCACCGGCGCCGTCGCTCGACGGCAAATACACGATCTGGGGCCAGGTCGTTTCCGGCATGCAATACATCGACCAGATCAAAAAAGGCGATCCGGCCAATAACGGCATGGTCAGCGACCCCGATAAGATCATCAAGATGCAGGTCGCAGCCGACGCCGAAAAGGTGCCGGCGAAGCCTTAGCGTCGCCGGTCGGCCGATCAGGGGGCCGCGGCATGGCCCCTGCCCCGGACCCGTCCGCTGCGGGGATCGCTTCCCGGTCACGCCGGCGCCGCGACAAGCGGGGTGAACGGTCGCTGGCGCGGCGGCCCTCCGTCACGTGGTTTTCTTCGCTCGCCGTCTACCGCAAGCCGCGGCTGATCGCGATCCTGTTGATGGGATTTTCGAGCGGACTGCCGCTCGCGCTGACCTTTGCGACATTGTCGTTCCGGCTCGCCGAGGACGGCGTGTCGCGCACCGCGATCGGGCTGTTCGCGCTGGTCGGCGTGCCTTACAGCGTCAAGTTCCTATGGTCGCCGCTGATCGACCGGCTGGCGATCCCGCTATGGACAAGCCATCTCGGCCGGCGGCGCGGCTGGGCCTTGGCGATCCAACCGCCATTGGCGGCGGCGATCCTGGCGCTCGGTCTCGCCGATCCGCGCACCGCACCGGGCCTGACGGCATTGGCCGCCCTCGCGGTCGCGTTTCTGTCGGCGAGCCAGGACATCGTCATCGACGCCTATCGCATCGAGCTGCTGCGCCCCGAGGAGCAGGGGGCCGGTGCCGCAGCGACGCAATGGGGCTACCGCTTCGGCATGCTGGCCGCCTCGGCCGGAGCGCTCTATGCCGCGAGCTTCGCCAGCTGGCGGTTTGCCTACGGGCTGATGGCGGCGCTGATGGCGGTCGGCATGGTCACGGTGTGGCTGACCCCTGAACCGGAGGGCGTGCCGCCGCTGCCGCCACTGCCCGGCCATGGCGCGTTTGCCCGCGCGGCGGCGTGGCTCGCCGGTGCCGTCGTCGCCCCGTTTCGCGACATGCTGACCCGGCGGGGGGCGCTGGCGATCCTCGCCTTTGTGATCCTCTACAAATTCGGCGACGCGCTTGCCGGGACGATGTCGAACCCGCTCTATGTCTCGCTCGGGTTTACCAAGGTCGAGGTTGCCGATATCGGCAAGATCTACGGTTTTGCCGCGAGCCTCGCCGGATTGGCGCTGGGCGGGGTCGTCGTGCTGCGGCTCGGCGTCATGCGCGCGCTCTTCGTCTGCGGCGTACTGCAGATGCTGTCGAACCTGATGTACGCGGTGCAGGCCTGGGCCGGGCACGATGTGCCGATGCTGGCATTGACGATCGGTATCGAAAACCTAACGGGCGGCATGGGGTCGGCGGCGTTCGTCGCCTATCTGTCCGACCTGTGCAACCTTGCGTTCACCGCGACGCAATACGCGCTGTTGTCGTCTTTCGCCGCGGTCGGCCGCACCACGCTGTCGGCTTCGGGGGGCGCGCTCGCCGAACTCGTCGGCTGGGGCCCGTTCTTTGTGCTCAGCACCGCCGCCTGCCTGCCCGGTCTCGCCGTCCTCACATGGCTGATGCGGCGGCCGGGTGGCCCCGATAGCCTTAAAATCAGCGGCTCCTGACGTGCTCGTCCTCAATCTCCTGTTACGCCTTGAGCCGTATAGCAGCTATAAATCGCTTTCGTGTCTCACGTCTTTCGTGAGTGGTAAGATCTCTCCCCATTAAGCTTCTACTCACCACCAGAAGCCTGCGATCGAAATCGGGAGGAACGGTCCGCTGAGCCATGAAGATTTCTGATAGCCTACTAATCTCCACGTCGTCCAATGATCCAACGATGTCATCTACAACCGATCCCAGCCGTGGGTCGTAGATGATGTTGTCTTCCTCTAGGGGAACGACTGCTTTCGAAAGCGAAGTTGGTTCAACGCTAGTGACGAGCGCGGATGAACCAGCGGGAGTGGGCGTGATGACGGTAAGAAACTGCGCCACGGTTTTGCGGTCCCATTCAGCTGTGGTATCAGCCTCTTGTATCAGGGGTCTCGACTGAGAGTAGCGGCTCGGCTCGATGCCGAGCAAATGCACTCGCACTCCAAAGCTCTGTGCAAGTAGCACCCCAATTCGTACGTCTTCATCCCCTGAAACCAACACCGCATCGCAGATCGCTCGGTTGCGTGCAAGGTCAATGAGGTCTGTCACAATTAACGAATCGACACCCTTCTGTTGACCTTGGCTGTTAACAAATCCGAGCCGGAGCTTGACGTTGTCCAAGTGAGCGAGTGTGGTTTGCTCCGCTGTTGGGCCAGCGAAATTAAGAGCTCCATCATACCAATAAACTCGCAGGAGCTGGCAACCTCCAGATTTTTCTTGCCCGAAACTAATCAGCAATTCGGTGATTGTGGCTTCGTCAAGCTTGCATAATGACCTGGGCTTTTTTGAACCGGAGAGAGCGATCGCGCCTTGCGCAAATAGATATCCGGCATCCACAAACACCGCATACCGAGTCATCGTGGCGCTCTCCGGTCCGCGAATACCCGCCGCCCTGAAACGAGTAAGGGCTCCGTAAGGAGCCCTATTTTAGGCCGCAGCACCAGCGATCAGATAACGTGGTGTCCTTGGCAACGGATATGTGATGGACTTCCGTCGTAGTGTCAAGCTCGAATTGGATTGATCCGCGAATCGCACGAAGCCGTGCCTAGCTGCCGACCTTGAGAAAATCCTTCGTGCCGACGCCTTGCACCAGCAGGAAGCGGGTGTCGGCGTCCGAGCGGTTCACCACCAGATGCGCGGTCTTTGGCGGGACCTGGTAGCGGGCGCCGATGCGCAAGGTCTGATGGTTGGCGGGCGCGCGGGTCTCGATCGACAAAGTCCCTTCGAGGACGAAGAACCAGTCGGTCGTAACGCTATGGAAATGCCACGGGATCTTCTCGCCCAGCGCCAGAGTGAAGACCCGCGTCTCGACATCCTTGCCGATCGCCACCGGCTCGATCGACTTGACGACATATCCGCTGCTGCCCGGCGCCATCAGTCTGCCTCCCTTGGCGAGCGGATCAGCCACGGGCCGAGAGCGGCTCAGCCATAGGCGAGCAATTGGGCGCGGTGCCCGTCGAGCCAGGCGCGTGGTGCTGCATGATCGGGCATCAGGCGCTCGACCAGCCGCCAGAAACGCCGGCCGTGGTTCATCTCGGCGAGGTGCGCCACTTCATGGGCGACGACATAGTCGATAACCGGCTCGGGCGCCATGATCAGCCGCCAACTGAACGACAGATTGCCGCACGACGAGCAGCTGCCCCAGCGACTCCGGGTGTCGCGCACGCCGATCCGGGCGATCTTGTGCCCGATCCGCGCCGCGAGCAGGCGGGCACGCCGGGCGAGCTCGCTGCGTGCGAGCGCCACCAACGCGTCGCGCACCCGCCGCGGCAGGTGGGCCGGATCGCCGCGCACGCGGATCTCGCCATCGCCAATCGCCACCGGCGGGGACGCCGGATCGAGCGAGCGGCGGATGCGATGCGGCATGCCGAGCACCGGCACGATCGCGTCCTCGACAAACGGCACCCGGCACGGCAGGGCCTCGAGCCGGGCGGCAATCCACCGGCGCTTCTGATCGAGAAAACGCAGTCCGAATTCGGTGGGAACGCCAGGCGGCAGCACCAGCTCCACTTGCCGTTGCGCGGCGTCGATGCGCAGGCCGATGCGCCGCGCCCGCAGGCTGATCCGGATCGTGAGCGGTGCGCCGATCTCCGGGTCCCAGTCCGCGGGCCGCACCACCGGCTGCCAGCCGAGCGCCGCCGCACCTCCAGTCATCGCACCGCACCTCCGTTAAAATGCGCCCGATCGCCCGGGCAAGGCCGCGTACAGCGCCTTTTCGAAATCGGCGAACACGGCCAGCGCCTTGGGATCGGCAAAGGGCAGCAGCTGCATCAGGATCACCCCGGTGACACCGGCGGAAGGGTCGATCCAGAAATACGTATTGCCGAGACCGGCCCAGGCGAGGCTGCCGGCACGGCGCCCGCCCGGCACCGGTCCGGTCGAGATCATAAAGCCGAGGCCCCATTTCTTGACCATGCCGGGAAAGAATTCGGCATCGTTCGACGAGGCCGGGACCGCGGTCTTCAGCAGGCACACACGGAGATCGCCGATCGCGTTCCGCGCCATCAGCCGCACTGTTTCGGGCTTCAGCAGCTGCGCGCCGGAGCCGGCGCAGCCCTCGTTCAGGAAGAGTTGCGTGAACGCCAGATAATCCGCTGCGGTGCTGTAGAGCCCGCCGCCGCCCATCTCGAATTCGGGCGCTTGCGGCATCTCGAACGGGATCGCCGCAAGCCCGCCATCCTCGCCGCGGGCATGCATGCCGCCGAGCCGGGCGCGGCGTTCCGGGGTCAGCGCAAAGCCGGTATCATTCATGCCGGCGGGGCGGAACAGGTGCTCTCTGAAATAATCGCCGAGCCGCTGGCCGCTCACCCGTTCCACCGCCTTGCCGGCCCAGTCGATGCCGATCCCGTAATCCCATTTTTCGCCGGGATCAAAGGTCAGCGGCAGCGCCAGCGCCGCGTTCTCGCAGGTGATGATGCCGGGAACGCCGCACTTTTCGAGGTAGCGGCCGATATCGGCGTTCCAGATCTCGTAGCAGAAGCCGGAGGTGTGGGTGAGCAGGTGGCGCAAGGTGATCGGCCGCCGCGCCGGGCGTAGCTTCGGCTCGCCGGCGGCATCGAAGCCTTCGAGCACCTGCGGCGCGGCGAGCTCGGGTAGCACCGCGGCGATCGGCTCATCGAGCGCGAGCCGGCCCTGCTCGACGAGCTGCATTGCCGCCGTCGAGGTGACCGCCTTTGTCATCGAGGCGATCCAGAACACCGTGTCCGCGGTCATCGCAGCACCATCCGGCAGCGCACGACGGCCAAAGGCGCCTTGATAGACCGGTCCCTCGCGGGTCGCGGCCATCGCCACCACGCCCGGCACATCGCCGCGCTCGGCGGCGGCCGCCAGCGCCCGATCGATCTGCTCAAGCTGAGCCATGACATTCCCTGTTCGATTTGGTTGCGCGGCTCAGCATCGGCCAGCTGTGGCGGAGTCCGCAACGACATCTTCCGCTAGCAGGGGATCGGGGTCGGCGGCCAGTCCAGCCAGATCGCCATATCGAGGCCCCGCGGGCGAGCTGTCGAGCAGGTGGATGAACGAGCCGAACACCGTGCCGCGCCGCAAGCCGCACTGACCGAGTAGCGAACCCGTGGCATCGGTTGCCGACCACAGTGCCTCGCCGGGACCTTCCCGGATCACCGCCGCATAGTGGAATTCGTGGCCGCGAAATCGCGCGCCGGCCCGACCGAGCGGCGTGTTCGCGACGAGCGTCGCGATGCGGTAGCCGAGCGAGCGGCGCCGCTCGGCAAAGCTGCTGGCGAACGGAAGCAATCCCGCCATCGGATAGCTTTGCCCGCCGGCCTCGGTCAAGGTCTCGCCCAGCACCATGTAGCCGCCGCATTCGCCATAAACCGGTTTGCCGGCGGCGGCGGCCCGGCGCAGCCCGGCGAAAAAGTGCTCGCCGGCAGCGAGGCGCCCCACCCACAATTCCGGATAGCCGCCCGGCAGATAGACCGCGTCGGCGCTGCGATCCGGCGGCTCGTTGGCGGTTGGTGAAAAAAAGGCGAGTTCGGCACCTGCGTTGCGCCAGCCGTCTAGGGTCGCGGGATAGGTGAAGCAGAAGGCGTCGTCGCGCGCCACCGCAATGCGCTGGCCGAGCGGCCGCAGGTTGGGTGCGGCAGCCGGAGCCGTCATCCGCGACCCGCGCGCCAAGCTCAGCAGGCGATCGACCTCCAGAAACTCGCCGACATGCCCGGCAGCGCGTTCGAGCACCGCCGCCGATGCCGCGACCTCGGCGGCCGGGACCAGCCCGAGATGCCGTGACGGCAGCTCCAGCGCCGCGTCGGCGGGCAATCCACCGAGGATCGCGAGACCGGGCAGATGCCGCACCACCGCGCCGGCGAGAAGCACGCGGTGCCGCTCGCTCGCGATGCGGTTGAAGATGACGCCGGCGAGCGGCAGCCCGGGCTGGTGTCCGGCAAAGCCGCGCAGCAGGGCCGCGACCGAGGCGCCTTGCCGGCGCACATCGACGACCAGCACGACGGGCCAGCCGGTCAGCGCCGCGAGTTCAGCGGTCGAGCCCTCTTCGCCATCGGCGCCGGTCCCATCGAACAGGCCCATCACCCCCTCGCACAGCACGATGTCGCTCACGGCTTCGAGACCGGCGACAAGACCGCCGAGGGTTTCCGGCCGCATCGCCCAGGGATCGAGATTGATGCAAGGCACACCGCCGGCGGCGGCGAGAAAGGTCGGGTCGATGAAATCGGGCCCCGCCTTGGCCGCGGCGACCCGGATGCCGCGCCGGCTCAGATGGCGCAGCAACCCGGCGGGCACCAGGGTCTTGCCGCTCCCCGAGCTCGGGGCGGCGAGGATCAGCCCGCGTCCCGGCACGACGGTGCCGGCGCGCGGGTCAGCCCGGCAGCTTGTCGCCGTCCGGCGGGGCCGGCACCTCGAACGCGTTGACCATGCCCGACAGCAGCGCAAAATAGTTGGCCGCGGCGGTCAATTCGACCAGCCATTGCTCGCCATGTCGGGCTTTGAGGCGGTCGAACAACCCCTGATCGACCTTGTTGGTGCGCAGCAGCTGGCGCGTGTAGCTGACGATGTCGCGTTCGTCCTCCGGCAATGCCGAGGGGTCGCCCTTGGCGCGCAGCAGGTCGATCGTCGCTTCGGGCACCCCGGCGCGCCGCGCGGCACCGACCTGGGCGGACCACACATAGGCAGCTTCCTTCTCGCGCACCGCAGCGAGGATCGCGTGCGAGCGCAGCCGGCCCTCGACCACGCTGCCTTCGCGAAAGAACGTGACCAAGGGCAGCACGCGCTCGGCAAGTCCCGGGCTTTTCAATAGGATGCTGAACGGACCGCGCACATTGCCAAAGACGCCGACGACCTGATCGACGACGTGGTGGTGCTCGGCCGGCATATCGGCTTTGCCGCCGACCGGTGCAATTCTCCGCATCGCTTCCTCCCCTGATTGTATATGCGAATCAGATGCCCGGATAGGGCTTGTCCCAGCCATCAAGATAGACGATCTCGGAGAGCGGGCCGCGCCCGACCGGGCCGAACCGGCCCATCGGATAGCCGATCGGCAGGATCGCATAGGAATGGAAGCCGGGTGGGATGCCCATCGCCTCGTCGCATTCCTTGGCGTGGCCGATATGCCGCGTCGTCAGGGTCGAGCCGAGACCGAGTGCGCGCGCTGCCAATAGCATGTTCTGTACCGCCGGGTAGATCGATGCGCCGGAGGAGTATCCCGGATTCTCGCCTTCGAGGCAGGCGACGATCCACACCGGCGCCTCGTGGTAATGGTCGGTCAGATACTGGTTCGCCGCCATCTGCCGCAATTGCCGGGGCTGATCCGAGCCGGGCGGCGGCGGGCTGTTGCGATAGCGTGGCCCGACGACGTCATCGAACAGCTTCTTGTAATAGCTCTGCACGATTTTTTTGCCGGGATGGTTTTTCAGTACCAGAAAGCGCCAGCGCTGGGTGTTGCCGCCATTGGCCGCGGCCTGGCCGGCGAGCAGGATCTTGCGGATCAGATCGTCGGGGACCGGATCGGGCTTGAGCCGGCGCATCGCCCGGGTCGTGTGCATAATGTCGAAGATGTCGGTTCCGCCTGGCGTCGCTTCGGGCATCCGTTCCTCCATGGCCGCTTGCCGCAAACTCTAGTAGCGATCAGCGTGGCCTCACAAGGTCGATCAAGCCGGCGTCGATCAGGCGGCGTCGATCAAGCCGGCGTCGATCAGGCGGCGCCGGCACCGAGTGCTGCCAGGCGCCGCTGGGCGTCGAGCATGTCAGTGTCGCCGGCGGCGGCAGGCTTCAAGTGGAAATCGAACATGGCGGTGTAATAAGGCGGGTCGATGCCGAGCTGCCGTGCTGCCGCGTCGGCTCTGTCCTGCCGCTCGAAGTCGCAGATCAGCGAATCCTTGACCGCGAACACTGCGTCGCTGCCGAGATATTGGTCGGCGCGGTCGAAGATGTGGGTTGTCACCGGCTCGTAGCCGGCGGCCGAGACGACAAAATGAATGTGCGCCGGGCGCCAGGGATGCCCTCCGGTGGCGCGCAGCATCGCGCCGACCGGACCGTCGGCCGGGATCGGGTAGTGGACCGGGCGTACCGTGCGCACGAGGTAGCGACCGGCACCGTCGGTGCGGAACTTGCCGCGCATATGGAGCCCGTCGAGGCCGGGGTCCTGCGAGTCGTAGAGACCGTTCGTCTGCGCCTGCCACACATCGAGCAACGCGCCGGCGATCGGCTGCTTGTCGAGATCGAGCACCCGGCCGCCGACCAGCGCCGGTGCCCCGTCGCGGTCGAGATGGGCGATATTGCCGCCCCACGGCATGTCGGGTGCGCCTTGGCGGTGAAACGGCCCGAAGACCGTCGATTCGGTGGCCCCGTCGGGTTTGCGGTGGTTGAGGAGGTCGACCACCATCGAGACGCCGAGGCTGTCCGAGAACAGGATGAATTCCTGGCGCTTGTCGCTGCACATGCGGCCGGAAGCGGTCAGTATCTCGATCGCCTGAAACCACTCCGCCTCGGTCAGGTTGACATCCTTGACGAAGGCGTGCAGGTGACCGATCAGGCTCAGCATGATCTCCCTGAGCCGCGGTTGCGGCGTGTGCGCGAACCGCTCCAGCACCTCGGCGGTGATATCGTCCTCGGTCTTGTTGCGTGGCATCGGCATCACCGGCCTCCCGGTTGGTTTCCGGCCGACCAATAGCATACGAGAAGCCGCGCTGTCGCCGGCCGGTGCCGCGGATCTGCGGCGAAGCCGCAGTCGCTGATGGTGCCGCCGGACTCCCGCCAGTCGCCGCCATCGCCCCGCCGAACTCCGCCGCTGCGCCGCCTCGGCGTGCTCGCCGCTGCGGCCGCCATCCTCGGCGTTCTGCTCGCGGTGGCGAGCCGATGGCCGTGGCTCGCCGCCGACATCGTCGCAAACCCGATGCGCGCTGCGGCAACGCTGGTCTTTGCCGCGACCTACCTCGTCATCGCCATCGGCAAATTGCCGGGGTTCTATCTCGACCGGGCCGGGGCGGCACTGCTCGGCGCCAGCCTGATGGTGGGCCTCAATATCCTGTCGCTCGACGCCGCACTGCGCTCGATCGACTTCGCCACGATCGGGCTCTTGCTCGGCATGATGATCGTGGTCGGCAATCTGCGCCTCTCGGGGTTTTTCCGGCTGGTCACCAATTGGGTGGTGACCCGGGCCCGCCATCCGCTGCTGCTGCTCGCCGCGGTGATCGCGACCTCAGGCTTTTTCTCGGCGTTTCTGGTCAACGATACGATCTGCCTGGCCTTGACCCCGCTCGTGCTCGACCTCGTGCTGCGCCTGCAGCGCGACCCGGTGCCCTACCTCCTGGCGGTGGCGATGGCCTCCAATATCGGCGGCGTCGCGACGATCACCGGCAACCCGCAGAACATGATGATCGGCAGCGTTTCGGGCATCGCCTATGGCAGCTTTGCGGCGGCGCTGGCACCGGTCGCGGCGATCGGGCTCTGCGTGACCTTTGCGCTGGTTGCGCTGCTGCATCCGGCCGAGTTCTGGACCCGCCAGCAATTGCATGGTGCCGTAGCGCCGGCGCATGCCCATCGACCGCTGGCGATCAAGGCGGGCAGCGTGGCCCTGGTGATGACCGCCGGATTTTTCGCCGGCTTCGAGCCGGCAAAGCTGGCGCTGGTGGCCGGATCGGTATTGCTGGTGACCCGTGCCGTGCGCAGCGCCAGGATCTATCGGGAGATCGACTGGCCGCTGTTGCTGCTGTTTGCCGGGCTGTTTATCGTCGTCGCCGGGTTTGAGAGATCGCTGCTGTCGCCGCGTTTGATCGCGGCGATCGGTCATCAGCAGCTCGATCGCGCTCCGGTCCTGGCGCTCGTCACGGCAGCGCTGTCCAATCTCGTCAGCAACGTCCCCGCCGTGCTGGTGCTGCAGCCCTTCGTCGCGGCGCTGCCCGATCCGCGCCGCGCATGGCTGATCATGGCGATGGCCGCGACCCTCGCCGGCAATTTGACGATCCTCGGATCGGTCGCCAATCTGATCGTTGTCGAGCGCGCCGCCACACGCGGTGTGACGATCAACTTCTGGCAGCATTTTCGGGTCGGCGCGCCGCTGACCATCTTGACGATCCTCGCCGGCCTATGGTGGCTGTAGCTGTAATGGTGGCGCCGCGCGGCACGGTCGAAGAGCGTATTGCTTGGCCGGAACGAAAGCGGGGCAGGAGGTCGGGGATGAGCGAGCAGCGTCTGAACGAGTTCGGCCAGCCGATCGGTCCGCCGCTGCCGGGCTGGTCGCCGCGACCATTGCCGCCGCGGACTGCGGTCGAGGGGCGGTTCTGCCGGGTCGAGCCGCTCGACCTCGAGCGCCATGCCGCCCAGCTCTTCGCCGCCAATAGCGACGACCGGGACGGGCGCAACTGGACCTATCTCCCTTATGGGCCGTTCCCGTCATTCGGCCCGTTTCGCGACTGGGTCGAGGCGGCGAGCCGCACCCGCGACCCGTTGCGCCACGCGATCATCGATCTCGGCAGCGGCGCGGCCGTCGGTGTCGCGAGCCTGATGCGCATCGACCCGGCGGCCGGCGTGATCGAAATCGGCGGCATCACCTATAGCCCGCGGCTGCAACGCAAACCGGCGGCGACCGAGGCGATGTATCTGTTGATGCGCCGGGTATTCGACGAACTCGGCTATCGCCGCTACGAATGGAAATGCGACTCGTTGAACGCCGCCTCGCGGGCCGCGGCCGAACGCCTCGGCTTCCGCTACGAAGGGCTGTTCCGCCAGGCGACGGTCTACAAGGGCCGCAGCCGCGACAGCGTCTGGTTCTCGATCCTCGACAGCGAGTGGCCGGCGTTGCGCACGGGGTTCGAGCGCTGGCTCGACCCGGCCAATTTCGATGCCGCGGGGCGGCAGCGTGCGAGCCTCGCAAGGTTGCGCTAGGCTTGCTCGCGCATCTTTTTGGGGAGGGAACGATGTTGCGCAGCGTGGCAGCAATCCTCGTGCTGGCGGTTTCGAGCTGGGCGGGTGCCGCCTTGGCCCAGGCGGTGGTGCCCTACGGCATGCCGATCGGCCTCGACGGCGCCAAAAAGGCGGCGGACGCAGCACTCGCCGAAGCCAAAAGCATCACCCAAACCCCCTATGTCGTCGCCATCGTCGATCCGGATGGCGTGCTGGTCTATTTCGAGCGCGAGGACGACGCGCAGATCGGCTCGGTGCGCGTCGCCATCGACAAGGCGCGCTCGGCGGCGTTGTTCCGGCGGCCGACAAAGGTGTTCGAGGACGCGCTCGACAAGGGACGCACCGCGATTATGGCGCTGCACGGGGCGGTGGCACTCGAAGGCGGGTTGCCGCTGGTCGCCGATGGCAAGATCGTCGGCGCGATCGGCGCCAGCGGCGGTACCGGTGCGCAGGACAGCAAGGTCGCAAAAGCCGGGGCGGACACGCTCAAATAGGACATGGCACAAACCGCGGGCCGCGGAACCGGGGGGCGTTGGCGCCCGGGTTCCACCCGCCGTGGCGCGCGCCGGCCAATGCGGCAGCGCAATGGTTGCGCCCGCCCGCCCGAAGGGACTAAGACCGGCCGAGCACTCAACGAGGGAGAACCGGCGTGGCGCGCGGCGAGGAGCAACACAGAAATCCGAAATCCAACATCGAGATTGCCCAGGAAGCAGAGATGCGGCCGATCGGCGAGATCGCCGCCGACAAGCTCGGCATCCCCGACGACGCGGTCGAGCCTTACGGCAAGTACAAGGCCAAGATCGCGCTCGACTATGTCCGCTCGCTGCCCGAGCGGCCGAACGCCAAGCTGATCCTCGTTACTGCGATCACCCCGACCCCGGCCGGCGAAGGCAAGACGACGACAACGGTCGGGCTCGGCGACGCGCTCAACCGGATCGGCAAGAAGGCGATGCTGTGCCTGCGCGAGGCGAGCCTCGGCCCGTGCTTTGGCGTCAAGGGCGGCGCGGCCGGCGGCGGTTACGCCCAAGTGGTGCCGATGGAGGACATCAACCTCCATTTCACCGGCGACCTGCACGCGATCGGCGCCGCCAACAATCTGCTCGCGGCGATGGTCGACAACCACGTCTACTACGGTCTCGAGCCGGTCATCGATCCGCGCCGGGTATCCTGGCGCCGGGCGATCGACATGAACGACCGCGCGCTGCGCACGACGATCTCCTCGCTCGGTGGTGTCGCCAACGGTTTCCCGCGCGAAGACGGGTTCGACATCACCGCCGCCTCGCAGGTGATGGCGACGTTCTGCCTGGCGACCAGTCTGCAGGATTTGCAGCGGCGGCTCGGCAACATCCACGTCGGTCAGACCCGCGAGCGCAAAGCGGTGACCGCCGCCGACGTCAAGGCGGCAGGGTCGATGACGGCGCTGCTCAAGGACGCGCTCGCCCCCAACCTGGTGCAGACGATCGAGCACAACCCGGTCTTTATCCACGGCGGCCCGTTCGCCAACATCGCCCATGGCTGCAATTCGGTCATCGCCACCACATCGGCGCTGAAGCTCGCCGACTATGTCGTCACCGAGGCCGGCTTTGGCGCCGATCTCGGGGCCGAAAAGTTCTTTGACATCAAATGCCGCAAGGCGGGGCTGAGTCCGGCGGCGGCGGTCGTGGTGACGACGGTGCGGGCGTTGAAGATGCATGGCGGGGTGGCACTCAACGCGCTGCGGGGGGAAAATGTCGCCGCCCTCGAAAAGGGCTTTTCCAATCTCCAGCGCCACCTCGCCAACATTCGCCAATTCGGTGTGCCGGCAGTGGTTTCGGTCAACCGCTTCAGCGCCGACACCGCCGCCGAACATGCGCGGTTGAAGGAACTGTGCGCCGCCGAGGGCGTCAAGGCGGTGATCGCCGACCATTGGGCGCAGGGCGGCGAGGGGGCGATCGAGCTTGCCCGCGAAGTCGTCGACCTGGCCGAAAGCGGCGCGGCAAAGCTCAAGTTTCTGTACCCCGACGAGATGCCGCTTTTGGAAAAGGTCCGCACCATCGCCCAGCGCATCTACGGCGCCGCTGACATCGAGGCGGCGAAACAGGTGCAGGACCAGCTTGCCCAGCTGCAGGACCAGGGGTACGGCCAATTCCCGGTGTGCATCGCCAAGACGCAACTCAGCTTCACCACCGATCCCAACGCCAAGGGGGCGCCGAGCGGCCACACAGTGACGATCCGCGAGGTGCGGCTGTCGGCCGGGGCCGAGTTCGTCGTCGCGATCTGCGGCGAGATCCTGACGATGCCCGGTTTGCCGCGGGTGCCGGCAGCAAACAATATCGAGGTCGATGCCGAGGGACGGATCACCGGCCTGTTCTGAGGGAACGGGAGAGCATCGCATGAAAATCGATGAATCGATGGTGATGTCTCTCCCGCGAGAAGCGTGTCGAACAAATCATCCTTGGCCTGTACGACCCTATCAACCTGCACCTCGTCGAGCTGGTCGGCTTCGATTTCGATCCCGAATTGCGGCGGCGCTTCCGGCGCGAACTGCGCCTGGTTGCGAGAAGTTCACGCGACATTGGCCGAACGTCTACATGAAGGCGAGGGGATGCTCGATCTGATCCCGGATTAGGGAACGACCATCGCGTCGCGGGCCGCACCGGTCGGCGCTGCAACATGGCGAGGAAATTGAGGGATATCGAGTGGACCCGGCCGCAGTAAAGCTCTGGCGGCGTACCGAGCGGCAGCGGCTGTTGGCTTGGCGCACCGGCACCGCGCCCGCGCTGCGGCGCGAATGGGGTGGCGCGATCGACACCGCGCTGCGCGCGCTGCTTGCCGAACGCGGGAGACCGACCCTCGGCGTTTACTGGCCGTTCCAGGCCGAGTTCGACCCGCGGCCGCTGATCGACTGGCTGATCGCCACTGGCGCCTCGGTCGCGCTGCCGGCGGTGGTCGACAAAACGGGCCCGCTCGAATATCGCGCCTGGCGGCCGGGTGACCCGCTGGTCGATGGGGTATGGAACATCCCGGTGCCGGAGCGCCGCGATATCATTGTCCCGCAAGCGGTGCTGGCTCCGCTCGTCGGCTACGACCGGGAATGCTATCGGCTCGGCTATGGCGGCGGCTATTTCGACCGCACCTTGGCGGCGCTGACGCCGCGGCCATTGGCGATCGGTGTCGGCTTCGCGTTTTCGGAGCTGGCGACGATCCATCCGCAACCGCACGACATTGCGATGGATTTAATCGTCACCGAGGTTCGCCTGCGCCGGCGATGACCCGGCTGCGGCGATGCTGACCAAGGCGATCCTCGATCTCTCGCCGCCGGCCGACGCTGCTCTCGCCGCGGCACTGGTGTTCGGCGGCGTCGTCAAGGGCGTGCTCGG
>Ga0335075_10002416_pt1 | contig 30132 bp, 33 predicted proteins | sample Lox_Sample_24_FD_206723 | JGI IMG/M metagenome (GOLD analysis project Ga0335075, IMG submission 206723) | Soil microbial communities from Loxahatchee National Wildlife Refuge, Florida, United States - Lox_Sample_2.4 | ecosystem: Environmental > Terrestrial > Soil > Wetlands | place: USA...
CCTGTGACTCCTTCTCCAACTTCTTCCACCACGCCAGCCATGTCGAGGCCGAGGACGGCAGGTAAGGGCTGCTTTGCATGGGCGCCCTGGCCAGCCCGGATTTTGGTGTCCAGTGGATTCATGCCACTTGCATGAATGCGAACGAGAACCTCACCAGCCCTGGCTATCGGGTCTGGCACTATTGCTTCGAGGAAATCTCCATCAGGCTGTTCCACTCTATAGATTTTCATTGTCGTGCCCCTTCTTTGAACATAAGCGAGGAACAGGCTGAGTACCTGTGCATTTTTGATGAGCTGCTGAGAACGTCTTTGATGCGCTCTATGAGTTAGCGTCCATCAAGAAGCATTCCCGGCGACATGGGCGTTTACAGGGACTCATCATCCAGACCCCGGCCTTCAGCCTGCAGCCGTTCCAGGCGATCTCGATCAAGCCCTTTTACCGGAAGCCAGACGGCCATGCTCAGCATGGCCACAAGCATCGGGAACACGAGCAACATCGAATCGTATTGTGGAGCGAACACAGCGCAAAGATTCTTGATAATGAATCCTGCGCCGCCAAGCAGTAACAGGCAGCCCAGCACACATGAGAAATATCCAGACCGGAAGAATAAATATCCTCGGAGCATGGTCTCAACTCCGTAAAATCCGGCAAAAATGCTGAAGATGGTTCCATAGATCTTCAGACATAGATAGGCGAAGCGGTTGCAGGCATCCGGGCCCAGCGCAGCAGCGAAGTGCGCATCCAATTGCGGTACAGCTGCGAGATAGTAGAAGCTCTCGCCAACAGCGAAGGTTGCGGTACAAAACACGCCAAAGAAAGCTGCGATGAGAGACAGCGGGCGACTCACCGGCCGGAGCAGCACGTAGAAGATGGCTGCCAAAGCGAGGTCGCACGCCGCCTCGATCAGGTAGGCCGCAAAACCGGCGCGGAATAGACCGAGCGAAGCCGCAACTCTCAGGCTGGTCGCATGAAAGTCGCCAGCCCCCATAAGTTTGCCCGGGACAAAGGACTCGCCAAATCCACCTGCCAGGAGGGAAATTGCGATCAGCGCCCCGGCTATTCGTGCATACCGTCGTGCCGCGTTTGCATTCATCATCCGCTCCTTCCTCCTGCACGGAGTCTACGCGAATGCGCAACAAAGTATTCCCGTGAGCGTCGGTCCAACTCATCCGCGCTTACCCTTCCCCTGTCGTCATCAACGAGTGCAACATCGCTAATGCACTCATCGAGCAGGATTAGGAACGATATGTCGGCTTGTCGTCAGAAATTCCGTGACGATCGTCCTGGAACGGAGATGTCAAGGCCAGTCCCTCGTTAGAATACGGACTCCTCGCTATTCTCAGAATGATTCCCCCAGAAATGCGCTTCCGTATGTCCAATCGCTCAACCCTATGGCGGATTCCCTGGTCGGACGCTGGCAGGGAGGGCTGCGATGCTAAACTTGTGCTTCCGGCTGGTTTCTCGCCCTATTTCTCTTTCTGGACATTCCTTTGGCGGACGCTAAGAAAAAGACCTCTGCAGTGACGTATGCCGATGCCGGCGTGGATATTTCGAGCGGCGACCGGGCGAAGCAGCGTATTAAGTATCTGGCGCAGCGGACGTTTGGGCGCAATGTTTTGAGCGAGATTGGCGGCTTTGGCGGGCTGTTCAAGCTGGATACGGCGAAGTTCAAGCAGCCGGTGCTGGTGTCGAGCGCGGATGGGGTGGGCACGAAGCTGAAGATTGCGTTTGAGCTGGGCATTCACCACACGGTGGGCGCGGACCTGGTGAACCACTGCGTGAATGACATTGCGGTGCAGGGCGCGACTCCGCTGTTTTTTTTGGATTATCTGGCGACGGGGAAGCTGGACGCCGAGGTTACGGAAAAGATTGTGGTGGGGCTGGCGGATGCGTGCCGGGCGAACGGGTGCGCGCTGATTGGCGGGGAGACGGCGCAGATGCCAGGGTTCTATGCGGACGGCGAGTATGACCTGGCGGGCTTTATTGTGGGCGCGGTGGATCGCGAGAAGCTGATTACGGGCGCGAAGATTGCGGTTGGCGATGTGCTGGTGGGGCTTCCGTCGACGGGGCTGCATACGAACGGCTACTCGCTGGCGCGGAAGCTGTTTTTCGATCGGGCGGGGTACAAGCCGGAGCAATACATCAATGCGCTCAAGGAAAAGGCGGGCGCGGCGCTGATGAAGACGCACCGGAGCTATCTGCATGTGATTCAGAAGCTGACGGCCAGCGACCTGGTGGCGGGGATGGCGCATATTACGGGCGGGGGGATTACGGAGAATCTGCCGCGGATTTTGCCAAGAGGGATTGGGGCGCAGGTGGATCTGGGATCGTGGCCGGTGCTGCCGGTGTTTGAGCATCTGCGGGAGCTGGGCAGCGTGGAGCAGGATGAGATGCTGCGGACGTTCAATATGGGGATCGGGCTGATTGCGGTGGTTCCGGCGGAGAAGTTCAAGCGGGTGAAGGGACTGCTGGAGCGGGCGAACGAGCGGTTCTACGTGATAGGGCGGACGGTGAAAGGCGACCGGAGGGTGGTTTACGGCTGATGCGGGCGCGGGCTCAGGGCAAGTGAACGATGACGAACACGAGCACGGCGATCCAGCAGATCACGACGAAGATGATGGCCTTGCGGGCCATGGGCTTTTCTCAAGGGTTTGATTCAACGAGAGAGCTGGGTGCAATCGTCGCCGATTTGCCGCGGAGTTGCAAGGGAAATTGCTTGAGGGATGGATGAAGCGGCTTGGGGTTTTGCTGTCGGGACGCGGGTCGAATTTTCTGGCGATTGCGGAAAACATTGCACAGGGTAAATTGACGGGCTGCGAGATTGCGGTGGTGATCTCGAATAAGGCCGATGCCGCGGGGCTGGCGGCGGCGCGGGAGCGCGGGCTGACGGCGGTGGCAATTGAGGCGGGCGGGCGCAAGCGGGCGGAGCATGATGCGGAGATGATTTCCACGCTGAAGGAGCATGGCGTGGAGCTGGTGATTCTTGCGGGGTATATGCGGCTGCTGTCTGCGGAGTTTGTGCGGGCGTTTCCGCAGCGGATTTTGAATATTCATCCTTCGCTGCTGCCTGCGTTTGCGGGCCTGGATGCGCAGGAGCAGGCGTTGAACTATGGCGTGCAGGTGGCGGGATGCACGGTTCATTTTGTGGATGAGGAGCTGGATCACGGCGTGATTGTGCTGCAGAAGACGGTTGCGGTGCGCGAGGACGATGATGCGCATGCGCTGGCAGAGCGGATTCTGGAGCAGGAGCATGTGGCTTATTCGGAGGCGATCGCGCGGGTGCTTTCGGGGGCGTATCGGGTGGTTGGGCGGCGGTACGTGAAGAACTGATATTGCAAAGACTCTCAGACCCCTGACAAATTGATTTTCTTCAGATTATTTCAAGACGCCGATGGTGTGCAGCCAGGTTGTGGCCGCCTGTGGCCAGTTGGTGATGGGGAGGGCGGTGTGGCGGAGGCCATAGCCGTGACCTCCCTGCGCGTAGATGTGCAGTTCGGCGGGGACTCCGGCGTGCTTTAGCTCCATGAAATAGGTGACGGCGTTTTCTACGTGGACGGGGTCGTCCTCGGCCTGCACGAGGAAGGCGGGCGGGGTTTGCGGGGTGACGTGGATGTTGGGGTTGGGCTCCATGCCGTGCTCAGAGAGGGCGAGCCAGCCGGGATAGATGATGATGGCGAAGTCGGGGCGGCAGCTTCGCTGATCGGCGGCATCGATGGGTGGGTAGAGGCGCTGGTCATAGTGGGTGCTGAGCGCGGCGGCGAGATGGGCTCCGGCGGAGAAGCCGAGGACTCCGATACGGTGCGGGTCGATGTGCCAGGCCGCGGCGTGCCAGCGGACGAGGCCGAGGGCGCGCTGCGCGTCCTGCAGAGCGGCGGCGGACTTTGGATAGGGTCCGGAGTTGGGCACGCGGTACTTGAGCAGGATGCAGTCGACGCCGATGGAGTTGAGCCAGGTGCAGACCTCGGTGCCTTCGAGATCGATGGCGAGGACCTGGTAGGCTCCGCCGGGAAAGACGACGATTGCGGGGCGGGTTTGCTTGCCGGCGACCGGGTAGACCGTGATGGCGGGTACCGAGACGTTGGTGAGGCGGATGACGGAGCGGCCTGCGACGAGCTTGTCGCCGGGCTTGGTCATGTTCTTCTCCGGCTGCGGATTGGGTTGTGCGCCGGGAGCTCCATTGGGCCAGAGTGCGAGGGTGATGTGTCCCGGAGGCGGCTGCCATGCGGGCTGTTGCGCGTGGGCGCTGAGGGCGAAGAGGGCGGCGGCACAGACGGCGAGGAATGAGCGCATGGAGAGGACCTTCCGTAAGGTGCGACGACAGCACAGACAGGATACGGGAGTGGCGGCGGAGGGACAATCTGGCGCTACTGGCGTGTTCAGAAGGCGTAATGGACGTTGGTGAGTTCTTCGGAAATATTCCATAGGTGATCGGCTATGGCTTCGTCGTAGGCTGGGGCTTCGGCTCGGACTTCGACGGGGTAGCCGCGCATTTCGCGGAAGCCGTTGGAGCCGTAGAAGCGTCCGCTGCGGGCCTGGGGCGCGGTGGCTCCGTAGAGGGTGGGGAGCGCGCCTTGTGCGTCGGACTGACCGATGATAGCGATGAGCATGGGAGCGACGATTCCGGCAAGGTTTTTCTTCTGGCCGGGTCCGGCGTGAAAGAGATTGGTGCTGGCGACTCCAGGATGGACGGCGATGCTGGCTACGTTGGGGTGGGTGGTGCGGAGCTTGCGGTCAAGCTCAAAAGCGAAATAGAGATTGGCGAGTTTGGACTGCCGGTAGGCGGGCCAGGGTTTGTAGCCGCGCGCCCACTGGAGGTCTTCGAAGCGGATTGTGCCTCCGCGATGGGCGATGGAGCTGACCGTTACGATGCGCGGGGCGGGCGCGGTGAGGATGGCGGGGAGCAGGAGTCCGGTGAGCGCAAAGTGGCCGAGGTGGTTGGTTCCGAACTGGAGCTCGAAGCCGTCGGCGGTGAGCTGGCGGTCGGGGAGGGCCATGACTCCGGCGTTGTTGACGAGCAGGTCGAGGCAGCAGTGCCGGTTGAGGATCTTTTCTGCGAACGCACGGATGGAGGCGAGGCTGGCGAGGTTGAGCGGGGCGACTTCGAGCTGCGCGTCGGGAAGTTCAGCGAGGATGGTGCGCTGGGCGGCGGCGGCCTTCTGCGGGTTGCGGCAGGCGAGGATGACCTCTGCGCCGGCGCGGGCCAGCTCTCTTGCGGCCTGGAAGCCGACACCGCTGTTGGCTCCGGTGACGACGGCGAGTTTGCCGGTTTGCGGGGGGATGTCGGCGGTGGTCCAGCGCTTCATAGCGGTTAGATGTAGGCGGCGCAGTCGCGAGGCAATTTCTTTGCGCTGCCTGTGTTATGACGCGGAACGGGTCCTCAGGCGGCCTGGTCGCGGGCCTGGCCGAGGATGAGTTTGGCGGTCATCTTGTGGCCTCCGCGGTAGTAGGTAACGATGACGGTGTCACCGACCTGGTGCTGGTTCATGAAATCGGCGATGTCCTGGGTGCTGGTGATCTGCTGGCCGTCGAGGCCGACGATGAGGTCTCCGCCGAGGTAGATTTGCAGGTTGCCATAGATGGCGGCCTGGTTTCCACCGCGGAGTCCGGCACGGGCAGCGGCTCCGCCGGGGAAGACCTGCTGGATGAGGACACCGTAGTTGACGGGGAGGCCCATCTGCTGGGCGAGATCGGGACCGACAGAGAGCGACTCGATGCCGAGGGAGGGACGGCGGACATAGCCGTACTTCTGGAAGTCGCCGAGGACAGCCTTGGCGGTGTTAATGGGAATGGCGAAGCCGATACCGGCGCTCTGCTCTACGTTTTCGTTGGGATTGGTGGCGATGAGAGAGTTGATGCCGATGACTTCGCCGTGGGAGTTGAGCAGCGGGCCACCGGAGTTTCCGGGGTTGATGGCGGCGTCGGTCTGAATGGCGTTTTCGATGAGCTGTCCCTGGGGGTTGCGGATGGTGCGGATGGCGCTGATGATGCCGGTGGTCATGGTTCCGCTGAGCCCGAAGGGATTGCCGATGGCGTAGACCTGCTGGCCGACGACGAGATCGCGGGAGGTGGCGGCGAGGACGGCGGGAACGAGATTGGGCGCATTGATCTGCAGGAGGGCGAGATCGTGGACGGGATCGCGTCCGACGATGGTGGCGCGATAGCGGCGCTGGTTGGCGAGGGTGACCTCAACCTGCTGGCCGCCAGCCACGACGTGATTGTTGGTGAGGATGTGACCCTGCGTGTCGAGGATGAAGCCGGAGCCCTGGTCCTGCTGCGGGACGATCTGGAAGAAGAAATTGTAGGTAAGCGTGGAGGATGTGATGTTGACGACCCAGGGCAGCGCCTTCTTGTAGACGGCGATGTTGTTCATCTCCTGCGGGGTGTACTCGGGGGCAGCGTGTGCCTCAGTGAGGGTGAGGTCGGAGGCGAGGGCGTGGCCGGGAAGCAGGTGAGTGCGCAGGTTTTGGAAGCTGAGCGTGGTGAGATACCAGAAGCCGCCAATGATGACGAGAATGATAACGATCCGGCGAAAGGTCATAGTCGTGTGTCTTCCATGTGGTGCGGGTATCTCTGCTGACGGAGAGATGTTCGAGGGCTGCTCCGCCGGGTGGCGGAGGGCCCATTCGTGCAAGGTTCAATTTTATCGGCGCGCAGCTGCCGGCTCAAGCCTTTACGGATTTTGCGGTTCTGCTGCGGGAGGCGCGCTCCAACTCGGCATAGACGCGCTCGACCTCGACGCGCGTGGCTTTGATGGAGCCGCCGTTGTCGATGACGTAATCGGCGAAGGGGATTTTTTCGCTGTCAAGCATTTGCGCGGCGACGCGGCGTCGGGCATCGGCCTCAAGTTCTTCGCGCGGGGGCAGGTTGGAGAGATTGCCGGAGTGATCGAGGAAATGCTCCATGCGATCGACGTAGCGGGTGATACGAAGTTCCGTTGGCGCGACGACGAGGATGATGCGGTCGAAGCGCTGCCGCCAGCCGGGCGCGGAGCCCTGCTGATCGGCCTCGAAGATGAGCGCGGATTCGACGACAGCGACGGCATGCGGATCTTTGGCGAAGACTGCGTCGGCCCATTGCTGCTGCGCAGCGACGACGGGTGGATGCACGATGCTATTGAGCTCGGCGACGCGGTTGTGGCGAAAGGCGAGGTCGGCGAGGAGTCCGCGGTCGAGGGCGCCGTCGGCGCGGACGACGCCAGTGCCGAAGTGCTCGACGATGGCGCGATAAGCGGTCTTGCCGGGAGACATGAGTTCACGGCCGAGCGCGTCCGCACTTACAACGTATGCGCCCAGCGCATGAAAGATTTGACCGACAGTGGTCTTTCCGCTTCCTAATCCGCCTGTGAGTCCAACACGAAGCATGTCTTTTCGACTTCCCGAAGGGTCTTTCTGTCTTGTTTGTGGCGACTCTTTTTTCTCCTCCGGCCGCTTTCTATAAACTGAGCTAATGCAGGCGCCGGAGCGCATTCGTGAAGTTCTGGAGATGATTGTATGCCCGGCGTGCCACGGGCAGCTGACGTTTGACGCAGGCTGCGTTCGATGCGCAGCATGCAGCAGACGTTATCCCATTGAAGACGGGATTCCTGTTCTGCTGGAGGCGCGCGCCGAGGTAAAACCCTGAGGCCGATTACCGAAGAGACTTTGCCGCATCTAATAATGATGAGAGTACGAGAGATCCTCCGGTAAGCAGTGGCAGGGACCCGCGTGAGAGTGAGCCTCCACGATGGTCCTTAGCCGTGTTTCAGAGATCGCGGTTGCAGTGCAGCGACCGGGATGCTGCGTTATGACGCAGAAATGAAATGCGCCTCGGGGAAACCAGAACAGGAGGTTGTGCGTACTTTATTCAGGCAAGGCGAGGTTTAAGAAGATTGCGCAAAGGGAGCAACCTGTGTGCTCAGGTTGTGTCTATATAGAGAGGCCGGGAGGATGGAGCGATGACCCCAAATGGCAAAGTCGAGAAATTTGCAGCGAGCGAGCTTAGCAGTCTGCGGAGCGAACTGATGCAAGCCGGCATCGACTCCTGGCAGGCCGCGCAGGTTCTGGCGGCGTTCCTGGCCGGGCGCGGCTACGGCGTGATTCCAGAGCAGGCGCGGGACGCGGTGATGCGGCTCGAGGGTGCGGGCTGCTCGGCTGAATGCATGCAGACGGAACTGGAGCGGCTGGCTCTGGTGATGTGAGCGGGTGCGATGGTCAGGTGACGATCCATAGCGCGAGCACACTTAGAACCACAGTTGCGGGCATGATGATGAGTCCTGTCTTGAAGAACTGCTTACGTGTGAGGGCGATGTTTTCGCGGCGCAAGGCCATGAGCCATAGGATGGTTGCGAGCGAGCCGGGGACTGAGAGCGTGGGCCCGAGATTGATTCCGATTAAGAACGCGTGCGCGAGCTGCGGGGTGTGCTGAAGAGCGGCGCCTCCGGCGAGCGCGACGGGAAGATTGTTCATCAGATTCGACAGGAGCGCGGCGGAGCCGGAAGCTGCGAGGTAAGCGACGAATCTGGGCTGGTGGGCCAGCGATTGAAACGCCCGCTGCATGAGATGCAGCAACCCTGCGCTGTTCAGCGCCTCCACGAGAATGAAAAGTCCAGCTACGAGCGGCAGAATACTCCACGAAATTTCAAGCGCAGCGATTTTGTAGATCGCGCGATCCTTGAGGCTGACCATGATGAGGGCGGCGACGGCGGCAGCGCAGGCGGGTATGCCGAGGCCGATGCCGAATCCTGAGGCGGCAAGCAAGACTGCGGACGCGAAGATAAGGCCGCCGAGCGCGAGACGCCCGGCCGGCGTTAAGGGGGCCAGATGTTGCGGGCAGTGGACCTCGGATGCGAGCGCGCTGCGCGACGCAATGCGCAGGCAGAAATATGTAGTAACGACGGAGAAGGCGGCAGGGAGAAGAAAGAATCTGAGCCATGAAGTCAACGGCGGCAGACGATGGCCGAACACCACGAGATTGGCAGGGTTGGAGATGGGGAGCAGGAAGCTGGCGGAGTTGGCGACGAGTGCGCAGGCGAGCAGGTAGGGCTTTGGCTCAACCCGGGCGCGACGCACGGCGGCGAGGATGGCGGGTGTGAGCACGACGGCGGTTGCGTCATTGGAGAGCAGCGCGGTGACGGCGACTCCGGTGACGTAGATGAGGAGAAAGAGGCGGGCGGCGGAGCTTCCGGCGCGACGGACAGCGCGGTCGGCGATCCAGTCGAAGACGCCCTCGTGGCGGGCCAGCTCGGCGAGGAGCATCATGCCGGTTAGAAACAGATAGACGTCGGTTCCTTTGCCGATGGCGTTGAGCGCGGACCGGACGGGAAGCAGGCTTGAGACGACGAGCAGCAGCGCTCCCGCGCTGACCCACACGGCTTCGCGAATATGCCAGGGGCGCAGCAGCATGAGCAGGATGCTGGCGAGCACGATGATCCATATGAAGAGAGTGTGAGGGGCGGGAAGGTGCATGGGCTCCGAGCGGATTGAAATGCAGACCCTGGTTGGATGCTGTCTGACAGCGAGAGCGCCGTTCACTAATCCTTCTGGTGGAAGATTGCGCTGTTGATGTCGGGCCAGAACTCCTTGAAGACAAAGGTAAGAGCGTCGAGACCCACATTCGTGACCCAACGCTGGCCGGTTTTTGTCCAGTCGCGTTCCTGTGACGGGTAGTAGAGCCCTGAGATGCCCGCCGCAGCGCCGGCACCGACGATTTCTGACGTGTTGAACGTGTTATTGCCAGCGTCATTCCGTGTAATGAGGACACGGGAGAAGGAGTAGGCGGTGCGCTTGATCAGGCCACCGCGTCCGAGAGTATAGTAGCGCGGGTCCTGATGCAGAGGCACAGGGAGGATGAACTCGACCCAGTAGTTTTCGTTGGCCTGATCGGCGAAGGTGTGCCAGTAATAGCGTGCATAGCCAGTGGCTCCCTGATGAAACTCAGGATATGAGTCTTGCGCCTGTGCAATACCGGCCAGAATCCCAGCATAGATGAAGGAAGAGTAATCGAAGCTGTCCTGCGTGGCTCCAATGAACTTCTCCTTTACTGTCTGGGGCGGTAGTTTTACATCGACGGAGACGGCGCGGAAATTCGGAATAATGCCGAGGATGCGCTTGGTCTGCTTGCCTTGAAGATCGCTGTCATTGGTCTGCTTGCCTTGAGGATTGCTGTCAGTCGAGGTAGAGGTCTGTTGCTGCGAAGGCGCATCGGGCAAATCGACCGATGCGACTGCATCCTGCCCGTGAACGGCTGACGGGGCAAATGCCGCAAAGCATACGAGCGCAGGTATAAGGCATCGCTGAACATGCCACCGGAGGGTTTTCATATGTGCATATGATAAGACGCAGACCGCAGTGATCCGGTTTCAGATTAAATGGGGCCCTCTGATTGCTAGATCGAAAGGCAGCAATGGTGAAGAGAGGGTCAGCTTGTTTTACGCGGGACGGTGTGCAGACAAGTCTTCAAGGCCTTCAGTCCGGCGGTGATCGCTTCTTTCGGAATGGCGTAGCCGAAGCGGATGTATCCTTCGCCCTGCGCGCCGAAGACGACGCCGGGGATGGTGGCGACGTGCGCTTTTTCGAGCAACATGGAGGAGACCTTGCGGCTGTCCTTGTTCAAGGCACAGACGTCGGGGAAGGCGTAGAAGGCACCTTCGGGGGTGGCGCATTCGAGTCCTGCCTCGCGCAGACCGGCGACCAGCAGATCGCGGCGCTCGCGGTATTCCTCGCGGCGACGGTCGATGGTGCTTTGTGGAATGGCGAGGGCCTCGAGCGCGGCCCACTGCATAGGCGTGGAGACGCCGTTGGTGGAGTAGAGGACGAGTTTCTTGAGCGCCGTCATGAAGGGCTCTTTGGCTACGGCGTAGCCGACGCGCCAGCCGGTCATGGCGTAGGACTTGGAAAAGGTGTAACAGGAGATGGTGCGCTCGGCCATGCCGGGCAATGAGGCGATGGAGAAGTGTGTGCCCTCGTAGACGAGGTCCTCATAGGCCTCATCAGCGATGACGATGAGGTCGTGCTTTTTGGCGAAGGCGGCGACTTCTTCGGCTTCTGCGTGGGTAAAGACCGTTCCGGAGGGGTTCTGCGGGGTGTTGTAGTAGATGGCGCGGGTGTTGGGCGTAGAGAACTGCTCCAGCGTTTTGGTGAGGCCGTGGCGGCGCGCCGAGGCGGTTGGAAGGAGCAGGGCACGCGCCTCCGCACCGGTGATCATGTCGCGGATGGGGGTCCAGTAGGGGGAAAAAAGCAGAACGTCGTCGCCGGGATTGAGCACCGCCTGGAAGGCGATGTAGAGGGCGTGCGCGCCTCCGGCGGTGATGATGACATCGTCGGCGTGGGCGTGAATGTGATTTTTCTCGCTGAGTTTTCTTGCCAGCGCGACGCGGAGGGGCTCAATGCCGGAGGATGGCGCGTAGCGCGTCTTGTTTTCGACGAGGGCCTTGATAAGCGCGTATTTGATGGTCTCCGGCGTGTCGAAGAACGGTTCGCCGCCGTGGAAGGCGTGCACGGTCTGGCCGGCGGCGCGCAGTTCCAGAACCTTGTTGCGTATCCGGACGATGTCGGAGAAGCCGACCTCGTCGAGCCGTTTTGCTACGCGCAGCCCGCTTTGTTTTGTCGCCATAGACCCGGCCCCTCGATCCGGACTCACTAGCTTAAGTCATTTTTGCCGCGGCTGTAAGTGCGGAGCAGCCGGGGAGGGACGTGGTATGCTCCGGAAGAATGCGACGGCGTTCGACACTTTGGTTTTTTCTTGCCGCTGCGTGGTGTGTGCTGCTGGTGGTGAACGTAGTGCATCATCGCGACCGCAATACGCTGGTGATCGGCATTACTGTGGCTGCCTTTGCGCTGCTTGGGGCGCTGTACCGGCGGCGCGAATCGAAGACCAGGAAACCAACGGTTAAGTAGCGAGCAGGCCGGAGTAAACCGCCATGCCTGCTACGGTGTCGACGTGGATGGCATGGAGTGCGTCGATTTCGGATTGTTCGCGGATGCCTCCGGCTACGATGAGCTGACGTTGTGTGAGATTGCGCAGGGTTTGCGCACGCTCGAAGGGAAAGCCCTGGAGTGTGCCTTCGGTATCGACGTGGGTGTAGAGGAATGCGCCCGCGTAGGGCTCGAGTGCGCGGATGGCGTCTTCGGGCGTGAGATCGACGTTGTCCTTCCACCCACGGACTGCGATTTTTCCGTTTTTGGCATCGATGCCGGCGATGAAGTGAGCTCTGCCGATGGCCTGGGACAGCGAGGCTGCTGCTTCTGTGGCGACGCCGTCGTTGCTGAAGAGGACGGAGCCGAAGATGACGCGGCACGCGCCGGAGTCGAGCAGGGACTGGGCCTGCTCGGCGGTGCGGATGCCTCCGCCGACCTGGCAGGGCAGACGCCTGGCAATTTGCGCGATGAGCGCCGCATTGCTGCCCTGACGCATGGCGGCGTCGAGGTCGATGAGCTGAACGAGAGGGTAGGCGGAGAAGCGGTCAATCCAGTATTCGAAGTCGTCGAAGGCGAGCTTGAGTTTTTCGCCCTGCACGAGCTGGACGATGCGTCCGCCCATCAGATCGATGGAAGGAATTAACATGGCAGCCTCATGGGGACGCCGCTCTCGGCGATTTCCTGTTTGAGTACGCGGGCGTCGGAGATTCCGAAGTGGAAGATGCTGGCGGCGAGAGCTGCGTCGGCCTTGCCGCGCAGGAAGACGTCGGAGAAGTGTGCGGCGTTGCCGGCTCCACCGGAGGCGATGACGGGGATCTGCACGGCTTCGCTCACCTGCGCGGTGAGCTCGCAATCGAAGCCGGCGCGAGTGCCGTCCGCGTCCATGGAGGTGAGGAGGATTTCTCCGGCGCCGCGCTGTTCGGCTTCGCGCGCCCACTCGAGGACGCTGCGGCCGGTGGGCTTGCGTCCACCTTCTATAAAGACCTCAGCGCCGGTGCTGTTGCGGCGTCCGTCGATGGCGACGATGACGGCCTGGGCTCCGAAGCGTGCGCCGATTTCGTCGATGAGCTCGGGACGGCGCAGGGCCGCGGAGTTGACACTGACTTTGTCAGCGCCGGCGTCGAAGATGGCGGCTGCGTCGTCGAGGGTGCGGATGCCTCCGCCGACGGTGAAGGGGATGAAGAGGCGGCGCGCGGTGCGCTGGACCGTATCCAGGAGGGTCCCGCGGCCTTCGTGGGTGGCGGTAATGTCGAGGAGGACGATTTCGTCGGCGCCGGATTCTGCGTGGCGCGCGGCGAGCTCGGCGGGGTCTCCGGCATCGATGAGGTCGACGAACTGAATGCCTTTGACGACGCGTCCGGCTTTGACGTCGAGGCAAGCGATGATGCGTCTCGTCAGCATGGCAACTCCATAAAGCTGCGCAGGATGCGGAGGCCGGTGGCTCCGGATTTCTCGGGATGGAACTGTACACCCATGATGTTTTTTTCTTCGACAGCAGCGGTGAAGACTTCACCGTTGTAATTTGTAACTGCTACGGTTCCATGTATGACCGGAGCGCGGTAGGAGTGGGTGAAGTAGACGAAGCTGCCTGTGGGGATTCCGGCCATGAGGCGGGAGTTTTCTTTGACTTCGAGGGAGTTCCAACCGACGTGGGGAACTTTTTTGCCTTCGGCGAAGCGCTCGCAGATTGCGCTGAATGTGCCGAGGCCTTTGTGGCCGGGCGCTTCGGTGCTTCCGGAGAAGAGCCATTGCAGGCCGACGCAGATGCCGAGGAACGGAACGCCCGCAGCGGTGCGCTCGGCAATGGCTTGCCTGAGGCCGCGCTGGTCGAGGAACTCTGTTGCAGCGAAGTGGCCTACCCCGGGCAGTACGATTTTCTCCGCCTGGCGCACGGTCTCGGGGTCTTGCGTGGCGATGGCGTTGGCTCCGACGGCGGACAACGCCTTCATGACGGAGGTGAGATTTCCGGCCTTGTAGTCGACTACGGCGATCACAGAAGCCCCTTGGTAGATGGCAGCATTTTGCCGAGTTGCTTGTCGCGCGAGCAGGCTACGCGGAGCGCGCGGGCGAAGGCTTTGAAGAGGGCTTCAATCTTGTGGTGGTTGGAGCGGCCGTACACGGTTTTGAGATGGACGTTGGCGCGCGCGCCGCGCGCAAAGCCCTCGAAAAAGTCCTCAACCAACTCGGACTGGAGGTCGCCGACGAGGCGTGTTTTGACCTTTGTTTTTACGACGGAGGCGGTGCGTCCGCTGAGGTCGATGGCGGCGAGGCCGAGGGTCTCGTCCATGGTCATGAGGAAGTAGCCGGCGCGCAGGATGCCGCGCTTGTCGCCGAGCGCCTTATCGAAGGCTTCGCCGAGTGCGATGCCTACGTCTTCGACGGTGTGGTGCTGATCGACGTCGAGGTCGCCTTTGCAGTTGAGGTCGAGGTCAAAGGCTCCGTGGCGGGTGAAGAGCTCGAGCATGTGATCGAAGAAGCGGATGCCGGTGGAGATCTTGTAGCGGCCCGCGCCTTCGATGGCGAGCCTGAGATGAATCTCGGTTTCGGCGGTTTTTCGGTCGATGGCGGCGGTGCGCTTTTTTGTCACTTGCTGACTCCGGTCCAGTTGATCTCTTTGAGGGTTTCTTCGACTGCTTGTGCGCCTTTGGCGGTGTGCTCGCGGGTGCCGATGGTGATGCGGACGCATCCGTCGCAGCCGGGGTCGGCGGAGCGGTCGCGTACGAGGATGCCGTGGTCGCGCATGGCGCGGCAAAACTCCGCATGCTTTGGGCCGATGAAGGTGAGCACGAAGTTGGCCTGGGAGGGCCAGTAGCTTACTCCAAGACGGTCGAGGGAAGCGGTGAATTCGCCGCGCGCCTGCAGGACTTCACTTAAATACCAGTCGACGTAGGGCTGATCGTCGAGGGCGGCGGGCAGGCAGGCGAGGGCGAGCGAGTTGACGCTGTAGGGCGAGATGATGCGGCGGAGCCACTGCATTTGCTCTTCGGCGGCGGCGAGGAGGCCGACGCGGAGTCCGGCGAGGCCGTAGGCTTTGGAGAAGGTGCGGGCAACGATGAGGTTGGGGACGCGGCCGATCAGGTCCATTACGGTGTGGCCGTGGAAATGGAAGTAGGCTTCGTCGACCAGGATGATGGCCTGGGGCGCGGCTTCGAGGACGCGCAGGATGTCTTCGCGGTTGACAGCCTGGCCGGTGGGGCTGTTGGGGTTGGCGATGGCGATGAGCTTTGTAGCGGACGTGATTTTTGCGAGGAGGGCTTCGAGCGGGAAGCGGAAGTCTTCGTTGGCCAGCGCTTCAATGAGCTTCGAGTCGGTTGCAGAGGCGTAGACGGCGTACATGGAGTAGGTGGGGACGGGCAGGAGCATTTCATCGCCGGGACCAAGGTAGGTCTGGCAGAGGACGTGGATGGCCTCGTCGACTCCGTTGGTGAGGAGAACCTGTTCGGGCTTGAGGTTGAGGTGCGCGGCGGCGATGCGCTCTACGTGTCCGCGCTCGGGGTACATGGTGAGCTCGGCGCGGGAGACGCGTCCGAGGGTCTCGAGGACTTTGGGTGAGCAGGCGAAGGTGTTCTCGTTGAAGTCGAGGCGCACGCCACTGCGGTCGCCGAGTGGCGGGTGATATTCCTTCATGCGGCGGATGAGGTCGCGGGGCTGGGGTGTGGTGAGACTGGCGTTCTTCATTGAATACCTCGCGCGCGGATGGCTTCGGCGTGGCCGTGAAGGCCTTCGGCTTCGGCGAGAGCGATGGCCGCGGGGCCGAGACGCTGGAGGCCTTCGGGCTTGTACTCCTGCACGGTGATGACTTTGAGGAAGTCCATGACGCTGAGGCCGCCGCGCACGCGGGCGAGGCCGCTGGTGGGCAGGGTGTGATTGGGGCCGGAGACGTAGTCGCCGAGGGGCTGCGCGGAGTAACGTCCGATGAAGACAGAGCCGGCATTTTTGACCCAGGCGAGGTCTTCCGTTGCATCGACGGTGAGATGCTCGGGCGCGATGGCGTTGGTGAGGTTGCGGGCCTCTTCGAGAGACGAAGCGACGATGGCGGCTCCGTTGCGGGCGATGGACTCGGCGGCGATTTTGTTGGTGCGGACGCGCTGTTTGACGCTGGCGACGACGGCATTGGCGAGCGCGGCGTTGGTGGTGATGAAGATGGCCTGGGCGTCGGGGTCGTGCTCGGCCTGGGCTACGAGGTCGGCGGCGATTTCGTCGGGGTTGCCGGTTTCGCTGGTGACGACGATCTCGGTGGGACCGGCGAGCATGTCGATCGCGCAGTCAAAAGCGACGAGTTTTTTTGCGGCGGTGACGAAGGCGTTGCCGGGGCCGACGATCTTGTCGACGCGCGCGATGGTTTTGGTGCCGTATGCGAGCGCGGCGATGGCATGGGCTCCGCCGATGCGGTAGAACTCGGTGATGCCGAGCATGGCGGCGGCGGCGAGGGTTTCCGGCGCGGGGCGGGGGGAGACGACGACGATGCGCTCGACGCCTGCAACCTGGGCAGGAATGGCGGTCATGAGCAGGGTTGAAGGCAGGGGGTAGCGTCCGCTGGGTACGTAACAGCCGATGTTATAAATGGGCCGGATGCGCTGACCTACGGTGACTCCGCTGGCGGGCGCGAAGTCCCAGTCTGTAGGCTTCTGGCGTTCGGCGAAGGCGCGGATGTTGGCGGCGGCGATGCGCAGGGCACGCTCGAAGGCCGGAGGAACGGTTTCGAGCGCGTTGTGCATCTCTTCGGGAGAAATTTGCAACTGTGATGGTTGCGTATTGCCGTCAAACTTCGCAGCGTAACGGCGCAGAGCGGGATCGCCACCCTGTCGCACGCCTTCGACGATGCGGCGGGCGGCAGGCAGGGTGCGCTCGCAGGCAGCATTGCGCCGACCGAGCAGCGCCTGCACCTTCGCTTTGCCTGCTTTTGCGCCGCGCCCCGTGGTTGTGATGAGCTTCATGGCTAGAGCACCACCTTATTCAGCGGATATTCGACGATTCCAGTGGCACCTGCGGCCTTGAGGCGGGGGACGACTTCGCGGACGACGCCTTCTTCGAGGATGGTGTTGAGGGCGACCCACTCGGAGTCGCTTAACTCGGAGACGGTGGGCGAGTTGAGGGCGGGCAGGATGTCGAGGATCTCGCGCAGGTTGGCCTTTTTCGCGTTGAGCATGAGGCCGACCTGGCCCTGCGCGTCGATGGCGGCATTGAGCATGAGGGCGATGCTGTCGATTTTGTGCTTTTTCCACGCGTCGGCGTAGGAGTTGTGGTTGGCAATGAGGTGGGTTTCGCTCTCCATGAGGGTTTCGATGATGCGGAGGCGGTTGGCGCGGAGAGAGCTGCCGGTTTCGGTGACTTCTACGATGGCGTCGGCGAGGGTGGGCGGCTTGACTTCGGTGGCTCCCCAGCTGAACTCGACCTTTACGGGGACGTTTTTGGAGGCGAAGTAGCGTTTGGAGACCTCGACGAGCTCGGTGGCGATGGTTTTTCCGGCGAGGTCTTCGGCTTTCTGGTAGGGCGAGTCCTCCGGGACGGCGAGCACCCAGCGGACCTTCTGGCGGCTTTGTTTGGAGTAGATGAGGCTGGTGACGCTCTGCACGTCGAGGGCGCTCTCGACGACCCAGTCGATGCCGGTGAGTCCGGCGTCGAGGACGCCTTTTTCCACGTAGCGGGCCATCTCCTGGGCGCGGATGAGCATGCACTCGATCTTGGAGTCGTCGATGGAGGGGAAATAGGAGCGGCCATTGGCGTAGATGCGCCATCCGGCGCGTTCGAAGAGGGCGATGGTGGCGTCCTGCAGGCTGCCTTTGGGGATGCCGAGGCGGAGTTTGTTTGCCATTAGCGTGCCTCCTGCAGGGTGGGGATGGCGATGGGTTTGGTGAAGCAGCTTACGGTGCCTTCGTGGCAGACGAGGCCGTCGCCTTCGACTTCGACGCGGAAGAGGAGAGTGTCATTGTCGCAGTCGGTGGCCGCGTTGAGGATGCGGAGGCGGTTGCCGCTGGTTTCGCCCTTCATCCAGAGCTTCTGACGGGTGCGGCTCCAGAAGGTGACGAAGCCGGTTTCGAGGGTCTTGCGGTAGCTGGTTTCGTTCAGAAATCCGAGCATGAGAACCTGTCCGGTTTTGGCGTCCTGCACGATGCCGGGGACGAGGCCGCCCTCGACCTTGGAGAAATCGATTTTTAATTCGCCTGCTTCTGCTGAATTTTTTTCGCCCATTTTCCTTGATCCTGTTTTATTTTCTTCGATTTGTACCTGAACGTAAAAAGCCCGCCGGAGCGTTGCGCCGGCGGGCTAGGATGATCCTCTGATTCAGGCCGTTAACTCAGGCCATACGCAGATTCGCCGGCACGCTCGTCGCATGATGATGGTGGTGCTGACGATGATGGCGGTGGATCTGCATCTGGAATCAAGGTAAATGTGGGGCGGATGGATGTCAACTGGCGGAGTTCTTTGCGCGCCGCGCTGCGGGCCTCTTAAGAACAGATATGAGATACTTGTATTACGGAGGTGTGAAGATTATGTCTTCCGTTTCTCTTCGCCTGCCCGAAAATCTATCCAAGCGGCTGACCCGGCTGTCCAAGCGCACCGGACGCAGCAAGACTTTCTATATGGTTGAGGCCATTCGTGAGCATCTGGACGACCTTGAGGATTTGTATCTGGCCGAGCAGCGCCTGATTGCGCTCCACGAAGGCCGCAGCCGGACTTATCGACTTGAGGAAGTGGTGCGCGACCTTGATCTGGAGCGTTGAGTTCGATGCAGGCGCGAAAAAGGATCTTGAAAAGCTGGACCGGCAGGTGGCGAGGCGGATCGTTGCTTTTCTGGCAAACCGCGTAGCGAAGCTGGAAGATCCGCGCAGCATTGGCCAGGCGTTGAGGGGATCAGAACTCGGAGATTTCTGGAAATACCGCGTGGGCGATTATCGCGTCATCTGCGACATCCAGGATAGGCGGCTGCTCGTTCTGGTGCTGCGCGTGGGAAACCGTCGAGAAGTGTACCGATAGGCGTTATGAATTGGCGGATTCGGCTGGTGTTGTAGGAGAGGTCCTGTCTGCGAACGGAGTTGGGCTATAGGGAAATTGTGCCTGATGAGGAAGGCTTTCTCAGGACACCACGAGCGCATGCAGGTTAAATCAAAATGGAACGGCCACCCCTAACCTCTATCACCGCCAGCACTTATGCATGAGAATCGGGCCGATCCGCTACCGTTGCTTCGCGCGGGTAGTCTTTTTTGCGGCGGTTTTGCGAGGGATCTTCTTGGCCAGGGTTGCCTTTTTGGCAGGTAAGGGCTTCTTTGCCGCGGCGGATTTCTTCTTTGCAGATACGTTTTTCTTCGCAGCCTTCTTTGCGGCTGGCTTTTGTCTGGCGGCGAGGGTCTTCTGGGTGAGGATGGCTTTCAATTCTTCGACGTCGATTTTCTTTGCGGATTTTCTTAAGCGCTCGATGTCGTAGAAGGCGCGCTTTTCTTCGAGGAAGACGTGGACGACGAAGTCGACGTAGTCGAGGAGGATCCATTCGGCGACGCGTCGGCCTTCGACGGAGTTGGGATAGGCGCCGAAGGTGCGCTTGAGGCTGAGCTCGATTTCGTCGGCGATGGCCTGGGTCTGGCGGGTGTTGGCTCCGCTGGTGATGAGGAAGAAGTCGGTGAAGCCGGAGTCGAGCGGGTCGAGCTCGAGAATGCGGGTGTCGATGGCTTTTTTCTCTTCACAGGCCGCGGCTGCGGCGAGCACCATGGCGCGGACTTCGTTCGATGGCATCCGGATGTGTTCCCTCGTTTCGCGCAGCTCTTGGCGGGTGTCTCCCGGTCGTTTTCAGGCTGCAGCCTTCATTTTATAGATGCTGGTAGAGATGTTGGGCGCGGATATATTTGGCGACGGCGGGATTGAGGATTTCGCCGGGGTCCGTATCGTCGTGGATGGCGACGCGAATCCGGTTACGAATCCGGGTGGCGGAGACGTCTTCCGCGAGGTCGGTGAGCAGGTAGAGGCGGGCGGACCGATGGCCGGGACCGGCTAATTCGAGGAGCTGTGTATGGGGCAGGCTGGTGGGTGTGGAGGTGACGGAGAGACCGGGCGGCAGGGCGATGCGGGCCTGGGCGAGATGGAAGCCGGGGCGCGCTCCGACGATGAAGTCGCAGGAGAGGAGCAGGTCGGCGGCGCGATGCCACTTGCGGATGGTGAGGAGGGAATCTGCGCCGAGGATGCAGAACATTGCATCGGCTGAACTTAGCTGCTGGCGGAGGGTATGGAGAGTGTCGATGGTGTAGTTGGATGCGCCGTCGGCGCGGGGTGCGTCGAGGAGGGATATTTCCGTGTCCGGCTGACCGGCGAAGGCGAGGCGGGCCATGGCGACGCGGTCAGCGAAGCTGGCGGGTTGGGTTTCCTGCTTGAGAGGCTGGGTGGCGACGGGGGCGACAAGGATGCGGTCGAGGGCGAGCCGCTCGCGGGCGAGGCGCACGAGGGCAACGTGCCCGCGATGGGGAGGGTCGAAGCTTCCGCCGAAGAGCGCGACTCGCATGGTTCCATCCTATCCCGCTTCGGCGCGATCTATGCGGCGAGGGCTATGCTGAAGGAGTGTATGCGCTACAGGGCCTATCTCGGACTGGGGTCGAATCTTGCGTCGGCTGCGGGTGGGCCTGCAGAGACGGTGAAGGCGGCGATTGAAGCCCTGTCGGCGGTGGGCAGTGTGGTGGCGCGATCTTCGCTTTACCAGACGGCTCCGGTGGGTTTTCGCGACCAGCCTGATTTCATCAATGCGGTGGTTTGCCTGGAGACGGCGCTGCGGCCGGAATTGCTGCTGGAGGAGCTGCTGAAGATCGAGCGCAGGTTTGGGCGGGAGCGGAGGGGCGCGATTCCGAAGGGGCCGCGCACGCTGGATCTGGATTTGCTGCTAGTGGCGAATGAGAACGGCGCGGGGGTGGTGTGTGTCTCGTCCACGCTGACGCTGCCGCATCCGGAGATGGCCAACCGGCGGTTTGTGCTTGAGCCACTGGCGGAGATTGCGCCGGGGTTGCGGCATTCCGTGCTCGATCAGAGTATGACGGAGCTGCTTGCTGAGCTTGCGAGCCGAGGCGGCGATGCGGATGAGGAAGTCAGGCGGATCTGAAGACGGAAAGACGCCGCCTCGGGCAGCGTCTATTGATTCGAGAGACGTGAGGCGGCTCTATTTCTTTATTTTGATGTACAGATCGAGGATGACGTGGGTGCGCGAGTCGTAGGAGCTGATGGTCCTGGTGGGGCTCTTCTGGCCTTTGTACTGCGCCCAGACCTGATAGTCCGCGTCAGAGGACAACGGGCTGAAGCGGTAGCTTCCGTTGCTGGTTGAGAAGAAGCTGCGGATGCCATTGGTTTTGCCGTCCTGCAGATACACGATGGCGCCGGAGAGTGGAAGGTCGTTTTTGCCGAAGACTTTGCCCTGGAGAGCTTTTGTGGCAATGCCCTGCGCGAGAACAACACTTGCCGTAAACGCGATGAGCAGCAGGACCAAGATTGAGCGAGTCGCTGAATTTCTCATACCTGCCTACTCTTCCTCTTCGTCTTCGCCGGCGGCGCTATCATCGTTGTCTTCATAATCCTCGTCTATCTTGACGATTTCAAGGGGGTCGGTGGTGATGACTTCAAATTCGGAGCCGCATTCGTCGCAGACGACCACGTCTCCTTCGTCGACTTCATCGGCTTCAAAATCGAGCAGGTTTTCACATTCAGGACAGGTTGGCATAATTCCTCCGAGGGAGATCAATCATTCAATTCGAGCCGGGATGGCACCGCAGCATACTGTAACTTCGTTAGTGTTGAAGAGAACCGGCTGGCGCGTCAAGCCAGGCTTCAGCAAAATTTCACTCCGATTAGACGGAAGGAGTTTCAGAATGGAGCACGGGATTCTTGTGGCCGGGCGGCGTTGCGCGGCAGTCTTCGCGCTTGGTTTCCTCCTGTCGGTCCCGGCGACTTTGTCCGCCGGAACCATTTCTTCCTCTGACGTTGGCAGACGCGATCTGGATGCCACGGGATCTCCGATTCTGCGCGCGCCGGTTGACCCGCGGATTGCGGCTGCTCTGAGTCATATTTCGGCGGCGGAGATTCAGCATACCATCGAGACGCTGGTGAGCTTCCATACGCGCAGTACGCTGTCGAGCATGGCGACGGATTTGCCGAAGGGCGAGGGCGCGACGGCGGCAGCGGAGTGGATTGAGGGAGAGCTGAAGCAATACTCGGCTGCATGCGGGGGATGCCTGGAGGTGAAGACGGACACCTTTGTCCAACCTGCCGGGCCGGGACCGAATGCGCGGATTCCGAAACCGACGACGATCACCAACGTGTATGCCGTGCTTCGAGGGACGGACCCGGCGCAGGCGAAGCGGGTGATTCTGGTGACGGGCCATTACGACTCGCGCATTACGGATGTAACGGATGACCATGGCTTTGCACCGGGCGCGAATGATGACGCGAGCGGAGTGGCGGTGAGCCTGGAGTGTGCGCGGGTGCTCTCGAAGCTGAAGTTTCCGGCAACGCTGGTGTTTGCGACGGTCGCGGGCGAGGAACAGGGGCTGTATGGAAGCGCGCACCTGGCGAAGCTGGCAAAGAGCGAAGGCTGGCAGATTGAAGGCGTGCTGAACAACGACATTGTGGGTGGTAACACGACGCCCGGGGACCGCTTGCAGGACAAGTCCGCGGTGCGGGTGTTTTCAGAGGGGATTCCGGCGACGGCGACCCCGCTGGAGGTTCGGCGGCTGCTGGCACTGGGATATGACAGCGATTCTCCTTCCCGGGAGCTGGCGCGGACGGTGACGGAGGTGGCGAGAACGTATGACGCCGGGCCCGCGACCACGGCGATCGATCCGGTGCTGGAGTTCCGGCTGGACCGCTTTTTGCGGGGCGGCGATCACTACTCCTTCAACCAACAGGGGTTTGCGGGGGTGCGGTTTACGGAGTGGCGGGAGGACTTCCACCATCAGCACCAGAATGTGCGCGTGGAGAACGGAGTGCAGTACGGCGACCTGCTGAAGTTTGTGGACTTCCACTACGTGGCGCGCGTGGCGCGGCTGAACGCGGCGACGATGGCAACGCTGGCGGCTGCGCCTCCTGCGCCGGTGAAGGTGGAGATTGTAGTGAGCAATCTGGACAACAATACGGCGCTGCGCTGGACGGCGGGTGAAGGCGCTCCCGCGGATACGCGCTATGAGGTGGTTTGGAGGGCGCTGGCGGCTCCGAACTGGCAGCGGTTTACGGGCAGCGGCATTCATCCGTCTGACGGCCCAGCGGGGCAGTACACGGTTACGCTGCCGATTTCAAAGGACAATGCGATCTTTGGTGTGCGGGCGGTGGATGCAGCGGGACATGCAAGCCTGGCGGTGGTTCCCATGCCGGTGCGGTAAAACCTGCATACAATAGAAGCTTGTATGCCACGTTCAGCCGGACTTCTCGCATTTCCTGACTTCAGCGGATTCACGCGGAAGCTGATCCTCTGGAATCTTGGGGCTTACTTTGCGCTGCTGCTGCTCGGAGTGGCGTCGGGAGCGACGGCGTCGGCGGTTGTGAGCTGGACGGCGCTGTTTCCGCCTGCGGTGTTCCATGGCTACGTCTGGCAGCTGATTACCTACAGCTTTGTGCAAGAGGGGATTCTGAATACCGCTTTTGCGCTGCTCTCGCTTTGGTTTCTCGGCAGCTTTCTCGAAGGTATTCATGGGGCGCGGTGGCTGGCGGAGCTGTACTTTGCCTCAGTACTTGGGGCGGCGCTGTCCGCACTTGCGCTTTATGTCGCGATGCCGTCGAGCCTGGTGTTTCTTACAGGATGTTGGGGCGGAATCTTCGGGCTACTGATTGCGTTTGGGGTACTTTACGGCGAGCAGGAGTTCATGATGTTTCCGCTGCCGATGATGATTCGAGCGAAGTACCTGGTGTGGGTGTACATGCTGATTACGCTGGCGATGCTGTTTTCGAGCGAGCGGGCGTTTGCGTTTTCGCAACTGGGCGGGGCGCTGTTTGGGTATCTCTACATCAAGTTCGCTCCGCGCAGAGGCTTTGCCAGGGCATCGAGCGAACAGTATTTTGGCCTTCGCAACGAGTACTACCGGTGGAAGCGGCGACGGGCGGCGCGCAAGTTCGAGGTGTACATGAAGAAGCAGAACCGCGACGTGACGTTTGATAAAGACGGGCGCTATATTGACCCGGATGACAAGAGCAAGTGGAACTAGAGCCGGCTCGGGGCAGGCGTGCACTGCGCTCTTGAGTCGTGGACCGATTGATATTTCTACCTTCATCTTAAAATGTGGTCATGGAGATTCGACGCATCGGTTCGCAGCCCTCGGGCAAAGGTCCGGCGGAGTGGTTTACAGGCACGGTACGGATCGACCCGCTTTTTCAGGCACCCGACCCGGCGCTTGTTACCTGCGCCAGCGTGACGTTTGAGCCGGGTGCGCGCACGGCGTGGCACACGCATCCGCTGGGACAGACGTTGATTCTTACGGCGGGTTGCGGATGGGTTCAGCGGGAAGGCGGCGCAGTCGAGGAGGTTCATCCTGGAGATGTGGTCTGCTTTGCGCCAGGAGAGAAACACTGGCACGGGGCGACGCCGACTACGGCCATGACTCACATTGCCATTCAGGAGCGATCGGAGGGCAGGACTGTGGATTGGCTGGAGCACGTGAGCGACGCACAATACCGATTGTGAAGCCTGGATGGAAGCTGAGTCATGGCCGCCGTTCCGCTTTATTGGCCAAAATCGTGTATCGTGAAAAATTGCGGCTCTTTGCCGCGGTATTTGTAATTTTTGATGAGGTTCAGGATTCGCGTGAAATTCGTTGCCCGCGCCGTGAGCGCCGCTCTTTTTGTGATTCCCTTCTTTCTGCCGACTGCCGGCGCTCATGCGCAGGTGACGGCTGTGGCTCCGGTAACGACAGCGCCCCAGTACAACAACCGGTGGGAGATTTATGGCGGCGCGCAGTACTCGCACTTCAACCCCGCTCCGGGACCAAATATTCCCGCGAATAATCTGCTGGGGTGGAATGGCACGGCGACGGTCTACTTTCGTCCGGTGTGGGGCATTGAGGGCGGAGCGCGCGGGTTGTACGGAACGATGAGCGTACCTTCCAATGCCTATAACGTTCCGGCGAACCCCAGCATGTCGGAGAATCTGTTTCTGTTTGGGCCTACGTTCCGCTTCTTTCGCAAGCCAAACTATGCGGCGGGTATGCATTTTTTGATCGGCGCCGCTTATGGTTCGTTCGATAAGGATTTTCCGCAAGGCGTGCAGCCGAATTCAGTGGGCATCTACAACAACAAACTTGCCCTGGGCGGGGCGGCGGGCTGGTGGACCGATTACAACCTTTCGAGCCGGCTGGCGGTACGCGCTATCGCCGATTACCAGCCGACCTGGTATGGATACACGATGCAGAATGAGTTTGCGGGATCGGTTGGGATTGTGTACAAATTCGGATCGCTGAGCAAATAGCTGGTGAAGCGGTCGGCTGGTACAGCGGTCAGCTAAAATCCGGCCAGCTAAGAAGCAGTCAGCGGAGTTCTTCCGCTGACTGCTTTTTTCATTGCAACGTTGCGTTTGCAGCCTTTCCGGCAGCTTGTTTCAGCCTTTTGTGGGTCGGATGTGCAGTTCCCTTAGCTGCTGTTCGCTGACTGGGGTGGGCGCGTCGACCATGAGGTCGATGGCCCTGGCGGTCTTGGGGAAGGCGATGACTTCGCGCAGGCTGGCGGCTCCGGCGAGGATCATCACGATGCGATCGAGGCCGAGGGCGATGCCTCCATGGGGCGGGGTTCCGTATTGCAGAGCTTCGAGGAAGAAGCCGAAGCGGGCTTTGGCTTCCTCGTCGGACATGCCGATGGAGCGGAAGATCTCCTGCTGAATGCTCTGCTGATGGATACGGATGGAGCCGGAGCCGAGCTCGAGTCCGTTCATGGCGAGGTCGTAGTAGCGGGCACGCACGGATGCGGGATCGGAGACGAGGCGATCCATGTCCTCCTCGTGCGGCGAGGTGAAGGGATGGTGCGCGGGCATCCACTTCCCTGTTGCCTCGTCGTGCTCGAACATGGGGAAGTCGGTGACCCAGATGGGGCGGAAGCCGTTCGATCCGTCGACTGTGCCGATGTTGCGAGCCTCGTCTGCGACGACCTGGTCGGTGACGGCGAAGGCTGCGTGGCGGTCGGCGTATTTGCGGGCCAGCTCGACGCGGAAGTTTCCTGCGGCGGAGTAGACGGCGATTTCGCGCTCGGAGAGGCGGCCAGTGGTTTTGGTGTCAGACGCGCGAATGTGCGTGGCGGCGTCTCCGGCGACGAGGATGAGGAGGTCGTCGGATTGCGCTCCTGCGAGCTCGCGGACCTTGGCGGCGGCCTCGGGGAAGGATTTTTCGAGGCGCTTGAGGTCGTCGATGTATTTGGCTCCCTTGCGGGTGTCGAAGAGCGGCTTGTTATCGTCGCGCTCTTTGCGGGAGAGCTCGCCTACCTTTGGAATTCGCAGGGCGATGACGGGAAGCGCGGAATCGATGGCGAGCGTGGCGAGGTTCTCGGGCGTGAAGGCGGACTTCACGTCGGTGAGGCCGGGAAGGCGCAGGTCGGGTTTGTCGATGCCGTAGTTGCGCATGGCATCGTCGTAGGTGATCTGCGGGAACGGTGTGGGCAGGTCGATGCCGACGGCCTTGAATGCGGCGGAGAGGAAGCCTTCGACGGTGCGGAAGATGGTCTCCTGCTGCGGGAAGGTCATTTCGAGGTCGATCTGGGTGAACTCGGGCTGACGGTCGGCGCGGAGATCCTCGTCGCGGAAGCAGCGTGCGATCTGGAAGTAGCGGTCGAGGCCGGAGATCATCAGAATTTGCTTGAAGAGCTGCGGCGACTGCGGGAGCGCGTAAAACTCACCGGCATGGACGCGGCTGGGCACGAGGTAGTCGCGGGCGCCCTCGGGTGTGGAGCGCGTCATGAAGGGGGTTTCGATTTCGAAGAAGCCCTGGTTAGAGAGGTATTCGCGGACGGCGAGGGCGACTTTGTGGCGCACCTGAAGGTTGTTCTGCATCTCGGGGCGGCGCAGGTCGAGGTAGCGATACTTGAGACGGACTTCTTCGTTGGCGATGGCCTCTTCGGAGGGCGAGAAGGGCGGGACCTTCGCGTCGTTGAGGATGCGCAGCTCGCTGGCGACGATTTCGATTTCGCCGGTGGGCATTTTGGGATTGATGACGTCCTGGCCGCGGAGGCGCACCTTGCCGATGGCGGCGACGACGTACTCGGGGCGGGACTGCTCGGCTTTGGCGTGGGCAGCGGGGCTGAGGTCCTTGTCGAGGACGATCTGCGCGATGCCGTAGCGGTCGCGGAGGTCGAGGAAGATGAGGTTGCCGTGGTCGCGACGACGGTTGATCCAGCCAAGCAGGACGACGGATTGACCGGCGTCGGAGGCGCGGAGTTCTCCGCAGGTGTGGGTGCGCGTCAGTGTGCCTAGAAAGTCGAGCAATGTCTTCGTTCCTGCTTTAGTTATGAAATGTTCTTGAGCGCCTGCGCGAGCTGTTCGCGCGGGATTTTGGTTTGATCGCCGGTGGCGAAGTCCTTCACTGTCAGGATACCGGAGCTTTGCTCGTCTTCGCCGAGGAGGACGATTTTGCGGGCGAGCTTGTTTCCGATTTCGAAGGACTTTTTGAGGCGGAAGCTACCGTCTCCAAGTTCGATGCGGAGGCCTGCGCGGCGCAGCTCTCTGGCTAGTTCGAGCGCGGCTGGGTTCTGGGCTTCTCCGAGCGGGGCCAGGAAGGCGTCGGCGAGTGTGGTTGATTGCTCCTGCTGTGCCTGGAGCGTGAGGATGAGGCGGTCGAAGCCTATTGCGAAGCCTATGCCGGGGGCTTTGGGGCCTCCGATGGCTTCGGAGAGGCCGTCGTAGCGTCCTCCGCCGAGCAGGGCGTTCTGCGCGCCGAGGCCTCCGTGGGTGAACTCGAAGGCGGTGCGGGTGTAGTAGTCGAGGCCGCGGACGAGGCGCGGGTTGAGCTGGTACTTTACGCCGCAGGCGTCGAGCGCGGTGAGGACGGCGGCGAAGTGGGCCCTGGAGTCGTCGTCGAGGTAATCGGCGATTCTGGGCAGCGTTTCGATAATGGGCTGGTCCTCGGGGACCTTGCAGTCGAGAACGCGGAGGGGATTGGTTTCGGCGCGGCGCTGGCAGTCGGCGCACATGCCGGCGGCCTTGTCTTTGAGGGCTTCGCGCAAGGCGGCGATGTAGCGCGGACGGTCGCTCATGGAGCCGACGGAGTTGAGGGTGAGGGTCCAGCCGGTGATTCCCAGTTCGTCGAGGAGAGTGGCGAGCATCTCCAACACCTCGGCGTCGCGCAGGGGCGACTCCGACCCGGCGCTGGCGGGGCCGATGACTTCGGCTCCGATCTGCCAGAACTGACGGTAGCGGCCCTTTTGCGGGCGCTCGCGGCGGAACTGCGGGCCGATGTAGTAGAGCTTTTGCAGGAGGCCGGTTTCGCCGAGCTTGTGCTCGATGTAGGCGCGGACGACTCCGGCGGTGTTTTCGGGGCGGAGGGTGAGGGATTGCGCCTTTTCTGACTGGGCGCGGGCGCGGTCCTCCCAGGTGTACATTTCTTTCGAGACGATGTCGGTTTCTTCGCCGACTCCGCGGGCGAAGAGCTGGGTGTCCTCGAAGATGGGGGTACGGATTTCGCCGAAGTTGTAGCGGGCGAAGACCTGGCGGGCGGTAGCCTCGACGCGGTTCCAGAGTTCGGTTTCGGGCGGCAGGAGATCACGGGTGCCGCGGACTGCTTTCAGAGTGCTCATAGGCGGTCAGGGTGTTTTTTTAGGATAGCAGGGGGTGTAGTCTTCCCGATGTCGGTTTAGCGCTCCTCGGGACGCGCTGTCTGCCGGCTTTGCTAGCCGAGTTGTGATTGCAATTTGCTTACAAGGAGTCTTGCTCATGATGTATGTCCGGGACAAGGGTCGCTTTTGTGCTGCACTCGTTATGCTTTTCTTTTTTTCCTTCAGCAGCGCGCTGCCTTTGTGGGCGTGTACCCGGGTGGTTTATCTGGGGGCGAATGGCGATGTGATTACGGCGCGGTCGATGGACTGGGCTGAAGACGTGATGACCAATCTTTGGATCTTTCCGCGCGGGATGCACCGGAACGGAGAGGTAGGGCCGCACTCTTTTGCATGGACCTCGAAGTACGGCAGCGTGATCGCTTCGGGCTATGACATTTCGACCACCGACGGGATGAATGAAAAAGGGCTGGTGGCGAATGCGCTCTGGCTGGTGGAGTCAAAGTATCCGACGTACCGCGGCGACCAGCCGGGAATGGCGATTTCGATGTGGGCGCAGTATGTGCTGGACAGCTTTGCAACCGTGGATGAGGCGGTGAAGGCGCTCGAGGCCGATCCGTTTGTGGTGGTGACGGCGAACGTTCCGGGGCAGGACAGACGAGCTACGCTGCACTTCGCGATTTCAGACGCCACGGGGGACAGCGCGATTGTGGAGTATCTGAACGGGAAGCAGGTGATCCACCACGGCCGGGAGTTCCAGGTGATGACCAACTCGCCAACGTATGATGAGCAGCTGGCTTTGAACTCATATTGGAAAGAAATTGGCGGAACGGTGATGCTGCCGGGGACGAACCGGTCGGCGGACAGGTTTGCGCGAGCCTCGTTCTACGTCAATGCGATTCCTAAGTCGGAAGACCCGGCGATTGCGGTGGCGAGCGTGTTCAGCGTGATTCGGAACGCGTCGGTGCCTTATGGGATCTCGACGCCGAACCAGCCAAATCTTTCGTCGACGCGGTGGCGGACGGTGAGCGACCAGAAGCGGCTGATCTACTATTTTGAATCGGCGCTGACGCCGAATACGTTCTGGGTGGATTTGAAGGACGTGGATTTCTCCGCTGCTACGGGGAAGGTGATGAAGCTCGACCTGGGGAAGGACCAGCGGAATGTGTTCTCGGGGAATGTGGTGAAGGACTTTAAGCCCGCGGAGCCGTTTCGGTTTCTGGGGCTGCCGCAGAATTTTTGAGATCGTGACGGGGCAACAAGTTCGTACACTGTTAGGAATGGTTTCTCTTTATGTTGCCGGAGCCGCGGCGCTTACCGCGGGCGGATATTTGTACGCGGGGATGGCTCCGGGTTCGCAAGTGTTTGGGCGGACTTTGATCGCGGATTCCGATCCGAATGAGTTTGCGTTGACCTATGACGACGGGCCGAATGATGCCTGCACGGAGCAGATTCTGGAGATTCTGGCTCGGCATGAGGTGCATGCGACCTTTTTTGTGATTGGGCGGTTTGCGCGGGAGCGAGTGGAGCTGATCCG
>Ga0335075_10002417_pt1 | contig 30131 bp, 22 predicted proteins | sample Lox_Sample_24_FD_206723 | JGI IMG/M metagenome (GOLD analysis project Ga0335075, IMG submission 206723) | Soil microbial communities from Loxahatchee National Wildlife Refuge, Florida, United States - Lox_Sample_2.4 | ecosystem: Environmental > Terrestrial > Soil > Wetlands | place: USA...
CGCCATCACCCCCTGGCCGACAACCTGCCGCGCGAGAAGCTCGACGAATTCCTCGCCAGCATCCGCGCGCTGATCCACGGCGCGGTCGAGCAGATGAGCACCCACGAGCGTTTCATTGCCGAGCACTGCGCTGCCGCGAGGGCCTGACGGTCAATCTGGCGCGGGCAGCGTCCCCTCGTAGATCTCCGCCAGCGGCATTTGCAGCCCTATCGAGCGGAACTCGACACGAGCGTCCATACCGGAGTACAACATCGGCCGCCAGCCTTCCCCTCTACGGTGCATGATGACCCGAGGCTCCTTCTGCGCAATGAGCACATACTCCTCGATTGCCTCGACACGCTGATAGGTCATCGCCTTCTCGCGGCGATCGATGTGCTGAGTCGACTTCGACAGAATCTCGATAACGAGCTTGGGATTGCGAACCACTTGCTCGTCGCCATCCTCGGGTCGCCAAGAAACCATCGCGTCTGGGTAATACACGATCCGGTCACTGCCCAATTGGATATCGAGCTTCACCTGCAGGAAGAATGGCTCGAAATTCCCGACGCGCAGATGTACTCCGAAAGCAACCAGGAGTGCCTGTACGATCCGATTGTGGGCGAGACTCTCCCCGCCCACGGTATGCACGGCACCGTTGATGAATTCGTGGCGCAACGGACTTGTCTCTTCAAAATCCATGTATTCCGCAAAACTCATAAAGAGCGGCTCTTCGGAACGCCGCTCCACCCGGTGGCCGTCTGCGTGCAACTCTCTATTGCGGATTTCTTCCACTTCGCCATCGATCCAGTCCACCAGCCCCTCGAACTCTGCAGCTGAAAGACTACGCAACGCTCGTTTGAGTTCCAGAATGGTTATCACTGCTCGCCTCCACTCACAGAGTTAGAATACGCCACAATGCTGTTGATGAAAAATGAATTTTTTCCGAAGGTGCCCAAAGTCCTGTCGAACTTCGACGTCCACTAACTGCGTGTCTGGTAACGGCCCAAGCGCCGTCGTATTCGCACAGCAAGTGACGCGTCCGTTTCGAACGCGGGATCTTACTTCCTGCGTTCGTGTCAACATCATTCTCAGCCTTGTCCAATTGGGTTCCTGAGGAGCAGAATGCGGTTCTCTGTAGGAATCTCGGACCGCTGCTCGCACCAAGGTACTTGGAACATGAATCGCTCCCCTGCAGCGGTACGACGAAGTGTCCGCGTACCGACGGAACGCTCCACATACGCTGAAATCCACGGTGACATTATCGAGCTGCTTGAGACCGCGCGACGAGCCGCCGCGAGAAGCATCAACGCCTTGATGACCGCCACCTATTGGGAAATCGGTCGGCGTATCGTCGAGCATGAGCAGCTCGGCAAAGGTCGCGCGGTGTATGGCGAGCTCCTAATCGAACGACTAGCGAGGGATCTCATGAAGCGGTTTGGCCGCGGATTTGGCGCTCGCAATCTCGCTCAAATGCGGGCGTTCTACCTCGCTTGGAGGTTGCCAAAGATTTTGCAGACAGTGTCTGCACAATCTTCGTTGCAGACGCACTCCGCCGCCCGATTTCCGCTGCCTTGGTCGGCATACGTGCAACTCCTGTCGGTCCGGTCAAATGCGGCGCGCTCCTTTTATGAGAGCGAAGCCCTCCGCTGCGGGTGGACCGTTCGTCAGCTCGCAAGGCAAATAGACAGCCAGTTCTACGAGCGCACGTACCTATCGCGGAACAAAAGGAGGATGCTCGTCGAGGGTCGCCAGCTTGCGGCGTGCGATCAGATGACGCCTGAGGAAGCGATCAAAGATCCCTTCATGCTCGAGTTCCTCGATCTTAAGGATCAATACTCAGAATCTGACCTCGACGAGGCGCTGATCGCGCATCTCGCAGATTTCCTGCTGGAGCTCGGCGACGATTTCGCCTTCGTCGCTCGGCAGCGCGCGCTGCGCATCGATGACAAGTGGTTCCGAGTCGATCTTCTTTTCTATCATCGGAGTCTGAAATGCTTGCTGGTCATCGATCTCAAGAGTGGCCGCTTCAGCCACTCCGATGCCGGACAGATGCACCTGTATCTCAACTTCGCCCGAGAGCATTGGATGAAGACCGGAGAAAACCCCCCCGTGGGGCTCATCCTTTGCGCCAGCAAAGGTGCTGCAGAAGCGCACTACGCCCTCGAAGGGCTTCCGAACAAGATACTTGCGGCCGAATATCGTACCGTGCTTCCCGATGAAGAGTTGATTGCTGGTGAGCTTGAACGCTCGCGCCGCACGCTCGAGCTACGACAGCCTCGATAGCGGGACTGAGAAGCGCGATCTTTGTGCCCACACCGCGCCGCCATCGACGGCTTCGGCCTCTGAATACGTATGCAGCACATTGCCAAGCCGTGCCGGGGCGCTGCATTCTTCGGTGGATGATCCCCCTTCGCTCGAGCGCCGGGCGCGATCGCAGGCTCACTGCGGCACTCGTCGGCGCGGCATTCCTTCTACTCGCTGCCGCGCCGGCCGGTGCCGCGACTCTGCCGCGGCATGCGGGCTCCGGGGTCTACTACGAGATATTCGTCCGCTCGTTCGCCGATTCCAACGGCGACGGCGTCGGTGATCTCAACGGCATCACGGCCAGGCTCGACTATCTGAAGTGGCTGGGGGTGAGCGGGCTCTGGCTGACGCCGATCTATCCCTCTCCCAGCTACCACGGCTACGACGTCACCAACTACTTCGCGGTCAATCCGCAGTTCGGCACCCTGGCCGATTTTCGCCGCCTGCTGCGCGAAGCTCACGCGCGCGGCATCAAGGTGCTGATCGACATGGTGCTCAACCATACCAGCGACCGCAATCCATGGTTCCAGCGGGCGCTCGATCCGAAGAGCCCCTATCACGGCTGGTACACGTGGGCCGGCAAGGGAACCAACCTTGCAGCACTGAGCTCGCTCCACAGCCCCGCGTGGCACCCGCGTGACGGGCAATACTATCTCGGTGATTTCAGCAGCGACATGCCCGACCTCAACTATGACAGCCCGGCCGTGCGCCGGGAGATGATCAAGGTTGGACGCTTCTGGCTGGCGCAGGGCGTGGACGGGTTCAGACTCGATGCCACGACCCAGATCTACATCGACTTCGCCTCGGACGTCAACAGCCCACGCGCTGTACGCAAGAACATCGCATGGTGGCAGCAGTACCATGACGCATTGCGCGCGTCCGATCCGGACGTCTTCCTCCTCGGGGAAGTTCCCGCGCTAACGGAAGCGCGCGCGGCACCCTACTACGCCGCGCTGAACTCGGTGTTTGATTTCCCGCTGGCGCAGGTCATCGTCGCGGCCGCCGACAGCGAGACCAGCCCGAACCTCGGCGATTTTGTGGCGAAGGCGCTACGCAGTTTCCGCAAGGACGCCCGAGAACAGGCCGTCGACTTCCCGATCGTCGACTCGCCGTTCATCGGCAACCACGATCGTGACCGGGTGCTCGATCAGTTGCACGGCAACATGAGCCACATGCGCATGGCCGCCGCAATGCTGTTGACGCTGCCTGGAGATCCCTTCGTCTACTACGGCGAGGAGATCGGCATGCACGGCAGGAAGCCGGACGAGAGTATTCGTGAGCCGATGCGCTGGGACCGCAGCCCGCGGCAGGCCGGCGAGACCACATGGGAGGCCGCGCCCGACAATGCCTCGCCGGATCTCTCGGTCGCCGCCGAGCGCGCCGATCCGCGATCGCTGCTGAGCTTCTATCGCCGCCTGATTCACTGGCGCAGCGATCTGCCTGCGCTGCGCGACGGCGATATCGCGCCTTATCCGGCTGACGGCGGCGCGATCAGCGCCTATACCCGCACTGATCATTCGCAGCGGCTGCTGGTGATCCACAATCTTTCCGGCATCAGTCGGAGCGTGAGCCTGCCGGACGCAAACTTTGGTGCGGTCGTTCGACACACCAGCCCTGGCGTCCGCCTCGTTGGCCGCGACCTGACGCTGCCCCCTTACTCAACCGCGATCCTGCGATAGCGGCGTCGCAACTTCCGACAACTTCCGACATCGCACTGAGCACAAGGTCGAAATGACAGGGTATGGGATTCGGCTCGGCCTGCTCGGCGCACTGTTGGCGACGACCGGCCTTCAGGCCAACGCACACGCCAGGGTACACGCTACGGTACACGCCACCTCGCACGCCCCGGCACACGCTAAGGCACGCACAGCGGTACCGCCCCCGAAGACAGACACGGGCGCCCAAGCGGTGGGCGTACAGCTAACGGATGGCGGGGCCGACCTGCGGCTGGCGGGCGGCATCCTGTCGCTGCGCCTGATTGGCGGCAATGTGTTGCACGTGCACTTCATTCCGAAGGCCGGGGCAACTCCACCGACATTGGTGATGGCGCCGGAGCATCCCGCCGGTCCGACTGGCGCATCGGCGCCGGGCTCCGCAGCTCCGGCTGACGCGTCCGTGCCCAAGACCGCAGATACGACTTCCGCATCATCGGCGCCAGGCTCAGGGGCTTCTCCCAACGGGTCCGCGGCAGGCGCGCCGGTCATGGCAAGTCGTCGAGGCGGTGATATCGTGCTTCGCGAACGACAGCTTCGAGTTGCGCTCGATCCGGCCTCCGGGACGCTTTCCCTGTTCGCGGGCGGTGCGAAGCATCCGCTGTTGCGGGTTGGTGATCTCGCCAGCCTCGCCCGCGGTACGCTCGTGCTGCACTTTGCCGAGGGGGCGGCGCTCTATGGAATCGGCGGCACCGATGCGTTCGCTCAGCAGCCTGCGGGACTGCTGCGTCGTGGCGGACAGGTTGCCAAGGCCGGCGCGCAGGGCAATGCCGGCGCGCCGCTCGTGTGGAGCACCGCCGGCTTCGGCGTGCTCAGCGACAGCAACGGGGCCAGGTTCGGGCTGGCGCCCGGCAGCATTCGAATCTCCCGGCTCTCGCGTCCCGATGCCGACCTCTACCTGATCGTCGGTGAGCCCAAGGCTATCTTCGCGGCCGTCGCGGACCTGAGCGGTCCTCCGCCGCTCTTCCCCAAATGGTCTCTCGGCTTCATCAACAGCCAATGGGGGATCGACGAGAAGGAGCTGTTGGATGACGTGAAGACCTATCGCGCCAAGCACATCCCACTGGATGCTTTCGAGCTGGACTTCGACTGGAAGGCGTGGGGACGGGATGACTACGGGGAATTTCGCTGGAACCGGCAAAAATTCCCCGACGGCCCCAGCGGCAAGCTGGCCGAGGAGCTCGCGCCTGAGGGGGTGCACCTCATCGGCATCATGAAACCGCGCATCCACATCGGGACGGTGGAGGGCCGCTACGCCACCGCGCATCACCTGTGGATCCCGGGCGAGAAGCCGAGCCTCGACTACTTTTCGCACCAGCCCGTCGACGATCTGGACTTCGACAACCCCGCGACACGCGCCTGGTTCTTCAATCCCACGCTGCGGAAAAGCTTCGACACCGGCATCGTCGGCTGGTGGAACGATGAGGCGGACGAGACGGGCAGCGACACCCAGTTCCTGAACATGGAGCGCGCGATCTACGCGGGCCAGCGCGCCCACTCCGATACGCGCGTGTTCTCCCTGAACCGCAACTTCTGGCTGGGTGCTCAACGCTATGCCTACGGGCTCTGGTCGGGCGACATCCAGACGGGCTTCGCCGCCATGGCGCTGCAGCGCTCACGCATGCTGAGCGCCATCGACGTCGGCGAGATGTGGTGGAGCATGGACGGAGGCGGATTTCACGGCCACCCCTCGGACGAGAATTACGCCCGCTGGATCGAGTTCGGCGCCTTCACGCCCATCCTGCGAGTGCACGGGGTCTATGGGGAGAAGCGCCAACCCTGGCGCTACGGGCCGATCGCGGAGCGCGCGGCGACGCACGCCATACGGCTGCGCTATCAGCTGCTGCCCTACATGTATTCCTACGCCTGGCACGATCACGCGCAAGGCGTTGGCTTGGTGAGGCCGCTCATCTTTGGCTGGCCGGCCGATCCCAAAGTTCGCAATGATTCCAGCGCGTGGCTCTTCGGGCAATACCTCCTCGTGTCGCCGGTGGTGGAGCCGGGTCAGACCGAGAAGAACGTCTACCTGCCGGCCGGCGTCTGGACGGACTGGTCCAGCGGCACGGTCTACCTCGGCGGCCGCACGATCACTCTTCCCGTCGACAACACCAACTGGAGCGACATTCCGCTCTTCATCCGTCAGGGGGCGATCATCCCGACGCAGCCGGTCGAGGATTACGTCGGCCAGCATCGGGTCCCCACCGTACAGGTCGAAGTCTTTCCGGACTCGACACGTACGGACTTCGATTACTACGACGATGATGGAAAGACCTATGCCTACGAGCACGGGGAGTACTTCCTGCAGCGCTTGAGCGCACAGGCCACCCCCGGTGCGATCAGCCTGACCACTGCCGCGCCGAGCGGCGCCTATCGCCCGGCTCTGACCCACTATGTGTTTGCCGTGCATCGGACAGTGGCCACACGAGTCATTCACGACGACGCGCCGCTCACTCGGGTGCCAGATCTCGTCGCGTTACGCCGCTGCGCTTATGCCTGCTGGGCCGTCGGCGGCGACCGCTACGGCGGCGTGACCTACGTGAAGCTACCCGCCGGGGAAGCGGACAGCGTGCAGATCAGATGACCCATCACAACGGGCGGCGGACTGACCGATTGCCTCAGCGGGTTCCTGCGTTGCCGCAGCGGGCTCCTCTGTTGGTCTGCGCTCTTTTGGCCGGAGCGTTGCTGGGCACGGCGCGCCGTGCCCAGGCCTGCACGCAAGACAACCGGGTGGAGCGAAGCTACCTGTTTGCCGACCAGGGGCCGGTCTATGACAGCAGCCCCGAGCCCACCGCGCAGAGCCCCGTCACCCTGACTTTACGGGCCTGCAAAGGGGACATCACCGGCGCCAGCATCAAGTATTACGACACCGCGGACAGCTCGTTCCATCGGATTGCGATGCGGCGAACAGCGACCGATCCGACCGGTGTCTTCGAGTACTGGCGCGGTACGGTCCCCGCCAGCGGCTCCGCGAAGCACTATCGGTTCCAGATCCGCGACGGCTCGGCAACGGCGTGGCTCAACGCGGCCGGCATCACCCCGAACGAGCCGTCATCGGGCGACTTCCTCATCATCCCCGGCTTCAAGACTCCGGACTGGATGAAGAACGGGGTGATGTACCAGATCTTCCCGGACCGTTTCTACGACGGAGACAAATCCAACGACGTGGCCAACGGCCAGTACACGTACTCCGGCTGCGCGACGGAGCGGCACGCCTGGGGCACGACCGTCTTCGCCAGGACCCAGGGCTGCAACAGCGCGGTGTTCTTCGGCGGCGACCTGGCGGGCGTCGACCGTAGGCTCGGCTACATCAAAAGGACGCTGGGCGCGGACATCATCTATCTGAATCCCATCTTCAGGTCCCCCAGCAACCACAAATACGACACCCAGAATTATTTACCAGGTGGACCCGGCCTTCGGCACCGCCGCCACGCTGCGGCATCTCATCGCCGACATCCACGGCACGGCCAACGGCCCGGCGGGGCACATCATCCTCGATGGCGTCTTCAACCACAGCGGCGACACCAACTGCTGGTTCGGCAGGCAGAGCTACGACTCGATCCATTGTCCGGTGCCCGGAGCCTACCAATCGCAGTCGAGTCCCTATTACGGCTACTACACGTTCCAGGCGTGGCCGAGGGACTATTCCACGTTCGCCATGAGCGTGCCCAGCATGCCGAAGCTCAATTACGGCGCGAGCGGCTCGGCGGTGCGCAACCAGATCTACGGCGGCAGGACCTCCGTCATGCAGACGTATCTGCGGGCACCGTACCGCATAGACGGCTGGCGGCTCGATGTGGCTCAGTCTCTCGATGCCGGCGGCAGGGATGGAAGCGACGCCACCAATCACCAGATCATGAAGGAAATGCGCAGGGCAGTTCTGTCCGTCAACCCTGACGCCGAAATCCTCGGGGAGTTCTGGGGTGATGCTTCGCCGTGGCTCGACGACGGCAGGGAGTGGGACGGAGCCATGAACTACAACGGCTTCACCAATCCGGTGTCGGAGTGGCTCTGCGGCAAAGATGAGAACGGCCACGGGGCTGCGATCTCGACCACGCGCTTCGATGAATGGCTGCGGGCCAGCCGGGCCGACCTGCCCGTGGGCGTCCAGGAGACGATGACCAACGAGCTGGGGACCCACGACACGATACGGTTCGCGACCCGCTGCGGCGGCGACATCCGCAAGACCTATCTGGGACTCATCCTGCAGTTCACCTACATCGGCACGCCCACCATCTACTACGGAGATGAGTACGGTATGCAGGGCGGGCCCGACCCGGATGATCGGCGCACGTTCGACTGGTCTCGGGCGAACGCGCGCGACCCCGCCGTAGCGCTCACGCATCAGCTCGCTTCGATCCGCAAGCGTTATACCGCGCTGCGTACGGGGTCGTACATGACGCTGTTGGCCGACGACGCCCGCCATCTCTACGCATTTGGCCGGATCGATGCGAAGCACAGGATCGCCGTGGTGCTCAACGGCGCCAGCGACGCGACGACGGTCATCGTCCCCGCCTATCAGCTGAGCATGACCAACGGTTCGCGGGTTCGCGATCTCCTGACCGGAGTTGCGTATCGGGTCAGCGACGGCCGTCTGACGGTCAGAGTCGCCGGACTCCACGGCGCGATTCTCGAGCAGTAACACCAGGGGCCGCGCACGACCCGGACCTATACTACGAGCATGAGCAGCATACGCGGGGCAGCGCTGTTGGGGACGAGCGTGCTGTGCGCTCTGCTCGGCGCGAGGGCGCCGGCAGCCGCGGCAGAGGCTCAGGGCACGCCGCGCCAGTCAGTCCAGCGCGCCTCCTGGCACGACAGTCTGACCTGGCAGGGCCGCGAGGCACGCGTCACCGTGCGCCTGGATGGGAAATACGTGCTCCACTCGCCCGCCGGCGAGCGGGTGATTGCGGCCCAGCGCTGGCGCGTGCAGACGGCGAGCCCGCTCTTCGACGCGCTCTTCGCGATGGCGCAGCAGGACCTGAGCGAGGACTCGGTCGGGGCCATCACGGATGCCGCTTTCGACCACGGCCGGCCCATTCCGTGCCGGTGCTTCATCGCGGGCAAGAAGTGGCCGTTCGTGTGGACCCGCGACGTTTCCTACTCCATCGACCTCGGCTTGTGGCGGCTCGATCCGGCCCGCGCACGCGCCTCGCTCCTCTTCAAGGTCTCGCCGCCGCGCGCGGGCCCCGTTCGGTCCGGCCTGTACGTGATGCAGGACACCGGCTCCGGCGGCAGCTGGCCGATCAGCACCGACCGGGTCGTCTGGTTCCTCGGCGCGCGCCATCTGCTCACGGATCGCGCCTTCGCCGATACCGTGTATCGGGCTCTGACCGACACCCTGGCGCAGGACCGGCGCTACGTGTTCGATGCGCGGATCGGACTCTATCGCGGCGAGACCTCGTTCCTCGACTGGCGGCAGCAGACCTATCCCGCCTGGACCGCGCACGATGTCGTATTCATCGCGCAGTCGTTCGCGCTCTCGACCAACGTCCTGCATTACCAGGCGCTGCGGCTGGCGGCAGCGATGGCGCGTCAGCGGGCGCATCCCGCTGCCGCGTCGCGTTACGCGCGACAGGCCGAGGCCCTGAGGCAGGCGATCAACGCGCGCTTCTGGAGGCCTGAGCGCGGCCTCTACATGAGCTACATCGGCGGCCCGGTCGAGCCCAGGCCATTCGACGCGTACGATCTCCTCGGGCTGGATCTGGCAATCATCAGCGGCGTGGCGAATCCGCGGCGAGCGGCGCAGTCCCTGGAGCACTACCCCGCGTGGCCGGCGGGAAGCCCGGTGATCTGGCCGGAGAAGCGGGACCAGCCGATCTACCACAACCGCGCGATCTGGCCCTTCGTCAGTGAGTACACTCTGCGCGCGGCGCGGCGGACGGGCGACCCGTCCCTGATCGCGCTCGAGGTGCGCTCCCTGATGCGCGGGGCGGCGCTCGATGCATCCAACATGGAGAATTACTCGCTGCTCGCGCAATCGACGCACGTGGCCGGCCCGCTCGGCGGCCCGGTCGTCGATTCGCCACGCCAGCTCTGGTCCGTCGCAGGCTACCTCGACATGGTGCTGCGCGGCATATTCGGGCTGGAGGATGACGGCCGCGTCGCGCCGGAGCTTCCGGCGTCGCTGGTGCCCATGCTGTTTGGCCCCCGGCACAGCATCCGCCTTTACCTGGATGGACGATCCATTGTGCTCGATCGCCCCGCACATCCCGATGGCGCGCTGTGGGTTGCCGGAAAGATCGGGCACCCTGGAGACGCGACGGGGAGCACCACCGAAGTGCAGCTCGTTGCGGCTCCGGCCCGTGCGGCCCCGCCGCCCATGAACGCGCCCCTGTATCAGGCAGAGACGACGGCGGCGGGGGCGCCCACCGCGCCCTCGGAGGAGGCCACCGCGCGCAGGCTTGCGACGCCTCCTGACGCCGGGCCATCCGCGCGGATCGCCGGCCCGTGGCCGCGACACTGGACCGCGGCGCGCGGCGGCGAGTATCTCGCCTGGCTCGACTATTCCAACGATCACGGTCCGATCAACACCGGCATCACGGCGGCGGTGAAGCGCCTCGAGATCCGCTGCGCGGGCAGCTCGCCCCAGGTGCTGCCCGTGACGATGCCGCAGAGCGAGGGCTGGCAGGCCTCCACGACCATTCATTTCCAGGCCCGCGCAGGCGCCGCCTGCGCCTTCTCCCTGCTGCAGGGTTTCAACATGAGCGATCTTGCGCAGTTTGCCCGCTACACGATCGGCGCGGGCGGTGCCGGCGGCCCGCTCGACAGTGCGCGCATCGGCGCGCTGCGGATCGTGCCGCTGCCCGCGGCGGGGAGTCCATGAACCGCAAGCCCGAGCTGTCGTTCCCGCAGATCTGGAACATGTGCGTCGGGTTCCTCGGAATCCAGTTCGCATTCGCGCTGCAGAATGCCGACGTCAGCCGGATTTTCCAGACGCTCGGCGCGAACCTGAGGCAGATTCCCTTCCTCTGGGTGGCCGCGCCGCTGTCCGGCCTGATCGTGCAGCCCATCATCGGCTACGCCTCCGACCACACCTGGACGCGTCTCGGACGGCGGCGGCCCTATTTTCTCGGCGGGGCGGTGCTCACGACCGTGGCCCTGGCCTGGATGCCGAGCTCGGCGACGCTGTGGGTGGCAGCCCTGATGTTGTGGCTGATGGATGCCTCCATCAACATCTCGATGGAGCCGTTCCGGGCCTTCGTCGGCGACCAGCTGCCCGACGCCCAGCGGCCGCTCGGCTTCGCGCTGCAAGGTTTCTTCATCGGCGTCGGCGCGGTGCTCGCGTCCATTTTGCCATGGGCGTTGAGCAGGTTCGGCGTACCGAACGTCGCGCCACCCGGGCAGATCCCGCCGACGGTGCGTATCGCATTCCATGTTGGCGCGGCCGTGCTGTTTTGCGCGATGCTGTGGACGATCGTGACGACGCGTGAATATGCGCCGGAGCGCCTCCTTGGCTTCGCCCGCAAGAACCCGACGACGCCGAAGACGGATGTCTCCAGAGCGTGGCGGCTCGGGGTCGCGATGCTGGTGGCGGGAGGGCTCGCGGTCGCCGCCATCCGCCGGTTCTCGCTCGCCGCGGAGCTCTACCTCCTCGCGGGCGGCCTGATGGCGTTCGGAGCGCTTTTCGCCTGGCTGAGCGCGACCGCGAGCCGCGGCATGGTGCGCCAGGTGATGAGCGACCTCTATGGCATGCCGGGCCCCATGCGCCAGCTGGCCTGGGTGCAGTTCTTCTCTTGGTTCGCCCTCTTCGCCATGTGGATCTACACCACGCCGACCGTGACCGCCGTGCAGTTCGGCAGCGCCGATCCCGGCTCGGCCGCCTACAACGCGGGTGCCAACTGGGTGGGCGTGCTCTTCGCCGCCGGCAACTGCTTCCTCATCGCGGGCGCCGGGGTGATTCCCCTCATGGTGCGGCTGCTCGGCCGGCGCTGGAGTCACCTCGTGAACCTGGCGGTCGGCGGTCTCGGACTCGCCTCGTTCGCCTGGGTCCGCAGTCCCGAGTGGCTCCTGCTCTCCATGGTCGGGGTTGGCTTCGCTTCGGCATCGATCCAGTCGCTGCCCTACACCCTGCTCTCGGACAACCTGCCGGCCGAGAAGATGGGCGTCTACATGGGCATCTTCAACTTCTTCATCGTCATCCCGCAGCTGCTTGCCGCCAGCGTGCTGGGTGGACTGGTGCATGCGCTCTTCGCCGACCGGCCGGCCTTCGGCCTGGTGCTGGGGGGCGCCAGCATGGTCGTCGGCGGGCTGTGCACCCTGCGGGTTGCGGAGCCGCACGCCGCCCAGGCTTCCCTACCCGCCTAGTAGCCGCTCAGTCAAGCCGGTATGCTCGGCGGATGCTCGTCGAGCGCATCTGGTCCGCCAACCCGTACCGCAACTTCCACTATCTGATTGCGTGCCCGGAAAGCGGCGAGGCGCTGGCGATCGATCCGCTCGAGTGGCGGCTGTGCCTGGATGCCGCCGCGGCAAGAGGCTGGCAGATCACCCAGATCCTGAACACCCATGAGCACCGCGATCACACGGGCGGCAATGCGGGCCTGGTGGGCGCCACGAAAGCCAGGGTGCTCGCTCATGCCGCCGCCGCAAGCCGCATCGGCGGAGTCGACCGCGGACTCGGCAAGGGGGATGTCGTGCGCGTCGGCCGCACCGTGGAGCTCGAGTGTCTCGACACCCCGGGCCATACGATGGCGCACATCTGTCTGCTCGCCCGCGGTGAGCAGCCGGCGCTCTTCTGCGGCGACACGCTCTTCAACGCCGGGGCAGGCAACTGCCACAACGGCGGCCAGCCGCGGCAGCTCTACGAGACCTTTGCGGCCCAGCTCGCCCGCCTGCCCGAGGCGACGCGGGTATTTCCCGGACACGAGTACCTGGCGCGCAATCTGGAGTTCACGCTCGACCGCGAGCCTGACAACGCCGCGGCGCGCAGCCTCCTCGAGACCGCGCGCGCACAGGCGCCGGCCGCGACGACGATCACGACCCTGGCCGAGGAGAAGCGAATCAACACGTTCTTCCGCCTGCAGAGTCCTACGGTCATCGCGCGGTTGCGCGAGGCGTTTCCCGAAATCGGCGAGCAGCCTGACGCGCGCACCGTATTCCTGAAGCTGCGGGAGTTGAGGAACGAGTGGTGACCGCATCGGTGCCGCGCGTCCTCTACGTCGATGACGAGCCGGCGCTGGTCTTTCTGATCACGCGCGCGCTCGAGAAACTCGGCATCGAAACCCAGGGGTTCGCCAGCGCGGATGAAGCCCTCGCCGCCTTCAAGCGCGAACCGGAGGCCTTCACGCTCGTCCTGACGGACTTCACCATGCCCGGAGGGATGAGCGGTGTCGAGCTGGCGCAGGCGGTGCTCGCTGTCCGTCCGAACGCCGCCGTCGTGATCGCGACCGGCGCCATCGATCCGGCGGACGCCAAGCGCGCGGCAGCCGTCGGCGTGCGCACGGTGATCCAGAAGCCGGCGAAGGTGGCGGAGATGGCGGCGCTCGTGAACGGACTGTTGCGGGATCTGGCATGAGCGCCGGATCCGGGTTGCTGCCCGGCCCGGTGAGCGACTGAGGTCCGGGCGGCACCATGGTCTATTCCGGCTTCTACCGCCGCAGCTTTCTCGTCGCGACCGCGGTCATCCTGGGCTACCTGCTGCTCGCCGTGCTGGAGCCGCTCCGGGGCGCGCTCGGCTGGGCAGCCGTACTGGCCTTTCTCCTCTATCCTCTGCACGAGCGCCTCTCGCGCCGCCTGGAGGGGCGCGCCATGCTGTCGGCCGGCATCATCACCGGCCTCACGCCTTTCCTGGTGCTGGCGCCGCTCTCGGTTCTCGGCGTGGTGTTTGCCGGGCAGGTCGCCAGCCTGGTCGAGCACCTGCGCGGACAGAGCTTCGCCTATCCGCAGCTTCTGGCGCGGCTGCAGAGCTATCCGCTGCTCGGCAACCTGCTGCGCTGGTGGAGCACCAACTTCCCGGTGACCGCCAACCAGGTCCAGGGCTGGGTCACCGGGGAGATGCAGTCCGTGTTGAGGTCCGCGGCAACCCTGGGCGGCTCTCTCGCGCTCGGCCTCTTCGGCAGGGTGGTCGGCTTCTTCATGATGCTGTTCCTGCTTTTCTTCCTGCTGCGCGACGGGCGTACGATTCTCGAGCATCTGAAACGGCTGATTCCGCTCGAGGCCGCGCGGCGCGAGCGGCTCTTCGACTACCTGGCGCAGGTGACGCGTGCGGTGGTGTTCGGATCGGCCGCGACGGCGCTCATCCAGGGCATCTTCGTCGGCGTGGGCTTCGCGCTCGTCGGTCTGCCCTCGGCAGTCGTCTTCGGTGTACTGGCGACGATCGCCGCTCTGCTGCCCGCCGGCGCATCCGTCGTGCTGGTGCCGGCGATCCTCTATCTCGGCGTCACCGGCCACTGGCTGGGGGCACTCTTCCTGGCCTTCTGGACGGGCCTGCTGGTGGTGGTGGAGAACGTCGCGCGGCCGCTCCTCACCGCCCACCGCGCGCATGTCTCGACCCTGGCGGTGTTCGTCGGGGCCGTGGGCGGCGTCTCGGCCTTCGGCGTGCTGGGGCTGATCATCGGACCGGTGCTGCTCAGCTTCGTGGTGGCGCTGGTCAGGTTCACGACCGAGGTGCGGGGCGCCGCCATGCCGTAAAATGCGCCCCTCATGGATCTCGACCCCATTCTCAATCCCCTGAACGAGGCTCAGCGCGCCGCGGTCTCCGCGCCGCTCGTGCCGGTGCTGGTGCTGGCGGGCGCAGGCAGCGGCAAGACCCGGGTGCTGACCCACCGCATCGCCTGGCTCATCCAGGTGGAGCATGCCTCCCCCTATTCGATTCTGGCGGTCACCTTCACGAACAAGGCGGCCGGCGAGATGCGCGGACGGGTGGAGCAGATCCTGGGTGCCCCGCCCGGGGTGCTCTGGATCGGCACCTTCCATGGCATCGCGCACCGGCTGCTGCGGCTGCACTGGCGCGAGGCGGGTCTCTCACAGGGCTTCCAGATCCTCGATTCGGATGACCAGCAGCGGCTGGTGAAGCGGATCATCAAAGCCAATGACCTCGACGAGTCCCGCTGGGAGCCGCGCGACGTCCAATGGTTCATCAACTCGAACAAGGACGAGGGCCGCCGCCCGAAGGATCTGAAGGCGGGCAACGACCCGACCCGCGCGCAGATGATCCGGCTCTACGGACTGTACGAGGAAGCCTGCGCGCGCACGGGTGTGGTCGACTTCGCGGAGCTGCTGCTGCGCGCCTACGAGCTGTGGCGCGACCGGCCGGAGCTGCTGGCCCACTACCGGCAGCGCTTCCGCCACGTGCTGGTGGATGAGTTCCAGGACACCAACTCCATCCAGTACGCGTGGCTGCGCCTCATCGCGGGCCCGGACGGCCACCCGTTCGCGGTGGGCGACGACGACCAGTCGATCTACCGCTGGCGCGGCGCGCGGGTGGAGAACCTGCAGCAATTCCGCCGTGACTACGCGCAGGCGAAGCTCTACCGGCTGGAGCAGAACTACCGCTCCACCGCGGTGATCCTCGCCGCCGCCAACGGTCTGATCGCGCACAACACCGGCCGCCTCGGCAAGACGCTGTGGACGAACGGCGAGCCGGGCCTGCCGATCCAGCTCTATGCGGCGTTCAACGAGCGCGACGAGGCGGAATTCGTGGCGCGGCGCATCGCCGACTATGTCGCGAGCGGACACCGGCGCAGCGACATCGCCGTACTGTACCGATCCAACGCCCAGTCGCGCGCGTTCGAGGAAGCCTTCATCGCCGCGCGCATCTCCTACAGGGTCTACGGCGGCCTGAGATTCTTCGAGCGCGCGGAGATCAAGGACGCGCTCGCGTATCTGCGGCTGCTGTTGAATCGGAACGACGATGCGGCCTACGAGCGCGTGGTGAATCTCCCGACACGCGGCATCGGCGACCGGACGATCGAGAGCCTGCGCGAGGAGGCGAGAGCCGGGAGTATCTCACTCTGGAAGGCGGCCGCCGCGCGCAGCGAGGCGCAGCAGGGCGGCAGGACCGCGGGCGCGCTGCGCGGCTTCCACGAGCTCATCGACCGGCTGGCGCAGGAGGTCGCGGGACTGGCGCTGCACGAGCAGATCGATCACGCGCTGAAGCAGAGCGGGCTCATCGAGCATCACGGCCGGGAGAAGCCCAGCCAGGACTCGGCGCGCGGCGAGATGGCGCGCAACGAAGCGCGGCTGGAGAACCTGGCGGAGCTGGTGAGCGCCGCCCGCAGCTTCGCCGCCGAGAGCACCGAGGTCGAGCTGACACCGCTCGAGGGATTCCTGGCGCACGCGGCCCTGGAATCCGGCGAGCGGGGGTCCGACGCGGGAGATGACAGCGTGCAGATGATGACGCTGCACATGGCGAAGGGACTCGAATTCATGTTCGTGTTCCTCTGCGGCATGGAGGAAGGGCTCTTCCCCCATCAACGCTGCATCTCGGATCTGGAAGCGCTGGAGGAAGAGCGCCGCCTCTGCTACGTCGGCATGACCCGCGCCATGAAGCAGCTCTATCTCACCTATGCGGAGCAACGCCGCCTGCACGGCATGGACACTCATCCCGCGCCCTCGCGCTTCATCAAGGAAGTGCCGCAGGACATCGTGGCGGAGGTCAGGCCGCGCGTGCACGTCTCCCGTGCCCTGCCGGGCCGCGGCCGCAGGGAAGAGCCGGCGGCGCCCGTCATCCGCTTCCGGACCGAGGAGCCGCCGCCGCCCGGCATGCGGCTCGGCGCCCGGGTGCGGCACGGCAAGTTCGGCGAGGGCGTGGTGTTGAATGTCGAAGGCAGCGGCGCGCATGCGCGGGTGCAGGTGAATTTCGAGCAGCAGGGCACCAAGTGGCTGATGATGCAGTACGCCAACCTGGAGCCTGTTTAGAATGGCGCTGGATCGGGGCATCCTGCCCCGCCCAGCGCGATTTCGTGCAAAAAGCGTGGTTTTTGCCCGAAATCCCGCCACCTGCGGCGGCGGGGCACGTCCCTGTGCCTGAAAGAGGCAGCGTGATCGAAGCATGAAAATACTCATCCTCGGCGCCGGACAGGTCGGCCGCACCGTCGCCCGGCACCTCTCGCGGGAAGAGGCCAACGAAGTCACGGTCGTCGACGCCAACGAGGATGTCCTGCGCGATCTGCAGGATCGCCTCGACGTCCATACCGTGGTCGGCAACGCCGCCTATCCCCCGGTCCTCGAGGCAGCGGGCGCGGCGGAGGCCGAGATCATCGTCGCTCTGACCAACAGCGACGAAGTCAACATGATGGCCTGCCAGGTCGCGTTCACGCTGTTCCGGACGCCGACCAAGATCGCCCGCATCCGCTCCGCCGAGTACACGCAGCGGCCGGAGCTCTTCGGCGAGCAGTCGATCGCGGTCGATGTGTTCATCAGTCCGGAGCAGCTGGTCACGGAATACATCGCGCGGCTGATCCGCCATCCCGGCGCGCTGCAGGTGCTCGACTTCGCCGCCGGCAAGGTCCGCCTAGTGGGCGTCCGCGCCATCAGCGGCGGCCTGCTGGTCGGCCACTGTCTGCGGGAGCTGCCGGAGCATCTCGCCCGGATGGAGGCGCGAGTGGTCGCCATCTACCGCCGCGGCCGCAGCATTCCCCCGGAGGGGTCGACCGTCATCGAGGAAGGCGACGAGGTTTTCTTCCTGGCGGCGAGCGACGACATCCGCCGCATGATCGGTGAGCTGCGCAAGGAAGACAGCCGCGTGCGCCGGGTGATCCTCGCAGGCGGCGGCAACATCGGCTTCCGTCTCGCCCGGCTGCTGGAGAAGACGAGCCAGGTGAAGCTGATCGAGCGCGATGTCCGCCGGGCGCGGCGCGTATCGGAGCAGCTGGAGAACACCATCGTGCTCGCCGGCGATGCCGCCGACGAGGAGCTGCTGATCGAGGAGAACATCGACAGCACGGACGTGTTCGTCGCGCTGACCAACTCCGAGGAGGCGAACATCCTCTCGGCCATGCTGGCCAAGCGGCTGGGGGCGCACAAGGTGATGGCTCTGATCAACAAGCCGTCCTATGCGGACCTCATCGAAAGCGGCAGCATCGATGTGGCCATCTCGCCCCAGAGCATCACCATCGGCTCCCTGCTGGCGCACGTGCGCCGGGGCGAGGTGGTGCGCGTGCATTCCCTGCGCCGCGGAGCCGCCGAGGCCATCGAGGCGGTCGCGCAGGGCGATGAGCATACTTCGCGTGTCGTTGGACGGACCATCTGCGACATCCCGCTGCCGGAAGGCTCATCCATCGGGGCGGTGGTGCGCGGCGAGCAGGTGATCATGGCGCATCACGACACCTTCGTGCGGTCGGGCGATCACGTGATCCTCTTCCTCTCCGACCGCCGCCACATCGAGGCGGTCGAGCGCCTCTTCACGCGCGCGCTGCGTCCGTGAGCATGCCTTTTGATTGCGGCACGCTGGGCCGGGCAGGAGCCCGGATCCGGCGCTTCTAACTACATGCTCGGCATCGCGCATCTCCTGGGGATCATCCTGGCGGCCTTCGGGCTCGCCTACATCCTCCCGATCGGGTGCTCGCTGGCCACCGGCGATGGGCTCTGGGTTCAGTTCCTGCTCGCAGCCGCCATCACCGTGGCCGCCGGCGCCGTGCTCGCGGGGGCCACTTTCCGCTACCGCCGCGAGCTCAAGGCGCGCGACGGCTTCCTGCTGGTGACGCTCGGCTGGGTCCTGCTGGCCGCCTCCGCGGCGCTGCCGCTGCTCCTTGCGATGCCGGGACTGAGCTTTACCCGCGCCTTCTTCGAGACGATGTCGGGCCTCACGACGACCGGATCGACCGTGCTCGACGGCCTCGATTCGCTCGCGCCCTCCATCAACTTCTGGCGCCACTCGCTCATCTGGCTGGGCGGCCTCGCGGTCATCGTGGTGGCCGTGGGCGTGATGCCGCTTCTGGGCGTGGGCGGCATGCAGCTCTCGAAGGCCGACACGCCCGGATCGGTCAAGGACGAGAAGCTGGCGCCGCGCATCACGGAGACCGCCCGCTCACTGTGGCTGGTCTATGCGCTCCTCACCCTGAGCGGCGTTCTGGCGCTGCGGCTCTGCGGCATGACGTGGTTCGATGCGATCTGCCACGCCTTCTCCGCGGTCGCACTCGGCGGATTCTCCACCCACGACGCCAGCATCGCTTATTTCCACTCGGCGGCCATCGAGCTCGTGCTGATCGTCCTGATGCTGATCTCGGCGCTCAACTTCGCGCGCCACTTCGCGGCGCTGCGGCGGCTGTCGCTGAAGCCCTACCGCCACGATCCGGAGGTCAGGACGGCCGCCATTCTCATCGCCGCGAGCGTCGTCTTCATCGCCGGGCTGCTGACGTGGCACGAGGTCTATCCGACCTTCGGCACCTCACTGCGCTATGCGGCCTTCAACGTGGTGTCGCTGGCGACCACGACCGGTTGGGTGACGACGGGCCCCACGGGCTTCAGCACCTGGCCGGTATTCGCGCCCATCTGGATGCTTTTCCTCTCCGGCATCGTCTGCAACACGGGCTCCACCGGCAGCGGCATCAAGATGTTCCGCACCCTGGTGCTCGCGCGCGAGGCCGGGCGGGAGCTCAAGCTCCTCGTGCATCCGAGCGCCATGGCGCCCGTGCGGGTCGGCGGCCGGCCCGTGCCGGAGCGCGCCGCGGATGCGGTGCTGGCGTTCGTCTTCCTCTACTTCATGACGGTATCGCTGCTGACGTTCGCGATGCTGCTCACGGGGATGAGCTTCGATTGGGCCTTCCGTGTGATCGTCGCCTCCATCAACAACACCGCCTTCGGCCTGCCCGGCCCCACCGCCTGGAACCTGCACTCCCTGACGGCCCCGCAGACATGGATCTGCACCGCAGCAATGCTGCTCGGCCGCCTGGAGATCTTCAGCGTGATCGTGCTGTTTACGAGGACGTACTGGCGGAAGTAGCGCTACGGCGTGCCGGCCCGCAGTCCCAGGTCCTTGCTGTACGTGACGTTCATGATGTTGCTGTACCAGCCCGTCACCCGCGGCTTGACGAGGTGCTTGCTCACGTAGAAATAGATCGGGATCACCGGCTGGTCCGCCAGCATGACCCGCTCCGCCTGCTCCAGCAGTCCGCGGCGCTTCGCGGGATCGGCCTCGGCGGCGGCCTGGTTGAGCAAAGCGTCGTACGCGGGATTGTGATAGTGCGTCAGATTGACGCCGAAGTCGCTCTTGAAGTACTGCGCGAACGTGTAGGCGTCGTTGTAGTCCCCGATCCAGCTGGAGCGGAACATCTGTACGTCACCGCGATCGATGTCCTGCATCAGCGAGCGGAATTCCTCGCCGCGCAGGGTCACCTGCACACCGAGCGCCTGCTGCCACATGGAGGAGATCGCGATGGCCAGCTGCGTATGAATCTCTTCGGTGTTGTAGCGCAGCTCGAAGCGGAGCGGGTGCGCCGCTGAGTACCCGGCCTCGGCGTACAGCTTGCGGGCTTCGGCGATGCGCTGCGGCATGGTGAGTGAGCGGTAGTCCGGCGACTGGGTCGTGTAGTTGTCCACCCCGGGCGGTACCCAGCTGTAGGCCGGCAGCTCGCCGGAACGGAGCACCAGTCGGGCGAGCTTCTCGCGGTCGATCACCATGGCGAGGGCGCGGCGCACCTTGACGTCGTCCTTGAACGGCGCGCGCTGCAGATTGAAGCCGTAGAGATAGACACCCAGCTCCGGCGCGATGTGCAGCTGATCGCCGAGATGGGCGCGGATCCACTCATACTGGGCTCGCGGGATGATGTCGGTGACATCGAGCTGATCCGCGCGATAGAGAGTCAGCTCCCCGTTGTCATCGGGCGTGATCAGATACTTCACCCCATCGAGACGGGTGGCGGCGTCGTTCCAGTAATAGTGGTTTCGCGTGAGATAAATGTAGGAGCCGGGCACCCACTGCGAGAGGATGAACGCTCCGTCCGACGGCAGTTTGCCCGGGCGCGAGTAGGCATCCTTGTCGTTGACGAGCGCAACGGGCTCCACGGGACAAGTGCTGGGGTGCGACAGCAATGACGGCAGGTACGGCGCCGGGTTGTTCAGCTTCACGATGACGGTGAACGGGTCCGGGGCGAAGACGCCGAGGCTCTCCGGAGGCTTATGGCCGGCAACGATGTCACTCGCGTTGACGATGACGTCGACGACCTCTGCGTATTGCGAGGCGGTGTCAGGCTCTACGAGGCGGCGCAGGCCGGCGACGAAATCGGCGGCCACCACCGGCTGGCCGTTCGACCACTTGGCGTCATGGCGCAGCGAAAAGGTGTAGATCTTGCCGTCGGGACTGACCTGCCAGCTCTCTGCGATGCCGGGCGCCACAGCACCCGACTTACCGAGGGTCGTCAGTCCTTCGCAGATGTCGCGCAGCACCCGCTGTGCTTCGTCCGCGCGCGCCTTCTGCGGATCGAGGGAGTCAGGCTCCGCCCCGAGGCCGCGCAGGAGGATCTTCGGTCCCTGCGCCGCGGCGCCCGGCGATCCGCCGCCGGAATGAGAGCGAGAGCAGCCGCATAGAGCCGCGAGCACGAGCAATGAGATGGCCAGCGCGCGGGCCGTGCTACGCATCACTGAGTCGTCTGAAGCGATTTGCAACGCCGCCTACGAGCGCCGCCGGCGGTGAGCATTGATTTGATCCCGCAGCGACAGCGCCGCGGACCTGGCTGCAGCCGCGAAATCCTCTCCGGAGGAAGCGTAGAGAATGCCTCGCGAGGAGCTGACGATGAGGCCCGTTCCAGCCGCGGTCTGTCCGTTGCGCACCACCTGAGCGACATCACCCCCCTGTGCGCCGACGCCCGGCACCAGCAGCGGCATGTCGCCGACGATCCGCCGGATCTCGGCCAGCTCCTGGGGGTAGGTGGCGCCGACCACCAGCAGACAGTTGCCGCGGGTATTCCAACGCGTGGCTGCGAGCTCCGCCACCATGTGATAGAGCCGCCGGCCGGCCGCGCCGACTTCCAGATCCTGCAGGTCACGGGCTCCTGGATTGGAAGTCCGGCAGAGGACGAGGATGCCGCGGTCCTCGCGACGGAGGAAGGGCTCGAGCGAGTCGCCGCCGAGGTAAGGGTTGACCGTCACGGCATCGGCGCCGTAGCGCTCGAACGCCTCGATCGCGTAGCGCTCCGCAGTGTTGCCGATATCGCCCCGCTTGGAATCGAGGATGACCGGCACCCCGGGATAGTTGCGATGGATGTAGTCGATGGTGCGCTCGAGCTGGTCCTCCGCCTCGTACGCCGCATAGTGGGCGAACTGCGGCTTGTACGCGCAGGCCAGGTCGGCCGTCGCGTTGATGATGGCCTTGTTGAACTGGAAGATCGGCGACGGCTGCTCGGCGATCTGCGGCGGGAAGCGCTCGATCTCCGGATCCAGGCCGACGCAGACCAGCGAATCGCTTCGCGCCCAGGAGGCGGCGAGCTGTGTCAGGAAGGCGGTCATGCGACCCGCGTGCGCTCCGCCGCGAGGCTGCGCTTCTTCAGGTGGACCAGCAGCAGGGTGACGGCAGCCGGCGTCACGCCCGGGACCCGCCCGGCCTGTCCGACCGTGGCCGGCCGATACTCCGCCAGGCGCCCGCGCACCTCGTGCGAGAGTCCCGCCACCTGGCCGTAGTCGATGTCGTCCGGCAATTTCGTCTCCTCGTTGCGGCGCTGACGATCGATCTCCTCGCGCTGCCGCTCGATGTACCCGGCGTACTTCGCGTTGGCCTCGATCTCCACCCGCACCTGCGGAGGGACGCGGTCATCGGGGGGATCGCGCAGCCAGTCCGGACTTCCTACAACGTCGAGCAGGGCGTCGTAGCTGACTTCGGGCCGGCGTAGCAGCTCGAATGCGGTCGCGTCCCGTCCCAGGGGGCCGGCGAGGACGCGCCGTGACCATTCCTCGGGCACTTTGTCCGGATGAATGCGCAGGCTCTGAAGCCGTGCCGTTTCCTCCTCCGACAGACGCCGCTTCGCTTCGAAGACCCGCCAGCGCTCATCGTCCACCAGGCCCAGCTCCCGCCCGAGCGGCGTCAGGCGCAGGTCGGCATTGTCCTCCCGCAGCAGCAGGCGGTGCTCGGCGCGGCTGGTGAACATCCGGTACGGCTCCCGTGTGCCCCGGGTCACCAGGTCGTCGATCAGCACGCCGAGGTACGCCTCGGCGCGCTTCGGTACCCACGCCTCGCGCTGCCGGAAGGCCAGCGCCGCGTTGATGCCGGCGACGATCCCCTGGGCCGCGGCCTCCTCATACCCGGTGGTGCCATTGATCTGGCCGGCGAAGAAGAGACCGTGGAGCACCCGCGTCTGCAGCGACGGAAGGAGATCCCGCGGGTCGAAGTAGTCGTACTCGATGGCGTAGCCAGGCCTCGTCAGATGAGCACGCTCGAACCCAGGGATGCTGCGGACGAGCTCGAACTGCACATCGAACGGCAGGCTGGTCGAGATGCCGTTGGGGTAGATCTCGTGGGAATCGAGGCCCTCCGGCTCGACGAAGATCTGATGCGACGTCTTGTCGGCGAACCGGAAGACCTTGTCCTCGACCGAAGGACAGTACCGCGGACCCACACCCTCGATGACGCCGGTGAACATCGGCGACCGGTCCAGCGCCCCACGGATGATCTCGTGGGTACGCTCATTTGTATGCGTAATGAAACAATCTATCTGCTTCGGATGCTCTTCGGCTCGCCCAAGAAACGAGAAAACGGGCAAGGGGTGATCACTGGCCTGCCGAGCCATGGCCGCGAAATCGAGCGTCCGGCCGTCCAGCCGGGGCGGGGTGCCGGTCTTCAGCCGCCCGACCCGAAGCGGCAGCTCCCGCAGCCGGCTCGCCAGCCGGTTGGACGGCGGATCGCCCGCCCGCCCACCCTGATAGTTGTCGAGTCCGACGTGGATGCGCCCGCCGAGGAAGGTGCCCACCGTCAGCACCACGGACGGCGCCTCGAAGGTGATGCCGGTGACCGTGACGACGCCCTTGACCGCGTCTCCCTCGACCAGGAGGTCAGCGGCCTCCTGCTGGAAAATGGACAGGCGCGGCTCGGCCTCGAGCAGGGAGCGAATCGCCTTCCTGTAGAGCTGGCGATCCGCCTGGGCGCGGGTCGCCCGCACCGCAGGCCCCTTGCTGCCGTTCAGCGTCCTGAACTGGATTCCCGCCCGATCCGTCGCGCGTGCCATGGCGCCCCCCAGCGCGTCGATCTCCCGCACGAGGTGGCCCTTGCCGATGCCGCCCACCGCGGGATTGCAGCTCATCTGCCCCAGAGTCTCGATGCTTTGGGTCAGCAGCAGCGTGCGCGCCCCCATGCGCGCGGCCGCCAGGGCGGCTTCCGTGCCGGCGTGGCCGCCGCCGATGACGATCACATCGAAGGGTTGGGCGAAGCGCATCCCCGGTATTGTAGAGGTGAGCGGCGCGTGAACAAGGGCAGCGTCCCGATCCGCACGGATACCTTATCCTTCGCCCGAGTGAGCCTGCGCACCACCCTGCCGCTTCTCTTCTGTCTGGCCGCCGCCGTGCTGGCCGGCAGCCTGTTCGGACCCGTCGCCTGCCAGGCCGCGGAGGCCGGCCGGCTGCCGCTGTCGCCGTGCCAGTTGCATCAGGCACTCGAGCTGACGCTGGTCGAGGCGGAATGCGGCCGGCTGGCGGTGGCGGAGAATCCCGCCGCACCGCACGGACGGCAGATCGGGTTGCGTGTCGCGGTGGTGCCTGCGATCAGCACCCGCAAACGCCCCGATCCGCTGTTCGTTCTCGCCGGGGGACCCGGGATGGGCGCAACTTCTTTCTACACCAGCGTGGCGCCGGTGTTCGCGCTCATCCATCGTGACCGCGACATCGTGCTCGTCGATCAGCGCGGGACCGGCGGCTCCAACGCCCTCGACTGCGAGTCGAGTGAGGACGACCTCTATCAGAGCACGACGGCGGACATCGTCGCCGAGACGCAGCGCTGCCTGAAGACGCTGAGTGCGCATGCCGACGTGCGGTACTACACCACGAGTCTCGCCGTTCAGGACCTCGATCAGGTCCGGGCCGCATTGGGCTACGACCGGATCGATCTCTACGGCTCGTCCTACGGAACGATCGTCGCCCAACAGTACATTCGCCGCTTTCCCGACAGGGTCCGCAGTGTGATCCTCGACGGCGTGGTACCACCCGAGCTCGCGCTGGGGGCGATGGGCGCCCTCGATGCGCAGGCCGCCTTGTCGAGCCTATTCGAGCGCTGCGTGCGGCAACCGGCCTGTCACGCGCGTTTCGGCGATCCGGCGGCAGCCTACCGGCAGATTCGCGATCAGATCGCGGCCCACCCGGTGTCGGTGGACCTGACCGACCCGACGAGCGGCGCACCGCAACGGCTCGACTTCACGGGCTATCACCTGGCCATGGTGCTGCGCCTGGCGAGCTACACACCGGAGCTCGCCGCGCTCCTGCCGCTCGAGCTGCACGAGGCCGACACCTCCGGTAACTTCGCGCCCCTCGCAGGCCAGTTTCTTCTGATCAATCGCGTCTACGGGGATGCCATCGCCGAAGGCATGAACAACTCCGTGGTCTGCGCAGAGGACGTTCCGTTCTATCACGTCGACGCGCAGCAGCGCGCCGAGCTCGCCCGGACATTTCTCGGCACGTCGCAGCTCGATGGGCTGCAGGCGGTCTGCGGGGTCTGGCCGCGAGGCCCCATGGATTCCGACTTCCACCAGCCGCTGCACTCGGACGTTCCGGCGCTGCTGCTCTCGGGCGGCGACGACCCGGTCACGCCGCCGCGATACGCCGCCCAGGCCGCGCGCGGCTTTACCCACAGCCTGAGCCTGGTGGTGCCGCAGTTCGGGCACGGCCAGCTCACCGATCCCTGCATGGAGGGCGTGATGGCGCAGTTCGTGCAGCGCGCGTCCGTCGCCGGTCTCGACACGGCCTGCACGCGTCGCCTCTCGCCCATGCCGTTTTTCCTGACACGGAACGGGCCGGCGCCTTGATCGAAGCCGAGGGACTCAGCAAGCGATTCGGGGCGGTCGCGGCGGTCAGCGGCGTGAGCCTGCGCGCGCTCGATGGCCGCATCACCGGGCTGCTCGGACCCAACGGGGCCGGCAAGTCGACCACGCTGCGCATTCTCTATACCGTGCTGCAGCCGGATTCCGGTGACGCGCGGATAGACGGCGTCAGTGTTGTGGGTGACCCGCTGGCGGCTCGCCGTCACATGGGCGTCCTTCCTCACAGCGCGGGCCTGTACCCCAATCTGACCGCACGCGAGAACATTCTCTACTTCGGTGCCTTGCACGGACTTTCGCCCGCCGAGCGCCGCAGCCGCACGGCAGAGCTGATCCGACAGCTCGAGATGGCCGACTTCGCGGATCGGCCGGCGCGCGGCTTCTCGCAGGGCCAGCGGATCAAGACCGCGCTGGCGCGCTCGCTCATTCACAGGCCGCGCAACGTCCTGCTCGACGAGCCGACCAACGGGCTCGATGTCATGGCCGTGCGAACCCTGCGGACCCTACTGCAGCAGTTGCGCGAACAAGGGCATTGCATCCTCTTCTCCAGTCACGTGATGCAGGAGATCGCGGCGTTGTGCGACGAGGTGATCGTCATCGCCCACGGCCGCGTGGTCGGCCAGGGCACGCCGGCGGAGCTGCGCGAGCGCGCCGGGTCGGACTCTCTCGAGGAGGCTTTCGTCCGCCTGGTCGGCGCCGACGGCATTGCGCCGGAGCCCGAAGGAGCGGGCCGGTGATGGCGATCTGGCGCGTCTTTCTCAAGGAAGTCCGTGAGAATCTGCGCGACCGGCGTACGCTGATCTCCGCGCTGATCTTCGGCCCCCTGTTCGGTCCCCTGATGGTCGGTGCCGCGCTCTCTTTGAGCTTCCACAACGCGGTCGGAGAGGGCAATCGGCCCCTGCACCTGATGGTGTCGCATGCGGAACGCGCTCCGGACCTGATGGCATATTTGCGGCAGTACAACGTCAGGATCAGGAGGGTCACGGAAGACGAGGCGGCAGCCCGGCGGGAAGTGGCAGCGCATCGCAGCGAGGAAGTCCTGTTGGTGCCGGCCGACTTCGGCTCGAGGCTCGAAGCCGGACAGCCCTCGCCGCTGCTGCTGTTCGCCGACGAATCGGATACCAAAAGCGCGAGCAGCGTCGAGCGGATCGCCGGCATCGTCAACCAGTACGGGACGACGATCGCGCGCCTGCGTCTGGTCGCGCGCGGACTCGACCCGCTGCTGACGGTGCCCATAGTGCTGCATCCCATCGATATCTCGACCCCGGCGGCCCGGTCGGCGCTGGCGTTGGGGACCCTGAGTTACCTGGTGTTGCTCACCATGCTCATGGGCGGCATGTACCTGGCGATCGACGCGACTGCCGGCGAGCGGGAGCGCGGCTCGCTGGAGCCGCTGCTGACGGTACCCGTGCGGCGGGAGTATCTGATCTACGGCAAGATCCTGGCGGCGTGCGCCTACATGACCCTGTCGCTGTCACTGACGGTGACTGCCTTCGCGATCGTATTGCGGTTCGTCGGCCTCGAGCGCTTTGGCATGAGCGCCGACTTCGGCCCGGGGGTCGCGCTGGGGATCGTGCTGGCCTGTCTGCCGCTCGTGCCGCTGGGCGCGGCCCTGATGACGCTGGTGGCCGCGTTCACGCGCAGTTATCGCGAAGCGCAGACCTACGTCGGCCTGGTCCTGCTCATTCCGACGCTGCCGCTGGTCTTCGCCGCGGTGCTCGGGCTGCAGCCGCGGGCGGAGCTGATGGCGATTCCCTCGCTGGGGCAGCATTTCATCATCCTCAGTCTCATCAGGATGCAGCCGCTGCCCGCGGCGTATGTGGCGCTGTCGGTGGGCTCGACGCTGATCCTGGGCGCGGTGCTGGTTTTCGCCGCCGGCCGCCTCTATCGCCGCGAGGCGTTGCTGGGATGAGCCGTCCGCAGAGCATGCAGGTGCTCGTCGGCGAAGGCGCGCGCCTCGACCTCGAAGCGGTTGTTCCAGTAGCCGCGCCGCAGCGACTCCAGACAGTATCGCATGACGGTCAGATCGCCCGGCTCCCATTGCTTCAGCACGTGACAGTACTCGTGCAACATCAGCCAGTGATCCTCGAAGAAATCCTGCGCGGAGCCCCGGAGAAAGATACGCCGGCGGCGGGTGGTGGCGATCGCGCGGCGGTGCAGGCGCGCATAGAGTGAATGCTCGATGACACGCACCTGCGATACCGGCTCGCCGAGCACCGCCTCGAGGGCGGCGCGCAGGGAACCCGGAAGGGCCACGTGGCGTCCGATCTTCACGAGCCTGGCGTGTAGAATGACTGTATGAAACTGCCTGTCACCATCGCTCTGACGGCCGCTTCCTCCTGGGCGCTGGCGCAGCCCTATCCCGGCCCGCCCCGGGTCCCGCCGTCGCCGCCGCCGGCCACGATCCAGGTTACGGGCGAGGCGCAGATCTCGGAAACTCCGGACCGAGTCTACATCGACATCGGGGTAACGACCCAGGCGCAGGATTCGGAGGCCGCCGCCTCGCAGAATGCCGCGCGGCTTTCGGCCGTGCTCACTGCGGTCAGGCGGGCAGCCGGGCCCGGCGCGCAGCTCACCACGACTGAATATTCCATCAACCCCAACTACACCTATCCCCGTCGCGGGGGTCCCCCTGCCGTCGTGAGTTATACCGTGAGCAATGTGGTCCAGGTCAGGCTGGATGACCTGCGCAGGATCGGTGGGGTGATCGACGCCGCAACCCGGGCGGGCGCCAATAACGTGCAGGACATCCGCTTCGCATTGCGCGACCAGCAGGTCCCCCGGAATCAGGCGCTGCGGGAGGCGGTCCTGAACGCTCGCCAGGACGCCGATGCATTGGCCGATGCCCTCGGTCTGAAAGTCGTCCGGGTGCTATCCGTGAATGAAGAAGGTGCCGCGGGTGTGCCCTATTACCCGAGGGGCAGGATATTTGCGCAGGCTGAGGCCGCGGCGGCCCCGACCCCCGTCGAGGCAGGCACGCTCGACGTCAGCGCTACCGTTACCCTGACAGTGGAAGTTGCCCCCGCCTCGCGCTAGGCTGTTATCCGCCTGGGCTCGGGGCCAATGCCCGGAGCCCGTAGACAAGCGGAGGGGGCCCCATGACTACCGTGCGTCATCTGCTCGATCGGAAGGGTCGGGCGCTCTTCAGCATCAAGCCTGACGATCCCGTCCTCGAGGCAATCCGGATGATGGCCGACCGCCACGTCGGCGCGCTCCTCGTCATGCGGGGCAACGAGTTGGCCGGCATCCTCTCGGAGCGCGACTACGCCCGCAAAGTCGTCCTGCTCGGCCGCTCCTCCGCCGACACACCCGTCTCGCAGATCATGACATCGCCGGTCACCACAGTGTCACCCGACAACTCCGTCCAGGACTGCATGCGCCTGATGACGGAGCGTCACTTCCGACACCTCCCCGTGTTGGACGGCAACCGCGTCATCGGCATGATCTCCATCGGCGACCTGGTCAAGGCCGTCATCGAGGACCAGCAGCAGACCATCGAGCAGCTGGAAAGCTACATCCACAGCTGATGGCTAACGCCGCGCCGTAGCGCAGGAGCTACGCACCTTCTCGTGCGCTCTCATAGGTGTGGAAGGGCCGAGAATGCATTATATGCGATGCAATTCGCATCATTTTTGGTATAATGCATCGTATATAAGTCAGATGACCACCATGGATCTTTCCGAAATCGGCGCCCTTTTTCGAGCCGCCCGCCGCGAGCAGCGGCGCACTCAGGCGGAATTGGCGCATGAGCTCGGCATGAGTCGCGCAACACTATCTGCACTCGAGGGAGGGCGCTGCCCCGAGCTTGGAGTGCGAAAGCTGACGGCGCTCCTGCGAGCAGTGGGCCTGGATCTCTACGTGGCGCCGCGGCGGACGCGGCCGACACTGGACGAGTTGCGCGAGGAACACCGGCGTGCCAAGACCCGGAGTTAATGTTTTCACTGGCGATGCTCGCACGGGCCGGCTGGACCGCAGCGACCGTGAGTCGGACACGATCCTGTTTTCGTACGGACAGAATTGCCTTCCCGCCGACGCGGTATCGCTCACGATGCCCGTGCGAAGGGACCAATACGACGCCTCGGGTGGATTGCTGCCGATCTTCGAGATGAATCTGCCTGAAGGTGCCTTGCGTTGGAAACTTTGTGTCACCGCGCGCCCTTTCTCATGCACTGGAGCAATACGCCCTCGTCGTCGCCTATTCGTGCGCGATCGAGAACGGCGATGCGCATTTGAAGAACTTCGCCGTCCTCTA
>Ga0335075_10002418_pt1 | contig 30128 bp, 24 predicted proteins | sample Lox_Sample_24_FD_206723 | JGI IMG/M metagenome (GOLD analysis project Ga0335075, IMG submission 206723) | Soil microbial communities from Loxahatchee National Wildlife Refuge, Florida, United States - Lox_Sample_2.4 | ecosystem: Environmental > Terrestrial > Soil > Wetlands | place: USA...
CCACTTCGTACGTCTTCGAGGATGTCGACCACGCCGCCTCGCTCTTCAATCTCCATAATTTCGGCTACATCTATTCCCGCCTCACCAACCCCACGGTCTCGGTGCTCGAGGAGCGCGTCGCCAGCCTGGAGGGCGGGCGCGCAGGCCTCGCCGCCGCCTCGGGCCACGCCGCGCAGTTCCTCATCTTCTTCACCCTGCTCGAGCCGGGCGACGAATTCCTCGCCTCGCGCAACCTCTATGGCGGCTCTCTCACCCAGTTCGGGCTCTCCTTCCCCCGCCTCGGCTGGACCTGCCATTTCGTCGATCCGCACGATCCGGAGAATTTCGCCCGCGCGCTCACCCCGCGCTGCAAGGCGATCTTCGTCGAAAGCCTCGCCAATCCCGGCGGCATCGTCGTCGATCTCGAAGCGATCGCCGCGATCGCCCACGCCGCCGGCATCCCGCTCATCGTCGACAACACGCTGGCGAGCCCCTTCCTCTGCCGCCCCATCGAGTGGGGTGCGGACCTCGTCTGCCATTCGACGACGAAGTTCCTCTCGGGCCACGGCAATGCGTTGGGCGGCGTGATCGTGGAGTCGGGGAAATTCGACTGGAGCGAAGGCAACCGCTTCCCCTCCCTCACCGCGCCCGAACCCGCCTATCACGGCCTCCGCTTCTACGAGAATTTCGGCGATTTCGCCTTCACCACCAAGGCGCGCGCGGTCGCCCTTCGCGATTTCGGGCCGGCGCTCTCGCCGATGAACGCCTTCCTCACCATCACCGGCATCGAGACGCTGCATGTGCGCATGGAGCGGCATGTCGCGAACGCGGAGAAGATCGCCCGCTTCCTGGAGGGCCATCCCCGCGTCTCCTGGGTCTCCTATGCCGGGCTCGACTCCTCGCCCTACCGCGCGCTCGCACGCAAATACCTCCCGCGCGGGGCGGGCGGGGTGATGACGTTCGGCGTCGCCGGCGGCTTCGCGGCGGGGATCAAGCTCGTCGAGAGCGTGCGCATCTTCTCGCATCTCGCGAATATCGGCGACACGCGAAGCCTCATCCTCCATCCCGCCTCGACGACGCACCGCCAATTGACCGACGAGCAGCGCGAGGCCGCCGGCGCGGGCCCCGATGTCGTGCGTCTCTCGGTCGGACTCGAGAGCGCCGAGGACCTGATCGCCGATCTCGACCAGGCGCTTTCCGTTTCATTATAGAAACGAAAGGATCCACCATGAGCGAGCCGAGCGAGGACCGGAAGGTCCTCAAACACATCCAGGAGCTGGTCGCCGAGGAGGAGCTTCTCTACGCGCAAGCCGATATCACCGAGGCGGAGCGCGCGCGGCTCGGCGCGATCAATGTCGCGCTCGACCAATGCTGGGACCTGCTGCGCCAACGCCGCAGCTTGCGCGAGTTCGGCAAGAACCCCGACGAAGCCCAGGTACGCCCCGCCGGCATCGTCGAAAAATACGAGGGCTGATCAGCTCGTCATCACCGCGCGGATATCGCCCCGCCGCGCGGTGACGGCCATCGCCACCGCGCCCGCCTCGGCGCGATGCAGCAGGATGTCGATCGTGGCATCGCCGATCGCGAGGTTGCGCAGATGCAGCCGCTCGAGGAAGGAAGGCAGCACCGGATGGTCGAACGTGACCGCTCGGGCCGCCTGGTCGAAGCCAAGCCCGAGGCACGCGGCAAGTGCTGCCGGTAGCGACCCGGCGGCCCAGGCCTGCGGCGAGCAGGCGACGGGATAATCGGTCGGCCCCTGGTGGCGCATGCGCGCGAAGCCGCAGAACAGCTCCGGCAGACGCCGGAGATCGGCATGGCTCGCCGCGCCGAAGAGCCCGGCCATGACGCGCGCCGCGGCGTCGCGATGGCCGTAGCGGGCGAACCCGGCCGCAATCAGCGCGTTGTCGTGCGGCCACACCGAGCCGTCATGGTACGACATCGGGTTGTAGCGCGCCTCGCCGACGGCCACGGTCCGGATGCCCCAGCCGGAGAAGAAGCGTCGGTCGAGCAGGCTCGCCGCAACGGTCGCCGCGTGCGCCGGGCTCGCGATCCCCGCGAGCAGCGCGTGCCCGGCATTGGACGCGCGTACCCGGCAAGGCTTCTTCTCCCCATCCAGCGCCAGCACGTAGAGCCCAAGCTCCTCGTCCCAGAAATCGCGCTCGAACGCGTCGTGCAGCGCCGAGGCCTGCGCGCCGAGCTTCGCGGCGCGCGCACCCTCGCCGAGTGCTGCGGCAATCCGCGCCGCCGCGATCCGTGCGGCAAAAACATAGCCCTGCACCTCGCAAAGCGCGATCGGCCCGACCGCCAGCGCCCCATCGGCGTGGAAGATCGAATCGTAGCTGTCCTTCCAGCCCTGGTTGACCAGCCCCGTCGGGTTCTTCCGCCCGTACTCGACGAACCCGTCGCCGTCCGCGTCGCCGTAGCGGTCGATCCATGAGAGCGCCGCCTCGATATTCGGCCAGAGCGCGCGCAGCGTCGGCAGATCCCCCGTCCGCTCGAAATAGGCGCCGGCGAGCATGACGAAGAGCGGCGTCGAATCGACCGAGCCGTAATAGCGCCGGAACGGCACCTCGCCGAGCAGCGCCATCTCGCCATGCCGCACCTCGTGCAGGATCTTGCCCGGCTCGGCGTCGGCGACCGGGTCCTCCTTCGTCGCCTGGTTGGCCGCCAGATAGAGAAGCACGCCGCGGGCGAGCACCGGGGCAAACCAGAGCGTCTCGAGCCCGGTGATGATCCCGTCCCGCCCGAACGCCGTGCTGAACCAGGGAATGCCCGCATACGGGTAGGGCCCCTGCTCGGTCTTGGTCGCCAGCATCGCGAGATCGGCGGCGGCGCGGCGCATCGCCTCGTTGAAGACCTCGTTGTCGCTCTCGACGAAGGCCGAGCCGTCGCGCGCCTCGCGCAACCGCCTCCGCACCGCGCACATCGCATCGAGGAACTCAGGGCCCTCCAGGAATTTCGGCGCCTCACCACCCAAGGCCCGCGATCCGGCCTCCGCCTCCGCCTCCCCTTCGACGCAGCGCATCACCAGCCCGATCACGATCACCACGCCGGGCTCGAGATCGAGCTCATAGACCGCGCGATCCTGCCCCAGCCGCGCGGGCGCCGGATCGAAGCGGATTTCGGTCGAGCGGCGGCGCCGGTCGAGCCCCTCATAGGCCAGCACCACCCGCCCGGCCTCGGCCCCCGGCGCCTCCAGCTTCCCGCGCCGCGCCCGCTTCGTCCCCCGCACCTCGAAAAGATCTGCGAAGTCGGCGCCGAACCCGATCTCGAGGCTGAGACGCCTGGGCGCGCGCGAGAAGTTGCGAACGGTGAGCCGCTCGTAGCAGGCGCCGTCCCAGAGGAACTTGGCCCGGCGGATATGGATCTGGCCATGATCCAGAACCTCCGGCCCCTCGCCGAGCGCCGGATTCGTGAGGTCGCAGGTCAGCATCGCATTGTCGCTCGAGACCGCGGAGCCGAGCAGGATCGGCGCTACCCCGCCGATCGTGAGCCCCAGGCGCGAGAGGTAGCGCGTGTCGCGATGATAGACGCCCTCGGCGCTCCCCGGCCCCGCGGTCGCGTCCCCGTCATGGCCGAACACCGCGAAGGTGTCCCCGGCCTTGAGCGTGCAGGGCCGTCCCTCGGCGAAGGAGGCGGTGGCGGAGATGAAGTACGGCCCCGATGCGCTCTCGGGCCGGGATGGCTGGTCGTCCATACGGCTCGCTCCGTCGCGGATCACGGCAGTCGGCCGCATCAGACAGGAGCCGCAGCCGGACGGCAACCCGGCCCGGCGCCAACAGCGGTTTCCAGAGGCCGCTCAAGGGCCTATCTCGCCATCGGGCAACGAGAAGCTGACCGGGAATCGTGGCTGACACTGGTTCGGGCGGCGCGCCGGCCGCCAACGTCCCGATGGTCACCATCGGGACCATGCTGGCAACGCTCATGCAGGCGCTGGACACGACCATCGCCAACGTCGCCTTGCCCTACATGGCCGGCACCTTCGCCGCGAGCTACGAGCAGAGCACCTGGGTCCTCACCTCCTACATCGTCGCCGCGGCGATCATGACCCCGCCCACCGGCTGGCTCGCCGCCCGCTTCGGCCGCCGCCGCCTCTACCTCGCCTCCGTCCTCGGCTTCACCGCCGCCTCCGCCCTCTGCGGCATCTGCGGCTCGCTCGGCGCGGCCGTCGTCGCCCGCGTGATCCAGGGCCTCTTCGGCGCCGCCCTGGTCCCCCTCTCGCAGGCAACGCTGCTCGACAGCTATCCGCGCGAGAAGCACGGCCAGGCGATGGCGATCTGGGGCATGGGCATCATGCTCGGCCCGATCCTGGGGCCCACGCTCGGCGGCTGGCTCACCCAGAACTGGAGCTGGCGCTGGGTCTATTTCATCAACCTTCCGATCGGCCTCCTCGATGCGGTGATCATCGGCGCCTATGTGCCGGGAACCCGCGAGCGCCGCCCGCCCTCCTTCGATTTCTTCGGCTTCGCGGCCATCAGCATCGCCATCGCCTGCCTCCAATACGTGCTCGACCGCGGCCAGCTCCTCGACTGGTTCGCCTCCACCCAGATCGTCGTCGCGACCGTGGTCGCCAGCCTCGCCTTCTACGTCTTCCTGGTCCAGGTCTTCACCGCGCGCGAGCCCTTCATCCGCCCCGACCTGTTCCTCAACCGAAACTTCTTCCTGAGCCTCGTCTTCATCTTCATCGTCGGCATGGTGCTCTACGGCACGATGGCGCTCTTCCCGCCGCTCCTGCAGGATCTCCTCGACTACCCGGTGGTGACGGTCGGCCTCCTGCTCGCCCCGCGCGGCATCGGCACGATGATCGCGATGCTGCTCGTCGGCCGCCTCACCCGCGTCATGCCGCCCCGGGTCCTGATCATCTTCGGCTTCCTGGTCAACGCCTACTCGATGTGGGGCATGGCCGGCTTCTCGCTCGCCGTCGGCCCGTGGGACGTCTTCTCCTGGGGCGTGCTCCAGGGATTCGGCCTCGGCTTCATCTTCGTCCCACTCACCGCAACCGCCTTCTCGACGCTGCCCACCGCCCGGCGCACCGAAGCCGCCGGCATCTACAACCTCATGCGCAACGTCGGCAGCAGCGTCGGCATCTCGATCGTAACCACGCTCGTGGACCGCAACACGGCAATCAACCACGCAACGATCGGAGCTGGCCTCACGCCCTTCGACCGCACGCTCCAGCAGCTTCCCTTCGCCCACCTCTACAATCCCCACCTCGCGCGCGGCCTCGAATTCCTCAACGCGGAGGTGACACAACAGGCGGCAATGATCGGCTATATCGACGACTTCAAGCTGATGATGGTGCTGACCCTGATCGCCACCCCGCTCGTGCTCCTGATGAAGGCCCCACCCCTCGGCCCCCCATCAAGCACCCAAAAGAGCGAGGAACTGGCGGTCGCCGATTAAGGCCAAGGCGGCTCTGCCCCCTGGACGGGCCCCCACCAGGGCCCAAGGGTTCAAGCATGGTGGCCCTGGACCCCATTCCCTTGGCAGGCGATGCTCCGCCGATCAGCCAAGGGGAGGAAGCGCCGTGGCGCAGTCAGCAGCGAGAGAGCGCAAGGTCATCGTCACCTGTGCGATCACGGGTGCGATCCACACGCCGAGCATGTCGCCTCATCTTCCGGTCACGCCCGAGCAGATCGCGGACGCCGCAATCGGCGCCGCCGAAGCGGGTGCCGCGATCGTGCATCTCCATGCGCGCAACCCCGAGACCGGCAAGCCCGATCAGTCGCCCGAGGCGTTCGGCCGCTTCCTCGCCCGCATCAAGCAGCGCACCGGCGCGGTGATCAATCTGACGACCGGCGGCGCGCCTTACATGACCGTTCAGGAGCGCGTGCAGCCGGCGGCGACGTACAAGCCCGAGATCGCCTCCCTCAACATGGGCTCGATGAATTTCGGGCTCTTCCCGATGCTCGCCCGCTTCAAGGAGTTCCGCCATTCCTGGGAGCGCGAGCATCTCGAGAACTCCCGCGATCTCATCTTCCGCAACACGTTCCAGGATATCGAGTTCGTGCTCCGCACGCTGGGCGACTCCGGCACGCGTTTCGAGTTCGAGTGCTACGATGTCGGCCATCTCTACAACCTCCACCACTTCCTCGAGCGTGGCCTCGTCAAGCCGCCGCTCTTCGTCCAGACCGTATTCGGCATTCTGGGCGGCATCGGCCCGCACCCCGAGGATGTGATGCATATGAAGCGCACGGCGGATCGGCTGTTCGGCGATCAGTATCGCTGGTCGGTGCTCGGCGCAGGGCGCAACCAGCTCCCGATCGCGGCCGAGGCGGCGGCGATGGGCGGGAACGTGCGGGTCGGGCTCGAGGACTCGCTCTGGATCGGCCCCGGCAAGCTCGCCCATTCGAGCGCCGAGCAGGTCCAGGCGGTGCGCCAGATCATCGAGGGGCTGGGCCTCGGCATCGCGACGCCCGACGAAGCCCGCGAAATCCTGGCGCTCAAGGGCGCCGCCCGGGTCAATTTCTGATCGCCCAGGGGCGCGCGGTGGCGGACAAGGTCGCGATCATCGGCGCCGGCCTGATCGGCCGGGCCTGGGCCATCAGCTTCGCCCGCGGCGGGCGGCGTGTCGCGCTCTACGACGAAGAGGGCGCGATCGTCGCGCGCACGCTCGAAATCATCGCCGGGCTGCTCGGAGATCTCGAAGCGCGCGGGATGCTCGCAGGCCAGAGTGCGACCGAGGTGCTGGCCCGCATCGCCGGCGCCGCGTCGATCGAGGCGGCGCTGGACGGTGCCGCCCACGTCCAGGAGAACGTGCCGGAAGACCTCGCGGCCAAGCGCGCGATCTTCACCCGCATCGACGCGCTGGCCGCCCCCGATGCCGTGCTCGCCAGCTCCAGCTCGGCGATCCTGCCCTCCCGCTTCACCGAGGCGCTGGCTGGCCGGCACCGCTGCCTGATCGCCCATCCCATCAATCCGCCCTACCTCGTGCCCGCGGTCGAGCTCGTCCCCGCGCCCTGGACCGATCCCGCAATCATCGAGCGCACGCGCTCGTTGATGAGCGCAATCGGCCAGGCGCCGATCGTCATGCGCCGCGAGCTCGACGGCTTCATCATGAACCGCCTTCAGGGCGCCCTGCTCCAGGAGGCTTTCCGCCTCGTCGCCGGCGGCTATGCCTCCGCCGAGGACATCGATGCCGGCATCTGCAAGGGCATCGGCCTTCGCTGGGCGTTCATGGGGCCGTTCGAGACGATCGACCTCAACGCGCCCGGCGGCGTCGCCGACTACATCGCCCGCTACGAGGGCCTCTATCGCACGCTCGCCCAGTCGCAGGCCGAGCCGGTGCCCTGGTCGGGCGCGCTCGCGGAGCGGGTCGAGGCCGAGCGCAGCCGAAAACTTCCCCGTGCCGGCCTCGCCGAGCGCCAGCAATGGCGCGACCGGAGGCTGATGGCGCTCGCCCTCCACCTCGCCCGCGACGAGAAGGAAATCGGGAAGTAGAGCCGGATGAGTGAGCGGCGGCGAACGCGTCGCGCTCCGGACCCGATCAGGTTCATCCGCTGCGCCAGATCGTCGAGGGGCTCGGCCCCGGCATGGCCCCCGGCATGGCCACGCCGTGTGTCGGAGAAAATCTACTCGGCAGCGGCCTTCACCGTCGCCACCCCCACGTCCCTATTGAGCTCCTCCAAAGATCGCCCAGCCGTCTCCGGGATCAGGACCCGCGTCAGGATGGCGCCGAGGATCGAAAAACCCGCCATGGTGTAGATCGCGCCCACCACGCCGGTCCGGGCAAAAATCAGCGGAAACAGGAACGCCGTGAGGGAGGCGCCGATGCGGCCGCCGGCGACAGAGATCGCCTGGCCGATGGTGCGCACCCGCGTCGGCGCCAGCTCCACGCCGAGAATGCCAGTGCCGCTCACGATGTTCGGCCCGCGCAGTGCCAGCGTGTAGAGCCCATAGAGCACGAACCCGAGCCCCGGCGCCGCCAGCACGGACTCGTGCAGCCCGGCGAACAGGGTCAGCATGATTCCGGCGCCGAGGAACCCGTAGCCTTGCAACGGCTTGCGCCCGAGCCAGTCGATCAACATCAGCGCCGCGACAAGGTCGCCGGGCAGACCGAACAGCACGCTCATGCCGATCGAGAAGGTGGTCGCCGAGAGGCCGAGCCCCTTGGCGATCAGCGAGGGGCCGAACAGCGTGCCGGAATAGGCAACGATGTCGAACACCATCCACAGCAGGGCCGTGGCGAAGATCGGCCCGGCATGCTGGGCGAACACCGCGCCGAACGGGCGGTCATCCTTGCTCGGCAGCAGCGCCGCGGGCTCGCCGCTCACACGCTGCACCACCGCCGCGGCCCCCTCTTGGTCATCGGCGAGGCGCGCGAGGAAGCGGGCGGTCTCCGGCATCTTGCGCCGCAGATAGAGCACCGAGAGCGCCGGCACGGCACCGAAGGCGAGCACGATGCGCCACACCATCCCCGGCCCGACGCCCGCGCGCTCTAGGATCAGTGTGAGGAGCGCTGCTGCCAGCGCGCCGCTCGACCACATGACGCCGAAGCCGATGCCGATCTTGCGACCGCGATCGCGGCGGTTGGCGTGCTCCGCCATGATGGTCGGCGACAGCACGTAATCCGCGCCGACGCCGATGCCGAGGACAAAGCGCACCGCGATCAGCGCCCACAGGCTGCCCACGAATATCTGCGCGATGGCCGCGATCGCCATCAGCGTCACGTCGATGCCGTAGAACTTCTTGCGCCCGCCCTGCGCAAGAAAGCCGAACAGCAGGGCGCCGATCGCGGCACCGACCAGCGCCGAACCGGCCAGCCCCGCCCCTTGGATGGAGCTCACCTTTGCGACGCCAAAGGAGGCCAGAACGAGCGGCAGCACGATGCCGATGGAGGAGAGGTCATAGCCGTCGGTGAAGACGCCCATACCGGTCGTGAAGATGGCGAGCCAATGAAAGCGCTTGATCGGCTGTTCATCGAGCTGAGCGAAGGATGGCGCGGCCACGGCAGGGCACTCCGGAGAGTTGCGGACGTGCAGCGCCTACTGCTTGTCCCGTATTATCCGGATGACCGCCCGATGACCGTCTGATGATCAGGCCCATCGTCAAAGGATGGGAGGCAAAGGCGATCTTTCAGGCGCACGGCCTTTCCGCAGTGATCGCGGCCGAGGCGACGCAGGCCTCGATCCCGCGCCCCGGCGCCCAGGAGGCGATGGTCTCGCCGATCTCGGGCTTCGGCTCGATCCGCACGGCGATGAAGCCGGCGGCTTCGAGCATTGCCTCGAGGTCCGCGATCCCGGCCGCGCCGGCCACGCAGCCGCAAAGCAGTGCCGGGTCGGCGGCGAGATCCGGCGGCAGCGGCGCGATGTTGACGACATCGGCGACGGCGAGCCGTCCCCCCGGCTTCAGCACGCGGAAGGCCTCGCGGAACACCTTCTCCTTCTCGGGCACGAGGTTGATCACACAGTTCGAGATGATCACGTCGGCGATCGCGTCGGGCAGCGGAAGTGCGACGATGTCGCCGGCGCGGAATTCGACATTGGCAAGCCCGAGCCTGGCGGCGTTGCTCCGCGCCCGCGCCAGCATCTCCGCGGTCATGTCGACCCCGATGACGTGCCCCGTGGGACCCACCGCGCGCGCGGCGAGGAAGCAATCGAACCCCGCCCCGCTCCCGAGATCGACCACCACCTCGCCCGGGCGGAGGCTCGCGATTGCCTGGGGGTTGCCGCAGCCGAGGCCGAGATTGGCCCCCTCGCCCGCCTGCTGAAGCTCGGCCTCCGAGTAGCCGATCCGGCGGGATTTTTCGGCAAGCTCCGGCTCGGAGCCGCCGCAGCAGGAAGAATTGGCGGCGATGCCGGCGTAGCGGCTCCGGACCATCGCGCGAATGGCGTGCTCTTCCATCTTCTCCTCTCCGTTCATGCGGCTTCGTCCTCGGCAAGGACGGGATAGGGCCCCTTGGCCGGGTCGCCCGCGAGTGAGGCGAGCCACGCGCCGAGCTTGTGAAACGAGGCGCGTTTCAGCCGGTAATAGACGAATTTTCCTGACTTTTTTGCCTCGACGAGCCCGGACTCGGTCAGGATCCGCATGTGATGGCTGACGCTCGGCTGGGCGAGGCCGACCAGCCGCTCGAGGTCGCCCGCCGAAACCCGGTCCTCGGGCGAGCAGCAGATCGCCTCGGGCCGGGCGAGGGCGGCGACGATGCAGAGCCGCGCCGGGTCGGCCAGCGCCTTGAAAACTCTCTCGGGCAGCTCGATCATGCGGCCATCATATCGATAGATTTGAATTTGTCTATCTATATTCGCGCGCGCTCGACATCCGGTTGGCCCCATGACACCTCATCGCCCGGGCAGGGAGACAAACGGTTGCCCGAGGATCCCGAGACGGCGGCAAATTCGCGGAAAACTCCGCCCCGGCGCGCCTTCTGGCGCCCGCTCCTCTGGGCATTCGGGCCCGGCCTCGTCGCCATGCTCGCCGACACCGATGCCGGCAGCGTCATCACCGTGGCCCAGAGCGGCGCGGTCTGGGGCTATCGGCTGCTGCTGCCCAATCTCCTCCTCATCCCCTTCATGTTCATGGCCCAGGAGCTGGCGCTCCGGCTCGGCCTCGGCACCGGTCAGGGGCTCGCCGAGCTGGTCCGCCGCCGCGCCGGCCGCGTGCCCGCGCTCGCACTCCTTTCCCTCCTCGCCGCGAGCAGCCTCGGCGCGTTGGTGAGCGAGCTTGCCGGCCTCGCCGGCGCGGGCGCCGTCCTCGGGGTTCCCGTCTGGCTTTCCATGGCCGCCACGGTCGGCGGGCTGATGCTCGTGGTCGGCACCGGCTCCTACCGCTCGGTCGAGCGCATCGCCCTCTTTCTCGGACTCTTCGAGCTCGCCTTCTTCGTCATGGCCTGGAAAGCCGCGCCGGATTTTTCCCGCGTTCTCGCCGAAGCCCGCCAGGTGCCGCTCCGCGATCCCTCCTATCTCTGGCTGCTCGCCGCCAATCTCGGCACCAGCATCATCCCCTGGGCGCTCGTCTATCAGCAGTCGGCGAGCGTCGACAAAGGCCTCGGCCCGGGCCAGATCCGCCTCTCCCGGATCGAGACGCTCGCCGGCGTCATCCTCTGCCAGGCGATCACTTCCGCCCTCCTCATCGCCGCCGCCGCGACGCTCGGCAACGGGCAGAAACTCGGCTCGGTGGGCGAGATCGAGGCCGCCTTCGCCACCACCCTCGGGCCAACGGCCGGCCGGCTGGTCTTCATCCTCGGCCTGAGCGGTGCGGCGCTGGTGGCGGCGATCGTCGCCTGCCTCGCCTTCGCCTGGTCCTTCGGCGAGGCGCTCGGCGTCCGCCGCTCGCTCGAGCACCATCCCGCCGAGGCGCCGTGGTTCTACGCCACGATCGCCGCGATGCTGCTCGCCGCAGGCGCCCTCGTCGCCTCCGGCGTGAACCTCGTCTCGCTCGCGGTCGGCGCCGGGGTCGCGAACGCGATCCTGCTGCCCGCGATCCTTCTTCTCCTCGTCTTCCTCGCGCGCACGTCGTTGCCGCCGGCGCTCCGCCTCCAGGGGCCCGGCGGTGCCGCGATCGCCGCAGCCCTTCTCGGCGTCGGCGCGCTCGGGCTCATCGCCGGCCTCGCCGGCACGGGATGATTAGGGGCTTTCCGCGCTCAGCGCACGCGCGGCGGCGAAGTCGAGGCTCACCAGCGCGGCCCCATCGTGATAAACGAACCGCGCCTGCCGCCGACGCGAGGCGAGTCTTGCCGGCAGCGGCGCATAGCGCATCCCCTCCCCGCCCAGCAGCGGCACGATCGCGCCGATATCCGTCACGTCGTGCAGCTCGACCCGCAGCAAAGTAAGCCGCCGCCCCTCCCCGTCCCGGCCTGCAAAGGGCACGCCGGCGAGGCGGAGAAAGCTCGTCGGATCGGAGCAGCCCGCGAAGCCTTCGACGAAGCTCGCCTCGACGAGGTCGAGATCCTGCACCGAAGGCGCCTCGGCGCCGGCGCGCTCTCCGGGGGGAAGATGCGGGGTCTGCCATTGCGCCGGCCGCTCCGCGCGGTTGTGCCCGCGCCCGGCGCGGCCCCCCTCATGGCCACCATCCCCGTCATGGTGATGGGGATGCTCGTGATCGAGATGCATGGCCCGCCTCACAGGCTCGCCGGCTTGTCGATGATTGATTTGTGCTTGCCGAGCGTACCGTGCGCAACCATCGAGCCCAGGGTCTCGACGACCACGCGCACGCCGAGCAGTGCGGTGATGTCGGACGTGTCGTAGGGCGGGCTCACCTCCACCACCTCGATCCCGCAGACGCCCGAAGCGGCGACCAGCCCGAGCAGCTTCAGCGCCTCCCGCGGCAGGAACCCGCCCGGCTCCGGCCACCCGGTCCCCGGAACGAAGCCGCAATCCACCGAATCGACATCGAAGGAAATATAGACGGCGTCGGTATCCTTCCAGGCCAGCTCGAGCGCGATCTCCGCCGTCCTCTCGAGGCCCATCTTCTCGATGTCCTCGATCGTCAGCACGTTCGTCTGCCGCTTGCGCGCCTCCGCCACCCCCGCGCGCGGCACCTGCCATCCGCCGATGCCGAGCTGGACGAGGTTGGTCGCCGGAACGTTGGGAAGGTTCGTCGCCCAGTACCAGGGCGTCGTGTGCATGCGTTCGTCGAGGTCCTTCTCCTGGATGTCGATATGGCGGTCGAAATGGATGATCCCGATGCGCTTCGACGTGCATTGGGCGATGCCGCGCACGCAGGGAAAGCCGATCGAATGGTCCCCGCCCAGCATGATCGGCAGCGCCCCGGACGAGGCGACATGGGCGACGCCGCGGCTGATCTGATCGAAGCTCTTCTCGAGGTTGGCGGGAATGGTGAACACATCGCCCGCGTCGCAGAGCGTCATCTGTTCGCGGAGATCGACGCCAAGTTCGTAATTGTAGGGCGTGTAGAGCGCCGAGATCCGCCGGATGCCCTGCGGCCCGAATCGCGTCCCGGGCCGGTAGGTGGTGCCGGAATCGAAGGGAACACCGATCACCGCCGCGTCGTAGCGCCCGACATCGTGCACATTCTCGACATAGGGCGCCTTGAGGAAAGTGTTGATGCCGGCGAAATGCGGCAGCTCGCCACGCGCGAAGGTCGGGATCGACTTGTCGGTCAGGCTTTCGGCGCCGGGCAGCCCCATTTCCAGCGCCCATTGCTGCTCCCGCCGCCAGCCCCGCTCGGCGAGCCGCCCCTCGGCCTCCAGCGCCTTCCAGCCGCTCGTCTCGCGGGCATTGAAGTCCGGATGGTGGAAATATCGGCGCTCGATCGGCCGGCAAAGACCGGCCCGCATGGCGTGGCGTCTCATCCCTCGTCTCCTCTCCATCCTCGGCGCGTCGCGCGGTCCTACCCGCAACAAGGTGCCGCGAGCAAGGCGCGCGTCTCGCGCTCGATCGCGTCCGACTCGGCCGCAAATCGCCCCGGCGCGCCGGCGCAGTGCCCGAAGGGCGAATGCAGCGCAACCATCCGCGCGCCCGGGATCGCCGCACCCTCGAGTGCCGCTTCGGCGAGCGTGAAATAGGCATCCGTGTCGCACGGCATCAGCACGGTGCGCGCCGCGATGGCACCCAGCGCCGCCGCGCGCTCCGCCGGCGGCGGCGGCGCCGCGCGGCGCCAGGTGCCGAGCACGGCAAGGAGATCGTTGGCATCGTGCGCCAGATGATCCTCCTCCCAAAACTCGAGGAAGGACTCGAGCGTCGCGAAGCCCAGCGAGCGATAGAGCGCGTCGCGGAAGAATTCCGCCGAATAGGCCCATCCGGCATAGGCACGGCCGAAGGCGCGCAGGCCGCGCACGGGCGGTGCGCGATACGTGCCGTCGGCAAAGCCCGCGTCTGCGCGAAGCGCGGCCGCGACGCCCGAGAGAAAAACCTGATTCAGCGGCCAGCAATACGCGGTGCCGCAGATCGCCATCACCCGCTCCACCATCGCGGGGTATTGCATCGCCCAGTGCAGCGCCTGCATCGCACCGAGCGACCAGCCGGCGACCAGGGCGATGCGCTCGATGCCTAGCCCCCGCGTGAGCAGCGCATGCTGGGCGCGGATATTGTCGCCGATCGAGACCAGCGGGAACCCGGCCCCGCGCCCATGATTGCTGGGCGAGGAGGATCGTCCGTTGCCCAGCATATCGACCAGGACGATGCCGTATCGTCCCGGATCGAGGGCGCGGCCGGGCCCGATCAGGGAGGCATAGCTCGCATGGGTGCCGGTGAAATAGCTCGGCAGCAGCACGATATTCCCACCCGCCGCGTCCGGCGCGCCGAGCAGCGCGTAGGCGATCTCGGCATCCTCGAGCACCTCTCCGCATGCGAGCGGAAGCTCACCCACGGAAAAGCGCCTCTCCTCCATCCGCGGCCCAAGCTCAGAAGAACCGCAGATAGCGTTCCTTCTCCCAATCCGAGACGTGGTGGAGATAGCTCGTCCATTCCTCGCCCTTGTAGGCGATCCACGCCGTGCGCATCGCCGCACCGAACACCTCCGTCCCGAGCGGATCGTCTGCGAAGGCGGAGACCGCCTCGCCGAGCGTGGCGGGGAGGGTGCGGATCCCGAGTGCGGCAAGCTCCTGCGCCGTCTTGAGGTACATGTTCTCGGTGTTCGGCGCGCCCGGATCGAGGCCTTGCTCGATCCCCTCGAGCCCGGCCGCGAGCACCATCGCGGCACCCAGATAGGGGTTACACGCGCTGTCCGCCGCGCGCAGCTCCACCCGCCCGCCGGCGAGCGGAATGCGGAGCGCATTGGTGCGGTTGTTGTTGCCGTAGCAGCAGAGCACCGGCGCCCAGGTGAAGCCGGACGCGCTGCCCTGCTTGATCAGCCGCTTGTAGCTGTTGACCGTCGGCGCGACGACCGCGCAGATCGCCGGCAGATGGGCGAGCACACCGGCGATGAACCGATAGCCGAGCGCCGAAAGCCCGGCGCCGCGCGGATCCTCCGTCGCGCGGAACCGGTTCTCGCCGCTTTGCCGGTCCGCCAGCGACATGTTGAAATGGGCGCCGTTGCCGGTCCTATCGGCGAAGGGCTTCGGCATGAAGCTCGCGAAGGCGCCGTGCCGCCGCGCGATCTCGCCCGCCATCATGCGGAAGAAAACGTAATTGTCCGCCATGGTCAGCGCATCCGCATAGCGGAAATCGATCTCGAACTGGCCGATGCCGTCCTCATGGTCGAAGGAAAAGACATCCCAGCCAAGCCCGTTCATCGCCTGCACCAGCTCGTCCATCCAGGGAAGATTGTCGAGCAGCCGGGAAAGATCGTAGCAGGGCTTGGCGAGATGCGGCCGGCCCGAGAGCGGCGCGTAGGCGCCGCTTTCGCCCGCGCGGAAGACGAAGAACTCGGCTTCCATGCCAAGATCGAAGCGCAGCCCGAGAGCGGCGGCGCGCGCCAGCTGGCGCTTCAGGATCCCCCGGCTGCACGCCGCGAACGGCGCGCCCCGGAACGCAAGATCCGAAGCGAACCACGCGACATCGGGCGACCATGGCAGGAGGACGCACGAGGCCGGGTCGGGCAGCGCGGCAACCTCGTCCTCGTGCACCGATTGCGGCACGCCCTCGAGGGCCGCGCCGGTGAAAAGCTCCGACCCGCGCAGCATCTCCGCGTGGTGCGCGATCGGCACCAGCTTCGCCTTGGAGATGCCGTGCATGTCGACATAGCTCGCGGCGCAATAGCGCACGCCCGCCTGCGCGAGCGCCGCACCATCCGCCCCGTCCAGGCGGCTCGCCGCCGAGACGCGCCCGATCGCTGCATCCATCCCGATATCTCCCCGCTCACGCCGGCGAGGCGGAGGCCCTTTGCCGTGAATCCGGCCGGGCTTCCGGCTCTTCCGGCAGCTCGTACCACGCGGTCCGCTCGCCCAGCACCGCGCGCATCTTCCACCCCAGGCTGCGCGGCGCCGCCTCGATCGCGGCGGCCAGCGCATCGATCGCCGCGCAGAGCCGTGCCGCGAGGGCTGCGTCATTGCAGAGCACATGCGCCTCGTCCCGCACCGAGGCGAGCGTGCCGGTCGCGGTCCGCCAGAGCCCCCAGTCCGCGCCGAGCAGCCGGCCGAGATAGCGCGTGTCGATCCGCTCGGGATCGCCCTCCTTCTGCGGGATCGCGAGCAAAAGGGCCGCCGTGTCGATCATGTCCTTGCGCTCGAGCTTCACCACCTGCAGCTTGGTGAGCAGCAGATCCGAGGGCGGCAGGGTGAGCGGGCAGAGGGGGATCCGCCCGCCGAGATCGAGCACGTGGCACATCCGGAACTGTTCGACGAAGACGTCGATCTTGGTCTCCCCGGCGTAGAAGATCATCCGCTCGCGGCCATTCAGCAGGTTGAACTCGGAGGCGGGAAGGCACGCCAGCGCCTCCATCGCGGGCTTGACCGCCCGCCGGTCCTGCTTGCGGACGATGATGTCGATGTCGCTCGAGTGCCGCCGCAGCGCCTCGGGGATGCGCTCGCCCCCGGCCGCCGCCACCGCCCGCCCGCCGAGCAGCCGCGCCGTGCCGCCGGCCGCCGCGACGGCGGCGACAACCGCGGGCCCGGAGACGGGATTGGCGATGTCGCCGCTCATTCGGGCGGAATCTCCATGAAGGCGAGATTGATGTCGATCCCCTGGCGCCAGCGCAGCAGCTTGACCGCATAGAAGAACACGAAGCCGCTCGCGAACACCGCGATGTTGATGAGCAGCATGAAGGGCTGGGCGAAGCTGATGCCCGATTGCGGGTCGTTGAGGAACGCCCAGGCGATCACCAGCATGCCGATCGTGCTCAACACGCCGAGGATCGCGAGCACGGGGATGCCGGCCCACCGCCAGGCAACCGGCGAGGCCTCGAACATGTCCTTCTGCGTGTAGGGAAAGGCGATCGCCGCGAGCGAGGTCAGGAGGAAGGTGCCGCAGACCTGGCCGAAGAATCCCGAGATCGTCGCGAACGCGGCGTCATAGGCGTAGATCCAGAGGAAGATCACCCCGAGCACCGAGGAGAAGACGATGGCGACCAGCGGGGAATGGGTGCGCTCGTCCACTTCCGACATCTTGTCGGGCAGGAGCCCGTCGAGCGCCCAGGCGAGCAGGTTCCGCGTCGCGGTCAGGATGTAGATCGGCAGCCACGCATAGGTCCAGAGCGCAAACGAGATGCCGATCACCAGCACTAGCCAGATATGGTCGGTCAGCGCCGCGGCGAGCTCGGAGAAGGTGGGCGTGAAGGCGAGCTTCACCTTGGTCGGATCGACCGCGGCGAGGTTGCCCAGGAAGGTGAAGCCGAAGGCGTGCAGCGTCACATAGCTCAGCACAAGGAGCCAGATCGCACTATAGATCAGCGAGCCCGGCATCCCGAGGATCTGCGAGCGGTTGGCGCCCTTGATCTCGCCGCCAATATAGGCCGAGGCGATGGAGAATCCGAGCACGGTGAACGGCCAGGTCATCGCGATCATCGTTTGCTCGAGGCTGAACGGCGCCGGTGCCACCGCGTCCTTGCCGAGCGTCTTGACCACGGCGGCGTAGGTGTCTTGATTGCCGGTAAAGCCTCCCGCGTAGTGGTTGAAGGCGGCGATCGATTGCGCGTGGTCGTACATCACCAGCACCACGGCGGTGACGAGCAACCCGAGGCTCGCGAGATAGAAGGTGATGTTCTGGATCCGCATATAGGTGCGGATCCCGAAGATGAAGACGATCGCGAAGAGGACGATGAGCACCGTGCCGGTGAGCGCGGTGCCGAGCGGCGTATTGAACCAGTCGCCCCAGGTGGTCATCGTGGCCGAGCCCAGCGTCGCGCCAAGCTCGCGAAAGAGCGCGGAAATTCCGTATTTTCCGAGGAATGCCGCCGGCACGCCGATATAGAAGAAGCACCAGATTGTGTAGTTCCAGCTCGCGACGAAGCCGAAGAGCGGCGAGACCGCGCGGCTGACATAGACGTACTCGCCCCCCGATCGCGGCATCGCCGAGGCGAACATCGCATAGACGAGCGACGTCGGCAGCACGAAGAGCGTGCAGAGGATGGTCGAGAGATAGATGTTCACGCCCGGGTACGACCCGTTGGGCATGAACAGGAACATGAAGGCGACGCCGATCGCGATATTGATGAAGTTGACGTTGTAGATGAAGACGTCCCGGGCGCTGGCCTGCCGCACCAGCCCGGTCGCCTTGCGAGCGAAGTTAGCGGACATAAGCTGTTCTCCGACGGCTGATCGTCATATGTCTCTCTTCAGGCCTGCACGAGCTGGTGACCCTGTATGCCGCGCGGGCCGACCGTGATCAGCGCCCCGTGCAGCACCCCTTCGCTGTATTCGCTGCCGGGATTGATGCAGAGCGTGCGGCCGATCGAACGGATCGCGCGTGATTCGTGCACATGCCCATGAAGGCCGAGCAGCGGCTGCATCTCCTCGATGATCCGGCGCACGGCGGTCGAGCCGACGGCAGCCATCACCGTGTGCCCGCCCTTGGTGACGATCCGTCCGTCCTCGAGCAGCGGCGCCGAATCGAGTCCGGAATTGTAGGGCGGCACATGGAGGGTGAAGATGGTGCGGGCAGGATTGCCGAGGCCCGCCGCGATGTCGCGGATATGGGCCTCGAGCGCGGGCTCGTCCATCTCGCGCGGGCTGTCGAACGGCGTGCGGTTGGAATAGCCGCAGATCAGCATCTCGAGATCGTCGTCGAGCCGCACCACCCCGCCGTCATGGTTCTCGACCACGCCGGAGCGCCGGAGGGCGGCGTCCACATAGTCCTCGTCGTCGTTGCCGGCATTGATGAGGCAGCGGATTCCGGTGTTGGCGAGCCGAGATTCCGCGATCGCGATCCAGCGCTCCACCGATTCGAGGATCAGCCGGTCGATCAGCGCCTGCCGCGCGGTCTCGTCAGCCAGGCAATGGGCGTGCTCCTCGGGGCTCATCGCCACCGGGTAGAAGCCGTTCATCCGGACCAGCTTCTCGAGCTCCGCCCGTTCCGCGTCCGATTCCACGCTGAAGTCCCGGCCGAGGAAGCGTGCCTCGTAGCGTCCGCCGCGGCGGATCAGCGGCACCACCATCTTGCCGGTGATGTCGCCCCCGAGCACGAGCGCCTGCGCCTTGTAGAATTTTCCGGCATTGACGAACTTGAGGAAGCACTTCTCCGAGCCGTGGATGTCGCTCGCGTAGAAGAGGCGGAACGGCTGCGTCACGGCGCGCCCGGCCGGTCGGATTCAGGTAATGGGACTGCGAACGGCCTCATTCTCACCCCCTTCGATGCTCACCCATCGACATCGAAGCGAGGAGGGCACCGGAAGAACATGCGAACCTCGCATCGATGCTCTCCCGGGCTTTTGTCCCGCCGTGCACCGGCGGAGCCCCGCCGGCTGCGGCTCTCGGACCAGCCGCCGGATCTGCCGATCCGGCCGGAACCCTAGCCGCCTGTCGGATGTTCGCAGCAAGTTCCGTGCCACCGCCCCGCGAACCGAACCAGCTTGGCCTTCAAGGGGGATCCGGCGCGGCGGAGCCGATTGCCCGAAGCCACGGCACGGGCATCTGACTTTTCTCTAGGCAGGCCCTGCCGACGCCGTGAGCGATTTCGCGGAACGGATCGCAGACGAAACCGCCGCCCGGTTGATCCCGATCAATGGCGGGCACGGCCCTGCGTGCAAGCTCTCCGGCCGGCCCAAGGGAGGCGCCCAAGGGAGGCGCCCGCGGAGCCGCCAAGGGAGGCAAGGATGACCAATCGTTCGATGGCTGAGATCGTGCGGCGGCAGGAGAAGCTGACGATGCGCCCCGAGGCCACCGTGCGCGAGGCGTGCCGAAAGATGGACGCGCGCCATGTCGGCGCCGTCCTGGTCACGGACGCCGAGGGCCGTCTGCTCGGCATCTTCACCGGCCGCGATGCCGTGCACTGCCTCGCCCGCCGCAAGGACCCCTCCGAGATCCCGCTCAAGGAGGCGATGACACGCAACCCGCAAACGATGCCGCCCTCCGCGACTTCGATCGACGCGCTCCGGCTGATGAACGACGGCGGTTTCCGTCACGTCCCGGTGGTCGCCGGCGGCGTCGTCACGGGCATCGTCTCGCGCGGCGATTTCCGCGGCCTCGAACTGGACCGGCTCGACGAGGAAACCGGGATCTGGGAGCGGATCTGACTGCGAGAAACACATCCCGGCGCCAGCATCCCGGATTCGACAGTTCGCCGCATCGAGATGCGGGCGGAATTGGCACAGCCGCTCCTTGTTTTCCGTCGCCTGCTTATCCCCTCCGTTCCTAGCGAAATGCGACGAACTTCGGGAGCAGGGCACCGGCCTCGAATGAAATACCCCGGGTGCTCGACATCGCGGGGTTCTCGGTAACAGAGGGCCGGATGCGCCGGAGCGACGGTGCCTCCGGTCAGGTGTAATCCCGAATTCCCCGAACGAACCGCAAGCTCTGGCCAAGGGGTCCCGATTCAGCTACGGATTTCAACCACTTGCTTGCACATCGAGGCCTCGCTCATGGTGCACCCTGCGGGTCAATCGGATAACGGGGGCTTGCGGCCCGATTTCGATCGACGGCCGATGCCGCAATTCCATGGCTCGATCGTTACCGCCGACGCCGGGCTCCTCCTCCGTTCGAAAGGAATTGCCCGAACGACTACCGACCTGGTCAGGACCGACACCCGGCTCTGAATGCCGCCCTCCCTCCCACGGCGCGTGCTGCTCGCCGCGCTTCCGGCGTCCCTGGCAGCCTGCGCGGCACCGCGGCTCACCCCGCCGCTTCCGCCCCGCGGAACGCGCCTCGTCCTGGAGCCGGTCGATGTCGCGCGCAGCCGCATCATCCGCATCGATGTTGGTCTACGCCCGTTCCGCCCCGCCGGGTTCGTCGTGCGCAGCGAAGCGCTCGGCGAAAAAACCGTGGTGCACAATTACGGCCACGGAGGCGGCGGCGTCACCCTCTCCTGGGGCACCGCCGCGCTGGCACTCGAACAACCCTTCCCACCCACGCCGCACTGCGCCGTGCTCGGCTGCGGCGCCGTCGGCCTTGCCACCGCAAGGCTCCTGCAAGAGCAAGGCAGGCAGGTCACGATCTACGCCGAACACCTGCCGCCCGAAACGACATCGAACGTCGCCGGCGCCCAATGGTGGCCGTCTTACGTCTATGACGACGACGCGCTGACACCCCTCTTTCGCGCGCAGTTCGTGCGCGCCGCTCATCTCGCCTACCATCGCTTCCAGACCCTGCCGGGCGCCGAGTACGGGATAAGCTGGCGACGCAACTACTTCGTCAGCGACACGCCCTTCGCCGAACCCTCGCCCACCGATCGGGCCATGGCGCTCGCAGATCTCTGCATCGAGTGCCGCATACTCGATGACCACGAGAACCCCTTCCGCGGCTTTCATGTGCGCCAGTTCGACACCATGATGATCGAGCCGCCGATCTATCTGCCCTCGATGATGCGCGCCGTGCGCGAGGCCGGCGGGCGCATCGTCGTGCGCCGCTTGAACACGCGCGCCGACATTCTGCGCCTGCCCGAGTCCGTGGTGTTCAACTGCACCGGCCTCGGCGCGCGCGACCTCTTCGGCGATTTCGAGCTCATTCCCGTGAAGGGCCAGCTCGTCGTGCTGCTGCCGCAGCCGGAGGTGACGTACAACATGGTCGGCAGCGGTATCTACGCCTTCCCGCGCTATGATGGCGTCCTACTCGGCGGCACGGAACAGCGCGGCGTCTGGAGCCTGACGCCCGATCAGGCGGAAGTCACACGCGTGCTGGCCGCGCAGAAGCCGGTATTTGCGAGTTTGCGGTGCGCGAGGACGCTTGCGGCAAGCAACCGAAGTCAGGGAATGCCTGACGAAACGTAGCGGGCGCGTTGCATATGAAGCCCCACCTCCAGCCAGCCGGCTGGCCGCAAGCTATAAATCACCATCCGTCGGTTTTGGTGTGGCCGGGGACCGATAAATAAATCCGAGAGCGATACCACGCCGAACGAGGGACGGTCGAAGGCCGCCGCTCACTCCCTCCGCGCACCGGCGTGATGCGGCGCGGCGAGCTTGACGTTGAGCCACGCATAGAGCGGCCCCAGCGCGTTCATCAGCACCACCGCGCCAAGCGCCGCCACCGGATCGTGCGCCACCGGCCCGAACCCGCCATAGAAGGTCGCGAAATAGAGCGTGATCGCCGAAGGTTGAATCACCGAAGGCGTGAATCACGCGGGAAAACAAAGACCTAGAGCGGGATGCGCGAGCCCGAGCGAACGCATCCCGCTCGAGGACGCGAACCCGAAGAACATGCCGGGGATGAACCCGAGCCCGAGCCCCGGCACCCGCGCCAGCAGCATCTGGCCCGCATTGAGGCTGAAGAGGATGACGCATTGCGCGGCGAGCAGGGAGGCGACGATCTCGGCGGGCGGCTTCCTCATGCGGGCTCCCCTCTTTCTCAGGATCTGCGGATCTCGCAGGAATGCCGCGTCACGACGGTGATGCGTCCGCGCTTCACGACCCAGAGCCGGACCGGAACGTCGAGCAGCGCATCCGCCACGTCGTTCGTATCGAGGATGACGAGATCGGCCTGCCGCCCGACCGCGATGCCGTAGTCCGCCGCGATCCCCATCGCCCGCGCCGCGTCGTAGGTGCTCATCCGGAGGATGTCCTCCTGGTCCTGCGGCGTGCCGTATTGCGCGAGATGGGCGAGCATGTTGCCGATCAGCAGCGGATCGGCCTTGCCGAAGGGCGTGAAGGCGTTGCGGACATTGTTCGACGAATAGGCGACATTGACGCCGGCCTCCTTGAGCCGGCGCACCGGCGTGAGCCCGCGCCGCTGCCGCGCCCTGTCCCCCCGCCCGCCGAGATAGACGTCGGTCGCGGGCAGCGTCACGATGTGGATGTCCGCCTCGCAAAGCCGCGCGAGGATCGGCTTGGCCTCCTCCTCCGCGAGCGCGCCGAGGCTCGTCACGTGCCCGAGCGAGACCCGTCCGCGAAATCCGCGCTCGATCGTGCGCTCGGCGATCAATTCCGCGGTCGCGAACCGCGCATCCGTTGCCTCGTCGGCGAAATCCGCGTGCATGTCGACCGGCACCCCGTATTTCTCGGCGAGATCGAAGACCTGGTCGATATGACGCTCGGTGTCCTCCCGCGTCGCCTCGTTGTACGGGCAGCCGCCCGCGATATCGGCGCCGAGCCGCATCGCCTTTTCCATCAGCTCGAGCGTGCCCGGCGCCTTGATCAGCCCCTCCTGCGGAAACGCCACGATCTGGATGTCGAGCAGGTCTCGGTATTCTTCCCTGAGCGCCACCGCGGTCTCGACGCCGATCAGCCCCTGGATCAGGTCGACGTCGGGGTGAACACGCATCGCCGTCGTTCCCGCCCGCACCGCCATGTCGAGCACGCGTCGCGAGCGCGCCAGCACGTCCTCGCGCTCCTGCCGCGCCTTCAGGATTCCCGTGATGCGGATGGCCTCCTCGAGCGTGCCCGTGGTCGAGGGCACGCGCCGGTGAAGCAGCGCCTTCTCGAGATGGACGTGCGGTTCGAGCAGCCCGGGCAGCGCCGCGTGGCCCTCCGCGTCGATGACCTCGCGCGCGGCGCCGGTAATCTCGCGCTCGATGCCGACGATTCGGCCTCCACCGATCGCCAGGCTGGTCGGTTCCGCTCCAGGCGCAATCCGAACATTCCTGATCAGGAGGTCCATCCCGTCCCCTCGCGCGCCCGGTCCTCCCTCCGTGCCGCCGAATTGTTCCGCCAGTCCCAACGAGCGTTCCCTCCGCCCGTCCGGCGAAACATGCCAGCCGAGATTCCCCCGATGGGCGGCCAATTCGGTCGCCATGAAGGCAGGATAACCACCGAACCGGGCCCTCAGCAACGATGACGCCGGCGGCATCGTCAGGGGCATCGTCTCGCGCGGCGAATTCCGCTGCCTCGAACTGGACCGGCCCGACGAGGAAACCACAATCCGCGAACGGATCCGCTTACGAGAAGAACATCCCCGCGCTGGCGAAGCCCATCAGCGCCGCGGTGCCCCAGCCGAAAATGCGAAGCCATGCCGGCAGCGTGAGCGTGCCCATCACATCGTTCCGGCTGCCGAGGATGACCATGGCGACGATCATCGGCACCGCGACGAGGCCGTTGATCACGGCGGCCCAGAAGAGCGCGCGCATCGGATCGAGCGGGGAGAAGATGATGAGCGTGCCGAGCAGCGTCGCCCCGGCGATCGCGCCGTAGAAGGCGCGCATCCGCCTGCGCGCGACTCACAGTCAGCAACGGTCCCTTTTTTGTGCGCCGTCTGGCGTGAACGCATAGGCAAAGGCCATGTCGGATCCGGACCAAAGATCCCCCCGATGCCGCCTGACGGACGATACTCCGCTCGGGAAAATGGGCCGTCGATGCAAAATACCGCTAACTACCGGTAGTGCCTCAGTTTGAATTTCCACATCGGGCAGGAAATAGCGGCGAGCACTCTTATTTTCCCTCGCCGCCCCTGGGGGCGGAGAGGGCAGGGTGAGGTGGGGGCAACAAGCTGAAATTCAAACTGCGACACCACCCAACGATCGACGTTTTGAGAAAAGCGACCCTCGGTCCCGCTTTCACGGGCTAGCAGCTTGGGCCGGTACAACTCGTAGCGGTCCGGTTTCCGGCGGTGTCATACGTGTAGGTAACGACGGTGCCGTCGCCGTAGGTGACCTCGGAGATACGGCCGAACGAATCGTAAGTGTAAACCATTGAATTCGCAGCCGCATCCGAGACGCCGGCAAATCCCCCACCGACTACGAGCGCGATGAGCAAGGCGCTGAATATCTTCATGTTCCGTCCCCCCCCAAGAGGTGCGACGCCTCCGCACACCTCCGGAGCCGCCGCAACCCTTGATATCGAGAGAAATAACGATACAGGAATTGCGGTGGTACGCAACCCGTTTTTTACAACCCCGTAAATGTCACACAACAGAAACGGCGGTTGCGTTGACGTTTGGAACGTGCCCGTGATGACCTGCCACCGTTGACGGTGGGGAACTTTCCCGATGCGCATCCTTCACGGGTTGGCTCGTGGTACGGCATATGCTGCGGTTGCCTCGGCGTTCCTGCTTCTGGGTACTTGCGGAAGCCGCGCCCAGCAACCAGCGTCCCAAGCAGCGTCCGGGGGCATACCGACGACTCTTAAGCCGCCAAACATGCAGGATGTGATCGCCCTCCCTATGCCATATACGCAGGCAATGGCAGCGATCCTTGGGCGGTCTAGCGCCGCCGCCCGGCCTGCGATCACCGCCGCACCGTTGGCGACCGCCGCCACCAACAGCTGCGGAACCACTGAGCCCCCTGAGATCGTGGCTCTGGCGAACTCGCTCAAGAACAGTCCCGACCTCATCTATGAATGGGTTTATGATAATGTCGACACGCTTCCCCAGTACGGCAGCTTGAAGGGACCGCTTGGGGCACTGATCGACCGCTCCGGCACGTCCTTCGATCAGGCGGAGCTGATGATTCACCTGCTTCAGCAGGCCGGAAACTGCACGGCGTCGTTCGAAGTGGGCGAGGTCAACGTGACGGCCGCACAGCTCGCCGCCTGGGTTGGGGTCAACACCTCGCTGGACAACAACCTCAATGGTATCGAGTACATTATCGGCAGCGGTGGCTTCCCGGGCGAGGTAGATACCAACGGGAGCGGCCAGGTTCTCGGCGCGACGCTGGGCTGGGCCTGGGTTGAGGTTCAGATCAATGGCACGAACTATGTCTTCGACCCGGCGACCCTGGCCAAATACAATCCTACGCCGGCAGCGGGGCTGGGAGCGGCTTTGCCGACGGCGCTGGGTTACAGCCAGTCGACCTTCATCTCCGACGCCGAGACCGGGGCCAGCATCGGTTCGACGAGCATTTCGGGACTGAACCGTGCCCAACTCCGTAGCGATCTGACGACCTACGCGAGCAATCTGGTCTCTTACCTGAAAGCCAACGACCCGAGTTTCGGCCCAACCGACGTCATCGGCGGCCGAACCATCGTGCCGCTCACTCCGAACACGCAACAGCGCGTCACATCGCTCTCCTACCAGAACGGCACGCCCACCAACTACACGATATCGTCGTTTCCGACGTCGCTGCGGACGCAATTGAGCCTGACGCTGCCCGGCGCAAGCGCAGTCACCTTCAACAGCTCGGACCTCGACGGTCAGCGGCTGACTCTCGACTTCAACTCGTCATTGGTACCAACGCCGGAGCTCAACGGCACGACGGAGGCGACCGGCTCGGCGCAAAGCAGCGGAGCTCAGGTCACGGTAACCGCTTCGCTGACCCATCCGTACGCCAACTACCCGACGAATACGAACAGTTGCCTCGGTGCTATTTTCACAAATTGTTCGGTGCTGCACGTTACCGTTGCACCGAATGCAGTGTTCGTGATCGGAAACGGCTGGGGGCGAGTCAGTCGTGCGATGATCGAACGGCACCGGCAGCTGTTGGCCCAGGCAGTCGCGGCAAACCCGGGGAACCCGAACGCCGAGGCCGTGCTGGGCGAAAGCCTGGTGATGCTCGGTGATACATGGCTGGCCGAATACGCACGGGTCCAGCAGCTCTCGGATGCCTTTGCCGGAACGTCGACGACCTATCAACATGCGGTGGGCATTGTCGGGATGAAGCCGGTTGGCACATCCACCGGGCCCTATGTCGATCTGCCGATCAATCTGCTCGGCGTGACCCAGGTCAACAACCGGACCAGCGCAAGCACGCTGACTCCTTCCGAGTCCGCGGCGTTCTTCGCCGACGCCGAGACCAGCAGTGTGCTGGAATCGGGTTCGATCGAGCAGACGCAGACCGGAGTGACGGGGGCATCAACGGTCAAGGTACTCGACACCTGGGCGCAATCCGGCGGGACGGTGTTCGACATCAACAACAGCGCGGTGACCGGCGACGACCTGAGCTATTACACCAGCACGATCCGTCCACAGCTCGTCTCGACTTACGGAGCGCAAGACCTCTGCACGATCGATGTTCTCGTCGGATACTCCACGCCGACCTGCAATGGCGGTGTGGTCGCGAATCCGACCTGGCGGGTGATCGCCCCGTCGAACGGCGCGATCACGATCGGTCAGTGGTCAGGGACGGGCTACTTCCAAGTCTCCCAGGATGGGACGACGATCGGTGCGATCATCACCGGCGGGTTGAGCGGTGGAGAGCCTGCGTCGCCGGATCCAACCCCGTCCACGAACAGCATCGTGACGATACCCCCTTCCTCAAATTCGACGGTGAGCACAGCGCCAGGCTTGTCCCTGGGTAATTCCGGCGACCTCTTCGGTTCTCTGGCGGATCCGCTCAACCAGGTCACCGGTGACTACCAGTACAGCCATGACGACATCACCGTCGGGTCCCAGAAATTCCCTTACGGGCTAGGCTTCCAGCGCTCGTATGACTCGGGCCGCACAGGCACGAGCCCCCTTGGCACCGGTTGGACGGACAATTTCAACCTGAGCGCCCAGACCGAAAGCGACGGCTTCGAGGGCATGGCGGCGACTTCGCCGGAGAACGGGGCGGTCGCGATCGCCGCCATCTACGTGCTGCAGGACATCCTTAACGAGCAGACCAGCACCGCCAAACCGCTCGACCGGACGATGGTCGCGGTCGAGATCGAGCGGTTCCTGATGGACCAGCTCACCAACAACGCGATCCAGGTGATCCAGCCCGGCCTCACCGAGAGCTACGTGCTGCAGCCGAACGGCACCTACACCCCGCCGCTGGGCTCCGCCGCGACGGTGAGCGAAAGCGGCGGCACAGTGACCTACACCGAGAAAGACGGCACCGAGCTCACTTTCGACAACTCGGGCACGAGCTATGCCGCCGGCAACATCACGAGCTGGTCCAATCCCGCGGGGATGACCGTCAACTTCACCTACACCAACGGGCTGCTCTCGAGCGTGTCGAACAATCTCGGCCGGACGCTGACGCTGGCCTACAACGGCGACAATCAAATCCAATCCGTCTCGGATGGCAACGGACGCAGCGTCAGCTACGCCTATACCGGGAACGATTTGACCGGCTTCACCGACGCGTTGGGGAACCTGACGACGTTCGCCTACGACACCAGCGGCACCTACGACACCGCGGGCCACCTGACGCAGGTGTTCTACCCGTCGCACCCGAGCAGCGCCTTCGTGACCAACTATTACGACGGGCTGGGGCGCGTCTATGAGCAGAAGAACGGCAACGGCGATGCCACGCTGGCCTATTTCGCGGGCTCGCGGACCGAGATCGACAATCCGGCGGGCAATGCCACCATCGTCTATTTCGATCCGCTCGGCCGGACGCTCCTGAGCATCGACGGGGTCGGCAACCAGACCATTTACAGGTACGACGGCCAGGAGCGCCTGGTCACCAAGACGCTGCCCGAGGGGAACAGCTTTTCGTACACCTATGACCTCGCCCTGAACGTGCTCTCGGAGACGCAGGCGCCGAAGCCCGGCGCGCTCGACCTGCATCCGCCCGGCACCAACCTTCTCCAGCCGCGGACACGCTCCTGGACCTATGCCTGCACCGGCTTCAACGAAGTCTGCACTGCGACCGACTTTCTCGGCAACGTCACGACCTATGGCTACAACACGCAGGGCGAGCTGATCTCGCTCACCGAGCCTGCCGTCTCGAAGCCGGGCGTCTTGGGCACGCACCAGCCGGTCTACGCCTACACCTATGAAAGCCATGGGCTGCGGATCTCGGAGACGGACCCGGAGGGTCGTATCACCACCTACGGCTATGACGGCGGCACGGGCAATGCGACGGTCGGCAACCTGACGTCGATGACGGTCGATTCCGGCCGGCTGAACCTGACCACCCGCTACGCGTACGACGCGATCGGGAACCGCACCGGCGTCACCGACGGCAACGGCAACACGACAAGCTACAACTTCGATGCGCAGCGCCAGCTGATCGAGATGACGCCGCCCGCGCCCTATGCCGCGGACGTCACCGAGTATGGCTACGACCCGGAGGGCCGGCCGACCTGCGTGCAGCGGGCGGTCAGCGGCGGCAGCGCGCCCTGCACCGGCAGCGGCGGGAAGTGGCAGACGACGAAGACCACGTACACGCCGACCGGACAGGTCGCCTCGACCACCGATCCTTCGGGCAACACGACGACGTACACGTACGATGGCGCCGACCGGCCGAAGAACACCATCAGCCCGCAGGGCTATATCGTCTCGAACGCCGCTTATGACGCCGACAACCGGGTGACGGTCATCTCCAAGGGGCTGAGCGGGGCGCTGACCGATGTCGAGGGCATCACCTATACCCCGAACGGCCTTATCGCCAACCGCCGGGAGCTCCAGAGCGCGACCGTCACCAACCGCACCGTCTACACGTCGGACGGGTTCGACCGGCTGGGGATCATCGGCTACGTCAACGGCACCAGCCACACCTTCGCCTACACGCTGGACGACGATCCGGACTACGAGCTCACCGAGGCCGGCCAGACCATCACCCGGACCTACGATGCGCTGAACCGGGTCCTCAGCAAGACCGGCGACCCCGACATCACCTATGGCTACGACTATGACGGCCGGGTGCTGAGCGAGACGACCCCTGTCGTCTCCGGCGAGCCTTGGACGGGCGCCTGGACGATCGCCTACGACACGGCAGGCCGACGGGACCGGGACGGGGGCTCAGACGGCAAGGTCGTCAAATACGCCTACGACGCCGCCGGCAACCGGATCTACGTGTACTATCCGGACGGCCTCGCCGTGCACACGATCTACGACAACCTCGAGCGGGCCTACGCGATCGGCTATAGTGACACGCGGCTCGCCACCGACACGTTCGATGCGCTGAGCCGCGTCAGCGCGATCGCCTACGGCACCTCGACGGGCTTCACCACCACCGACACCTATGCCGGGACCGACACGCTGATCAGCCAGATCCTGCAGGATTACGGCTCGGCCGGGTCGGCCACCTACGGCTACACCTACAACGCCGCGCGCCAGGTGGCGAGCGAGAGCCAGAGCGGCACCCTGGCGACCCTCTCGGGCAGCACCGCCGCCACCTACACCATCAGCCAAATAGACCGGATCACGTCGCAGACGATCGGCGCGGGAAGCCCGGCCTCCTTCAAATACGACCTGAACGGCGATCTCCTCTCCGACGGCACCCGCACCTACACCTACGACCAGGAGGGCGACGGGCGGGTGCTGACCGCGACCGCGAGCGGGCTCTCCGCGAGCTACGGGTATGACCGTAACCGTGGTGAGTGGGTCACCTTGGCGGGCATGGCCATGGGGACGAAGCTCTGCGCTCTGTGAGCGAGGCGCGGGGTCTTGGGATGACGGAAGCTGGTCTTAATGACGGTCATCAGCACGGTCA